>MDTD01133061.1_pt1 | contig 34477 bp, 24 predicted proteins | sample 811221 | NCBI WGS metagenome assembly MDTD01 (sample SAMN05326646, study PRJNA326480) | marine metagenome | isolation source: seawater | place: Pacific Ocean: South West | collected 2011
TCTTCTGGTTTCCCAGGTCAGAAATGCTGACAGAAGGTCTTTTTGACCCTTCTCGTCGTTTTTTAAAAGATCAATAATCTGATTTTCTCCCGTTTTGGTTTTTAAAAAGTGTGTGAGAGACTCTTTAAGCTCTTGGGGGAGCATCGGATGGGTGTCCTCTGTCACATCTTCCCCATTTTCCTGCCAGCAGACGTGATCTTTAAGCCAATTGCTCATCTCTTCAGATTGATAAAATTTAGATTTATTTTCAGCGTTAACCTTTTCCTTTATCTCTTCGGGGAGAGGGAGGGTTAACTCCAGGCACCGGCTCTTAATTGTGGGGAGTAGCTCTTTCTGAGAAGGGTATAAAAAAAATAAAGTCGTATTTTTAGGTATATCTTCTAAAGCTTTGAGTAATTTATGCCATTGGTCTTTTTGAATGAGGTGTGCCTTTGAAACGATAATAAATTTTTGAGAAAACTCAAAGGGTTTAAAGGGAAGAAACTTAAGAAAGTCCTTGAAATCGTTTTCCTGTTTGTTCCAGATATAGTTTCCTTTATCTGGGCGCTTGTTGACAAAGAGTATGTCTGGATGCCCCTGGAGGAGGGATTGTGACGCTTCTTCTTTGGAAAGTCCTCGGTGGTGGCTTAATAAGAGAGTGAGAAAACTTTTAATCCATTCTTCGAGAAACTCTTCGGGTGAAGGCGTAAAAAGAGGGCCCCTCAAAAGATAAAAACCCGCCAAACGAGCTTCTTGGAACCTTTTTAATAAAATTGTTTCAAGTTTTTTTTGGAGCATAAGAACCACTTGCTATAAATATTACGTTTTTAAGGCTGTTTAGCCGGGAATGTCTAGAAGCTTGTTAACATAGTTTTTAATGTCTGCGAAAACTCTTTCTTCTTCTCGTCTACCATCAATCTTTTTTATGCGACTAGGAAAAAGAAGCGATGCTTCTTCGAAGCCCTCAATAAGTTTTTGGTAAAAATCTTTATTTTCAGATTCAAAGTAATCTTTTTGTCCGCCTCTTATTTGTTGTCTTTCAAAGGATATTTCTAAATCAATGTCCAGGTAATAGGTTTGATGCGGGAGAAAATTAAGAGGAGGGAGCTCGTGAATTTTGAGGATTGTTCCTGCACCTAATCCTCTTGCATGGCCTTGGTAGGCAATTGAGCTATCAATGTAACGGTCACAAATAACGATAGTTTTTTCTTTGGAAAGCTCTTTTAGGATTACTTGGTTTAAGAGTTGGGCCCTGGACGAGGCAAAAAGGTATGCTTCAGCAGCCGGGTGAAGTGCCTCTTTAGAAGCTAGAATGGCTTCCCTTAGTTTTTCACCAAAAGTCGTACCTCCGGGCTCTCTTAAAACTATGACTCTAAGTCCTAGACCTTCGAGGTATATTTTAAGTGTCTTTAGCTGAGTTGATTTACCAGAGCCTTCTATGCCTTCAAAGCTTAGGAAATAAGAGGAAGGCGAGGAGGGAGGATGGAAGGGTGAAGTGTCTGGGGTCGTTTCTTTTAAATTTTTCATCTGACAGTGGTAACACACTTGAATCAGATTGGGGACTAGAGAAGTTTTTTAAATTTAAGCCGAGGACTATTAGTATACGTCCTGCTCTGGAGGCGGTTCATCGAAGTTATCACCATCACCTCTATCCTCTTGCCCGCCTGCATCCATGTCTTGATTCATATCCCTGGAGTCTTGGAATGAGTCCTCTCTTCCGTCAGCTTGTTGGCTTGCAATATCCCTTCCTTCGTCATCATCAAAACTTCTCTCTTCTCCATCTAGAGGTTCTTGATTCATGGATCTGCTGTTAGCTGTGCCTCTTGAAGGTCTCCCACCTCTATCACGATCCCTATCCATGTTTTGACCTCTGTTAGGTTCGTCCCCGTATCGGTCATCTCGGCGTTGGTCATCTCTTTGATCTCTATTCGGTCTTTCATTATTGGAATAATTTCTGTCTTCAATAAGGGGCCTTTTTCGCATGTTTCTCGATGAAGAATCAGGCATACGAGGAGGTCTATCTCTTGGAATCCTGGAGAAAGACTTGTCATTTCTGGAAGGCCTGCGAGGAGGTCTCTCCGGTCTCCTGTCTGGTGGAGGAGGTGGTGCATCAGCTCTTTGGGGCCTTTCAGGTTCTTTTCTTTCAACTCTTTTCGGTGCTGTTCGTTCCCTGTCTATTGATCTACTTCTTTTTGTAATCCTTTTTTTAGGGGCAAAAAACTCTGCTTTAACGAAATAGCCAATTCCAATTAGCGAGATGATGATGAGAATCATTGAAATTGTTTTTTCACTAAAGAACTCTTCATCATCATCCTTTTCTACAATGGGAGTTGTTTGGATAGGAGCTTCTTCCTCGTTTTTTTTTCTACCAAGGTGAACTAAATTAAATATTGTGTCTCCCTCTCTGTCACCGTCTTTAAGGTTATCTAAAACTTCCTTCTTAGATCCCCTAAAAATGTTATCTTTGGGTAAATGGGGTAGGTGGTCTCTTTGACCAAGCGACCTTCGATCAAACTCTGGCATTTCAAATATTTTGGACCATGTCTCGCCGTTATCATGACTGATGAGGTCAGTCACCAGGATCTCATGAGTTCCGATTTTTTCTTTTAGCACTTTGAGTGTTATGGGGCCGACTTTCTGTCCTTTTGCCAAAATATAGAACTCGCCATCTTCCTCCTCATCTCCTTCTTGGGCTTCCTGTTGTGAGCTTATGACAGTCTCTTCAGTAGCGGTTTCTTGAACTCCTTCTTGCCTTCTTTGGAAGGTTGGGTGAGCGAAAAGGTCGAACCATTGTTCTGTTCCCAACGATCTTATTTGAATTTCAGGGGTAAAAAGAGGAGAGCCTGATTCTATTTGCTTTTTAAGTGTTTCGACCCAAAAGGGGCTTAAAACCTGACTCCCTACCTTCAATTCATAGAGCTCTGAACTTGGTATCGTTTTTTCAACGATTTCTTCAGGGGTTATCTTGAAGGTTTGTATTATATCGGCCATTGAGTCTAGTTCATCACTCATTCTCTAATCCTTTTCTTGGATTTTTGTGTTGGTTTGCTTAAGCTAAACGGTCAATGGGGAAAAAATTTTAGGTGCTGAAAGAGGGGTAGGTTATGAGGCAAATATTGCCTAGAGTTTTGGAAAAGAAGTTTATCGGTAAAGCAAATTTAAAGGGTGTTGTGAGAAAAGAAAAAGAGGCGGCTATTTGGCCGCCTCTTATTAAAAAAAAGATTAAAACGCGCTATAGCCAAGTGTTAGGGCCAATTTACCATTATTAGCGAATTGACGTGCTGAGGTTTCGCCGTTAGCGATTCTTAAAGCGCTTGCTTCATATTCAAGGGTTGCGCTGAAGTCATCATTCATAGAGTAACTAACTGTTGGAGTCAGCAATACAGAATATTTATTATCTGAACCAGAGAAGTCTCCGTAAAGTGTTACAGAGTTTGATAAATTCAATTTGTCAGAGATTGCAAAAGTTGGATCGAGAGAAATACTTCCATCAGTTGAATTCGAACCTTCTGAAATGAAGTGGCCAAAATAAAGAGTACTTCCAAGTTTGAACTTGTTAGTCATTTTGTAAGTTGGTCCTCCTTCGAAAAGTCCATATCTAAGAGTTTTTCCGTCTTTTGGGTTGATTCTTTGTTCAGCTAAGAAAACACCGGCACTAGAAAGCTTTTCAGAGAACTTTTTATCAAGATAAAGCCTTCCTTGTGCGCCTCCATCAGCAGAACCACTTTCACCATATTTGTAGAACCTTATTTGTCCAGTAGCATTAACTCCATTTTTTTCTTCAGTAAGAAGCTTGCTTCTAGAGTACCCAAGGTATCCATAGTCATAGGTCGTTTCATAAGTGTCATCACCCTGGTTTTTAACCCTTAGGCGTAATTGGGATTTCAACTTATCTTTTTCAGAAATCTTATAAGATAAAAATGAGTCGAGTTTACTACCTTTATACTCTGTTAATCCTAAATCAGCTTCATGTTCTAGTTCAGCATATAGTGATAAAGGGGAGTCTTTTAATTGCTGATAAAAAGACTTTGATTCAGAAACACTCTTGTTGGCAGATGTTTCATTTGTTGCAGAAAAAGAAGGAGCGCTAACACTTAAAGCTAAAAGGGAAGCAACTGCCATTTTTTTTGTTTTCATATCGGTATAACTCCTTGAACATTGTTTCGGCTTAGAACCTGGGGCTAGAAAGTACAGGTTTTTGCGAAATATTCAAGGGAAAAAGTCGGGATTGAGTTTCCTTACATAGCTTTTGTAAGGAATTGTAAGAAAAAAGTCTGGTGAAGGATGATATTTAAAGGAATCGTGAAAAAGCGCATAGTCATTGTGCGTTATTTGGGGACTGTTGATGATTAGAGGTTCATGGAGTGGGTTGAATAGAAAAATCCTTTTGAATTTTCAATGGGTTTTAATGGTTTTAAGGTGGCTTTGCTTCCCATTCACTGCTTATTTTCTCCCCCTCTTTAGCTCCTCTGTTAAAAAAAGGCTGGATTTTGAGTGTCAAAATGCCCGAGACCCCCTTTCGAAGGGGTGGTCAGGTAATATAAGGGCGGATGTAGCTTTTGAAGTTTCAAGTGAGGGAGAGTTTGAGCAGGCCTTTCCACTTATTAAAGTTTCTCTCGAGCGGGATCAGAGAGTTGAGGTGTTTTATGCCTCAGATAGTCTTGAGAAGAGGATCCAAAATGTTTCAAAGGGTTCATTAACATCCTATAAAGAGAGGATTCGTTTTATAAGAATGCCTTTATTGTCCTCTTTCCCTTTATCTTTAGGAAAAGGACAGAGTTTTTTTCAACTCGTGACCGCCAAAAAACTTTTTCTTTGCCGCTATGACTTTTATCCCGAGCTCCTTCTCTACGGAGCCAGGGAGGGAATTGATTTTGTCCTTTTAAACGCGACCTTAAAGGGAAAAGAGGCTTTTTTAAGAAGGGAAGGTACTTTAAAGTATTTGATTTATCAGAGTCTCTACGGCCTTTTCGATTTTATTTTGACGGCGACTTTGCGAGACCTCGAACTTTTTAAAACTTTGGGAATGAAAGAAGAAAGGATGCTTCCTTTCGACTTAAGGGTCCTTCAAATAGAGAGCAGGACCTTAGTGGCAGAGGAATCTTTAAAGATGTTACCCGGGATGGCTTTTTTAAATAAGCTTTTTAAAAAAGTTCCTTTCAGCGATAGGCTTTTGATGGGTAGCTGTTGGCCTTCAGAAATGGAGTCTCTGGGATGTGAAACTCTTCAGAAAAAAATAATGGAAAAGGCCCAGTTAGTTGTTTTGGCCCCCCACAAACTTTCTAAGGAATCTCAAAATGAATTGGAAAAGTCCTATGTCAGTTTCTGTGGGACTCTACCTCATTTTGCTCCCCTAACTTTTGTCGATTTAAGAAGCGAGAAGCAAGATTGGGAGAGCTTGTTTAATAATTGGGAGAAAAATCCAGGCCCTATTGTGCTAACAACTCCTGGAATACTTTTAGAAGCCTATACTTTTTTTGGTTCTGCCTTTGTCGGAGGAGGTCATGGCAGGTCTATTCATTCTGTACTCGAGCCCTTTCTTGCGGGATGTAAAGTTTATTGTGGCCCAAAAACCCACCGCTCAACAGAGTTTGACCTCGTTTCAGATATTTCTCCTTCTTCAATTTTTGTAGTTCATGAACTGAGAATGTTTGCTACTATTCTAAATAAGAAACCCAATGGGCAAGATCAATCGAGTGGAAACACCCTTTGTTCTGATGAAGATGAACAGAGAAGGAGTTTTGTGGCTTTAATGGGCCGGAGGTTTCTTACTATTTTGGACTTTTTGGGACTGGGGAAAGAAGAAAAATGTTAGAAAAAGATGTCTATTTGACGACCGTAGGAAAAAGCTTTCTGTCTTTTATCTACTCTTTAAGCTTTTTAGAAAAAAACCATAAAGTTATCGTTCTTGATGATGAAAGGCTCAAATATGGAGAGTTATTTATTGATACCTTCTGGGAGTTAGAGAAGGAGTTTCTTAAAATATGGGGTCGGGAACGTGAGATAGCCCCCCTCAAAAACCTGGATGAATACCTTTTAAAAAGACACGTTATTTTTGTTGTCGGTGGTAAAAGGGTTCGTCTAGGCGATTCCCCGTCACGAAATTTAAAAGAGTTAGCAAGGAAGTTTCCTGCTTTGTATGAAGGTCGTTTTAAAAATATTGTTCAGAAAATATTGGCCAATGAAGCCAGTGTTAAAAGCTTTGATCAGTCTTTCCTCTCACTTGCCAAGAGGGTTGCGGTTAATTGTTTCAAATATAAAACTCTTCAGAGCTTAGATATGAACTTCTTTTTAACCCATTGCCCTCAAAATATTAAGGAACTTTACCTCCTTTTTTGTTCTATCCTCGATGAAAATACTTATAATTTTTATGGGCCAGAGTGGGAATTAAAAACATTGGCCTTTTTGGGAAGGGGTTTTTTCCAAAAGAAACTATCTTGGTTTACAAACGAGTTTGAGCGTTTTCACTTTTTCCTTTGTCTTCTCTCTCCCCATTATCAACCCAGTCAAAAAAATCTTATGGATAGCCTTAAAGATTGTTATGAGCAAAATGGAGGCCAGTTTAAGAAAACTTCTATCAGAGAGTGGGTTTTTCATACGGGTTCACCTTGGTGTTTGGAACTTGAAAGCTTTGAAGGTCTCGTTCAACCGGAGAGGCTGGCATTTTTTGGGGGGCTTTCAAAAAACCTTCCTCTTCAAGTTGGGAAAATGGAGAATCTTTATACGAGTTTGAAAATTGAATGGGAGCTCAAAGAAGATCTTGAAGAGCCTCTTCAGGGAGAAAGGATTGTCAGTACAGATCTTACGCGACTTGGAACAAAAAGTCCTTTTTGGGAGGCGAGTTTTAGTAAGGACAAAGTGGCAATCAATTTGGTGGTTCCTATGGAGAAGGCTTCTAAAGCATCTTTTTTATCTGAGGACAGTGAAAGGAAAATGCTAGAAGAGCTAGGACCTTTCTGCCCAGACTTAAAAAATAAGATTGTGAAAAGCTCCTTTTCACTTACACCTGAAGTTTGGGTGGAAGAGAAAAAGGTAAAGTTTTATAAAAAGCCTGAAGAAATGAGTTTCTACCCAGCTGCCGATATTTTTGACCTTTCAAAAGTAGGTAAAAAGAAGAAGTTAAAGAAAGTTGATTATTATGGTCCCTTAAAGGAGGGCTATGGCCTTTTTTCTTCCCTCATGGAGATAAAAGATGCCCATTCTTTTCTGAGACTCTAGCTTTCCCCTAAAATGGAAAGATGTTAAGTAAATTCCTCTTTACGAAAAAAGAAAAGCGAAAGAAAGATAAATGTTCCAGTCTACTTTCAGAGAAAGGTCAGACAGCAGTCGAATATATACTCCTTTTGGCAGTTGCCAGTGTTGTTGCTTTTAAAATGGGTGATCTTTTAAAACAAAAAATATTGGGTGAAAGTGATAATTGCACCCCTGAATCCAACAGTTTTTATTGCCAAGTGGTTTCTATTTACTCTGGAACCAACTTTAAAAGATTTGTTGTTAGAAGGTGATATTTCCAAAAAAGTGATCAAATAAAACTCATTTAAACATAGTAAGTACATAAAATTACTTATTAATAACCAAGTCAATCTATGTAAAAACTACAAAGAACTCCCCAAAATCTGTTTTGAGATAATGTGTTGTGTTATCTTCCACAAAGAAAAAACTTAAGAGATGAAATATTTATTTTTGAAATATAAGTTGATTTTTAGGGGGAATAAAAATGAAACTTGCGAAAAATTTGAATATCGTGGGAGCTTTTCTTCTCACAAGTTTATTTACTCCATATGCCCTAGCAGATTATTCTGGTTCGGATTATGTAGTAGGCGATGATGGGGTTATCTACTCTAGGTCTCTCAGTGTTTATGGGGATCTTGCAGAGGATGAACTAGGTGATGGACTTTCCAGAAGAAAGACACTTTCCGAGAGGATGGCCATTAAGAGAAAGAAACTCGAAAAAAGAACTAAAAAACGTGTTCTTCAAAAAATTGAAAAAATGAGATTAAACCAAGAAAGGAAACTTTCTAGGAAAGTTAATAGGGCTTTAAATAATGCCAGAAGTGAGAGAAGAGACGATAACTTCAATCCTAATGAATATGGAAGAAACCTGGAGCAACTAGTGCCAAGGTACGAAAGGTCACCTGTAAATCCAATGCCTGAGACGACCGTGCCTCAGCAAGATACTTATGTAGAAAGCCCAGCGCCTGTTATCCAAACAGAAGATAAAGACTTGGCTCAGACTGAAAAAAGTAAAGACTTAAAGGTCTTGCCATACGTTGGCCTTACAAACTTTTCCGTAGACAATCTTCAATATGAAATGATTTTGTCTCCAGGTATTTCTTTGGAGCAAAAATTGAAAAATAACTTTTCAATAGGACTTGATTTTAATGCAAGTTCTGTTGAACTTAGAGACGAATCACAAAATTTTTATAATTACTCGTACTACTCAAATTACCCAACGGTGATTGATTACAACCAATGGTCATTAGAGATGTATTCAAAGTTCTTTTTTGGTAAAAGCGAAAGGTTTAAACCATTTTTGAGCTTAGGTGTTGGATATAAAAACTTTAATTTAAAATACGGAAAAGATTCTTATAAACCAGTATCTTATTACGGAGTTCAAAACTTTGAAGAGTCTGTTAGAGGTTATTCAGTGTCTGGTTCTGCAAATATTGGAGCTGAATTCTACTTCAGTCCAAACTTTGGTCTTACAACAGCTTTTAAATATTCGAAGTCACTTACATCAAACATTGACTCAGGGTCATCTTCTAACATGAATGGCCACGGCGGAGGTTACTATGATGAGTTTGGTTTTTACCACTCACACAACCCAACCATTGAGGATAAAAGTTACCTTCAGGATGCCGCTGAAAGAATTAGTTCTGCAGGTCAGCAGTCAGTTTATGCAGGTGTAGTCGTAAAATTTTAATAATTGCTAAAGCGAGCTGCATAGTTTTAAAAGAGATTTAAAAAGCATAAAATACAAATTCCCCTTAAAAAAGCCTCCCTTTCAGGGAGGCTTTTTTATCATATGCCCCAAGACTTTTAATTTATTTTTTTTTCTTCTAATATAATGAACTCGGACTCGGTTGTGACTTAACTTAAAGTTAGCTTCAAGGGAGAATAAGAGTGTCAAATCAAGAGGTCTTCTTGGTGGAAGGAAAAAGAACTCCCCAAGTAAAATCTGGTTTCGATTTGAAGGACGTTTCAGCTCCGTTTATGGGGTTACCTTTATTACGTTGCCTTCTAGGCCTTAACAGCATTGATGAAATGAGTGTTGATGAGGTAATTATAGGAAATACTGGCGCTCCACCTCAGTATGCTAACGTAGCAAGAGTTATGGCGCTGATGGCAGGTCTAGACCCTTCCGTGAGTGCATATACAGTCCATCGAAACTGCGCTTCTGGCATGGAAGCAATTTCTCAAGGCTTTTTGAAAATCCAAGGGTCTCGGTTTCACCTTATTCTTGCCGGTGGCGTGGAGAATATGAGTCAAATGCCCCTTATATACAGTAAAGAGATGTCTGAGCTTTTTATTCGAGTGAATAAATCGCAAGGTTTGAGTGAAAAGATTAAAGCTCTCACACAATTTAGGCCACCTCATCTTTCACCGATTATCGCATTGGAGCAAGGGCTAACTGATCCTTTTTGTCATCTTAACATGGGTCAGACAGCAGAGCTGTTGGCGAGAGAGCACAATATTTCCAGAGAGGAGCAAGATACTTTTGCTAACCGGTCCCACTCGTTGGCCTTGAAGGCGACTGAAGAGGGAGTCTTTTTCGATGAAATTGTGCCTGTTTTGGTAGGGCAAAAAAGAGATAAGTTATTACGGACAGATATTGGCCCAAGAAGGAACTCCACTGTAGATTCCCTGCTGAAGTTGAAACCTCATTTTGAGAAAAAGTCTGGAACCGTTACGGTTGGAAATAGTTGCTCGGTAACTGATGGTGGATCTCTTTGCCTTTTAGCAAGTGCTGACGCAGTTAAAAAGTTTAAAATTGATCCCATGACCCGAGTTGTAGATTTCTCTTTTACGGGCTTAAGTCCTGAGAGAATGGGGATGGGACCTCTTTCTGCTATTGATCAAATACTTAGGCGGAATAAGTTGAAACTGGATGATATTGATTTATTTGAAATAAATGAAGCTTTTGCGGCTCAGGTTCTTTGTGTTTTGAAAGGACTTGAGGATGAAAAGATTGCTAAGGCTTATGGATTGAAAAAGGCTTGGGGAAGAATTCCCTATGAAAAGCTTAATGTTAACGGAGGCGGAATCGCTTTAGGGCATCCTGTGGGGTCTTCTGGTTCAAGAATTGTTGTCACACTTTCCCACGAATTAAAAAGAAGAAAAGGGCGTTACGGTCTTGCAAGCCTTTGTGTCGGAGGAGGTCAAGGGGGTGCCCTATTGATTGAAAACTTGCGTTTATAGTGAGGGTAGACCTTTTTTATTTGAGGGAGGAGTCCATTGGATTTTCAAAAAATAAGTTTCTCTGTCACTGAGGGGATTGCAGAGGTGGGGCTAGGCCTCAAATGTGATAAGTCCCTACCTCTTTTGGATAAAGAAACCTTAAAAGAGTTAGATGAGGCCCTTAATCTTGTCAAAGAGAAAGATCAGGAAGGTGTCGTTAGAGGAGCCCTTTTCTTTTCCCACCATAAAAAAGCTTTTTTAGCAGGTGTGGATATTCAACTTATTTCTGATTGTAAGACAGAAAGTGAAGGGGCTGAAGGTGCGGAAAAAGGTCAAAGTCTTTTTAATAAAATAGAAGACTTGTCGATTCCTACTATTTGCTGTGTTCATGGCTTATGTTTAGGTGGAGGGCTTGAACTTGCCCTAAGCTGCGATAGAATTATTGCGTCTGATAGTAAATCAACTTTTTTAGGGCTCCCTGAAGTGAAATTGGGGCTAATACCTGGCTTTGGTGGAACCTTCAGACTTCCAAGAAAAATTGGTCTTCCAAAAGCTTTAGATGCCATTTTGACTGGTAAAAATATATATTCAAAAAAAGCGAAAAGAATAGGGCTGGTAGAAGGTATTTTTCCCAAGGAAAGGGTCGTGAAAATGGCCAGAATTCTTTTGGATGAAGTGCCTAAAAGCAAATCATTTAAAGAGTCTTTGGAAAACCTGGCAAGTGATAATTTTTTGGCCAGAAAAATTGTTTTTCAAAAAGCAAGAGAGACTGTTTTAAGGAAAACGAAAGGGTTTTATCAGGCACCCTTAAAAATTTTAGATGTCATTGAGTCTGGGTTTTCCAAGGGAAGATCCAGTTACTTGGCCATGGAGGCCCAAGCTTTTGGAGAGTTGTGTTCAAGTGGGCAGAGTCAAAATTTACAACACCTCTTTTTTTTAAATGAGGTTTCTAAAAAGGTTCCTAAAAGCTATGCTTCAGGGAAAAAGCCAAAAGAGTTAAATAGAGGTGCAGTTTTAGGTGCAGGGACGATGGGAGCAGGAATTTGCTGGCTGATGGCCAAAAATAAAATGTATCCTCACTTGGTAGATTTAACGTTTGATGCTTTAGAGGCGGGAATTAAACAATCTTCTCAGTATTTTTTAAGTCAAGTTAAAAGAAAAAGGATGACTTATGATGAGCTTCATATTCTTCAGAGCTCAATAACGCCTCAAACAGATATGAAAGCTTTGGGATTATGCGACCTTATTGTTGAGTCTGTTGTAGAGGACATAGAAGTTAAAAAGAAGCTATTTGTTCAGCTTGAGGAGCATGTCAAGGTTGATTCAACCTTAGCCTCAAATACGTCTTCCTTGAGTATTAGTGAAATGGCAAAGGGGTTAAAAAATCCAGAAAGGTTTGCAGGACTTCATTTTTTTAACCCTGTTCCTAAAATGCCCTTAGTGGAGATTGTCGTCCATGAAAAAACTTCAAAGGAAACAGTTTTATCCCTCCACAATTGGTGTGTTCAAGCAAAAAAAACACCTATTGTTGTAAAGGATGGTCCTGGCTTTCTTGTCAATAGAGTTTTGGCCCCCTACTTAAATGAGGTAGGTCACCTATTGGCCGAAGGAGTTTCTCCAAAGTTGATAGAGGAGGCTTGTCTTAATTACGGGATGCCAATGGGGCCTATAAGGCTACTTGATGAAATAGGTCTTAATGTCGTAAGTAACGTCGCCTCTATCTTGGAAGCAAAGTTGGGTCGTAGAATTAAGCCTTCAAGCCTTGTGAATGATTGGAAGACATCACAATTCCAAGGAAGAAAAAGCTCTAAAGGTTTTTATGAGTATGATGAAAAAGGGGTTGAAATAGACTTTAGTGAGCCTTTTTTAAAAACGCTTCCTTCTCCTACCAAGTCTATGGATGAAATTGAAATTCAAATGCGTATTTTTCTTCCTATGATAAATGAAGCAGCTTTCATTTTAGAAGACAAAATCGTTGAACATGCCTCAACTGTTGACTTGGCTTTGATTTATGGAATAGGCTTTCCTCCTTTTAGAGGAGGTCTACTTAAATATGCAGATCAAGAAGGATTGGAAAGAATTTTGGAGGCCCTCATTGATTTTTCTAAAAGTGTGGATAATGAAAGGTATAATCCTTCACCATCACTAAAAAAACTTGTTGCCGATAAAAAGAAATTTTACGAATAAAAAGTGTGGTATAAGTTTTATTAAGTTTGGGAAATCTTTAGGTTATGTATAAATCGTTTTTTAGTTATTTTCTCCGGTATATTTTTAGGGCCAAGACAAGGCAAAGATTGCTTTTTTTGGCCATGGTAGGCCTTTTCATTTCATCTGCCTCATTGCTTGTCTTGCAAAGTGGTATGGGTGGTTTCCAAGACAAGTTGATAACACGTTCAAAAAATGTTCTGGGTGATGGTGTTGTAAGGCTTAAGAGAAGAGACGATAAGGAAGTTATTCAACTTATAAGTGAACTAAGGTTAAATTGGCCAAAAATTCATTTTCAGGGCGAGTATGAAATTGAGGCGCTTCTTAGGAATGGAAATTATATTTCTCCCGTTTTGATCCATGCTTTTGATGTCAAAAACTCAGAGCTTCCAGATTTTTTAAAGGGCAGGGAATTACGTGAGCTAATTTCTCCTTTCGACCTTTCTAGAAAGGTTAAAATGCAATTGGGTGATACTGTTAGTTTGATTTCCCCTTCCCATGTGGATTCCTTTTTTGGTGATATACCTAGAAAAGTGAGTGTGGTACTTGACGATATAATCGTAACCGATGTTCCAGAGATAGATATTTTTCATATCTGGGTTAGACTTCCTTTGATACAAAATTTAATTAGAAAGAGGGAGATAAATAGAATAAGAATCTATGGAGATTTTTCTAAAAAGAATTTACAGACTTTTATTAATAAAAAGTTTGGTGAGGAAAATGCCAGCATTCTTACTTGGGAAGATCAGCACAAAACTTTAGTTCATGCATTGGCACTCGAAAATACTGTTATGCTTTTTCTTTTTGTTGTTATGACTTGTCTTGTTTCTCTTTGTATCACATCTGGTTTGCATATTTTTACAAGTAAAATAAAAGTAGATTTAGCAAGTTTTTGGATACTTGGAGCCTCAAAGTTAAAGTTGGAAAAAGCCTTTATGTATTTTTTAATTGTTATGAGTTTTATAACTGTTTGCTTGGGGATAACAGCGGCTTTTTCATTTATTAAAGTTATGGATTATTTTAGCTTTCAAATTATGCCAGCAAACTTTGTAGATAGAACAATACCTTTTAAGGTAACATTAGAGGGCGTTTTAATTTCTTTTTGTGTTCCCTTTGGAATTTCTTTTATATTTTCTCTCTTTAATATTTCCCAATTTCGAAGGAGTCATTCTCATATTGAGGAGATAAGAAGCTTATCTTAAGAATATCCTGGAATTAAAAACTATGAGACCAGTGGAACTAATATTGTTATAGTTGTTCCTTTCTTTGGAATTGAGTAAACATGAATTTTACCACCAAGAGACGTAACTTGATGTTTCACCTCATCCATTCCAACGCCTCTGCCGGATGTTTCTGTCGCAAAATTTCGAGTGGAAAAGTGAGGAAGAAAGATAAGCTGGATGGTTTCCTCATCTGAGAGGTTTCTTACTTCTTCATTAGACATAAGCTTGAGTTTCAGTACTTTTTGGCGAATATCATTTGGGTCAATTCCTTTTCCATCATCTCTTGACACGATTTTTAAAAAATTTTTATTTTCTATATTCTCCGTAAAAAAGGAAACATTTATATTTCCCACTGAGGACTTATCCATTTTTTGCCTTTCTTCTGGTGTTTCTATACCGTGGTCAATTGAGTTTCTAAAGATATGAATAAATGAGTTAATTAATGGCAAAAACTTATTTACATCAATTTTTATATTACTTGGATTAACTTGAAACTCAATTTTCTTTTCTTTTCTTTGACCGAGCTCTTCTATTTTTTCCTTATACTTTTGGAAACTTTTTGAAATTTGTTCAAAGAAAAATTTATTTTTAAATTCTTGATAAAGGTTATGCTCATCACCTAATTCTGTTTTTAAATTTTCTGCCAAAACTTGAATTCTATTGAGGTCTATAAGTCGTATATTTTTTTTACTAACTTCATCGTCTAAAAAAAGACTGTTCTGCTCTTCAATAAATATTTCAATATTTTCTTTAAGTTCATTTACCGTTTCAATTATATTTGTAAGGACTTTTTCAGACGGACCTTGATTCTTAAGAAAGAAAAAGGCTTTGTCAAGTTTTTGAGTTATTTCATAAATATAGTGAATTGAGTGACTGGCAAATTTAACTTGTAGATAGTAAATAATTTTAGCCATTTTTTCTAAGTCCATTTTTTCATATTCAGCTTTAATTTCTTTAGAAAAAATATTAAGAAGAGATAAAGCATAGCGGGTAAGTTTTCTTATTCCATGTGGATCTCTTATGATATGAAGAAGCATTCTTGCCTTCATTTTCTCTTCCTGTGACTTTTTTTCAAGGTTTACTTCTTGTGTTTTGTCACTTGCTATACAAATGACTGAGTCGACAACTTTTTTTTGATTTCTAAATTTATAAATGGGTTTGAAGTCAAGCTCTATGATACATTCGCCTTTCATATAAACTTTCGGTGCCAGGTTTACGAGATCAAAAAAATCATATTTTCCAGACCATATTTGATGACACCATTTTTTAAACTGTCTTTTTTGATTGTTATCAAATTTTAGAACTTCGCTAAAAGATAAGAAACTTGGATCACAGTTAAAAATATCGATCGTTGACTTTGAAAAACCAGGTTGAATAATTCCTTTTTCATTAAAAGTAAAAAGACCTTCTTCTAGGTTATCCATTAATGTTTTAATTGATTCTTGTTTTTCCATGAGTTCATTATTTGCTTTTATAAGGTTTCTTTCGGTTGCTCTTAACTTTAAAAGGTTTTTTATGATAGATTTAAGCTCTCTAAAGTCAAATGGCTTTCCTATAAAAGCATCAGCTCCAAAGTCAAGACCTATGGACCTGCATTCTTCAGTAGTCTTTGCTGTAAGGAGTATAATGGGGATATTTTTTAAGTTTTCATCTTCTTTTATTTTTATAATTAATTCTGGGCCACTCATTTCAGGCATGAGCCAATTGGTAATGATAATATCTGGCTTATGTTTATAAGTTGCAGCTAAACCAAGTTTACCATTAGCTCTACAGATGGTATTATAACCTACTTGTTTGAGCTTTAAGTTTATTAATTCTCTCATTTCATTCTGATCATCACAAAAAAGAATGGTTTTTGAATTATAAAATAAAATTTCATCAAGAACTTCATTATATTTTTTATTTGATTCGTCATCTGTATTCAGAACGTCAGCTATTTGCCAGTCATCAAATAGAAACTTGACTTGTTCAAAAGGTTTTTTCAGTGAATTATTGAGGATTTTTATAAAATCATCTTCATCCCAAGGTTTAAATATAATGAAGTCAACTTTAGCTTCGTTAGTTGCCTTTTGAATAATAAACTCGTCCGCCCTTCCTGTAACAAGAAGCCTCGTTGCCTTAGGTTGAGTCTTATGAGCAAAGGCCAAAAAGCTAGTACCCTCTTCTCCTGGCATTTGGGAGTCGGCGATTATACATTTAACATTAAATTTGCTAAGTAACTCTCTTGCTTCCTCTGAGTTTTTGGCTACTTTATAGCCATGACAATGCGATAACTTTTCGATTAGTATTTCTAGTGACTCAACACAGTCTTCTTCGTCTTCCACAATAAGAAGGTCTATTGTTTCTTTTATATTTTTTAACTCTTTAAATTCAATCCAAAAACGACTTCCTTGACCAATTTTACTTTCAAAACCTATGGAACCGCCCATGTTTTCAGTAAGTTTTTTTGCGAGAGAAAGACCAAATCCAGCTTTTTGTTTATCTTCATTTGGGTATGTTTCAAAAATTTCTTTCTGTTTATTGACTGGTATACCAACACCACTATCTTTGACGAATACTTTTATTGATTGATCTTTTTTCTCTATTCCAAAAAATATTTTGGAACCTTTTGGTGAAAATTTAAGTGAGTTGGATAAAAAGTTAAAAATAATTTTTTCTAGAGAATCAATTTCCGCTTGAATAAAGATGTCTTTATTTTCCAGTTCTCTTGGTATTTTAATCTTTAAGTCAATACCTTTTAAGTAGTAATTATCAGTAAACATTGAAAAGTAATTATTCATAAATTCAACAACATTAATAGGATGCATGTCTGATATTTTTTTATTGGCAATGAGTTTTTGAAATTCCAGGAAGTTATTAACAAGTCTATAAAGTTTTTTTGAGTTTAAAAAAGCTATTCTAAAATCACTTTCTTCATTGTACCTAGCTGATAAATTTTCTAAGGGAGAAAGAATTAGTGTGAGTGGAGTTCTTATTTCATGAGATATATTTTGGAAAAAATGAGTTTTTTGGCCCGAAAGCTCCTCAAGTCTAAAGTTTTGTTCGTTTAAAATAAATTGATAGTTTTTAAGCTCATCAATTAAATTATTAAACAAATTCTTCATAACACTAATTTCATTTTCTAAAGGGAAAAGTGCATGCGTTTTGAGGAGGTTAACCCAATCAATCCTTTGAAGGTTTTCAGAGAGAGTTTTAATCGGATTTAAAAGAAAATTTCTTATAATAATTAAAATAATCAAATTAATAAATATAACTTTGCTAAAAAGTTCAATTAATTCTAATCGAAGATCAGGTATTATTTTTTTATAAATATGACCTGGTTTTATAAAAAACTTAAAGTAACCATCATAGTTCAAGTTAAAACTTGAAAGAGGCTCAGTGGCAGTGCTTGGAATTAGATACTCTATTAAGTTTAGTTTGTTCTTTGATTCATTTTTTGATTGAATCTTTTTATTTTTATAATCTATTATTAATTCAACTTTTTGTATGAAGGAAAAATTTTGTATTTTATTTAATTCCGTTTCTAATTTCTTAACATCTAATAATTTTAAGGAACTTTTATAATATGATTTGTTTTCTGAAATAAAAAAGTGAACTTTAGAAATAAGTTCTTTTTTCTCATTTTCTACATATAAAAAAAATTGAAAAATAAATGATATGGAAAAAATTAAAGTAAAAAAAGCAAAGGTATACTTTGTTAAATTAGAAATTGAACTTACTTTTTTATCATAGGTAACCATCAGAAACTTATCGGTTTTTGATGATTTTAAATTAAGGTAAGTAGTATTTGTTTAGTGAGCTTGCGGAGAATACTTGACGAAGGGAACCTTAATAATAAATTGAAAACCATTATTTGATTTGGATGAGATTTTTATGCTTCCTTTCATATTCTCAATTTCTTCAATAAGATTGTGAACACCAATAATTTCTTGAGAAAAATCCTTGCCAAAGATCTGATAAAGGTTATCTGATTTAAAAAAAGGAGTGAGGTCTTTAGGAACCGCTTTTTCAAAGAGGGTTTTTAATTTTTCTTCATCAATGCCCCTTCCATCAGAAGAAATATTAATAATTATATACTTCTTTTCCATTTTAGAAGCCGTTTCTTCAAAGCTGATCCTAATAGAGTTGTTTTTTGCTTTACCTAATACTTCTCTTTCTTGTGCTGTTTCTAGATCATAATCAGTTAGACAGTTGAGTAGATAGGGGCTCATTTCAAAAAAAGAATTATAAAAATCTTGCCGAACCCTCGTTTTAGTTGAAGCAATTTCAAAATTCAGAGGCTTACCTTTTTTCTCTGATAATTCTTCATATTTTTCTTTGAGCTTTATGAAAGGAACAGCTATGTTTTCTAAGATAAAGTCGTCAACAAAGTTAATATATATTGGATGGTCTTTGGAAAGAGTACTCTCAATTGTATGGGCCACTTCATATATATCTTCCATAGAAACAGCTTTTTTATCAATATTTCCCTTCGTTGATGTTTGCTCAATTAAAATACGATTCTTTTTTGTAAAACTGTTAAATTTTGTGAAAATTTCAAGAACTTCTTTTTTAATCCTTACAACAGAGCTTCTTGATATATCATTACCCTTATCATTTTTATCCTTAATCCTTGAAAGCAGGCTTTCAAAGTTATTCAGGATTGAAGGTATTTCGGGAACTGAGAAAGAACCGAAGAGTGCTTTTAATGTATGTGTTTTTCTATAAATATACGTTATATCTATATCACTTGGGTTCTTATTAAGTTCTACTTCAAATAAATTAAAGGTAGAGTAAGTCGTATCAATGACATTTTGGAAACCAAGTGGATCTTTTAATATTTTTAAAATCATCTGAATCTTTTCTCTTTCATTTTTTGTTTTAATTTCAAGCTTTCTTTCTTGTGTCTTATTTGTGGCAACGCAAATTATTTTTTCGAGATTTCCATTAGGTCCATATATAGGTCTGTAATTGAGTTGAATATACTTTTCTTCCTCTTCATACATTTTAGGGGCTAAGGGAAGCATATCTTTAAATGAGAAATTACCTTTCCATACATTTTTTATCCAACTCATAAATGTTTTCTTTTGATTTTCATTAAGTGAAATTACATCGTAAAAGAACTTTGATGTGGGGTCAGTTCCAAAAAAGTCTTTTGTTACTTCAGAGCAACCCGGTAAGACGACAGCTTTTTCATTAAATATAAGAAAACCTTGGCCCAAGTTCTCAAGGAGATTTTGAATAGCAGATTGTTTCTCTTGAAGTTCATTATTTGCTGTAGTTAGTTTTTTCTCATTTTCTTTCAATTCAATCAGGTTATAAATATTGCTGATTAATTCCTGAATTTTAAATGGTTTTGATAAGTAATTATCTGCTCCAATATCAATTCCTTTAATCCTGCTTTCCTGTTCTGCCTTGGAAGTTAGGATTATTATCGGAATATTAGAAATTTCTTCATATTTCTTAATTTTTGAAATCATTTCAGGCCCATTCATAATAGGCATCATCCAATCGGTTATAATTAAATCGGGAGAAAACTGCTTAGCGGCTTCAAATCCATTAAGGCCATTACTTCTAGAAATTACTTTGAAGCCTTTTTCCCTTAGTTCTTTTGAAATAAGATTTCTCATGTCTTTAATATCATCAACAATAAGTATAACTCTCTGAGTTCTAGTTTCTTCTACCTCAGAAAGAACAGATTCGTCATCCCCTTCCTCTTCTTCCTTATCCTTTTTTATATCAATTCTTGTTTTGAGATAAAGAGAATTTTTAATATTACTACCGAAGAATTGAAGGAGTTCATCTATCGTTTTTAGTAGAAAATGTTCATCCCAGGGTTTAAAAATAATTGTATCGACTTTTGCATGATTATGAGCATTTTTTAATGCCTCATAATCAGTATCACCTGTAAGTAATATTTTTTTTGTTTGTGGTTGAGTATCTCTTATAAACTCCAAAAAGCTAATACCACCTTCTCCAGGTAACCTTGAATCAGCGATAACTAATTTGACTTGATTATCTTCTAGAATTTTACGTCCTTCTTCTGAACTTAGAGCAATTTTATATTTAGGTGTTTCTGGAAGTTTTTCTAAAATCATTTCTAGAGTATTTGCGGTATCTATTTCATCTTCTAAAATCAGTATGTCCAATTCTTCTTTATCGTAATCTATTTCTTTAAATTCACAAAAAAACTCGCTACCATGACCTGGTTCACTTTCAATTCCAATTTTTCCTTTCATTTTTATTGTCAATTCTTTACTTAAAGCAAGTCCAAGTCCGGTACCTTCAAATGTTGAAGTTGGATCTGGATCAAGTTGGCCAAAGATTTCGAATACTTTTTCTTGTTTCTCTTTGGGAATACCAGGGCCTGAATCTCTTACAAAAATTCGAATTATATTATCTCTTCTTTCCCCACCTAGGGTAATCCTCCCTCCTTCACCAGTAAACTTGAGAGCATTCGAAAGAAAGTTAAAAACTATTTTTTCTAAATTTTCTGGATTAACCTGAATAAAGATACCCTTGTGAGTAGATTCTCCATCATCAGAGTGAGTAACAAGCTTTTCGATGTCTAAATTGAAATCAATATCTTCGAAGCTATAGGTGCTTTGAAATAAGAAATGAACCTGCTTTAAAAAGTGAAAGACATTTATCGGCCAGTCTTTTTGCGTCATTTTATCTATAGATAAACTTTGAAAATCAAGAAGTTGCTCAACTAACCGGTACAGCTTTTTTGAATTTTTTAAAGCAGTACCAAAATGTTCCTCTTCCAGGTATTTTTGGTGTAAGTTTTCCAATGGTTCAATGATTAGGTTAAGAGGTGTTTGTAATTCAACTGAAATATTTTTGAAGAAATTTGTTTTTTGTAGATCGATATCTTTAAGCGCTTGATTTTTTTCTTCGTAAGTTTTTTTATGTTGGGAAATCTTTGAAACCATCTGATTAAAAGAGTCTCTTAACAAATCGATCCCACTTAGCGATGATGACACAGCAACTTTAGATAACTCTTTAGGCTTCATAAGAGACATTTGTTTAACAATTTCTCTTAGAGGCTTTTTAATATTTTTTAATAAAAATAAATATAAAAATATGCTAAGAATTAAAAACTCTAAAAATAACTTAAATAATAAATTGACCAATTTATATTTTATTCGAGGAAATATGACCGCTTCCACGGAGTAATAGTTCATGTATCCAATCATTTCCTTTTGGTTATTAATTTGTATATTGATTGGAATTTCTTTTTTCAATAAGTATTCAGTTGTAGTTCCCTTACTTTCAATGTGATTTCTAAAAGGGTCTGTTATTTTAACCCCTGTTATTATTTCTTTTTCTAAAATTTTATTTATATTTTCTATTAGTAAATTTTTTTTCTTTTCAAATAGATGCTTTCCAATTGGTGAGGAAAAACTCTTGGAGAACTCTTTTATTTCTTTTTCTATATTTTTTTGCTCAATTTGTTTTAAATTTTGGTATCGGTAAGTGAAAATGGCAAGAATGATTAGAAAATAACCAAACATAATTAATAAAAATAATTGGAGTGATAGGTCTCCGGATTTATTAAGTAGTGAAGTAATTTTTCTTTTTAATGACATGCCTCCCTTTTCGGTAAATTAGAGAGGCATGTTAATAAAAACAGGTATTAAAAGGTTAAACTTTAAAGTTTTTTAAAGCGCTGAAAGGGCTTTTAGGAGCAGGGTCCTGAGTTCTTTTCTTGGACTTATTTCCAGAGTTCTTGACGTTAGAAGAAGAGTACTCAGCATAGTTATGGTCGCCCTTACCTTTTTTACAACTGAGTGAAATTCTCTTTCTTTCGTAATCAACGTCTAGGACTTGAGCTTTAACCTCTTGTCCAACTTTTAAAACACTAAGTGGGTCTTTAACAAAAGTGTCGGATATCTGAGAAATATGAAGAAGACCACTTTCTTTAATTCCAATATCCACGAAGGCGCCAAATTTTGTTATATTGTTGACTACTCCTGTATACCACTCCCCAACTTTAAGGTCTTCAATGGATTTTATGTCATCTCTAAATTCAATGGATTTAAATTCACTTCGCGGATCCTGGGAAGGGGCCTTAAGTGAAGAAATAATATCCTTATGGGTAAAGTCACCGACTTCATCCTCAAAGCTCTTATCTTTTTCGAGTTTGTTTATAAGGGCCGAGTCTTCAATAAGAGCTTCAAGCTTAACTTTATTCATTTGGGCCCAGGTCTCAATCTTTGGGTAGTTTTCAGGGTGAATAAAAGTTGAATCAAGTGGATTTTGTCCCTGGTAAATTCTCATAAAACCAGCCGATTGCTGGTAGATTTTTTCATTGAACCTTGAAACTTTAAGGAGTTCTTCTCTGCTTTTAAAGCCACCTTCTTTTTCACGGTAGCTGACAACATTTTTAGCGAGAGTTGGCCCAATCCCAGAAATATAACTTAAAAGTGGAGCAGAAGCTGTATTAATATCAACTCCAACATAGTTCACACAGCTTTCTACAACTTCTTCTAGAGACTTTTTGAGTTTACTTTGGTTGACGTCATGTTGATACTGACCGACGCCAATCGATTTTGGGTCGATTTTAACAAGTTCTGCCAGGGGATCTTGAAAACGTCTTGCAATTGAAATCGCCCCTCTAACGGTGGGGTCAAGGTCTGGAAACTCTTTTCTTGCTATTTCTGAAGTCGAGTAGATGGAAGCTCCAGATTCACTAATTAAGGTGGCCTTAATTTTGCTTAGTTTATTGGCCTTTATAGTATCTTCCACAAAAGATAGAGTCTCTCTTCCATAGGTTCCATTACCAATCGCCACATGAAAAATTTTAAACTTTTCAAAAAGGGCCAGGAGGATTTTTTCTGATTTATCTTTATGAGCAACAGATTGGTGGGGGTAAATAACAGTGTCTAAGATATATTTTCCTGTATCGTCGACAACGGCAACTTTACAGCCTGTTCTAACACCGGGGTCTATGCCCAAGACACATTTGGCCCCCAAATAAGGTTGCAGGAGGAGGTCTTTTAGATTTTTACCAAAAACGTTGATTGCGGAAAGATCAGAGATCTTTTTAAGCTCAGTTTTGATTTCAACATCTAAAGAGCTATGAATAAAGAGCCTATAGGATTTGCCAGCAGCTTTTTCAAGAATATCTCTTATACCGGAATTTTCAGGAATATGCTTTTTAATGATAAGAGCAGTGGCAGCTTCCTCACTATAATTAACATCGAGTTTGAGGATTTTAAGAGTCATTCCCCTTCTCATGGCCAAAAAGCGGTGAGAGTTCTTCTCGTCTTTTAAGTTTGTCAGAGGTTCTGAAAACTCAAAATAGTCCTTAAATTTGAGGTAGTCTTTTTCTTCTTCTGCTTTAGGTCTTTTTGCAGAAGAAAGTGTGGCCTCATTCCAATAATCTTTTCTAAGTTGATCTTTGATCTCACTATCATGGGCAATAGTTTCAATGAAAATATCCAGAGCACCTGATAAGGCATCTTCGAAGGTGAGGATCTTGTGTTCCTTATTGAGGAATTTTTCGCCAAGTTCGCTTTTCAGTTCCTCAAGAGATTTTGTCGTAGTTTTTAAGATATCAAAAAGAGGGCCTAGCCCTGCTTCTTGGGCCTTCATGGCCTTGGTTTTTCTTTTACTTTTATAAGGTGCATAAAGGTCCTCAAGCACAGTTAGGTTGGGAGCGGCTTTAATTTTCTTTTCAAGCTCTGGCGTTAATTTTTCTAGTTTTTTAATGGCCTCTAGGATGTAGGATCTTCTTTTTTCAGTTTCAAGGTACTCCTCGTAGGCATCCTTGATATCTCTAATTTGAACTTCGTCTAATCCTCCGGTTCTTTCTTTCCTATAACGCGTAACAAATGGGATTGTGCAATCTTCGTCAAAAATTAAAGTGAGGACACTTAAGCACTGATTGAGGGAAATTTCTGTTTCTAATGCTGCGTGCTTAACCCCTAAGGAATCAATGGCCATTTTCCTAGTTCTCCTGTAAATTTAGCAGTGAGTAAAAAGATCATTTCATTTTAGCCAAACAATTAAGCTCCGTCAGCGTTTGAAAAGAAAAAAAAGGAGAAAGTGGTGACAAAAGTGTGGGTCATCATCGGTGGTGGAATCAGCACCTACGTTTTTTTGGATTCTTTTCTAGAAAAAGTCCCAAAGGGGCATAGGGTTGTTCACATAAAAGGTCAGGATATGGCCCCAAGCTGCTCTTTAAACTCTACTGCTGTTTGTTGTTTACAAGGAACTCAAAAAGGCGTGAGTCCTTTGGGAGACCTTTTAGTTGAATCTTACACTCTGGCGAGTTCTTTTTTTGAAAAAGAGCATCCTGAAGGTGTTGTTAAGGGAAAGCAATATAACCAGTGTGAGCCTGATGGAAAAAACTCTGTTATTGAGTATGAGAGAAGGTTTAAGAGTGTTGATGACCTTAAGGCTTTAGGACCCTTTAAGAACCCTTTAACCCCTCAAAAGGGAAAGGTTTGGGACGCTTACTTCATTGACCCTGCGGTTTATCTAAAGTGGTTTTCAAAAAGAGTAAAGAAGAAGGCGAAGGACCGAGGAATTAATTACCTTGAGTTTTATGATTTCGTTACTGATATAACTTATGACCCTGATGAGGGTATTATTCTTGAGACTCATTCGGAGGCCTTTTTTAAAGCCGATCAGCTAATATTAGCGACGGGAGCTTACTCAAAGTTGATGAAAGGTTTTTTACCAGGTCAATATGAACAACTTGAAAAGGCCAAAGTTGTGTCTGGAAGTTATTTAGTCTTTGAAAATACCGGTTCTGACTTCAAGTATGAAGAAAGCTTTTGTATAGCCTACAAAGGCCATAACTTTATTTATCAACATTGGAATAAGTGTTTTCTTATTGGAGGCACAACTGACAGTAATGATGAGGGAGCTTTGAAGGCGCCTCAAGTTGTAAAATTAAAAGAAATGTATGATGTAGGAAAAACCGAATTGAAGCTTCCTCTTCCTCCCTTTGAAAAGGGAAAAAGGCATGTTGGTCTTAGGCAAAAAGGCATAAAGAGAATGCCTTTTTGGGGTCCATTGGGAAAAGAAAAGGATAATATTTACGGGATTTTATCACTCTATAAAAATGGCTACACCTTTTCATTTAAAGCCGCCAGAGATCTTTGCTCAAAGTTACTTTAGTCTTCTGTTGTTTTTTTGGTAAACTCACTAAGAACTTTTTGAATTTTTAAAAGATATTTTTTTAAATTTGGGTCTGTTTTTAGAAGGGCCAATAACACCTTTTTAACTTCTTTTTCCATAATGCTAGAGCGTCGTGCAAAATCAATCTGAAGGCTTTCTTTTAATCTGGCCTTTTCAGTTTTTAGTTGGCGGATAAACTTTTCTTCCATTTCTCTTTGAAGACCAGAGGGCAGCATTTTTTCTTTTGGGACTTCCTCAGTTTTTTCTTCAACTTCTTCATGTTGACTAGTCTCCATGGCCAATTGTTCGTGGATGGTAAATTTAAGCAAGTCTTCAGGTTTTGAAGACTTTTCTTTAGAAAAAATAATTTTACCGCTTGACGTCATGATCGCTTTATCTCTCTTTCCTCTTGCTATTCAATGCTATCATCGGGCCAAAGAGGCCATTGATAAAGCTGTGATTGAATTTTTTTAAAGAAATGGGCGCTTTTGAGGGAAAAAAAAGAGCCCATTAAAAAAATTTTGTTTAAAAAATAAACGAATTTATCTGGACAAAAAGAGGGTAGTCTATTAAATTTCCAAGACTTGTTCTCAGGGTATAGGGTTGTACACTTTAGTTGGTTAGAACGGCATGTTTATATTATTCCAAATTTAACCAACAAATATACCAAAGTGTTGTTTTTATTAGGCTCCTATGAATTCTAATTAGAAAGAGTCGGCTTAGTTTTATCCGACGGTTAAGAGCTTGATATTAAAGGCTTTCTCGAGAAATTTAGCCTTAAAAGAAAGTTTGACAATAGACTCGTGAGGAATTAAAAGTTCGTTACAAAATATGCTGATGTAGCTCAGTTGGTTAGAGCATCGGATTCATATCCCGAAGGTCGGCAGTTCGACTCTGCCCATCAGCACCAATTCTTACTCCGTCTACTTAGTCTTTGATTTCCACAACCCTTTTCTAATCTAGTTTGAATAATAATGCTTTGTATTCAAGGGTTTATTCTTCTATTAAGATGTGGTGGTTTTGCTTCACCTTTTTGTGTCCAAGACCTATTTGCAGTCCCTTATTTCATACAAAAAAAAAGACCAAAACAGCTCCATAGTCAAAAAAGTTGTCGCTGAAAACTTGGTAAAATTTGAAAAATATTTTGCTCTAGAGCAAAAAGTTCTTCCCCATTACATCAAAAATGAATTCACCTCATTCTTAAACTGCGGACTCTACTCCCTGGGATTTTTAAAATTCCACTGCTCAAATTGCAACAACAACTTCCTTCTCCCATTTTCTTGTAAAAAGAGAGGAATTTGTTCTTCATGCGGCGGACGTAGGATGTCACAAACAGCAGCTCAGCTCAGAGATTTTGTTTTTCCTCAAATTGGCGTCCGTCAATGGGTTTTGTCCCTACCTTTTCCCCTCCGTTATCTCATCTCTTTCGACAATAAAACTCTAAGCATCTTACTTAGAATTTATGTTCGGGCGGTGTCTTCGTTTTATAAATTAAAAGCAAAGAAACAAGGAATCAGAAATCCAAAAACTGGCGCTATCACTTTTATTCAAAGATTTGGAGGGAGCTTAAATTTAAACATTCATTTTCATACCCTATTTTTAGATGGGGTCTATTTCAAAAATAAAAAATTAAATAAAGAATCCATTGCTTTCAAAAAAATAAAACCACCATCAATAAACGAAGTAAGAGAAACAAATTTAAAAATAAAAAAAAGATTTATTCGCGCCCTCAGAAAAAAAGAACTCATCGAAGATTACGAAGAAGGAAACACCCAATTTATTTTCCCTGAATTCAGCCCCATCCTTGAAAAGGGACACGCCTCTTCCATTCAAAGAAAAATTGCTTGGGGAAAAAGAAAAGGAAAAAAAGTTCTCCTTGTAGGAAAACTCTACGATCTCCCCTGGGAAGAATTTTCAGGAAAAAGAAGTTCCTACATCGATGGTTTCTCTCTCCACGCCAACGTAGCAATTGGAAAAAAGAATAGGGAAGGCTTAGAAAGGCTTTGTCGTTACACCACCAGACCAGCAATCGCAGAATCTCGTTTAACAAAAGACTCCGAAGGTTCAATTTTATATGAACTCAAAAAACCTTATAAAGATGGAACGACCCACGTGAAGTTTTCCCAGCTAGAATTTATGGAAAAAATAATGTGCCTCATTCCACCACCCCGCCACCACCTCATTAGATTTCATGGTGTTTTAGCACCTAACAATTCATGGCGATCATCCATCGTTCCCAAAAAAAAGATCCAAAAAAAAACAGGTAAAAACGTCTACTGGATTCCCTGGGCGGAACTGCTCAAAAGAACCTTCGAAGTCGACTCTCTTTCATGCAAAAAATGTAACCACACAATGAAAATTGTAGCGGTCATTCTCGAACAAAAAATAATTCAAAAAATAATGAATTGTTTGGGGATTAAAGAAGAAAGATTGGGAACAGAAAATCCTTCAAGAGGGTCACCTCAAAAAGAAAGTGGGGATTTTGATGAGTCCCACGAATTTGAATATCAAAACGAATACGATGACTGTTTTGATGCTGAATATTCTGATCAATTTTAGTTCTTCTGATTGAAGTCGATTAAATTTTTTTACCCTTTTGTTTTGGGAATTTCGTCTTATTTAAGTAGAATGCGATGTCTTGGCAGGTATTTTGGGAATTGGGGGGCGCGCCTAAGTATTTTTTCTTGTCCTGTTTTAGGTTTTTTGAAAAATAATCGATAAATGGGTTGGGTGGAGTTTAAAAAAGAGGTGCTTTGTTTTTCTTAACCTTTTATTTTTTAAAGTTTTTTTTTTTTTATGTTCGATAAGTTGAGGACCTTTGTTTTTTCTAGTTTTTCACTTAGCTTATTAGAGGTAATAGATTATGTACTTTAAACTTTTCTCTTTTTTTATTTTTCTCTCTTCTTCTTTGAGCAGCTTGGCTATGGATTATAAAATTTCCGATGAAAAAAAAATTAGGGATTTTATTATTAATAATAGAGGAGACTTTAATAAATTTATGAATGGAATATCTTTAAGCAAAGGGTTTTCTATAAAAGTTTTACAAATAGAATGTCGGGAAAAACCAGAAAAATGTCCAAAAAACTCTGAAAAGTGTATTACAAGTAAACATAAGGTGATTTTTCAAACAATAAATAAAAATGGAAAAACGAAAAAAGGAACTCTCACATATCAAAATAGTGATAGAGTAATGGACTTAAAGAATTCTCCTATGGCCTAGGAATATTTTAAAAGATTTGAAAACAGCTAAGCCTACATATAATTATAAAATTGAAGGAATTTAAATTTTAAATTTAAATTTGAGTATTTACATAACCCCGAGTTGATCGATAAAATACTTTAAATAAAATTTAAGAAACTAGTGTGTGTCCAAAGTTCAGTACTCTATTCTCATTCTTAATAGCTTAATAGAAACTTATTTTATTTAAGAAAAATGATTAACTTTAGCCGTTTCTCCTAAAGAAGAAGAACTTTTAGGATGAGAAATAAGAGAGGATACTGTCTGAGACTTGATATGCAGTTGAGAAGCAGCCTTGCAAAAGATACCCGCCAGTGGGGGCCTCCCAATCAAGCTTTAATAGAATTTTGTCTTATTTAAGTAAAATACGATGTCTTGGCAGGTATTTTGGGAATTGGGGGCGCGCCTAAGTATTTTTTCTCGTCCTGTTTAAGGTTTTTTGAAAAATGATCGATAAATGGGTCTGGTGGAGATTAAAAAAAGGGCGCTTCGTTTTTCCTAAGGTTAAATAGAACGAAACAACAAGTGGGAAATAAAAAAATAAAAACTCAATTCAAATTTTCGTCAGACGGCTCTCTTGGAGCTGCCAAAATATCAGGAAACCCTCATATCGCTTTTTATCTTAAAAATAACAACAAATAGGAATTAGAGATGAAGATAGTACTCCTTTTACTATTTTTATTTTCCTGTACACATGCTTTTTCAGAAAATAATTATTTTGAAGACTGGCTAGAAGAAGAAATGATCTCTATTAATCATGAACAAGATCATGAAGAAAGTTCTATTAAAAGTCAGTTATCGGGGGCTTGGGTATTGGATAAAATAGGGTTCAGAGTCCGCTCTCTTTTTGAGCTTTTATGGGACGAGAATTACAAAGAGCGCCCTTTGTAAAGAGCGCTCCAATTTTTTTAAAATTATTTTAACAAAAGACCATCTAAAAGATTTTTCATGTTTTCTGGGCTTGTGCCATTAACTTCTGCAGCTTTTTCGATAAGTCTTTCAAAAGAGGCTTTGTCGCCTTCTAAGCTCTTTTTAAAAGCTTGAGTGGCTTCATTGATGTTAACGCCAATAAGACTATTTGAGAAAGCATCAGCATCAGCATTTGACATCGCTCTGTTTTTAGAAATTCTTTTCCAGTTAAGAACGAGCTTAGCAACATTTTCACTTCTCTTTTCAGAAAGACCAAAGTCATAAGTAAGAAGGTCTTGCATTTTTTTCATCTTGTATGTTTCTTTAAACGCAGCAACTTTTTCAAGATCTTTAGCAGTACCTTGAACTTCAGAGAAAGTCATTTCTACCCTTTTACCTGCATCAACACTGTAGATGTCTCCAGTATATGTTCCATCTCCATTAGATGTAACATCATTACTACCAAGACCAAAATATTTATAGTTGCCATTACTAGAAACATATGTAGGGTTGTTCTCAATGGACTTTAATCTAAACTCATCCCAGGTATCTCCTTCCTCGTAATCGTCTAGATTAATCGCAAAGGTAGTTTGGTATGTATAAATTCCACTACCGTAACCTTCATCTAAAGTCGCTTTAACAACGATCCAACCCTCAGTTTCAGTATCGTTAAGGTCCTTAAGTACTGCTACATCTAACACGCCTTCATTTTCACTAATCAGGTCAATAAAAGAGTCTACCTTATCAGCGTTTCTTTCTTCTTGCGTTGGTCCCCATTGTGTATTGTGACACGCAGATACAAGAAACATTAATGACGCAACAACGCCAAGGCTAAATTTTTTGAACATTTTTGATTTCCTTTTTTTTAGGTTTACAATTTCTGAATTTTTGAAAGGGGAAAATAACATAAATAGATTAGGTTTATAAACAACTATTTTGAAAAATATCAATTTCTTAACTTGAAAATAATTCTTTTTTAATGATATCTGATGGCAGTGCTTCTTTTATTTACTTAGGGTACCGCATTGCTATTTAACTCTGTGCAATTTATCTTTTTTTTTCCTTTGCTCTTTGTCTTATACTACGTTCTTTCCTACCGCTATAGAACGGTTCTTCTCCTTTTAGGAAGTTATTTCTTTTATGCTTATTGGAAACCGGTTTATATCATTCTTATCCTTTTCTCTACTTCACTAGATTTTTTCACGGCAAAAAAAATTGAAGCATCAAAGGGCCTAGTAAAAAGAAACTGGCTTTTTTTAAGCCTGTTTGGAAACTTGGGAATTTTATTTTTCTTTAAGTACAGCCAATTTTTTATAGAAAACCTAAACCTATTCTTATCAATCTTTTCAAACTATCAGTTAAAATCCTTCTCTTTCGAGCTCCCCCTCGGCATCTCTTTTTACACTTTTCAAACAATGTCCTACTCCATAGACGTTTACCAAAAAAGAATGCCTGCAGAAAAAGGTTTTTTGCGTTTCGCACTTTACGTTTCGTTTTTTCCACAATTAGTGGCAGGACCTATTGAAAGGGCTTCTAACATCATTCCTCAACTTAAAAAGGAAATTTCTCTCGATTATGAAAGGATCACAGATGGCCTTAAAATAATGTTCACAGGTTTTTTTAAAAAGGTTGTGATTGCAGACTCGCTTTCCATTATTGTCGCTCATGTCTACTCCAATGTTTTTGATTTCGGAGGCCTCGTCCTCATTTTTGCCACCTTCCTTTTCCGTTACCAAGTCTTTTGCGATTTTTCTGGCTACTCTGATATCGCAGTTGGAGCCGCCAAAGTGTTTGGAATTAACCTGACTCAAAATTTTAATAGACCCTTTGCCGCCACGTCAGTCAGAGACTTTTGGAGGCGGTGGCATATAACCATGGGTGGCTGGTTTAAAGATTATGTTTTCTTTCCTCTTAACCAAAACCACTTGGGTAGAAAAAGAATGATTTATTTCAATACCCTCCTAACGTTTTTGCTTATTGGTTTATGGCATGGCCCAAAATGGACTTATGTTTTTTGGGGAGGTCTCCACGGCACCCTTCTTTTTTTAGACCGGGCTACCGAGAAAAAAAGAGAGGCTTTAACAAATAGATTGAAATTAAAAAACCACCCTATTCTTCTCAAATGTTTTCAAATTTTTGTGACTTTTTCCTTAATGAGCCTCGTTTCGGTTTTCTTTAGGGCCTCTAACGTAAATGAAGGTTTCCATATTATTAAAGAGTTCTTTTCCTTTACAAAAGTTGGTTATTGGAATTTTAATGATATTTTAGACCTTATGGAACACAAGCAGCACTTTGGTGAACTTATATTAGTTATTGCTAGCATTATCGGGATGGAGTTCATTCACTATTACCAATCAAAAAAGAATCTTCTTTCATCCGTAAAAAAGTTCCCAAAATTTCTAAGATGGAGTTTGTATCCTGTGGCCTGTTTCGTTCTCATTTTAGTAGGAAAATTTTATGCTAAAGAATTTGTTTACTTCCAATTTTAATAGAAGTGACTTTTTTAAAATATTAAAAAAAGGGAGCCTGCTTGCAGGGCTCATCTACATCCCCTTTGCTTTGGCCCTTACTTACTTCCCTTCAAGTATCCTTAATAATAATTACGGTTTTTCTCGTTTCCAAAAAAAGATGACAGGGCCATCTTCTAAAAAGAGATCTTTTGACCATATTTTTTTTGGAAGCTCCTTGCCTATGACGAATATAAGGGCCCATGAACTAGATAGTACGCTCGTCCTTGGTGGAAACCTCATGACGATTATCCCAAACTATTACATGTTCAAACGTTACCTGAAAAATAACCCCGCTCCAAAAACAATCTATGTTAGTCCACAATTAGGCTTTGTTAAAGAAAAGGATTATTGGGAGGCCTTGAAACTAAATTACATGAGCTATGAGGATGTTCTTGACGTAATGAAAACGTCTCTTAGGGTAAAGGACTGGCCATCGCTTGAAAAGAATGTCCTTACCTACTTTTTTAAGGCCTTTTCAATTCATTACAAACTTATCCATAGCTATCTTCCCGAGTTAAAAAGCGGCCTTTTTGACCCAAGGGCCGACAGACAAGAAGTCGTAAGAAAAACTCTTGACCGCTACAATGGCTATGTCAATTATAGAGAAATAAACAGGGTCCTAAGAATAAGAAAACTAAGTCTAAAAAGGAAAGCTTTAAGAGTTAGAGAAAAAAATAGTGAACAAATATTTGAAAAAAAAGGCAAAGTGAAACTCCCTCTTATTCACGAACATTATGCAAAAAGGATGGCAGAGCTCGCCTCTAAAAATAATATCCGCCTTGTTTACCTTTTATATCCAGTCTCTCCACTTAGGTCTCGTCAACTTCCTAAAGAGGTTAAGACCGATTTTAAAAATTACTATACATCCCTAATGAAAGGTTATAAAAACGTACATGTTTGGATTTACAAAGACCATTACGGAAGAGATAAGTTTGTCGATGCCTCTCACCTAAACGCTAAAGGCTCCATTTTTTTTAAAAAAGAGGTGAAAAACCTTTATAGAGAAGTTGAAAAAAAGTTTAATTAATTAATTTAATTATTTTCCTTGTCAGGAAAGACTGTCTCTTTTTTCCTCTATCATTGAAACCAGATCGTTAAGTTTTTTTATTTTCACCGCTTTAGGACCAGTTATTTCAATACCAAAAGATTCTTCAATCCCTAAAATGAGATCAAGGTGTGCCATTGAATCCCACCCTGGAGTATTTTGTGATAGATCATCTAGACTAAGTTCCGATTGGGAAACCCAAAATTTTTCCGATGCCAACTTCATAACCTGGTCTTTAAGGCCCTCAATAGACTTTTTATGATTAAGGTTTAAACCTCCTCCTAGGCCAAGATAATCTTCTCTAATCCTGACGCTATCTGGTTTTCCACTTCTATTTTTTTGGAAGCTTTCCAAAAAGATAATGTCTCTTGGAACTTTATAGGGGGAAAGTTTTTTTGAAAGGTAGTCTAAAAGGTAAGCCTTGCAGTCTATTGAATCTTTGCCCTTTAAAGTTCTTATGACAGCAGAAATAGACCTCTCACCCCAATTTTTATCGGTCACACCAAAGCTCACACAATCATTCACAAACTCACTTTCTAAGAGCGTATTATTAATTTCTTCAGTTGAAATATTCCACCCCCCGAAATAATAATATTTTTTTTCCGCCCTATGATCTTATAACAACCTTAAGAGTCCTTTTTAATAGAAGCTCGCCTGATTTAAGATAAAGTGAGTTGCCTTGATACGTATGTTGCGAAATGTGGGGAATTAAATTAGAGAGAGACGTTACTTAAAAATTCCCAAATCACACGATGTGTGGACACACCATTAATCGTACTCGGCCACTTATGTCCTGTCCCATGTAAACGATAATGTTCAACACGTGCCTCTTGATTACAATCATTGTAAATAAAATGAGTAGCTGAAGGAAAATCCGTTTGATTTTGACTTTGACAGGCATATTTACTTTGCCAAAAGTCGATTAAATCCGAAATATTTCGCATAGGTCCTACTTCATCCCATGCTTTCCACGTCCACGTATCGCTGTAAGAAATGATCCAATCATCATCTCCATGAATATGTAAAATTGGTGCATATCGTTGGGGTTCACATTGACCGTGAGTAATCGGCATGGTTCCCGCAAATGAAGCAATGGATGCAAAGCGATCGCTCATCTGACAGGCAATCTCATAGGTAAACATTGATCCTAAAGAATAGCCTGTAGCATAGATTCTTGAAGAATCCACTTGATGAATCATAGAAATTTCATCAATCATGGCTTGGATAAATTCAATATCGTGTTGGCGTGTGGAGTCTGTATTTAATTGCCACTCACCTTCATTACCTGATAAGAGGTGTCCTTGAGGCAAGGCAATAATGAATTTTTCATCTTGAGCAAGGGATTCAAATGCAGATTGCTGAGGGAAAACTTCACCTTTCCCCCCTCCTCCATGAAAAGCAACCAAGAGAGGCATCGGTTCTTTTGCTGGTTGATTCGGAATAAAAAGATGGTATGTACGCTCAATCCCATTCACGAGCATTGATGAGACGGGTAGGTGCTGAGAAGGCGTACTAGAAAACTGTATTAAAGTAAGTCCTAGAACAAATCCTAATGAGCATGTGATCATAATATATATCAATGTACTTCTACTCATCTTTGATCTCCTAAAATCAATTTTTTGGTTTTACGCATTCTATACTTAAGATGTACAAAAGTTCTATTCACAGTCTTCAGAAATAGACTTACATATTCAGGGTAAAAACTGAATAATAAAAAGAGCATACCAAAGACTCTGGAGCTAAAGACACGAAAGCCAAAGCTTTCCAAGAGTATAATGAAGTGGAACCTAGTTATTACAAAAGTAGATCTCTTGATCGTTCACTTCTTCACATTTAAAATGAATTTTAATTCACCACA
>MDTD01059496.1_pt1 | contig 34471 bp, 30 predicted proteins | sample 811221 | NCBI WGS metagenome assembly MDTD01 (sample SAMN05326646, study PRJNA326480) | marine metagenome | isolation source: seawater | place: Pacific Ocean: South West | collected 2011
CTCACCCACGACGCGACCATCCGCCTGTTCGGAGACCCCACCGACATGCAGGCGATCGACGGCCGCCTCCTCATCAACGCGGGCGACCTGACCGCCGTCGTGCGCATGCCGACAGAATCCCCCGCGCCCTGAGCGCCGGGCCGCCCCCCGCCGCCCCGGAGGCGATAAACTCCCCTGAGCGGGTCATCGCGCCGGCTCGGGACCGACAGCACACCCTGCGGCGCGATGCACCTGGACTCTGGAAGGAGCCTCAGGATGTCGAGCCAGATTGCCACCCCACGCCTCTACGACGACGCCGCCGACGATCTGGTGCGTCCCGCCGAAGTCACCGACTGCATCCATCTCTTGCCGCACGAGAACCAGCGGCTCGAGGCGAATGCGCGGATCCGCATCCAGTGGGGCCACGACATGCTCCGCGATGTCCTCGACGGGCGATACCGCTCGGTCATCTGCGCCGTCAACGACACCGACAACGCGCACGGCATCATCGCTCAACTCGTCAACCTCGTGACCACCAGCCAGTGGTCGGTGCCCACCGTCACCAACTACGCGAAGATGTTCCACCAGGCGGTGACGATCCACGCGGCCCACGACCGCGAGCCCTACATCCTCAAGTACGACCTCGACTCGATGATGATCCTCGCGTTGCTCCGTCCCGCGGGGCAGGACCACTTCACGCTCCAGAACCTCGCGCACGGGTTCCAGACGGTCACGAAGATGCTCCAGGGCCGCCCGGATCGGCGTCCCGTCGCGTCGGTGTCGTTCCTCGGCGCGTCGTCGAACCGGCTGGTCGGGGATGACGGGGAGGAGCCCAGTTTCGAGACCGTCCTGCGCATCATGCACGAGGCGGGGTACCGGGGGGATGTCTACCCGAGCCCGCAGATGTGGGGGGCGGGCGAGACCGGCATCTTCGCGAGCTACCCATTCCCGGAAAGCCTCGAGCGGATGCGGGGCGGGAGCAGCTGACCCCGGCGCACAGTGAAGGTGAGTCCGATCGGGCGATGCGTTTCGGGGGCCGATAACAGACCTGACAAAGCAAGAACACCGGTCTGTGCCAATTGTGCGGGCGGTGAAGGTCGATTTATTTGAAGAATCAGCGTCGAGAATGCCCGGAACCGGGTAGGCTTCGGCGTCGAACCCTTCTTCGGGGCGCGATGTGTGTGCAGCCTCGCTGGAAGGCGAGGGGAGACAAGACCTTGGCCCACGGGCCGGACCGCCGGTGAGAGCTGGCGGGAGACACCAGGAGAGAGACATGACCAAGACTGCTGTTGCTGTGCTCGTTGCCGCTGCTGGCGTTGCGTCGGCTGATGTGACCCTGAGCGGCGTCGATCGCTCGGGCTACGACATTTACGCCGGTGAGGGCATCGCGATCGGCTCGGCCGCTCGCGGCGACCTCGATCCCTCGCTGTACAGCAACGAGGCCGGCCCGTACTCGGCGTTCCCCGCGGCTCCCGCGGCGGACAACCCGCTGGGCGTCGCGGATTACCAGTCGATCGCGACCAACAACATCGACCTCACCTCGTTCCGCTTCGTGGGCGGCGTGGACACCGCGGGCACGGTCGTCTTCTTCGACTTCTTCGACGCGGGCGGGTCGTTCCTCGACGGCTTCGGCGTTGCCCTGTCGCAGGCCGGTGACTTCATCTGGACCATCACCATCAGCAGCGGCGTCGAGATCGCCGCGGATGGCCTCGTGCAGATGACCATCGACGACGGCACGAACGGCGCGGTCGGCAACGGCCGCTGGTTCCTGACGCCCAACGCCGCGTCGGTCGGCAACGCGGGCGCGCCCGACTTCACCTCGGGCCTGGACAACTTCAACTTCGCGTTCACGCTGAACGGTGTTGAGGTCCCCGCGCCGGGGGCCGCGGCCCTGCTGGGCCTTGGTGGCCTGGTCGCGACGCGTCGGCGTCGCTGAGGCGGATCGGCCCGGTGACGGGTCGGTGACAACCTGACGATCTCGCGACGCCCCCGGCTCCGGTCGGGGGCGTCGTGCTTTTTGCGTGGGGTCCAGTTCGAGGAGCAGCGCGGCCGCGGCCTTGCGGCTCTCGGCGGGGTCGGCCCATGAGTCGGCGCAGCGGGCGAGGGCGGCGCGGGCGGTTTCTTTGTGCGTGATGGCGGCAGCCTCGTCGCGGATGGCGGCGAGTTGTTTGAGTGCGCTGAGTTCGGCCTGGGTTTCGGGGGATCGGGCCCAGGTGAGGAGTTGTTGGAGGGTGAGGCCGTGGCGGGCGGCGAGGGATGGGAGGGGGAGGGTGTCGGCGAGGAAGTCTTGGAGGAGGGAATGGGGAGTGGGGAATGGGCAATGGGCGGGGACGGGGGGAGAGGCACTCGGCACGGGGCACAAGGCACTAGGAGGAGAAGAAGAGCTGTTTGAGTCACTCGCCTTCGCGAGTGAGTTGGAAGGCATGGTGGGTGCGGCCGTTGGTGCCGGCGGTTTGCTGTTGGTTTGTGGTTGGGCTGGGTGTGGCAGCGAAGGAGTGGATTGGAGAGGGGGGAGCCCCACACCCCGGCCCTCTCCCCCGGGGGAAGCGGGAGGGGGAGACTGGTTCTCGAAGAGGGCTCGGGAGAAGTCGTCGAGGATGGGGTTGGTTTTTCGGAGGCGGGTTGACTGCGATGCCCGTCGAGATGTGCGTGTTGCGTGTGTGGTTTTCATCCCTGTGATTGTGGGGATGGCCGGGGCGGGTGCAATGGGGAGATCGGGTTGGGACGGGAGTTTGCGCGCGCTGGTGGGTTTTGGGGGGCGTGTTGGGGGTTGGGGTTGTGCGCGCGGAAGGCTGGTTGCGGAGTTCGGGCGTGGGTGGGGGGCGAGCACCACTGCGCCGCGGGGCGGCGAGTGGTGGCACCCTGGGTTGGGGGCTTTGTGGAGGTTGGGTAGTCTGTTGTGATGGAGCGGCCGAGGAAGAAGTTGAAGCGGATTGAGCATCCGAATCATGCGCGGTTTCTGACCTTTTCGTGCTACCAGCAGTTGGCACTGTTCGAGAATGACGCGATCAAGGATGTGTTTGTGGAGGAGTTGGAGGTGGCTCGAGAACGGGCGGGCTTTGGGATGTTTGCGTGGGTGGTGATGCCGGAGCATGTGCACCTGTTGCTGTGGCCCAGGGTGGAGGCGTGGCCGGTCTCGCGGGTGTGCTGGCTGTTGAAGCGAGGCGTTGCACGGCGGGTGATCGGGCGGTGGCGCGAGTTGGATGCGCCGGTGCTGGATCGGCTTGGATCGCCGCCGCGATTTTGGCAGCGCGGGGGTGGGTACGACCGGAACATCCTTGGGGGGACAGAGTTCGCGGAGAAGATGGCCTACATCCACGAGAACCCGGTGCGGCGGGGGCTTGCGGAGCGGGCGGTGGATTGGCGGTGGTCGTCCGCTCGGTGGTATGTAGAGGGGGAAGGGTTGGCCATGGACCGGGTGGAGAAGCCAGGGTGATCGGGTGCCACCACTCGCCGCGTGCGGCGCAGTGGTGTTGTGGGGCTGGAATGGGCGTTGGGTGTGTGAAGCACGACTGCGCGGCGGGACGCCGCGAGTCGTGGCACCCGGACGGGTTGATTTCTCTTACTTGGAACGCTCGATTCTGGGTGCCACTACTCGCCGTCTGCGGCGCAGTAGTGCTTTGGTAAACGTGCGTGAAGAGCACTACTGCGCCGCGAAGCGCATTGGTGTTTGGAGTTGGAGCGGGCGCTAGATGTGTGAAGCACTACTGCGCGGCGAAGCGCCGCGAGTAGTGGCACCCGGCACTTCAGCCTCGTGAAAACAGGATGACCTTCACAAAATCCAGAGCGCTCGGCAATACACGGTCGTGTCGACCTCTTCGATATCGGCAAGGCCGGCCGGCAGCAACTTCTCGGCAGCCCGTCGCGCCCGTTCGCTCGTGTTCGCCCAGCAGACCGGGAAGAGCGTGTCTTCGATCTCGATGTACACCATGAACCCTGTTCTGGGCTTCAGGGACCGGGGCGCATCCCTCCACGCAGTTGCTGGTCCAAGCTTGGGTGTGATGCTGGAAACAGTTGACCGTCGTCTGATCAGGCAACGCCGCACGCGGGTCCATTCGCCTTCAGTCGAATCTCTCAACACATCGAAGGTGCCCGCAGCAAGGACGACCCAGGCCCCGTTGAGGACTGCAACACACCACAACACAAAGACCGCCAAGGGTTCAGCCGAGACAGATCCGGTGTGAGTCGCATACAGCAAGACGCCGAGTAACGCAGCGACGACCCAGAAGCCGAATGCCGGCACGAGGCCGGCATTGATCATGTACGGGGTGCCTCCCCAATTGATCACCCGGCATCGCCCGGGAATCGCGAATCGAGGCAGCAGGAACGGATCTGTGTAGACGACCGACTTTGAGCCCATCCCCATCTTCCACGCGCCGGCCGGACGGGTTCGCCCGAAGAAAACGCGGTTTCTCCCGCTTACACCCCGCTCTCAATCACCACTCCGGCCCGCCGTTGTAGCGGCCGTAGATGTCGGCCATGGCCTGGACCATTTCGCCCAGAGTGCAGTTGGCGAGTGAGGCGTCGATGAGGGCGGGCATGACATTGTCGTTGGCGCGGCAGGTTTCGCGGATTGTGTCGAGGGCCTTGGAGACGGCGGCGGCGTCGCGGCTTTGCTTGAACTTGGCGAGGCGGGCGGTCTGTTCGGTTTCGACGGAGTCGGGGATGACGAGGATGTCGATGGGGCGCTGCTCGTTGTCGTCGGTGTATTCGTTGACGCCGACGATGATGCGGTCGCCGGCTTCGCATTCTTCGGAGTATCGGTAGGAGGCCTCGGCGATCTGGCGGCGGAAGTAGCCCTTGTGGATGCCCTCGATGACGCCGCCCCGGTAGAAGGAGGTGGGCTTGGTGGCGGCCTGCCCCCCCGCGAAGGCGGGCTCGGCGGAAAGGGCGGCGACGCGGTCGGGGGACCAGGGGCCTCCGGCCATGTTGTCGATGTCTTCGATGTAGCGGAGGGCCTCTTCTTCGATTTTGTCGGTGAGGGTTTCGATGAACCAGGAGCCGCCCAGGGGGTCGACGGTGCGGGTGACGCCGGTCTCGTGGGCGAGGATCTGCTGGGTGCGGAGGGCGACGGTGACGGCCTGTTCGGTGGGGAGGCCGAGCGTTTCGTCCATGGAGTCTGTGTGGAGGGATTGGCAGCCTCCGAGGACGGCGGCCATGGCCTGGTAGGCGACGCGGACGATGTTGTTGAGGGGCTGCTGCTCGGTGAGGGAGCAGCCGGCGGTCTGGACATGGGTCTTCATGAACCAGGAGCGTTCGTTCTTGGCGCCGTAGCGGTCGCGCATCATGCGGGCCCAGATGCGGCGGGCGGCGCGGAGCTTGGCGATTTCCTCGAAGAATTCGTTGTGGCTGTTGAAGAAGAAGGAGAGGCGCGGGGCGAACTGGTCAATATCCAGGCCTCGGTGGAGGCAGGCCTCGACATACTCCATGCCGTCGCGGAGGGTGAAGGCGAGTTCCTGGGGAGCGGATGAGCCGGCCTCGCGGATGTGGTAGCCGGAGATGGAGACGGAGTTCCACTTCTTGCAGTTTTGGGCCTGGAACTCGATGGTGTCGACGACGAGTTTGACGGAGGCCTCTGGTGGGTAGATGAACTCGTTCTGGGAGTGGAACTCTTTAAGGATGTCGTTCTGGAGGGTGCCTCCGAGGTCGTTCCAGTCGAAGCCGCGTTGTTTGGCCATTGCGAGGTACATCGCCCAGATGACGCAGGCGGGGCCGTTGATGGTTTGGGAGACGGTGACCTGGTCGATGGGGATGTCGGCGTAGAGGCGGTGCATGTCCTCGATGGTGTCGATGGCGACGCCGCACTTGCCGACTTCGCCCATGGAGAGGGGGTCGTCGGAGTCTCGGCCCATGAGTGTTGGGAGGTCGAAGGCGGTGGAGAGGCCTGTGTTGGCCTTGGTCTTGGTTTGTGCTGCGCTGAGGAGGTATTTGAAGCGTTGGTTGGTGTCGTCGGCGGAGCCGAACCCGGCGAACTGGCGCATGGTCCAGAGGCGGGTGCGGTAGCCCTGGGGGAAGAGGCCCCGGGTGTAGGGGAACTCGCCGGGTGCGGCGATGTCGCGGTCGATGTGCTTGAGGGCGGTGGGCGGGTTGTCGGGCCCGTAGAGGTGGTCGAGTTCGATGCCGGAGATGGTGACGGCGTGGGGATCGATCTCGGGGGATCCGTCCGCGCTGAGATTGGGGCCTGCGATGGTGGTCATGGGTCCGTTTCCTTGGGCTGGTTTGGCTGGGATCCATTCTAAGGCTGGGGTGATCCAGATTCGAGGGGGATCTGGAGGGCGGGAACGGGGCTCGCGTGTGTCCGCACGGGGGGGGCGGCGTTGCGGGCGGGGGCGAGATTCGTGTGAAAAAGTCTGAATCCGTGTGCGCCCCATGGGGCGAAGTCGATTCACGAGCCGGCCGCCGCGGGATGTGTTGAACGCGGTTCGGTCCGGATTCTTCGGGAGCGGCATCGGCGGACGGGCCCGTCGTCGATGTCGGTCCTGATCGCACATCAACCGGAACATGAAGGAGGTTTTCTCATGAATTCCAAGGGAATGACGGGTATCGCTGCGGGTCTGATGATCGTGGGCACGGCGTTTGGGCAGTGCGGCGGGATGAAGGCAGCCAGCGGATGCGGCGGCGAGCAGGAGATGGCGGCGACGATGTCGGTCGTCTCGTATGACCACCACAACGAGCAGGCACCCTCCAAGGACATCGTGCAGACCGCGGTCGGCGCGGGGTCGTTCAAGACGCTGGTCGCGGCGGTGCAGGCGGCGGGCCTGGTCGAGACCCTGAAGGGTGACGGCCCCTTCACGGTCTTCGCGCCGACCGATGAGGCGTTCGCGAAGTTGCCCAAGGGCACGCTCGAGACGCTGCTGAAGCCTGAGAACAAAGGTCTGCTGACCTCGATCCTCACTTATCATGTCGTTCCCGGGAAGGTCACCGCGGAGCAGGTCGTGTCGCTGAACAACGCGAAGACCGCGAACGGGCAGCTCGTCGATATCTCGGCGAAGTGGGGCAAGGTCAAGGTCGACAACGCGAATGTCGTCAAGACCGACATCATGACCAGCAACGGCGTGATCCATGTCATCGACACCGTGATCATGCCCTCGACGAAGAACATCGTTGAGACCGCGGACGAGGCGGGCTCGTTCAGCACGCTGATCGCGGCGGCGAAGGCGGCGGGCCTCGCGGAGGCGCTGATGGGTGAGGGCCCCTACACGGTCTTCGCGCCGACCGACGAAGCGTTCGAGGCGTTGGGCAGCACCGTGAGCGAACTACTCAAGCCTGAGAACAAGACCAAGCTTCAGGACATCCTGAAGTACCATGTCGTCAAGGGCCGGGTCTTCGCGCGTGACGCGGTGACGGCGGGTGCGGCGACGACGCTCGAGGGCGGTCGCGTTTCGATCGGCATCGACAACGGGCGCCTGACGGCGAACGGCGCGGGCATCGTCCTGACGGACATCGACGCGTCGAACGGCGTGATCCATGTGATCGACTCGGTGCTGATGCCCGAGTGAACGATCGGGACTTTGCTGATTTCTCAGTCACGGCAACGCTGAGTGAATTATGAGCGTAGCGATCCAACCAATTTGTGCCCCTCACGGTCGGAGGCTACGATCGGTGCTGAGTCTGAAAGGATTGGGCACCGGTTTGTCAGAGACGAGTCTTTCTGTTCTCGAACGCGTCGCGGAGGGCGACCCCCAGGCGGTCAACGACTGCATCGAGCAGTTCGGCGGGCTGGTCTGGTCGCTCGCGCGGAAGCTCTGCCCCGACCGGGCGGAGGCGGAAGACGCGGTGCAAGAGATCTTTGTCAGCGTCTGGAAGAGCGCCGAGCGGTACGACTCGTCGATGGGGTCGGAGGCGACCTTCATCGCGACGATCGCCCGGCGGCGGCTGATCGACCGGGCGAGGAAGCGGCAGCGGCGTCTCGGCGCGGCGACGCTCGACGAGTCGTACGCGGTCGCGAGCGGCGGGGCGGGGACGGCCGGCCCTGACAACGGCGCGACCATCGGCGCGAGCACCGTGCTCTCTGAGGATGCCCAGATCGCGGAGCGGGCGTTGCGGGACCTTTCGGGGGACCAGCAGCGGGTGCTTCGGATGTCGATCATGCACGGGCTGAGCCACGAGCAGATCAGCCAGGCGACGGATATGCCGCTCGGGACGGTAAAAACTCATATTCGTCGGGGGCTCATCCGCGTCCGGAAGTTGCTCGAAAGCGAAAGTAGGCAAAATGCCGATGCCCCGAGTACCGAAAGTGGGGCAGGCGGGTCCAAGGCCGGGCCGAATGGCGGCTCGGAGAGTTCCTCCAGCGGGGTGCAGGCATGAGTGCGCGGCCTATCACCATGACAGATATCGAACAACTGGGGGAACGGGCCCAAGACCTGCTCGTCGAGCGGACGCTGTGGGGCCTTGACCCGGCGCAGGAGACCGAGTTGTCGGTCGCCGTGTCGGATGTCGAGGGCCTCGCGTATGAGTTCGAGCGGACGGTCGGGGCGCTGTGCGTCGGGATGCACGCGTCGGATGAACCTGAGAGTCTCCCCGCGGACATGCGGTCCCGGCTCTCGACGCTCGCGTCGGGACCGTGGGCGCGTCAAGAGTCGTCGGATGCTGGTGTTGCGGACGCGGCGTTGTCGGACAGCGGGCCTCTGCGGCTCACTGGGGCGGGCGCGGCGCCGGTCGCTGCGGGTGGATCCGCGGGGCCTCTGCAATGGCTCGGCTGGTTGGCGGCGGCGGCGTGCCTGACTTATGCGATTTTCGTGACCACACCGAGTTCCGGGCCCGTTGCAGGCGTCGGGGGGAATGTGGTCGCGCGGGTCTCCGACGCGGCGGATGTGATCCGGGCGAACTGGGCGGGGATTTCCGCGATCGGTGCGTCGGACCACGCGCTCGACAAGGGCGTCGCGGGCGAGGTCGTCTGGTCGGATGATCTCGACGAGGGGTACATGACCATCGCGGGCATCGAGCCCAACGATCCCAGCGAGTTCCAGTATCAGCTCTGGATCTTCGACGCGGACCGGCGGTCGGGCGACCTTCCCCAGTTCCGTGCGGAGGGGCTCCCGGAGTTGCTGACTCAGCGTCCCGTGGACGGGGGCGTGTTTGATGTCCGGGTCACGGACGCGGGCGAGGTGATCGTGCCGATCGACGCGAAACTCCCGGTGGGTGAGGCGAAGATCTTCGCGGTGACCAAGGAGCGGCCCGGCGGGGTCGTCGTGAGCGATCGGGACATTGTGTTCCTGGCACTCCGCGGCTGACCTGCTCGCTCGTTCGCCTCGGGAAAGTTCCTAGTCTGGTGGATTCTGAGGACCTTTGCGCCCCGAATGCATCCGGGGTGACGGCTTTGTTCGTAGCATCTGTGTATGCCCGACGAGGATCAGAAGCGGCGTGCGGTCGCCGACCAGTTGCGTGCCGGTGCGCGGGGGTATGCCTCCGGCGCGGCTGAGGACCTCCTCGCGGAGGCGCCTGAGATCGGTGCCGAGCACGGTGCGGGCGCGTACTTCATGTGGCAGGGCTTCCTGAGCCAGCGCATCGCGGAACTCGCGACGGCGGTGGAACTCGACGAGCCCGGGCTGTTCACGACGGAACTGAACTGGCTCTATTCGACGCTGTCGGCGCGGGATGTCGAGCCCGGTCATGTGCGCCGTTCGGTGTCGTGCCTGGGGCGGACGCTGCAGATGGAACTGCCCGATTCATCGTGGCGGTTCGTGCGTCCCGTGGTGGAGTATGCCGAGGCGGCGGAGCCCATGGGCACGGAGGTGGACAGCCGGCTCGTGTCCGGGGGGGAGGCGGCGGACCTGGCGGAAGCGCTGCTGAAGAGCACGCTGAGGGGCGATGCGTCGGGCTCGATCGCGCTCGTGCTGGACGCGTACCGCGCGGGGATGGAAGCGGGGGTGCTGTACGAGCGGGTGATCCTGCCGGTGCAGGCGGAGGTGGGGACGCTCTGGCAGCGCGGTGAGATCGGGATCGCGGATGAGCATGTCGCGACGGAATTGCTCCGGACGACGATGATGCTGCTCTGGCACGAGGCGACGGGCGGCGAGGTCTCGGGGCCCGTGGTCGTCGTCGGGTCGGTGACGGGTGATCAGCACGACACGGGCGTGCGGGCGGCGGCGCACATCCTGGACATCAACGGTGTGCGCGGGATCTGCCTGGGCTGCGATGTGCCGGGGGAGGAGTTCGCCCTCGCGGCAGCGCGGTTCGAGGCGTCGGCGGTCATCGTGAGCGCGACGATGACGGTGCACCTCCCGCGCGTGCGGCAGGCGGTCGCGGCGGTGAAGGCGGCGCTCCCGGAGGTGCGCGTCGTTGTGGGCGGACCGGCGTTCGGGATGGAGGACCCCGTCGCGGCTGGGCTGGCGCACAAGCTGGGAGCGGACGCGTATGCGCGCACGCCGACCGCGGCGGCGGGGCTGATCGGCTCGCTGCACTGAGCGATCAGGACTTGCTGTAGTCGAAGACGCCCCGCCCGGATTTGTCGCCCAGGCGGCCCGCGGTGACGAGCTGGCGGAGGAGGGGGCAGGGGCGGTAGCGTTCGCTGTTGAGGCCCTCGGCGAGGACATCCATGATGTGGGCGCAGGTGTCGAGGCCGATGAAGTCGGCGAGGCGGAGGGGGCCCATCGGGAAGTTGCACCCGAGCTTCATGATGCCGTCGAGGTCCTCGGGCTCGGCGACGCCCTCCATCCAGGCGTAGAAGGCCTCGTTGATCATGGGCATCAGGACGCGGTTGGAGACGAAGCCCGCGCGGTCGTTGGCGGGCAGGGCGGTCTTGCCCATCGCCTCGGCGAGGGCGATGGTGCGCTCGGTGATCGCGGGGTCGGTCGCGAGCCCGTTGATGACCTCGACGAGCTTCATGACCGGGACGGGATAGAAGAAGTGCATGCCGATGACGCGCTCGGGCGTCCTGGTCGCGGCGGCGATCTCGGTGATGCTGATCGAGCTGGTGTTGGTCGCGAGGATCTGCCCACGCGTCATGCGGGTGTCGAGGTCGGCGAAGATGGACCTCTTGACCTCCGCGTTCTCGACGACGGCCTCGATCACGATGTCGGCTTCCTCGCAGGCGTCGATCGCCTCGGCGTAGGTGATGCGGGCCTTGGCGGCGTCCGCGTCCGCCTGCTCCATGCGTCCTTTCTCGACGGCGCGGGTGAGCAGTTTGTCGTGGGTCGCGCGGCATTTCTCGAGGGCGGCGGACGCGGAATCGTGGACGATCGTCTCGAAACCGGCGACGGCGGCGATCTGGGCGATGCCGCCTCCCATCTGGCCGGACCCGATGACGGCGACGGTGGAGATGTTGTGGGTGGTCATGGTTGTCCGTCTCCTGAAATGCTGGCTCTGGGTTGCTGTGGTGCGACAGGGTAGAGGGGGTGAATCCCGGAGGGGAAGCGGGGGCGGGGAGAAGGGGCGTCGGCGCGTCGGTCGGGTCGGTGTCGCCCGACGGAGGGTGGTGCGGGTAGACTGTGGTCACACACCGGCTCATCGCACCCCCAGACAGGAGGTCTTCTATGCGTGCCGACATCAACTACAACAACATCATCGACGGGGACGAATTCGAGAAGGCGCAGGCGGCGGCGGACGCGGCGGCGGACCTCTCGGCGGACCAGATCGACACCGAGAAGTTCTATGTGACTCAGCTCTACGAGCGGTACAGCGCCGAGAACCACCGCGTCTGGAAGACGATGTACGAGAAGCGGTGGGAGATGCTCAGCGAGCAGGCGTCGAACACCTTCATCGCGGGGTTGAACGCGATCGGGCTGGGGCCCGACCGTGTGCCGCTGCTGTTCGGGGAGGCGCCGCACCCCACCAAGCCCGGCGAGGTGGTGAAGGGCATCAACGAGTTTCTGCGTCCCTTGACGGGGTGGCAGAGCCGTGGGGTGCCCGGGTACTTGCCGGCGAAGGCGTTCTTTGCGTGCCTGGCGCAGCGGGAGTTCCCGACGACGATCGTGGTGCGTCCCGAGGACAAGATGGACTATCTGCCCGAGCCCGACATTTTCCACGATGTGTTCGGGCATGTGCCCCTGCACGCGGACCCGGTGTTCGCGGACTTTCTGCAGACCTACGGGAAGGCGGCGCTGCACACCGACGATCCCGAGCACATCGAGCGGCTGGGGCGGCTGTTCTGGTTCACGGTCGAGTTCGGGCTGATCCACGAGGACGGGCGCACCAAGATCTACGGGTCGGGGCTGATCAGCAGCCACGGGGAGAGCCACCACGCGTTGCACGCGCCGGAGGGCTCGGGCGAGGGCAAGGTGGAGCGGCGTCCGTTCGACCTGGAGCGGGTGTGCGAGACGACCTTCGAGATCGACCACTACCAGCCCATTCTGTATGTGCTCGAGTCGTTCGAGCAGCTCCGGGACGCGATGAACGCGTACGCGGAGCGGGTGCTGGACGAGGCGAAGAGCCCGGCGTGAGCGGGCGGCGTGCCGGCCGCGCCGCGCGATCCGGGGCGCGTGGACTTTGTGCGCTCCGGGTGGCTTCCTATCGTTGAGGCCTATGACGACGACCCCACCGCCCGGGCGCCTCAGTGCGCCCCATCAGCCCGCTCTGCAGGACGCCTGGACCGCTTCGGACGCCTCGGCGTTGTACGGGTTTGAGGGGTGGGGCGGCGGGTACTTCCGCGTGGGGGCGTCGGGTCATGTCGTGGTGACGCCGCGGGGGCATCGCGATCCGTCCGCGTCGATCGACCTGCACGATGTGGTCGAGGGGCTCTCGGAGCGCGGGCTGCACACGCCTGTGTTGATCCGGTTCACGGATGTGCTCGAGAGCCGGATGCGGGACCTGAAGGACGCGTTCGACAAGGCGATCCGTGACGAGTCGTACGAGGGCTCGTACGCGTGCGTGTACCCGATCAAGGTGAACCAGCAGCGTCAGTTCGTGGAAGAGCTGCGCGAGCGGGCGTCGTCGCTGGGCTTCGGGCTCGAGGCGGGCAGCAAGCCCGAGTTGATGGCGGTGCTGGCGCTGACGGCGGGCGTGGAGGACATGCCGATCGTCTGCAACGGGTTCAAGGACGACGAGTACATCGAGACGGTGATCCTGGCGCACAAGCTGGGGCGGCACATCACGCCGGTCGTCGAGTCGTTCGCGGAGCTCGACCTGATCCTCAAGCACGCGGCGGAGTACGGGGTGCGCCCCCGCATCGGCGTGCGGATGAAGCCCAGCCTGCCCGGCGCGGGGCGCTGGGCGGAGAGCGGTGGGGAGCGGAGCAAGTTCGGGCTGCACGCGCCGGAACTGCTGCTCGCGCTCGAGAAGCTCGACGCGGCGGGGATGAGCGACTGCCTGCGTCTGGTCCACTTCCATGTGGGGAGCCAGATGTGCGATATCGGGCAGATCAAGAACACGGTGAACGAGCTGGCCCGCGTCTATTGCGAGCTGCGCCGCCTGGGCGCGACGGGCCTGGACACGATCGACATCGGGGGCGGGCTCGGGGTCGACTACGACGGGTCGAACTCGACCTGGGCGAGCAGCGTGAACTACACGCTGGACGAGTACGCGCTCGATGTGGTGTACCGCGTGCGGGCGGCGTGCGACGACGAGAAGCAACCCCACCCCAACATCATCAGCGAGAGCGGGCGGGCGTTGTCGGCGCACTCGAGCGTGCTGGTATTCGATGTGGTGGGGCGGACGCGTTTCAGCCGGGACCCGGATGTCGCGTGGATCGACCGGATCATCGCGAGCGAGGAGGGGGCGGGGATCGAGGTGCCTCAGCCCATCGACGATCTGCGGCACGCGTGGGAGACGATCCGGGACACGGTTTCGATCGAGGATAAGCGGGCGTTGGACGCGTACCACGATGCGTTGCAGGCGCGCGAGGAGAGCCGGACGCTGTTCAACCTGGGCTACCTGAGCCTCCCGCTGCGGGCGGTTTCGGACCGGCTGTACTGGGCGATCGGTCGGAAGGTGCTGGCGTTGACGGAGGGCATCGAGGACGGGGGGCTTCCCGACCAGATCGACGGGCTGGCCGAGCAGCTGAGCGACATCTGCTTCTGCAACTTCAGCCTGTTCCAGAGCCTCCCGGATTCGTGGGCGATCGAGCAGATTTTTCCGATCGCGCCGATCCATCGCCTGGACGAGAAGCCGACGAGGCGGGCGATCCTCGCGGACATCACCTGCGACAGCGACGGGCAGATCAACCGTTTCGGTTGCACGGACCAGCGGATGTACAAGCCCACGCTGGAGGTGCACGAGGCGGAGGAGGAGGGCGACGGTGATGGCCGGCCCTATCGGATCGGGATCTTCCTGGTCGGGGCCTACCAGGAGGTGCTGGGCGATCTGCACAATCTTTTCGGCGACACGCACGCGGTGCATGTGAGCCTCGACGAGCAGGCGGGTTGGTCGATCGACGATGTGGTGGAGGGGGACACGGTGCGCGAGGTGCTGGGGTATGTCCAGTACGACGCGGACGCGATGCGCCGCGCGATCCGCAAGGAAGCGGAGAAGGCAGTGCGCGCGGGTGAGATGACGGTGGCGCAGAGCCGGAACCTGCTTCGGTTCTACGAGCAGGGGCTCGAGGGGTACACCTATCTCGAGGAGTGATCCCGGCGCCGATTGGGCAGCGGCTTGCGCGGAACCGCGGAGCGAGCGGGCGTGGACGGGTACGCTCCCGTTGTGACGACGCTTCCGAGACAGGACGGATCGAGGCTCGACGGGCTGCGAACGCTGGCGAACCGCGTGCGGGGCGAGGTGCGGGTCGGTCTGCACGACCGGATGCTGTATTCGACCGATGCTTCGATCTACCAGGTCGAGCCGCTGGGGGTGGTGATCCCCGCGGACCGGGACGACGCGGTCGAGGCGGTGCGGGCGTGCTTCGAGCTGGGCCTGCCTGTCCTGCCGCGGGGCGGGGGGACGAGCCTCGCGGGGCAGTGCGTGAACGAGGCGGTCGTGATCGATGTCAGCGCCGCGTGCCGCGGGGTGTGGGACATCGACCACGAGGCGAAGGCGTGCCGCGCGGAGGCCGGGGTTTCGGTGACGCAGCTCAACGAGCGCCTCGCGGCGAGCGGGGGAGGGCGGGGCCTGTTCTTCGCGCCGGATCCCGCGACCGCGACGCACGCGACGATCGGGGGTTGCATCGGCAACAACGCGGCGGGGTCTCGGTCGATCCTGTACGGGCGCACGAGCGAGAGCGTGCTGGGGGCGGAGGTCTGTCTCGCTGATGGGACGCGGGTGACGCTCGAGCCCGGCGCGGGTGCACGCGACCCGGTGGCGCGGGACCTCGCGCAGCGGGTGATGGCGGTGTGCCTGAGGCACGAGGGGCTCATCCGCGAGCGGTTTCCGAAGACGGTCCGGCGGAACGCGGGGTACGCGCTGGACATGATCCTGGCGCAGATGGACGCGGGCGAGACGGACGAATCGATCAGTCTTGCGCCGCTGATCTGCGGCGCCGAGGGCACGCTCGCGTTCACGCTCTCGGCGCGGCTGCGGCTCCACCCGCTCCCTGCCGCGACGGGGCTCGCGGTGGTGTCGTTCGCGAGCGTGGACGAGGCGATCGCGGCGGTGCTTCCGTTGCTCGAGCTCGGGCCGAGCGCGGTCGAGTTGCTCGATGCGCTGATCATGAAACTGGCGAGGGAGAACCTCGAGCAGCGCACGAACGCGGAGGTCCTCCCGGGCGGGGCGGATTCGGACGCGGTGCTGTATGTCGAGTTCCGTAGCGATCTGCCCGACGCTGAGGCGGCGAAGGCCGCGGTGGGGGAGAAGCTCGACGCGGTGCGCTCGATGTTCCCGCGCGAGCGCGTCGGGATCTACGAGGATGCGAAGTCGATGGACGAGGCGTGGGCGCTCCGCAAGGCGGGCGAGCCGCTGCTGCACGCGATCCCTGGTGATCGGAAGCCCGTGGGGTTCATCGAGGACGCGGCGGTGCCACCCGAGCGTCTGCGCGAGTATGTCCGGCGTCTGCGCGAGATCGTCGAGCGCGAGGGGACGATCGCGTCCTACTACGCGCACGCGAGCGTCGGCGTGCTGCATGTCCGCCCGCTGCTTGATCTGTCTCGGGAAGACGACCGGGCGGCGATGGAGCGCATCGCGGTCGGTTCGGCGGACCTCGCGAAGGAACTCGGGGGCGTGATGTCGGGCGAGCACGGGGACGGGCGGGCGCGGGGCCCGCTGCTCGAACGCTATTTCGGGCCCGAGCTCACGGGCGCGTTCCGGGAGATCAAGGCGATCTTCGACCCGCAGAATCGGCTCAACCCGGGCAACATCGTCGAGCCCGGTGCGATCCGGTCCATCCATGCGCGCACGAGGCTGGGCGCGGAGCGGACGCACGCGGAGGGTGTCGCGACCTACTTCGATTTCAGCGATCAGGGCGGGCTCGCCCACGCCGCGAGCCTGTGCAACGGCGCGGGGGTGTGCCGCAAGACGAGCGGGGGCACGATGTGCCCGTCGTACCGGGGCACGCTCGACGAGCGGCACGCGACGCGCGGGCGGGGCAACGCGCTGCGGCTCGCGATCACGGGGCAGGCGGAATCGCTGGTCGCTGGAGGCGGCGACGGCGAGTCCTCGTGGGACGACCCGGAGACGATCGCGACGCTCGACCTGTGCCTCTCGTGCAAGGCGTGCAAGAGCGAGTGCCCGAGCAATGTCGATGTCGCGAAGATGAAGGCGGAGTACACGGCGCAGCGGTACCGGCGCAAGGCGCGGGTGCCGCTGCGCGACCGTGTCTTCGGGAACATCCACACCGTGAACCGCGTTGCGGGCGTCGCGCCGGGCCTGGCGAACCTGGGCATGACGCTGACACGCCCGCTCGCGAACGCCCTGCTGGGGCTGCACCCGGAGCGGTCGCTGCCCAGGTATGCCAAGCCCTTGCACAAGCAGTGGGCAGGCGATGACGGTTCGCTTCCCGCTGACGCGCCGCGCGTGCTCCTCTACGCGGACACCTTCACGGCCTCCAACGAGCCCGCGATCGGGCTGGCGGCGAAGCGCGTCCTCGAAGCGTTCGGGTACCGCGTTGAACTGTTCAGGGGCAGCGACGCGGCGCGCGCGCTGATCTCGGTGGGGTTGCTGCCCCGGGCGATCAAACGGATCGACGCCGAGACGCGGGCGCTCGCGACCCGTTTGGTTGGGACGGCCCGGCCGCCCGTCGAGGCGGTGCTGTTCTGCGAGCCCTCGTGCCTGAGCGCTGTCGCGGACGACTGGCTGGGTCTGAAATGCCGGACCCCCGAGCCCGACCGACGGTTGCTCGCGTCGCGGTCGTTCCTGATCGAGCAGTTCCTCGCGGACCGGTGGGACGAGCATCCGTGCCGACCGACGATCCCCGACCACGCCGGCACGATCCACCTCCACGCCCACTGCCACCAGAAGGCCCTGTGGGGCGCCGACTCGTCCGCCCGGCTCCTCGAACGCTGCTTCCCGGGGCGGGTCCGCACGCTCGACACCACCTGCTGCGGCCTCGCCGGCAGTTTCGGCTACACGCGGGATCGCTTCGACCTCAGCATGCGTATCGGTGGACTGGGCGTGCTCCCCGCGGCGCGGGCGATGGCCGACGGCGATGTGCTCGTCGCCCCCGGGGCGAGCTGCCGGCATCAGGTGAAGGACGGGGCAGGGAAGCGGGCGTTGCACCCGGTGGAGTTGGTGGCAAAATGCCTTTAGATAATCAACAATCGCGACCGAAACGAAAGCGTCGTTGGGGGCGAGTAATCGTGGCAACGCTGTTGATACCGGTATGGCTCATTCTCTTTGTTCCGATGCTCGGAACGAGCGGTCGAGATGTATCGGGTGTTTACAGAACGCACATTATCGAGTTGCCACCGAACCAAAATGAGGCCGGGCGAATTCTCCGGACCGACAGCGCAGACCTACTTCTGCCAATCGAGCCAGATGATTATTCGGGGCTGTCCGCAGGATCACGACTTGTGGTTGTAGCAGAAATGGTCTCGATGCCCAAACAGAGGTGGCCGCACTCATTCTCAGCCTGGATTCGCTGGCGCCCCGAAGTCATTGTGAACCCCGTCACTGGTGATGAGATCTGGTACATTGGAAGCGAAGACCAATGTCCCGAATTGCATGCCGTCAACGAGGTGATCCGATCTCATGCGGTGCCGTCACGGGGATTCCCATACGCCGATCGGCTCGAAGTGAACGACTTACAAGTTGACAACTTCGGGTGGCTCTATGCTAACTTGAGCGTTCCGTACCCCGGCGGAGAGGTGCTCCATTTTATGCTGTACTTCGTCATGCTGTTAGGGGTTTTGGTTTTTATCATTTGGGGGTTTGCAACGACATAGGCCAAAATCTGAATTTGCGGCCGTCACCCCTCCTCCCGCACCTCCACCACACTCTTCCGCTCCGCGTCGTACACATACACCTTCCCGTCCTCCTCGCTCTTACACGCCTTGTGCGCCCCGTCGCAGAACGGGAAGTTCTGGCTCAGCCCGCACGCGCACACGAAGACGGGCTTGTCCTGCGGGTCGATCTTGATCGGGCCGTCGGCGGTGTGGGGAACGAGTCGCTTGGGCATGGGGGTCCTTTCTGTGCGGTCAAAACTTCGGGTCGGTGCGCGCGCTAGGCGCAGGCTCGGAGGGTGTAGACGAGGTACTCGAGCAGCAGCCCCGCGGCGGCGGCGAGGACGAACCAGCGCCAGATCTCGCGCTGGCCTTCGCTCGCGCCGCCGATGGTGTCCGTGTCCTCCGTGTCGGCGTTCGCGGGAACGCGGAGCGCGGATTCCGCGGGGTCGAGGAGATTGACCGCGAGCGGAGCGGGCGGCGCCTCGCGCGCGGCGGGGCTGCCCGAGAAGGCCGCGTCGTAGCGGCCCGCGGCTGGGAGGGGGCCCAGCGGGGCGTCGTTCGCGCCCTGGGGGAGCGTGAGGGTGCGCGTCGTCGGGCCCGTGATCTCGACGCGGGTCGTGCCCCTCGGGACGGGGAGGGTGACGGGCTCTCCGGTGGTCGCGAAGACCGCGGCGTCCGCGCCCGGGACGAGCCAGTCGAAGGCGCTGAGCATGAAGATGGGGAAGGAGAAGTCGACGGGCCAGTTGGACTGGGCGAGCGGGAAGGCGACCGCGATGCGGCGGGCACCCGCGTCGTCGAGCGCGACGATGAGCGGGCCTTCCCGGCCTCGGGCGAGGGTCGTGCGCGCGGACGCGTCCGGGGTTCGCGGGTCCGCCTCTGCATCGGGCGCGCCCGCGAGTGGCGCGTCGTCTTCCGGGAAGCGGAGTCGATCGGCGATGATGACCGGGTCGAGCACGACATCGCGCATCACCGGGTGATCACGGTCCCACGCGAGGACTGGGGTGCGGCCCGCGTCGGCCGCGTCGATGGGGTCGGCGACCTGTCCCGGCAGCGGCGCGCCGAAGCTGAGGGTCGGGACACGGGGCATGCGGGGCGGGCGGACCCGGTCGAAGATGACCAGTCCGAACTCGCTGACGATCGTGTCCTCGTTCGCGGCGTAGCGGCGTCGGTCGATCACGCGGAGGCCCGCGGTGCCGATCGCGTCGATGACATCGAGCAGGAGGGGGTCGGCTCGCTCGCGGGCGGCGGGGCGCGCGCCGGATTGCGTTGAGGCAACTGCCGGGGCATCGGGCACGACGAGGAGGACGGGTGGTCGGCGGAGCGGGGGGAGGACCCCGAAGACGGTGTTGTCCGCGTTGAGGTCGTCTTCGCGTTCGAGCGTGACCTCGAGCACGCCCCCCTCGGGGATGTCGAGGCGGAGCGAGTCGGTCTGCTCGCCCGGGCCCTGATCGGTCGCGCCGGGGATGGTGAGCGCGCGGCGCGAGATGGGGTCGCCGTCGAGGCGGACGACGAGGGGGGCCGAGGTCTCGGCGGGCGCGGTGTTGGCGGCACGCACGAAGAGGCGCACGAAGGCGGGGGCGTCGATCTCGCGGTCGGCGGCGAACGCGGTGATGCCGATGTTGCGCGCGGGCCGGTCGGGTGTGCCCACGGTGAGCGTGCGCACGCGGGCGTCCCCCGCGAGGGCGGGGGTGCGGCTGTCGAGGTCGCCCCCGTCGGTGATGAGCAGCGCGAGGGGGGAGGCGGCGGGGGCGTCTTCCTCGGCGTCGCGCTCGCCCCGGGTGGTCAGCGCGCGCACGAGGTCGAGCGCGGCGCGGGGGTCGCCCGGCTGGTCGGTCGGGCCGATCGCGTCGATCATGCTCCGGATGGTGCCCGCGTCGCGCGCGGGCGGGCCCACGACGACGGGCTCGGTGGCGAACGCGATGACCGTCACCTCGGGGGGCGCGGCGCTCTCCGCCATCGCGTCGATGCGTTCGCGCGCGAGGGCCTTCGCGGCGTCGAGCCTGGTGCCCGGGCCCTCTCCGCTCGGGGCGTTCATGGATGCGGAGCGGTCGATGAGCAGGAAGACGCGGCCCGCGCCGCTCGAGGCGTCCTCGATCGCGGGGCGTCCGATGGCGATCAGCAGCGCGAGCAGGATGAGCGCGTGCAGGATCAGCAGCCAGCTCGGGCGGATCCAGCGGAAGGGGACATTGACCTCGAGGTCCTTTTGCGCCTGGTCCCACAGCATGGTCGAGGTGACCCGCATCGGCTTGCGGCGCAGCTTGAGCAGGTAGAAGACGACCAGCGGCGGCACCCCGAGCAGGGCCGCGAGGAGCATGGTGCCCGGCGCGAGCAGTGTCACGATCCGGTCCTCTCGGGATCGGACCCGTTGCCCGATGGGGCGGGGGGATCGAACCAGCCCGGCGGGGGGGGCGGTGGTTCATCGCCCCGGCCTGTGGATGGGGTGGCGGCAGGGGGAGGCGGTGCGCCGGCGCTTTCGTCTGCCCGGTCGTCCGGCTCGATGACCGGCGGTTTGTACCGCTTCGCGGTCACGAAGACCTCGCGAGAGACATCACGCGTCGCTTTGGGCTTGATGACCTTGACATCGTGGAACGATTGGCGGGTCCGCTCGAGCAGGGGGGGGAAGGCCTCGCCCTCGAAGACCTTCATCGCGAACGAGCCCCCCTTGCGGAGCAGCAAGGGGAGGCGGTCGAGGATCTGCTCGCACAGGCGGACGGACATGAAGTGGTCGCCGTGACCGCTGGTGTTGGGGGCCATGTCGCTGAGGACGACATTCGCGAGGCGTCCCTCTTTGTCGAGCAGATCGGCGGGGTCGATCTCCGTGAAGTCGCCCACGACGGTCCGGACATTGCGGGCGAAGGGGCCCGAGACGGGCTTGAGGTCGATGCCGACGACGAAGCCTCGCGATCCCGTGCGCTCGGCGGCGACCTGGAGCCATGATCCGGGGGCGCAGCCCAGGTCGATGACGCGGTCGCCCTTGCGGATGAGTTTGCGTTTGTCGTCGATCTCGATGAGCTTGTAGGCGGAGCGGGCGAGGTAGCCCTCGCGTTTCGCCTGTCGGAAATAGCGATCGTGGAGCTCTCGGCGGGCCATGGACTGACAGGGTAGGGGCGCGGTGGCGCGCATCCCGAGGCGGGGGGTCAGCCGCGCAGGGCGAGGATGAGTTCGACCTGACCCGTGGGCTGGCCCGTCTCTCGGGCGATCGCGACGGGGTCGAGCCCCGAATCCGCGAGGCGGTAGACGCGGTCGTGCAGCGGGTCGACGGAGACGGGGGTTTCGAGATCGGGGAACGCGCGTCGCGCGGGGGGGGCGGCGCGGGGCGGGAAAGGCGACGGATCGGGGCGTCGCTCCGCGGCGTCGTTGAGCGGGCTGGACTGGTCTTCGTCGGTGGGCGGCGCAGGGGCGTCGTGGATCCGCTGGGCTCGCTCGAGGCGTTCCAGGCGTTCGTCGGCGTCGGCGATCAGCTGCTCCAGACGCTCGGCCTTGGTGTCGAGCAGGGCGGCCATCTGGCGCGTGAAGTCATGGACATCCGCCTTGAAGGCGTCGATGTTGTTCCGCTCGCCCGCGCGGGCACGGATCGCGGCGACCTGCTCCCGCGTCGTCATGCTGCTCGCCTGGTTGGTGCGCTGGTTGCGGCGGAGGCGGCTCATCAGGATGAAGATGATGATGAGGATCCCGCCTGCCATCAGCAGGCCCGCGAGCATGCTCGAACCCGTTATCTCGTCGGGGTTCCACATCCCGGTTTGCGGCTCGTCTCCCGAGCTGGGCTGGAGGGTCGCGGCGTCCACACCTTGAGAATCCGTGGGTGCGGTTTCGCTTTCGCTCGGGCTCGTCCGCGGCGTGGGCTCATCGCGGTTTGAGCCCGGCTGGGGACCCATGAGCGAGACGGGGCCCGCGAGGGCGGGGGCGCTGCTCAGCGCGACGGCGGTCGCGGCGACCTGTTCCGGCATCCGTGCGGCGGGTCGGGGCATGCGGGCATCGTACGATCCGTGCGTGAGCCGTGCCGGTGAGCAACCGAAGGAAGAGCGGGTGATGCCGCCCCCGCGATCGGACGGGACGGTGCGCACGGTCCTGCGCGCGTGGCGGCGGTTCACGGGTGGGGCGGGCGTGCGCGACGGGGCGCGGCGGACGCTGGTCGCCTGCTCGGGGGGGGCGGATTCGTCTGCGCTGCTGCTCGCGCTCGCCTCGGTCTCGTCGCCTCCCGAGGTCTGCCATGTGGTGCACGACCTGCGCCCGGAAGATGAGGCGGAGCGCGACGCGGAGCGGACGGGGGCGCTCTGCGCCTCGCTCGGGGTTCGGTTCCACCGCGTGCCGATCCGCGTCGCCCGCGCCGGAGGGAACGCTGAGGGCGCGGCGCGGCGGCTGCGTTACGCGGCGCTCGAGCGGATCGCGCGGGAGCGCGGGATCCGGTTCATCGCGACGGGGCACCACGCGGATGATCAGCTGGAGACGGTGCTCATGCGGCTGCTGCGCGGCGCGGGGGCGCGGGGGGTCGCGGGCATCCGCGAGACGCGCGTGCTCGGGGATGGGGTCACGGTGGTGCGCCCGATGCTGGGTGTGACCCATGCCGACGCGGAGGCGTTGTGCGCCCGCTGCGGGTGGGCGTGGAACCGGGACGCGACCAACGCGGACACGACGCGGCTGCGCGCGGCGCTCCGCGCCGGGGTGCTGCCGGCGCTGCGGGCTGTCGAGCCCGACGCGGCGCGGCGGGTTTCGCGAAGCGCCGCGTCGCTCGCGTCGGCGTCGGACGCGGTGGACGCGTGGGCGGCGTCGGTGCTCGCGGACGCGGATAAACCGGATGGCCGGGTGGTGATCCAAACTGAGAAATTCGTATATTTACCCAGCGGTGTGTTGGCGAGCCTGATCGTGCAGATCTATGACCTGATCGTGGGGGAAACCGGACGAGACCGGCTTTCTCGGCAGCAAATCACCACCTGTATCGGTGGTGTTCTCAGTACAAGTTCGGGTTCGTGGCGATTCGAACTTGCTGAGATGTCGTTGCGCGTTTGCGAAGGTCGCGTGGAATTTTGTAAGAAATAGTCAGAAGCGGGTTGCGTCGTGCGTAGGGTTCCGGTACACCGTTGTGATCTTCTGCCGGGGTGTTGTCCGCCCCGGTCCGCACAAACGGTTTCCGTCGGATCGATCGGCAGGGACGCCGATCGCTGCTTCGGTGAACGCGTATCGCCTGACTCGCGCGAGGCCCCGCGTGGGTGGGCGCTGCCCGGCGCTGTCCGCGTCGAGTCGTGGAGGTCCGCATGACCGCTGTTCCACGCCGAGGGTCGGATCCGATCCCGCCCGCTGCACACCGGTGTTCTGCCGATCGCGAGGCCGAGGTTCCGCAGCGCTCGCGTGATCCGCTTCCGAGCGATCGCGGGTCTTCTTCCGCGGACCGCGAGCTCCGCGTCGTGCTCGATCTGTTCGAGCGGCACTACGAGAGCGTCTTCCGCTTCGCGCGGCGTTCCGTCGACGAGGCGACCGCCGAGGATGTGACCCAGGAGGTCTTCGCGCGGTTGCTGCGTCTCGACGATCTGGCATCGCGGGAGATCAGCCCTTCGTACCTGCTCAAGATCGCGGCGAACCTGATCAGGCGTCGCTATCAACGCGAGCGCCGGTTCGGGGAACTGAGCCGGCACATGTCAGGGCGGCACGCGGAATCCACGGCGTGCACGCGCACGGCGCCCCGCGTTGTCGAGGAACGGGCGGACCGCGGTGTCGCGGCGAGGGTGCTCGAGAATCTCAGCGACCGCGAGCGCGAAGCGGTGGATTTGATCGTCTGCCGGGGCCTGAGCTACCGCGAAGCCGCGGCGTCGATGGGCGCCAAGGTCAGCGATGTCAACAACTGGCGCTACCGGGGCATCGAGCGGCTGCGGCGCGATGGGACCGGGGGTGCAGGATGAGCCGACGGGAAGCCCAAGGGCCCGGCGCTGGCATCCGGGGTGGTCCGGGACGCGACGCGGTGCTCGCGAAGAAGCGGGCGCGGCTGGCGCTGATCGAGCGGCTCGACCGGCACCAGCCGGGGCGGGCCGAGGGCGGGCCCCGCGTTTCGCCCATCCGGCTGCTCGCGGAGGTGGACCTTGCGCTCAGCGAGCATCGGCAGTCGCCGGGGGCGTGACCGACGCGGGGACACGGCGCCGTGTGGCATGCCCGCGCTGGCGGTTCAATCCGTGAGGGCGCGGAGGCGTGCGATGAGCGCGTCGATCGCGCCGGGGTCCTGATACGAGTACATGCCCAGGACCTGCCGGTCCGGCCCGACGAGGATGAGTCTCGTGGGGTGGTCGATGAAGTCCATCTCGCTCCCGTCGCGGACCGCGACCTGGCGGCTCGAGTCGACGCTGATGCCCAGCAGGAGTTGCTCCTCGCAGAGCGCGTGCACCGCGCCGGGGTCTCCCGTCAGGAACGACCAGCGTGAGCGATCGGCGTCGATCGCGTCGGCGTACGCGTCGAGGACTTCTGGGGTGTCGTGCTCGCCGTCCACGCTGATGGAGAGCAGGCGGGCATCGCTGCCGGCGGTCGCGTCCTGCACGCGCTGCATGACGACCGCCATCGAGGGGCAGTAGATCGGGCAGTTGGTGAAGATGAAATCGAGGACGGTGTAGTGCCCGTTGAGGATCGTCTCGTCGGCGGGTGCGCCCTCGGCGTCGATGAGGTCGAACGAATCGACGCGGATGGTCTCGTAGCCGGGATCGGGAGTCGCGGGGTCGGGTCCGCAGGCGGACATGGTCGCGAGCGGGGCCGAGAGAAGGGCGAGCCTGACGAGGGTGATCGAGCGGTTCGGCATGCCGGACGCTATGCACGGGGTCGGGGTCGGGGGTCAGCGGGCGGATCGGCCCACGCTGAGTGTGGCGCTGATGAGGCCCGTCGCAGCGAACGCGAGCGTGCCGGCGAGCGCGAAAGGCGCGTCGGCGGGTGACAGCGCGAGCGCGGCGTCGAGCGTGCGCACGCACCAGGCGACGGGGTTGATCGTCTCGAGGGCGTTGATCCAGTCCGCCTCGGCGCCCTCGGGGAAGACGGCGCCCGAGAGGAGCCAGAGGGGCATGATCGCGGCGGTGACGAGCCCGTGGAAGCCCCTGGGCGAGTCGATCCACCAGGCGAAGGCAAGGCCCAGACCGCCGACGGCGATCGCGGCGAGGATCAGCACGAGCGTGCCCAGCAGGAGGCCCAGCGGATCGGGACGGGAGTCGAGCAGCAGTGTCGCGAGCAGGATGGGCAGGCCCTGGGCGGCCGCGATAAGCGCCGCGGGCGCGAGCTTGCCGCCCGCGATCGCCCAGCGGGGGGCGGGGCTGATGAGCACGCCCCGGAGGAGGCCCGCGTGGCGGTCCTCGATCAGCGACATGCCGGCGAAGATCGTCGAGAACAGCACGACGAGGATCGCCATTGCTGGCGCGAGGCTGCCCGCGTAGTTCTCCGCGGCGTTGCCCAGACCCGCGGCGAGGAAGAGCCAGATCACGATCGGGGTCGCGAGCGTGGCGCCGACCTGGCTGGGTCGGCGGAGGAAGCGGACCAGTTCGCGGCGGGTGAGGAGCCAGAACGCGTTCACGGCGTGGCTCCTTCCGCGTTTCCGGCCTGCGCGGGGCGCGCTGGGCGTTCGATCGCGTCGGTGTAGACATCCGCGAGGGAGGGCGGGCCGACGCGGAAGCGTTCGCCCTCTTCCAGCAGCGCGCGCACGATCCGGTCCGCCTCGTCGCTGTCGGGAAGGGGGGCGATTGTTCGGCGGCCCGTGGTGGGGCGGGGCTCGAGGCCCAGTCCGGCGAGGCGGGCGCGGGCGGAACTCGCGGCTTCAGGCGTGTGCTCGAGGACGAGGGCCCGCTCTCCGAGTTTGGCGCGGAGGTCGTCGGGCGCGCCCTGCGTGATGATCCTCCCCGACTGGATGATGAGGACGCGGTCGGCGTGCTCGGCCTCGTCGGTGAGGTGGGTGCTGTGCAGGATCGCGGGGGCGTCGTCCTGCGCGCGGAGGGCGTCGAGGGTCTCGAGCAGTTCCGTGCGCGCGTCGGGGTCCAGCCCGGTGGTGGGCTCGTCGAGCAGGAGCACCGCGGGCTCGTGCAGGAGCGCCCGCGCGAGGTCGGCGCGGCGGGCGAGCCCGCCGCTCAGCGTTCCGACGCGGTCGTGGGCGCGGTCCGCGATGCGCAGGCGTTCCATCACCGCGTCGATCCTGCCCGACGGTGCATGGAGGGCGAACAACGCCGCGGCGATCGCGAGGTTCTCGCGGACCGTGAGGAGCGGGTCGAGCGCGTGGGACTGGAAGGCGACGCCGAGTCGGCGGCGGGCGCGCACGAGGTCGGCGCGCGTCGCGTCGCGGTCGAGGGTGACGCCGTCGATGATGATGTGGCCCGCGTCGGGTGGGTCGATGGTCGCGAGCATGCCGAGCAGCGTTGATTTGCCCGATCCGTTGGGGCCCAGGAGGGCGACGGTCTCGCCTCGTTCGACCGCGAGGGAGACGCCGTGCACGCCGACGGTCTCGCCCGCTTTGGTGGTGAATCGACGCTGGAGTTCGCGGGCGACGAGGGCGCCCGGGTGTTCGGGCGTCTGCGTGTGCTCGGGCGTGTTCGTGTCCGGGGGCGGCATCGTCGGCGGATGGATGGGGCGTCAGGCGAGCAGGGCGGTCGCGCCCGCGTCGGCGACCATGACGAGCAGCAGCAGGGGCAGGTGCGTGATCGACGCGATGAACACGCGGCGGGCGTCGCGGTCGGCGCGGGTGATCGCGAGGCGCGCGCACAGGGCGATATAGGCGAGCCCGGTGACGCTCGCGGCGATGAGGGTCGCGGCGCCGAGGCTCGGTGTCGCGAACGCGGGGGCGAGCGTCGCGGGGAGCAGCAGGAGGGCGGTGAGCACGATGACCACCGAGGTGACGCGCCCGGACCGGTCGATCACGGGGAGCATGCGCTGGCCTCCTCGCGCGTAGTCCTCGCGGTGGAGCCAGGCGATCGCGAGAAAGTGCGGGATCTGCCAGACGACCATGAGCCCGACGAGCGACCAGCCGACGGGGCTGTCGAGCCTCTCGGGGCCCAGGCCCTCGGACGCGGCGGCGGCGCCGATCATCGGGGGGAGAGCGCCGGGGATGGTGCCCAGGAGCGTGTTCCAGATCGTGCGCGTCTTCATCGGGGTGTAGAGCAGCACATACGAGACCACGCAGAGCAGGCAGATCAGGGCGGCGGCGGTGCCCGCGAGGAGCATGGTCACGAAGACCCCGATGATGCTGAGCCAGATGCCGGCCTTGCGGGTCTGCGCGGGTGAGAGGCGTCCGGAGGGGATGGGGCGGTCCTTGGTGCGGTGCATGCGCGCGTCGGATTCCGCCTCGTACCACATGTTCAGGGCGTTGGCGCCCGCCGAGGCGAGGGCGGTGCCCAGGATCGTTCCCAGGCCCGTCACCAGGATCTGCGCGAGCGGCCAGTTCTCGCGGGTCAGGGCGACCAGGACGAACCCGACCGCGGCGGTGATGGTGACGAGGCGGGTGATGCCCGGCTTGGCGGATTCGACATAGGCGCCCGCGATCGCGGCGCCGCCCGGTGCGTCCTCAACGCGGATGATCGTGGTCCGGGTCATCGGAGGCTCCGCGGGCTGGGGCGGATCCTGGGCAGGGGGTCCATCGGGCTGGTTTCGGGCGGGTGCCTGCACGGGATGCAATGCTAGGGAGACGCGGATTCAGGGGGCGGGGGGCACGACCAGGTCCGCCCAGACGGGGTAGTGGTCCGAGGGGAACGCGCCCCCGGCGCGCACGGGGTAGCGCCAGACGCCCGCGCGGGAGAGGGTGAGCGTGCTGGAGGGGAGGACATAATCGACGCGCAGGCCAAACCGGGCGGTGTCGTCGGGATCCAGGCCCTCGACCGGGACAGGGCTGGTCGGGGCGGGGGCGTCGGCGACCCAGCGGCTGGCGAGCAGGAGGTTGCCGATCGGGTCGTCGATCGCGGCGCCCTCGTCGGGGTCGGCGTTCAGGTCGCCCACGATGACGAAGTGGGCGCGGGCCGGCAGCCCGCCGGGGCGGCGCTGGTCATCGAGGATGTACTCCGCGTTGTCGACATAGTCCGCCCAGAAGCGGATCTCGTCGTGGTTGCGTTTCTTGTTGCGTGCCTCGGGCCCGTCGAAGGCGGGGGGCGTGGGGTGGCTCGCGAGCACATGCAGCACGGAGCCGTTGGGGAGGGTGACGGGGATGTCCCAGTGGCTCTTGCTGCTGAGCCGGAACAGCGTTCCCGCTTCGTCCTCGTACCACATCAGGGGTGCCTCGCTCTCCTCTTCGCCCTCCTCGGGCTCGCGTTCGGGGAGCAGGGCGTTGGGCATTCGCGACCAGGGGAAGAGGCGGAAGGTGCGGATGTAGTCCTCCCGGATCTCGAGTCGCTCGTCGACGAGCAGCGCCATGCCGTACTGGCCCGGGAACTCGCCGTACCCCCAGGCATCACCTCCGTAGGCGCGTCCGGCGTCGGTGGATTCGTCGCTTGGAGGCGGGATGAGGGTGACGACTTCGCCGTTGCGGTCGAGATCGAACCCGCTGGCGCGCCCGGTGTTGGTCTCCGCGGTGAAGGGGGTCATGTTCAGGGGCGCGACGCCCTCGCGGAGTTGGGTCGCGAGCAGGGCGGCGAGGCGTCGGGCGTTGGCGCCGGGGCCTTCGTCGGCGTCGTAGCCGGGCGAGCCCGGCATGTCATAGGCGATCTCGTTGATGAGGATGATGTTGGGGCGGATGCGTTGGATGATCTCGGCGGCCTGCTTCGCGCGGTCGCTGTAGGGCTCGACGAGTTCACTGGTGCGGAGGTCCTCGATGTTGAAGGTCGCGACGCGGACCGTGACGGGGGTGGGGTCGCTGGTCGATTCCTGGGCCTCTGTGTTGGCGAGGGGCGCGAGCATCCAGATGAGCAGGGACGCGATGAGGGCGTGTCGCATGCGGTCTCCGTGGGGTCGTTTCCTGCGCTTGCAGGAGCGGATTCGGGTCGTGATCTCGATTCCGGAGGGTATGTCGCCCGTACACTGCACCGATCGCGTGTCCCGGTAGCTCAGCTGGATAGAGCAGCGGACTTCTAATCCGCCGGTCGGGGGTTCGAATCCCTCCCGGGACGCTTCTGACTTTCATACCTCCGAAGTCTTCGCACGCGTTTCGCGATCGAATGAAGTCAATCGAATGACATCCGTCCGTGAATTCACGGAATGTGATCGCGGAGACGCCGAATCGTGGTACCCTCTCCCGAGATGGGCCGATGCTTCTGAAGCTGGCGCGGCTGAGGAATTGTTGTTTGTAGAGGCGCACCGGCGGGTAGAGGTTGTTCGTTGGGGGTTACGCTCAAGACCATTGCTGAGCGCGCGGGTGTCTCCGTGACCACGGTCTCGCTCGTGCTGAACGATCGCCCGGTCCGCGTCTCCGACGCGGTGCGCGATCGGGTCCATCGGATCGCGGATGATCTGGACTACACGCCCAACCTGACGGCGCGGCGGCTCGCGGGCGGGCGGACGATGACCGTCGCGGTGCTGATCAACAGCCTGCTCAACGATTTCTTTTGTCAATACCTCCGTTCGATCGAGGCGTGCCTGAGGCCGAAGGGATATCACCTTCTGCCCTTCGAATCTCGGGCGCTCCCGGAGCGTGCGAAACAGGTCAAAGCCCTGATCGACGGCGGGATATGCGATGCGCTGATCTCCCTGGAGGACACCGCGGGGAGCGGCGGGCCGAAGCCGCGCGACGGGCGGGTGCCGGTCGTGCTCCGACAAGAGGTGTACGGCGAGGTCGCGAGCCCCTCTGACGGTGTGCGGACGCTGCGGGTGGACTACGGGCCCGCGCTGCGGCAGTTGGGCGCGCATTTCCGGGATGTGGGCGCGACACGCGTCGGGATTCTCGCGCTGGGGTGGAACGATCCTGCGCTGCCCGAAGGCGAGCGTTCCCCCCGGGCGGACGCCTTCGCGCGGGTGTTCTCCGACTGCGGGCTGTTCGTCTCGCCCTCGCAGAGCAGCGGGGTGGAGCCGGGGCGGACACTGCGCGACTGGCACGATGCGACGATCGCGCTGCTGGAGCGGGAGCCCGGGATCGACTGCCTGGTGGTCCACAACATGCTGGTGATGCCCCCGGTGCTCGAGGCGCTGCGGGCGATGGGCCGAGCGCCCGGCGAGGACATCGCGGTGGCGACCTACGACGATTCGATCGCGTCGGAGTGGATGGCGCGGGGGATGACGGTGATCCGGGAGCCGATCGACGAGTTGTCTCGGCTGCTCGTGGATCTCACGCTGGGGGAACTGGGCGGAGGGCCTGCGCTCGGGGATCAGCGGGCGCAAGCGGATCTCGCGGTTCGATTTTCGAGCGGGCTGCGGTCACGCTCCGCGTAGATCCGCGGTATTTTCCGCCTCGTCGCGTCGCCTCATCGGGTAATGTGAAACTTCTGCTAGCGTCGCATCGCGGGGCGGGCGGTTGCCGCGACGCGCGGCAATGATGCCCGGCGTCGCGGGCGAGCAGCCGGACGCGAGGAGACGTACCGATGACCGAGTTCAGAGCCGAGACGCCCGATGCCCGCCAGCCTTCGCGCCGCGCGGTGCTCGGGGCGGGAGTCGGGTTGCTGGCGGGCGCGGGGCTCGCGCGCGGCGTCGGGGCGCGTCGGGTGGAACGGGGTCCGGGTCGGGCGCGGAATGTGATCTTCCTGGTCGCCGATGGGATGAGCATCGGGACTTTCACGATCGCGGACATGGTGATGCGGCAGCGCAGCGGGGGCGGGCCCGACGCGGGCTCCGCCTGGGCTCGGCTCTGGGGCATGCCCGGGGTGCGCCGCTCGATGATGTCCACACGCGCCGCAGATTCGCTCGTCACCGACTCCGCCGCGGGCGGGTCGGCGTGGGGGTGCGGGCGTCGCCTGACGAATGGGTCGATCTGCTTTGATGCGCAGGCGGGCGAGATCGAGCCGATCCTCGTGACCGCGAAGCGGGCGGGCAAGAGCACCGGGCTGGTCTCGACGGCGCGGATCACCCACGCGACACCCGCGTCGTTCGTCGCGACGGTTCCGAGCCGGAACATGGAGCGGATCATCGCGGAGCAGGAGTTGGCGCGGGGCGTCGATGTGCTGCTGGGCGGTGGCGCGAAGTTCTTCCCCGACGACCTGCTCGCGGCGCATCCCGATGTCGAGGTCGTGCGCGACGCGGCGTCGATGCGACGGGCCGCGGCGTCATCTGGTCGGCTGCTGGGGCTGTTCAGCGATGATCACATGTCCTACGAGCTCGACCGGGGCGATGCGGAGCCGCACCTGCGGGAGATGTCGATGCTCGCGATCGAGCGGCTCTCGCGGAACCCGGAGGGGTTCGTGCTGCAGATCGAGGCGGGGCGCGTCGATCACGGCGGGCACGCGAACGACTTCCCCGCGATGCTCCACGACATGATCGCGTTCGAGGAGACGATCGAGGCGGTGAGCAAGTGGGCGATGGCGCGTGACGACACGCTGGTCATTATCACCACCGATCACGGGAACGGCGGGCCCGAGCTGACGGTCTACAAGGAGGACAGCTACCGCGCGATCGAGACGCTGCTGGCCTGCCGGCACACGCTGTCGTGGATGCTGGGGCAGCTCCGTTCGACGCCGCGCGAGGAGTGGCCCAGCGGTTTCCGGGAGCTGGTTGCGCAGCACGCGGGCGTCACGCTCTCCGACGAGGAGGTCGAGTGGGCGCTTCGTCCGATCCGGGGCGAGCGGGCCCACGGGTTCGGCGAGGCGAACACGCTGGTCTGCTCCGTCGGCGCGGTGATGGCGAACCACTTCGGGGTGGGGTTCGTCAGCGACAACCACACCGCGGAGCATGTGGAGGCGACGGCGATCGGGCCCGGCGCCGAGGCGCTCCCGCACCGGATCGAGAACTATGAGCTCCACGCGTTGATGGTCAACGCGATGGCGCTCGCCTGAGTCGGTCTCGCGTCTGCACGCGCCGTTTCAGGGGCACCCCGCGTTGAACGCGCCGATGAAGGCCTGCACATCCGCGAGGTCCCACACGCCTGCGGGGTCCGCGATGTCCGCGGCGGGCTGCTGACCCACGAACGCGCCGATGAAGCCCTGGACATCCGCGAGATCGAGCACGCCGAACGGCTGGGCGTTGTCCGCGTCGTTGCAGCCCTGCCCCGCGATGATGACCGTTCCGGGTCCGGTGATGGTGTTGGTAAAGTCGCTGAAGGCCGCGAAAGCGGACCACTGGCTGGTGACCCAGTAGTAGGTCGTGCCCTCGAAGAGGAGCTGGTCGAAGCGCGAGGTGCCCCGGGGGGTGTCGAAGGGGCTGAAGCCGTTGCCCAGGTCGTATTCGTGCAGGTTGGTGAGGGGCTGGGTGTCGTCGAAATCACCTTCGTAGAGGCAGGTCCAGTGGTCGCCCCCGCTCGCGAGGACGCTCTCGAAGGAGTAGAGCCCCGAGGTATCGACGGTGAAGGCGAGCAGGTGATAATCGACGGGTCCCAGGCCTGAAACGCCCTCGATGAAGAAGGGGCGGTTCCATGCGTTGCCCTGCTGGGTGTTCTCGGTGTATTCGAAGGTGACATCGGGTTCGCTTGTCGCGAGGAGGTGGTAGGTCACCTCGCGGAGGCCCGCGACCCAGGGCGAGGGATTGCCCGAATCGTGGGCGATGGTCCAGGTGCCGTTGGGGTTCACGCCGTCGAGGCCGCCTCCGCCCCCGAACCCATCGAACGCGTCGGCGACGGGGAAATCCGCGATGGTGACATCCCCGAACCACGGCGAGGGGCTGGAGCGTGTGACGCCCCCCGGGGCGGTCACAGTCACGCCGTAGTCGAGCGACCAGGGCGCGATGCCGCCCCCGGTGTCGCGGACGACGCCCGTCCAGCGCCCGGTGATGCCGAACCCCGAGGCGAGTTCGGAGAGCCCCGAGACCGGGAGGGTGACGACGGCGCCTGTCGAGGGGATGTCGATATCCGACGCGGGGAACGACGCGATGACCCGGATGCCGGCGCCCGCGGCGCAGGCGGTCGTTGCGAGGGTGAGGGCGGCGAGGTTCCTGCGGGTGGCTCGGGTCGTCATGGGTGCGCTCTCCTTCGCGTTAGATCGTCGTCGCGGGCCATCGACCGTCATTGTCGAGACATCAGCTCGGGATGCAAGCGATGTCCCGCAGGTTGGAACGGTTCACAAAAGACACGGCCCCGGGCGGGACCCGGGGCCGTGCAAGATTGGCGGGAGTTTCGTCCCGTTGCCGGATCAGCGGCGACGGCGGGTGGCGACGAGGCCGCCCATGCCCAGCAGCGCGACGGCGCCGGGGGCGGGGACGAAGGTGACGGTCAGGCTGCTGCCGGCGCCGAAGACGGAGTCGGGGTCGACCGAGGTGTCGTTGAAGGTCTCCCAGAGGGTGAGGAGAACGAGGCCGTCCGCGGTGTCGATCGAGACATCCTCGGAACCGCTGAAGGCGTAGGGGCCGGGGTTGTCGCCCGCGCCGTAGTCACCGGCAATGATGTCGAAGAAGCCGCTGTCGGTGTCGATCGACATCGCGAGCTCGCTGTTCCAGCTGGGGCTGATGGACTCGTAGTTGACATCCCACGAGATGTTGGTGATCTTGCCGGCGCTGCCGAAGTCGTGGACGAGGGAGGTGATGCCGATGTTGTCGAGGTAGCCGCCCTCGACGCCGATGCCGCTGAGGTCGAAGGTGTGCGAGGAGCCCGCGAAGGCCGCGCCGGCCGAAGCCACGATCGTCGCTGCGATGGTCATCTTGGTCATGTCTGTCTCTCCTGACGGTTCTCTCCGCGAGCTTCTCAGCCCGCTGTCTCTTCGATGCTGGTCCGCTTCCCCCCGACGAGCTGCCGGTCCAAAAAAAGCACAACCAGTGCCCACCAAAATGGGTGGAATTTTGGGATGCTAGACGCCACTTCGGGGTGATGCAAAGGAAAACGGGAAAAATCTCGGTTTTCGGACAGAGTCGGCAACATCCGGACCGGACGCGGATTCACAGCCCGCGGGATTGGAACGACCCGCGATCCCGGCTACGATCCCCACCCCCGCGAGAAGCGGGCCGGGCGAGTACCCAAGTGGCCAAAGGGGGCAGACTGTAAATCTGCTGGCGTACGCCTTCGGGGGTTCGAATCCCTCCTCGCCCATTCCCGCCTCCCGCGTCCGGGACGCGGACCGACGCGGACCAGAAGTCGCGGCGTTTGGTCCCGCGGGACCCCTTTCCTCATCACATCAAATGCATGCCTGTTCGGCCCCTCCGATCTGATCGGAGGGTTCGCATCGGTAAGCGGGCGATCGCCGCGCGGTCAGCGTTGGTTCTCAAGGCAGGGCCAGTGGGCGGCGTGGGCACGCCTGAACTTCTCGAGAAACGCGGCGGGCGCGGCGGACGGCGTCTGTGGTGCGTCCGCCGGTTCATCCTGTGGCGGTTCATCC
>MDTD01116778.1_pt1 | contig 34469 bp, 26 predicted proteins | sample 811221 | NCBI WGS metagenome assembly MDTD01 (sample SAMN05326646, study PRJNA326480) | marine metagenome | isolation source: seawater | place: Pacific Ocean: South West | collected 2011
AACTCAACAATCGTCCCCGTAAATGCCTTGGCTTGAAAACACCGAATCAGGTATTTTTCGGGATCAACCCACCTGTTGCGCTAGCAAGTTGAATCCGCGCAGGAAAACAATTATTGATTGAACTTTTAACTTCTACGTGAATTTTTCTTTTCTCTTTCGTGGCAAATATGTCATACCCAACGCTTTGCCGCGACACGTTGTGCGCACTCCAGCCAGCCTCTTGCAGAGCTTTTATAACAAACTGCTCCGCTTCCCAGCCGGAGTTTACCGTAGGAGGAGCGACCTCTGTACTCTGAATAGGTTGGGCCGAGAAGGGCCTTTTTGCGTCAGCCACTCCGTCATGCACAGGTGCGTCACGCCCGTTACGCCCAACATCGGAGTCACTCTCATTTATAGATCTTAAAATTTCTTTATTGTAAGGATTTTCTACGGATTCATCGAAGTATGCTTCGAATTCTTCGTTCGATAGATTGAAATCTGCCTTAAACTGCTCTCTCCCTAAGTGGACTCGTTGCCCAAGCACCAAGCCTGGATTCGCATCATAATATATCGCAATCAGCAACGGGAAAAACGGAGTTCTTCTACCGTCGTATGATAGATAGGGAATGAAATTATCTATCCATTGTAGATCGACAACAGCATATCCCGAGCCATTAGGCTCAATTTTTAACCATTTCCTATGGCTTTCGCTTCTATACTTCGCGTTAGAGGTGCACAATCGACATGTCGCACCAGCCATTTCGCCTTGAACCCTTGCATGTAGATGCCGACAATCTACACGACGTTGATTTAAAAATGTCGGGCTACTTAGGTCAGAAACCGGCGCATAACAACCTATGCCTTTCTGTATGTTTAAATTATTACGCCAGGTATTTTGCGGGTATGCGTGCCCCTCCGCAACAATGCCAGTTCTCGCGAGATGCCTATTCTCGAAAACAGAGAGCACACATCTATCTGCTTCGCGAGATGCTTTAGAATAAAGGTCGTCCAGCATCGTCTGAAGCAATTCAGAAGAGATATAACGCCCGGAGAAGATGCTCGGTATCTGTTCCTGAAAGAATTTCAGGGCCAAAAAAATCTGTATGAAACGACCCTTAAACCCCGCTCTTACTGATATTTTATAGCTATTCAGCAAATAAAGACTTTGGCTATACAGATCGTCATTTAAGTCATTCGCCTCCATTTAAACCACACTCGCTTTCAAACATTTATCCAAATACTCCGATGGCTCCAAAAGCCCACGCATCAAAGCTTGATAGTCATTTAGCGGGTCACAAAAATAACCTTTCCCGGATCCGTCTTCTCCCGGAGATAGCGGAGGCAAGTCTGCAATGGCTTGCTCAACTGTCACTTCGTGAACCCCTCGATCATCAGTCAACTTCCACCCATCTGGTGACAACTCTGCGGAGCTTTGCGAAAGGCCAACCATCACCATACGCTTTCTCCTTTGCGGAATAAAAAATCGCTCGCTGGAAAGAACGTCGTGACGGACGCCGCAGATCACTTCGTTTAGCGCTCTCTGAACTTTCTGAAAAAAAGCACCTTTGTCTATGTTTAACAAACCCGTTACATTTTCCAGGACGAAGCCATTTGGCTTTAGCCTTTTTACAAATTCTATATATCTCCATATAAGTTGATTGCGAGGGTCAGCAATGGACCGGCGTTTTCCAGCTGTAGAAAAACCCTGACATGGCGGCCCACCTAGTACGAAAACACGACTATTGGTTTTTTCTTTCGCTGACTTTTCGATCAAGTACTCAAATTCATCGGCGCCTTCAATACTACCCTCGACGACTTCACCACCAATATTATTTTTATATGTCTTAGAAAACCACAAATCTATCTCACTAGCGGCGATTGGCTCCCAGCCTGCCCACTTAAAGCCTAATGCCAGACCACCAGCACCACAAAACAAATCGACGAACCGGCCGGGTTCGCCTAGAGACTTGGCGACGAAGTATGCTAAGAGTGGGGGCACAGCGTTACCAATCTGTTTGTTCACAGATCCTTTAGGGCCATAAAATTTATGTGTGTCTGGGAAGCTTTGTAATCTAGCGGCCTCTCTTTGTGATAAAACTCTATTTTGACTATAATGAATGTGGCAGCCATTCCCCGGCCGGTTGAAATAGGTATTAATTGTATATGAAGGCTTATCTCTTCTCAGGCGCCCATAATAAGTAGATCGGCTACCTTCACCTCTCTCGTAACTCGCCCGTATTTGTTGCAGTCTTTTTGAGGGAATACTTTCAGGTATGTTCTTCCAATTACCACCTTCAGGAATAGATCTAACCATTTGTAGATCTAGATTACTTAAGGTGGCCGAGAAGTGATTAGGAATGTCTTCTTTATACGATTTCATAAGCTGCTTTATAAAGGGCCTTTTCGGCCACTGATAGACTATCAAAACATCCCAGCACGGCCTCGTACTCTCTTTTTGTTAATTGATAAAGAATTTTTGCCACATAAGCATCCGCAACATACTCATCTCCTTTGTCAGATAATAGTTCTTTAGACATTTTGTACAGCTTCTTGTCTTGAAGAAACTCGAAGTCAGGCAGACGAACTTTTCTAATTGAAGACAGCGATATATGGCTTGTGGCCAGATGTGCGCGCAACTGGAACTCGAACACTATTGAATTGATAACAGCCAGAAAGCTTTCCAAAAACACGCTCCTTGAATCCTTGAAGTGGGCAACTCCTAAGGAGTTGCCCGCGACCCAACCATTCGGAATTATGGTCGCAATCATCCGTCTTTTCTGAGTAGGTCTAGAAACATCTCTCCAAACTATCCTACGATATAGTGCCGACTGCGGAACAGCCCTTTCGGGGTTGTGATATCTACCTTGGGGATGACTTGACACTTTATATCGCGACACCATCCTACCCTTAACAAAAGGGTTTCCTTTGCCACTAGAGGTCAACCTCTCACGTAGTCCCGTTTCATCAACCTCTCTTCCGCTCCAGAACTCGTACTCTAAACTTCTTTCTAAGTCAGCCCAAGAAGGCAGCGTTTTTGTTATTTTCTTGAAGGCGCTCAATGAGGATGAATTCATGAAAAAAGGAAATATGTAATCTATCTTTCGAAGCACTTCCCGAGAAACATTTACCCCTCTCGATTTGCGAGAGACACCAGCTTTCACTACCGACAATCTAATCTTTTCCGACCCGCCAGATGCCTTTCGAAAAGTAAGACAGCAAGAGGTCGAATCCACCCCCTTATATGCTCTGCTTTCTGCGGAAAAAAAGAAAACTGCATAAATGATGTTGTTGTCGACAAACCGCTTTCTTAGTTCATACGATTGGCTATCGGCCAGGAAAGAGGCAGGCATAACACAACCTACAAGGCCGCCATCTTTAACTATAGAGGTGCATAATTCAAAGCCAACTCGTGATAAATTGGTGCCCCAACCAGCAAACTTCTTTCTAGGTCTGGAAATAGGATAATTAATATTTAACCACTCATCATACTCTTTCAGCTTTTCTTTATATTTTCCTTTCTCTTCCTCCAAAAGTCCAAGAAGCTCACGCCTGTCTGGCTTTACTACCTCCCAAGGAGGATTGGTTATAACGATGTCGAACATGATCTTTTGGTTCAAGGCATACCTAAAAGAATCTACTTTTTTTGTTTTAAAGTTTATTTTTAAACCGGCCTTCCTTAATTCTTCGATCCGGGACTTGGCAACATGATAGTCACTGCCATCGCGGTCCCAAATTTCGACATAGAAAGTGACATCGTTATTAAGGCGCTCGCCGAGTGCTTTGACAAACCAATGTAGAAGCCGGCCATCTCCACCAAACGGGTCTACAACGCTAATATTTCCCCGCTTATTAACTCGCGCCATATCAATATTTCCCACGAGATTCTCTACTAAAACACGCCCTACCTGTTCTCCCGTGTAATATCGACCGGTCGCCTTCCTAATCAGATCTAACTCGCCCCCCTCATCCTTAGAACTTATGTAGTCAATGTGTTTCATCTAGAATCTCACTAATTGAGCAAACCGCACCATCACTCACTCCAAACCAAATCCAACTCCTTCGCCGCCTTCACATCGTCCAGCCGGCGCACGGGCTGGGTGAACGGCGCCTGGGTGACGGTGTCCGGGTTGGTGTTGGCTTCGTGGAGGATCTGTTCCATGGCGTCGACGAAGTCGTCCATGGCTTCCTTGGTTTCGGTTTCGGTGGGCTCGATGAGGAAGCATTCGGGTACGAGCAGCGGAAAGTAGGCCGTGGGGGCGTGCTGGTTGTAGTCCAGCAGGCGCTTGGCGATGTCCATGGCGCTGACGTGGTTTTCCTTGGCCTGTTTGGCGAAGGTGAGGATGAATTCGTGGCTGGCGCGGCGGTCCGGGTAGGCGGCCTGGCAGCCGATGGCTTCGAGGCGTTTGAGCAGGTAGTTGGCGGCGAGGGTGGAGTATTCGCCGACGCGGATCATGCCTTCGCGGCCGAGGACCATGGCGTAGAAGTAGGCGCGGAGGAGGACGCCGGCGTTGCCCATGAAGGCGCTGAGGTGGCCGATGCTGGTGGGCAGGGTGTCGGTGTCGATCCAGTGGTAGTCGCCAGATTCTTCGTCCTGCCCGGCCATGGGGGTGGGCAGGTAGTCGAGCAGGCGTTGGGAGACGCCCACCGGGCCGGCGCCGGGGCCGCCGCCGCCGTGGGGGGTGGCGAAGGTTTTGTGCAGGTTCATGTGGATGACGTCGAAGCCCATGTCGCCGGGGCGCACCTTGCCGAGGATGGCGTTGAGGTTGGCGCCGTCGTAGTAGAGCAGGCCGCCGGCGTCGTGGACGGTTTTGGCGATGGCTTCGATTTGCCGTTCAAAGACGCCGCAGGTGGACGGGTTGGTCATCATCAGGCCGGCGGTTTGCGGGCCGCAGGCTTCCTTGAGGGCTTCCAGGTCGACGTCGCCGTTTTTGCCGACGGGGACTTCGCGGACCTTGTAGCCGCACATGGTGGCGGTGGCCGGGTTGGTGCCGTGGGCGGCTTCGGGGATGAGGATTTCGGTGCGGGCGTCGTCGTTGCGGGCTTCGTGGTAGGCGCGGATCATGGCGACGCCGGCGAATTCACCCTGGGCGCCGGCCATGGGGGCCAGCGAGACGCCTTTCATGCCGGTGACTTCCTTGAGGAAGTCCTGCAGTTCGTACAGGCACGCGAGGCAGCCCTGGCTGTGGGTGGCCGGGGCGAGCGGGTGCCGGTTGAGGAAGCCGGGCAGCATGGCCGCGCGGTTAGCGCCGCGCGGGTTGTATTTCATGGTGCAGGAACCGAGCGGGTAGAACTGCTTGTCGATGGCGAAGTTCTTGGCGGAGAGGTTGGTGTAGTGGCGCACCACTTCCAGCTCGCTGACTTCCGGCAGGCCGGGTTTGTTCTTGCGGCGCAGATTCGCGGGGATCGCGGCCAGTTGGTCCTCACTCACGGGCTTGGGCGCTTGCGCGGTGGCGCTGCGGCCGGGCCGGGAGTGTTGGAAGATCAGCGTGGTTTCGTTGCTCATGCCAAGACCTCCTTCATTGCGGCCACAAACAGATCGAGATCGCCTTCGGTGTGTACTTCCGTGGCGTTCACCAGGATCGCGTTCTTCATGCTGTAGTCCTTAGCGAGGCTGAGGCCACCGAGGATGTCCTTTTCGGCCAGTTTGGCGAGCACGGTGTCGGCGTCCTGGGGCAGTGTGAGGGCCACTTCGTGGAACACCGGGGCGGTGAAGGCGCGGTCGACGCCGTCGAGGGCGCAGAGCTTATCCGCCAGCTTCTGGGTGTTGGCGTGGCAGTGGCCGGCGACGCTGGCCAGGCCGTCCGGGCCGAGCAGGGACATGTAGATGGTGGCGGCGGTCATGGCCAGGCCCTGGTTGGTGCAGATGTTGCTGGTGGCCTTGGAGCGGCGGATGTGCTGCTCGCGGGCTTGCAGGGGGAGGGTGAAGCCTTGCTTGCCTTCCAGGTCCACGGTGCGGCCGATGATGCGGCCGGGCATTTGGCGCACGTGTTTTTTGCTGCAGGCCATGAAGCCGAAGTAGGGGCCGCCGGAGCTGAGCGGGATGCCCAGGGGCTGACCTTCGCCGACCACGATGTCGGCGCCCTCGCCTTGCGCGCCCCATTCGCCGGGGGGCGTGAGCAGGGCCAGGGCGGTGGGGTTGACCACGGCGATCACCAGCATGCCGTTGGCGTGGGCCCAATCGGTGAGGGCGTCCACGTCTTCCAGGCTGCCGAAGTAGTTGGGCTGGCTGATCACCAGGGCGGCGTAGTCCTGGCCTTCGTGTTCCTTGAGGGCGGCGGGGACGGTCTGGCCGCTGGCGTCGTCGTAGGGGACGGTGACCAGCTCCACGTCCTGGTTGCGGACGATGGCGTCGCAGGCGCTGCGGTAGCGCGGGTTGAGGGCGTCCGGCACCAGCACTTTGCGGCTTTTCGATTTGCGGTTGGCGCGCAGGGCCATGAGCACGGCTTCGGCGAGGCCGGAGGCGCCGTCGTAGACCGAGGCGTTGGCCACGTCCATGGCGGTGAGCCGGGCGATCAGGGTCTGGAATTCGTAGATCACCTGCAGGGTGCCCTGGCTGGCTTCCGCCTGGTAGGGCGTGTAGGCGGTGTAGTACTCACCGCGGGTGGCCAGCTCCCAGACCGCCGCCGGGATGTGGTGGGCGTAGGCGCCGCCGCCCAGGAAGCTGAGGGCGAAGCGGTCCTGTTCGGCCCGGTCCGCCATCAGGCGGGTGACTTCCATTTCGCCCTGGCCTTCGGGCAGGGCGTCCAGGCTGCTGCCCGCCTTGAGGTGGGCGGGGATTTCATCGAAGAGTTGTTCGATGCTGTCGGCGCCGATGGCCGCCAGCATGGCTTGGACGTCGTCCTCGGTGTGCGGGATGTAGGGCATGGGGCGTTTCCGGGCTGTGGCGCTGCGGTGTGGGATTAACCCGCCCCGCCCTGCCCCTCTACCACTGTAGGAGCGGCTTCAGCCGCGATGTCCCGGCGTTTTCTCGGTGCCGGATCGCGGCTGAAGCCGCTCCTACGGGGCTTCGGGGCGGGCGTTGGGCGGCGGCGAACTTATTCGCTGTCGATCTGTTCCTGGTACTGGTCGGCGGTGAGCATTTCCTTGAGCTCGCCGCTGTCGGCCATTTTGATCTTGAACAGCCAGCCGCCGGCGTAGGGTTCGTTGTTGACCAGCTCGGGCTCGTCTTCCAGGGCCTCGTTGATGGCGATGACTTCGCCGGAGACCGGAGCATAGATGTCGGAGGCGGCTTTCACGGATTCGACCACGCCGGCTTCGTCGCCGGCGGCGAACACCACGCCCACTTCGGGCATTTCCACGAAGACCAGGTCGCCCATGGAGTCCTGGGCGTGGTCGGTGATGCCCACCACGGCCACGTCGTCCTCGACGCGGACCCATTCGTGGCTGTCGCGGTAGCGCAGTTCGGCAGGAATCTCGCTCATTGGTTGTTCCCCTCAGTGTCCGTGTTTGAAAGTTAATCCAGCGGTTTATAAGCCGCTTTTCCGTTCCTGACAAACGGCGGGCGCACCACCCGGGCGCGCAGCCGTTTTTTGCGTATCTCCACCTCCACGGTGCCGGTGGTGCCGGCGGGCAGGCGCGCCAGGGCGATGGCCTGGCCCAGGGTGGGCGAGAAGGTGCCGCTGGTGGTCTCGCCTTCGCCCTCCCCGTTATCAGAGTGCGTGTGCACGGTCTGGTGGGGGCGCAGCACGCCTTTGTCCTCGAGCACCAGGCCGCGCATGACCGGATGGTCCTGTTCTTTGTGCCGTTCCAGGGCGCGGCGGCCGACGAAGTCCCGCTCGGCGTCGTCCAGGGCGACGGTCCAGCCCAGGTTGGCTTCCCAGGGGGTGATGTCGTCGTCCATGTCGTTGCCGTAGAGGTTGAGGCCGGCTTCCAGGCGCAGGGTGTCGCGGGCGCCCAGGCCGATGGGCCGCACGCCGGCGTCGAGCAGGCGCTGCCAGAGCTCCGGGGCCTTGCCGCCGGGCAGGATGATCTCGGCGCCGTCCTCGCCGGTGTAGCCGGTGCGGGCGATCAGCCATTCGCCGACGGTCTCGAAGCCGAAGAAAGGCATGTCGCGGACCGCTTCACCGGCGGCATCGCAGAGCTGCTGCTCGAGGATGGCGCGGGCCTCGGGGCCCTGCACGGCGATCATGGCCAGATCCGGGCGTTCGCGGATGTCCACGGCGTAGCCGCCGGCCTGGCCTTCCATCCAGTCCAGGTCCTTGTCGCGGGTGGCGCAGTTGACCACCAGGCGGAACTGGTCGGCGCCTTTATAGACGATCAGGTCGTCCACCACGCCGCCGCGCTCGTTGAGCATGCAGGTGTAGAGGGCGCGGCCGGCGGGCACCTTGTCGATGTCGTTGGCGAGCAGGTGGCGCAGGTAGGCGCGGCTGTCGTTGCCGGCCACGTCCACCACGGTCATGTGGGAGACATCGAACATGCCGGCGCCCTGGCGCACGGCGTGGTGCTCCTCCAGCTGGGAGCCGTAGTGGATCGGCATGTCCCAGCCGCCGAAATCCACCATCTTGGCGCCGGCGGCGAGGTGGGCGTCGTAAAGGGGTGTGCGATGACCCATGGGAATGCGGGCTCCAGGTCCGTGGGCCGGGGCGGCGGGGCGCCGAATCCGGCCCATTGATTGTCAGGGGTGAAGGATAACGGACGCGGGCCACGGCGCCTAGGCGGGGGCTGACCGGCGGGTTCTGCCGGCCGGGCGCCGGGGTAAAACGCAGGGCGGCGCGGGATCGCGGCTGAAGCCGCTCCTACGGCGGCGAACAGCCCTCCGTAGGAGCGGCGGCGTTCCGCTTCAGCCGCGATCGCCGACCTTGTAGGAGCGGCTTCAGCCGCGATGTCCCGGGGCCGATCAGTTCTTGATCGGCGAGGAGACGTAGTTGAGGAAGGTATCCCCCGGCGGGATGCTGACATGGATGCCCGCGGCCAGCCCGAGGGGCACGCCGCCCAGCTCCACGTCCAGATCCAGCTGGTTCTGGCTGATCTGCTCAATCTGAAGACGGCCGTCCTCCAGGAAGGTGACCGCGCCTTTGAGCTGAAGGTCCAGCGGGTAGCTGTGCAGGTTGTGCGTCAGCGTGAAGGACGTCACCAGATTAAGCACCGGCGACAGCTTGGGCGCGTCCAGATACAACTGCAGGTTGGTGACGAACTGCGGCGTATCGCCTTCCTCGACGATCCAGCCTTTCACGCGGCCCTGGTCGGTCTCGTCGCAGGGCCGGTCCGGGTCGGTCGGGTCGCAGGTGTAGCGAATACGCATCAACTGCGGGCCGGTGGGGGCCGGGTCCGCCGAGCCGATGGCCGGTTCCGCGTAGACCGTGGAGTTGGACACCATGATCCGGGTGGGGAGGATGTAGACCAGCACGCCACCGCTGTCCAAGACCTCCTGGGGAATGGCGCCGTCATCCATGGCCTGGGCTTCAGCGGCGGTTTTGTAGCCGACCAGCTCCACATCCAGGTTGGCGGTGAGGTAGCTGTACTTGGCGTCCGGGCAGTCCTCGCCCACTTCGCAGCCCACGTTGGCGTCGTCCACCGCGCCGGAGCCAGGCCCCTTTTCCTCATTGGGGATGATCCGCGCGCTGTTCTTGCGGGCCGAGTTGGTTCCGGACGGCACCGCCTCGGATGACTCATGCGCGAAGTTGGCGTTCACGTCCGAGGTGGGCAGATTGCGCAGGTGCTGGAGCACCGATTCACTGGCCGCCGCGCCCTCAAAATAGACCGGCATGGCGGGCCCGCCCTGATCGGCCGCCGGCGCGTCCTCCGGGTCCTGGGCGAGGAGTTTGGTCTGCAGCGGCAGGCCTCTCAGGTCGCACATGGCGTTGCTTCCGCACACTTCACTGCTGGTCACCGACCGCAGGGTGTACCGGTAGTAGGAGCCGGCCTGCCAGGGCTGGTTAGGAGTGAAGGTGAGCACCTTGCCACTTACGTCAACCTCGCCTTCCACCGGACCGAGGCTGTTGCCGGTGGCGTTGACCCGCTCCACCTGGAAGGTGTCGCCATTGACCGTGTTCGGGTCCATGGCCTGGGAGAAGGTCACGGTGATCTCGCGGTTGGCCGGCATTTGCGTCAAAGGCAGATGGTCATCGTCCCCCTTGCCGCCGTCGCAACGCCCGGCGTCGCCGTTCGCCAGATCACGCTCCACGGTGATGCACGGGAAGCCGGGGTAGTTGGTGAGCACCACCGGCGCCTGTTGCGGGGCGCCGGTGTCGTAGTCCGGCAAGGAAAAAGTCAGGGTTTCGCCCTGGGCCGGGTTGCCGGCGATGTCGGTGATGCCGTTGGTGAACGCCACCTGGTAATCCGTATTGTGTGCCAGGCCCTGGCGCGGTTTGATGACCACGGACACACCATCCATGTAGTAGTCGAACGGTTCGTCGACGCCACCGGCTGTGAAGATCAGGCTGGTGCCCTGATCGATGGATTCCGGATCCACGGGCTCACTGAAAGTGAGAATGACCGGGTCGCCGGGGCGCTGCTTGTTGGTGTGTTCGCCGGGCATCCAGGCGGCCAGTTGCGGGCCGGTGCTGTCTTCCGGCGGCAGCGGCGCGCTTTCCTGGTCGCGGTAGGATTCCATGTGAAAGCTGAGCACGCCGTAGGCGTTTTCCACGCCCAGCACTTCCGGCTCCACCACGCCCACGGCTTCCACCACCAGGCTGCCTTTTTCCAGGTCGGTGAAGCCGTAGCCCACCAGTTCCACCTGCAGCAGGTTCTGGTTGAAGGCACCGTTGGCTTTCTGGGTCTTGGTGTCGAAGGCCACGTCCATGGTCAGACGCAGCAGCTTGGGCGCGCCGGGATCGTCGGAATAGGGGTTGGGCAGCAAGTAACCGTTGGCGTCGGACAGGAAGGTGACGGTGACGTCGCCGGAATCGAAGCCCGCCGGCACGGCGCCGCCGATGTTTACATCCAGCGGGTCCCCCTGGAGCAGGGAGCCGCGGGGCACGCGCAGGGGCGTTTTATCCGGGAAGTTCGGTGCGAAGGCGAGCTCCGCGAACACATTGCCCTGCTGCTTGGAGACGGTGTTGTCGCCCAACAGCTTGGCCACCAGGGGCACGCAGTTAATCGGATCGCCGGTGATCGGCGAGGTACGCACGCCGTCATCCTGGCAGCCCAGTTGCGGGTCGGTGGGTGCCGCTTCCTGGACCAGGGTGGAACGGGGCCGGGTGTCGCGGGGCATGAATTCCTTGGTGAAGGCGGGCAGAGCCTCGCCTTGCTGGTCTAGCACCGCGTTGGTGAGCGTCAGCGTCAGGGTGGCGCCGGGTGTCACCGCGTCCACCGGCTCGCCCTGGCCGTCCTCGCCATCGCGGGGATCCAGGGTGATGTGGCGGCCGTCCACCAGCAGGGGGGCGGGCACCAGTTCGCCGTTCTGCATCAAAGAAATGGTTTCGCCGTAACGCAGCGTGTCCGGGTCCACCGGATGCGACAGCATCAGGTTCACCGATGAGAAGTCCAGAAACGGCACGTCATCGGCCGGCAGGACCCGCTCCACGGCAAAGCCGATGGAGCTTTCACGGAGGTTCAGCGGCCCCTTCAACGCCGGACGGGTGGTGAAGTTCAGAGCACCGCCCGGCAAGGAGGGCTCGCCGTTTTCGGTGCGGATGTCGTTGAGGGTCAGGGTGTAATCGCTTTTCACCCGAAGCGCGGCCTCCGGCGTCAGCACGGCGCTCAGGCCACCATCCACCGTGTCCACGGCGACCGGCACCGCGCCGTCGGGGCCTTCCAGGGTGAAGTTGCCCGGGCCCACTTCCACCGGCTCGGAGAAGCGCACCACCACGGGGGCGCTGGGCGCCACGTCCCGTTGCCCTTCATAGGGGTAGGTGTAGAAGACTTCCGCCTCCACCCAGTTCTCGAAGCTGACGTCCTGTTCGCTGCCGCCACCGCCGCCGCAGGCGGCCAGGGCCAGCGCCATGCCGGCCAGCAAGAATGTTCTTTTGATCATGGCCCGCCTCCTCAGAATTTCAGGGTCACGGCGCCGGTGATGACGTGCACGTCACCGTCCGCTTCCACGGTTTCATAGGGTTCCGGATAGCTCGGGGAACGGGTGTCGTAGAGATCGAACTCGCGGGTTTCCAGTTTCTGGTACTGGTAGGCGAGGTCGAAGCGCACCGGGAAGGAGAAGAAGCGGGTGCGTTCGTACTTGGCGGTGAGGCCCAGACCCAGGATCCACTTGTCGGTGTCCAGGTAGTTCACGTTCAGGGAGGCATTGGATTTCAGCGGGCTTTCGCTGTAGGCCACGCCGCCGGTGAGGGTGAAGTTCTTGTTGAGCTGGTACTCGGCGCCGATGCGCGGGATGACGATGTCCTGGAATTCCAGGATGCCGGCGCCGTCCGGGTTGGCCACCGCCTGGTCCTTGATGGTGTCGCCGTCGAATTCGTCGGCGAGATCGGACCATTGCTGCATTTCCACGCTGGCGCCCACGCGCAGCCGCTCGCTGCCGTAGAGCACGCCGGCGGAGTAGATGTTGGGCTGGTAGGAATCCAGGGTGGTCACCGCCAGGGACAGGCCGGGCTCGTCGATGACGCCGGGGATCACGGTGTTGGCGTCCACGGTGGTGTTGGTGTTGGAGTAGCCACGGAAGGCGAAGGCGGTTTCGAAGCCGTTGTACCAGCAGTCACCGTCCGGACAGAAGGTCTCGCCCAGGTCCATGGTCAGGCTGAGCGTGGGCCGGATGGAGGGCTTGGCGGACACGTCCAGCTTCTCGTAGCGGGTTTCGCCGGCCAGGTTGGTGTAGGCGCTCAGCTCCGCTTCGGATTGCAGGGTGATGCGGGCGGAAGCGCCCACGTCGATGCCGCGCCACAGGCGGGTGGCGCCGCCCAGGCTCAGGAACAGGGGCTGGCGGCCGTATTCGAAGTACTGGCCTTCCCGGGAGGTCTGGGATTCGAAGGCCAGCATTTCCTCGCCGTATTTCTCGATGCCGATCATCACGCCCAGGTAGAGCGGATGGTTGAAGCGGGTGAGGTTGGAGAGGTTCGACTTGAGGCCGATCAGGGTGTGCTGGGAGGGCGAGTCCTGCAGCACGTCGCCGCCGCTGCGGGAGGCCGGGGCGGCGCCGCCCAGGCTGTTCAGGCGCAGTTCGTGGTCGGCGTGCAGAATCCCCATGGTGAGTTCGCCGCGCGGGTCCTTGGCCAGGTAGGCCGGGTTGTAATACACCGAGGAGACCTTGGTGTTGAACATGGACAGCGCCTGCGCGGAGGCCACGTCGGTGGGCAGCACCCCGTAGGTGGTGCCGATGTTCCCCATGCTCGCGAAGGCGTTGCCGGCGGTTCCCATGACAAGCGCCAGGGCGGCGCCCTGGACGATCTTGTTGTTTTTCATACTGGACATCTCCGTTGGGCCGTCGGGAGCAACGGCGCTTTATTATCAAATTCGCCCCGGTACAGGCGTTCACATCAGGGCGGCGAAGTATGGGCTACCGAAATCCTACTAAACACCGTGAAATGCAACATTTGGTGCACTTTTGTTAACCAATTCCGGTAGTCAAAACCTTTTACTGATGCCGCTTTAATAAGCTAATAATTAAGTATCGTTATGGACGCCGCTCTCCTTGCCGAGCGGCGCCTGACGCGGCCTGAGCCGCGCCATTCCGGGCGTCGGCGGGTTGGCCGTCTTGTACTGCTCCAGGTTCGATTGTGAAAAACCGTCAGCCAAGGTGAAACATAAACTTTGTAAAAATAAGGTGAACAATTGCAGCTTTGTGCGTTGTCAACCTTTGTCACGAGGACAACCGTTAACCGACCCGACGGCACTTATGCACAGGGATAAACCACCGCGAATCAGGTGACGGGACAGCTTATGAACACGGAGTCATAAGACTTTGGCCGCGCCAATAAGCCGCAATGATTCATCTCGAAGGATTTCTTCGGTATAAACCCCGGTGAAGCAGCGCGGAAAAATAGGTTCACCTATTCATAAGTGGCCCTCGGGCCCGATATAAGACGAACAACAGCAGGAGGGTTATATGGACGGCATCACCGAAGAGGGTTCACGCGCCGGCGGCGCATCCCGACCCGGGTTCTTCAGCCGCGAACGCACCATCGCGGGGCCTCAATTCAACCGCTGGCTGGTCCCCACCGCCGCGCTGGCCATCCATCTTTGCATCGGCATGGCCTACGGCTTTTCGGTGTTCTGGCTGCCGATGAGCAACGAGATCGCCAATCCGCCGGCGAGCTGCGGCGACATCGGCCTGATGCAGGCGCTCACCACCACCACCTGCAACTGGACCGTTACCCAGGTGACCTACACCTTCGGCATCTTCATCGCCATGCTCGGTGTGTCGGCGGCGATCTGGGGTGCCTGGCTGGAACACGCCGGCCCCCGCAAGGCCGGCTTCATCGCCGCCCTGTGCTGGGGTGGCGGCATGATCCTCGGCGGCGTGGGCGTGATGGTGCATCAGCTGTGGCTGGTGTATCTGGGCGTCGGCGTGCTCGGCGGCGTGGGCCAGGGCCTGGGCTACATCACCCCGGTCTCCACCCTGATCAAATGGTTCCCGGACCGGCGCGGCATGGCCACCGGCTTCGCCATCATGGGCTACGGCGGCGGCGCCATGATCGGCGCGCCCCTGGCGGTGTGGCTGATGGCGCGCTTCAGCGCCGACGGCGGCACCGGCGTGGCGCCGACGCTGATCGCCATGGGCGTGATCTACGCCATCGTCATGAGCTGCGGGGCGTTCGGCTTCCGGGTGCCGCCCAACGGCTGGAAACCGAGCGGCTGGCAACCCAAGGAAGAAGACGGCAACGCCATGATCACCGAGGGCCATGTGCATCTGAACACGGCCTGGAAGACCAAGCAGTTCTGGCTGATCTGGGCGGTGCTGTTCCTCAACGTGACCGCTGGCATCGCGGTGATCTCCATGGCCAGCCCCATGCTGCAGGAAGTGTTCGGCGGCATCCTGGTGGGCGTGGATGACCCCAACGCCACGCTCACCGAGGCGCAGCTGGCGGCGGTGGCCGCGGCGGCGGCGGGCCTGGTGGGCCTGATCAGCCTGTTCAACAGCCTGGGCCGCCTGTTCTGGGCGTCGCTGTCGGACAAGATCGGCCGCAAGAACACCTACTTCTGCTTCTTCGTGATCGGCATCATCGTCTACAGCCTGCTGCCCACCTGGGGCCACCTGGGCATGGCCGGGCTGTTCGTGATTTCCATCTGCGTGATCCTGAGCATGTACGGCGGCGGCTTCGCCACGGTGCCCGCCTATCTGGCGGACATCTTCGGCACCCAGATGGTGGGCGCCATCCACGGCCGCCTGCTCACCGCCTGGAGCGCCGCCGGCCTGGTGGGGCCGCTGATCATCGGCGCCCTGCGCGACGCCCAGCTGCAAGCCGGGGTGGACCAGGCGCTGGTCTATGATCGCACCCTCTACATCATGGCCGGCCTGCTGTTCGTGGGGCTGATCTGCAACGCCCTGGTGCGGCCGGTCCATGAGGACCACCACATGGACGACGAGGAAGTGGCCCGCGAGCGCGACCTGCAGCACGACAGCGGCGTGGCCGCCAACGCGGAGACCGCCGCGCGCGGCAGCTTCGGCGTGGGTGGCGTGCTGTGCTGGCTGGGGGTGGGCGTGCCCTTCCTGATCGGCCTGTACATCGCCATCGCCAAGGCGGCGGCGTTGTTTTAGGCGTACCGCTTTAGTCGCGATCGGCCCGGTCGCTGGCGAGCAGTTCCTCGAAGGTACAGATCTCGCCGCAGCGGTCCGGCGCGTAGCCGGGCAGCCGGTCGATCTCGGCGAGGAAGTCCGGCGACCGCATGAGCGCCAATAGCTGGCGCATGTTGTGGTTTTCCAGGCGGTCCCGGTGGCACACCAGCAGGTAATGCTCGGTGGCCAGGTTGACGAAGTTCAGCCCGAACTGGCGCGCCGCCGCTTCCACCCCGAAGCCGGCGTCGGCCATGCCGGCGGCCACATAGGCGGCCACGGCGGGGTGGGTGAACTCTTCCTGGTCGGTGTCGTGGATGTCGGCCGGGTCCACGCCCTGCTCTTCCAGCATCAGGTTGAACAGGGTGCGAGTGCCGGAATGCCGGTCCCGGTTGATGAACCGCACGGACGGATCGGCCAGGTCCGCCAGCCCCTCGAAACGGCGTCCGCCATCGGCGCGCACCATCAGGCCCTGTTCCCGGGTCACGAAGCGGATCACGCGCAGGTTATCCAGATCAAGCCGGTCCTGGTACAGGGCCATGATCCGTTCCGCCCGCTGGGGGCTGGCCGGGAAGTGGAAGCTGGCCAGGTCGGATTCGCCCCGCGCCAGAATGTCCAGGGCGTGGGCCGGGTTGGTGTATTGCAGATCCAGTTCCACCCGGTCGGAGAATTCCGGCAGCAGCGCCACCGCGTAGCCGTGGCTGGCGTGCAGCCGCAGCACCGGGTGCTCGCCGGCCAGCAATTGTTGTAACTGGATATTGAGTTCCGAGGCCAGGCTGTCGAGCTGGGGCCCCAGCCGCGCCTTCACCCGCTGCTCGGACCACAGCAGTTTTTCGCCCAGGGCGGACAGCCGGGTGCCCTGCCCTTTGCGCATTTCCACCAGGGGCAGGCCGAAGAAGTCGGCGGCGCGGTTGAGCAGGTTCCAGGCGTGGCGGTAGGAAATACCCGCGCCGTTGGCGGCCACGGTGAGTTTGCCGGATTCATGGACGCCGTTGAGCAGACGAAAAATCACCGGCTCGAACAGCTCGCCCTGCTCGGTGCGGAACACCCAGGCCGGGGTGATCTGGAGTTTCTTTTTAGGCATTACGGTTCATATTTATTGGGGTTATTGGGAGTGTTAATTTCGAAGATCACGCTGTGAGAGCGACAAAAATTAGGATTGGTTATTCATATGTATAAGCACAATAACCCGTCCGCGGAAGGGCTGTCCACGCCACCGCCGGATGACCAGCCACAGAGCCAGCCGGAGCAAATCCAGCAAGCCGTGGACTCCCTCAAGGACCAGCCCGGCGCCATGCTGCCGATTCTGCACGCGATCCAGGATCGCTTCGGCTACATCCCCGACGACGCCGTGCCCATCATCGCCGAGAGCCTGCGCCACACCCGCGCCGAAGTGCACGGCATCATCAGTTTCTACCACCACTTCCGCACCCACCCCGCCGGCCGCCGCGTGATCCAGGTGTGCCGCGCCGAAGCCTGCCAGGCGGTGGGCGCCCGCGCCCTGGAGGCCCACGCCAAGGCCAGCCTGGGGGTGGACTTCCACCAGACCAGCGCGGACAACGAATTCACCCTGGAACCGGTGTACTGCCTGGGCAACTGCGCCTGCGGCCCGTCCATCCGGGTCGGCGACGATGTGCACGGCCGGGTGACGCCGGCGCGCTTCGACGCCCTGGTAGAGGACCTCACCACCAGCGTGGTCAGCCTGCGGGGAGGGATGAAGCCATGACCGTCACCGTTTATGTGCCCCGCGACACCACCGCCCTGTCCCTGGGCGCCGACCAGGTGGCGGCGCGCATTGAGCAGGCCGCCGCCGAGCGCGGCGTTGAACTGAAGCTGGTGCGCAACGGCTCCCGGGGCCTGTTCTGGCTGGAGCCCCTGGTGGAAGTGGATACCGGCGAGGGCCGCCTGGCCTACGGCCCGGTGATGCCGGAGGACGTGCCGGCGCTGGTGGACGCCGGCCTGTTCGACGGCGGCCAGACGCACGCACTGGCCCTGGGCCTCACCGAGGAGATTCCCTATCTGGCCCGCCAGCAACGACTCACCTTTTCCCGCATCGGCGTCACCGACCCGCTGTCCCTGGACGACTACACCGGGCTGCGCGGTTTCGAGGGTCTCAAGAAAGCGCTCACCCTGGACGGCCAGGGCATCCTCGACGAAGTGAAAGCCTCCGGCCTGCGCGGCCGGGGCGGCGCCGCCTTCCCCACCGCCATCAAGTGGCAGACGGTGCACGACGAACCGCCGGGCCAGAAGTACATCGTCTGCAACGCGGACGAGGGCGACTCCGGCACCTTCGCCGACCGGCTGGTGATGGAGTGCGACCCCTACATGCTGATCGAGGGCATGACCATCGCCGGCCTGGCGGTGGGCGCCACCCAGGGCTACATCTATCTGCGCTCGGAGTACCCGCTGGCACAGAAAATGTTTAACGAAGCCCTGCAGCGCGCCTACGCGGCGGGCTATCTGGGCGAGGACATTCTCGGCAGCGGCCGGCACTTCGATCTGGAAGTGCGCCTGGGCGCCGGCGCCTACATCTGCGGCGAGGAAACCTCCCTACTGGACAGCCTGGAAGGCAAGCGCGGCATGGTACGCGCCAAGCCGCCGCTGCCCGCCATCCAGGGCCTGTTCGGCCGGCCCACGGTGGTCAACAACGTGCTGTCCCTGGCGGCGGTGCCGTTCATTCTCGACCAGGGCGGCCAGGCCTACGCCGATTACGGCATGGGTAAGTCCCGGGGCACCCTGGCCATTCAGCTGGCCGGCAACGTGCGGCGCGGCGGCCTGGTGGAGCTGGCCTTCGGCACCACCCTGCGTGAACTGATGGAAGGCTTCGGCGGCGGCACCCTCAGCGGCCGGCCGCTGAAGGCGGTGCAGGTGGGCGGCCCGCTGGGCGCCTACCTGCCGGAGAGCCAGTGGGACAACCCGGTGGATTACGAGGGCTTCGCGGCCTTCGGCGGCGTGGTGGGCCACGGCGGCGTGGTGATGTTCGACGACAGTGTGGACATGGGCGAGCAGGCCCGCTTCGCCATGGAATTCTGCACCGTGGAGTCCTGCGGCAAGTGCACGCCCTGCCGCATCGGCTCGGTGCGCGGCGTGGAGGTGATCGACCGCATCCGCGCTGGCGAGAACCGCGACGCCAATCTGGAACTGCTTTCCGAGCTCTGCGAAACCATGGTGGACGGTTCCCTGTGCGCCATGGGCGGCATGACGCCGTTCCCGGTGCAGAGCGTGCTCAAACATTTCCCGGACGACCTGACCCGCTCCCGTGGAGGTGCGCCATGTTGAATTATTACGATCCCCGCAAGGACGCTTTTTCCCGTGACCTGGGCACCCCCGCCCGGCTGTCCGAAAAACAGATCGCGCTGACCATCGACGGCCTGGAGATCACCGTGCCGGAAGGCACCTCGGTGATGCGCGCCGCCGCCCTGGCCGGCATCACCATTCCCAAGCTGTGCGCCACCGACAACCTGGAGGCGTTCGGCTCCTGCCGGCTGTGCGCGGTAGAGATCGAGGGCCGGCGCGGTTACCCGGCCTCCTGCACCACGCCGGTGGCGGAAGGCATGGACGTGACCACCCAGAATGGCAAGCTGGCCAAGCTGCGCCGCAACATCATGGAGCTGTACATCTCCGACCACCCGCTGGACTGCCTGACCTGCCCGGCCAACGGCGACTGCGAGCTGCAGGACATGGCCGGCGCCGTGGGCCTGCGCGAGGTGCGCTATGGCTTCGAGGGCGCCAACCACCTGGACGCGGAAACCGACGACTCCAACCCCTATTTCAGCTTCGACCCCAGCAAGTGCATCGTCTGCTCGCGCTGCGTGCGCGCCTGCGAGGAGGTGCAGGGCACCTTCGCCCTGACCATCGACGGCCGCGGTTTCGACTCCAAGGTGGCCGCCGGGCAGGACGAGGACTTCATGGACTCGGAGTGCGTGTCCTGCGGCGCCTGCGTGCAGGCCTGCCCGACCTCCACGCTGATGGAAAAAAGCGTCATCGACCAGGGCGTGCCGGAGCACAGCGTGGTCACCACCTGCGCCTACTGCGGCGTGGGCTGCTCGTTCAAGGCGGAGATGAAAGGCGACCAGCTGGTGCGCATGGTGCCCTACAAGGGCGGCGACGCGAACCACGGCCACTCCTGCGTGAAAGGCCGCTTCGCGTTCGGCTACGCCACCCACAAGGACCGCATCAAGACACCGATGATCCGCGACTCCATCAACGAGCCGTGGCGGGAAGTGTCCTGGGAAGAGGCGATTCAGTTCTCCGCCCGGCGCCTGAAGGAGATTCAGGCCAGGCACGGCCGGGAAAGCATCGGCGGCATCACCTCTTCGCGCTGCACCAACGAGGAAACCTACCTGGTGCAGAAGCTGATCCGCGCCGGCTTCGGCAACAACAACACCGACACCTGCGCGCGGGTGTGCCATTCCCCCACCGGCTTCGGCCTGAAAACCACCCTGGGGGAATCCGCCGGTACCCAGACCTTCGACTCGGTGATGAAGGCGGACACCATTCTGGTGATCGGCGCCAACCCCACCGACGCCCACCCGGTATTCGGCTCGCAGATTCGCCGCCGGCTGCGCCAGGGCGCCACCCTGATCGTGGCCGACCCGCGCCGCATCGATCTGCTGAAGACGCCCCACGGCGGCCGCGGCCTGCACCTGGCCCTGAAACCGGGTACCAATGTGGCGCTGATCAACGCCCTGGCCCATGTGGTGGTGTCCGAGGGGCTGGAGGACAAGGCGTTCATCGAGTCCCGCTGTGACACCGCGCCCTACCAGGCCTGGCGCGACTTCATTCTGGAAGAGCGCAATTCCCCGGAAGCGCTGGAAGCGGAAACCGGCGTGCCCGCCGCGCAGGTGCGCGAGGCCGCCCGGGCCTACGCCACCGCCGGCAACGGCGCCATCTACTATGGCCTGGGCGTCACCGAGCACAGCCAGGGTTCCACCATGGTGATGGGCATCGCCAACCTGGCCATGGCCACCGGCAACATCGGCCGCGAGGGCGTGGGCGTGAACCCGCTGCGCGGCCAGAACAACGTGCAGGGCTCCTGCGACATGGGCTCCTTCCCCCACGAGCTGCCGGGTTACCAGCACGTGGCCGACCCGGCGGTGCGCGAGCGCTTCGAGGCGGTGTGGAAGGTGAAGATCGACGACGAGCCGGGCCTGCGCATTCCCAATATGTTCGACTCCGCCATCGCCGGTACCTTCAAGGCGCTGTACGTGCAGGGCGAGGACATCGCCCAGTCGGACCCCAACACCCAGCACGTGCAGGACGCGCTCACCAGCCTGGACTGCCTGATCGTGCAGGACATCTTCCTCAACGAAACCGCCAAGTACGCCCATGTGCTGCTGCCGGGCTCCACCTTCCTGGAGAAGGACGGCACCTTCACCAACGCGGAACGGCGCATCAACCGGGTGCGCAAGGTGATGCCGCCGGTGGCCGGCAAGGAGGACTGGGAAGTAACCCAGGATCTGGCCAACGCCCTGGGTTACCCGATGAACTACTCGCACCCGTCCGAGATCATGGACGAGATCGCCCTGCTCACGCCTACCTTCACCGGCGTCAGCTACGCCAAGCTGGAGGAGCTGGGCAGCATCCAGTGGCCCTGCAACGAGGCCCACCCGGACGGCACGCCCACCATGCACGAGGCGGATTTCCCGATCGGCAAGGGGCAGTTCGCGGTCACCGAATACGTGGCCACCGAGGAGCGCACCACCCGTCGCTTCCCGCTGCTGCTCACCACCGGCCGTATTCTCAGCCAGTACAACGTGGGCGCCCAGACCCGGCGCACCGCCAACAGCCAGTGGCACGAGGAGGACATGCTGGAGATCCACCCCAGCGACGCGGAGGTGCGCGGCATCCAGGACGGCGACTGGCTGGGCGTGTCCAGCCGGGTGGGCCACACGGTGCTGCGCTGCCGGATCAGCGACCGCATGTTGCCCGGGGTGGTCTACACCACCTTCCATCACCCGGGCAGCGGCGCCAACGTGATCACCACGGACAGCTCCGACTGGGCCACCAACTGCCCCGAGTACAAGGTGACCGCGGTGCAGGTGGAGAAGGTCTCGCAACCCTCGGAGTGGCAGAAGCAGTTCCACCATTTCGACCGCCGCCAGCGCGGCTATCTGGAACAGGGCGCCGAGGAACCGGTGCCCGCCGGCAAATGAGGGAGGCACGACCATGAGTGGTCAGCATTTGAGTCAGCTGGTGAAGATGGTCAACCAGATCAGCGCCAATATGCACGGCGCCACCGACGAGCAGGCCGCCGAGAAGGTGGCCGCGCACCTGCAGAAGTTCTGGGCCCGGCCCATGAAGGAGCAGATCCTCGCCTACGCGGACGACGGCGGCGAGGACCTGACGCCGATCTCGCGCCAGGCGGTGGAGCGATTGAGGGAGGTGCGCGCGGCCGGCTGAAGCCGCTCCTACAACACCATCACGATCCGTGCCCTGGCATCGGTCGGGCGGTGCGGGGAAGGTCGCCGGCGCGGCCCAGGGCCCGGTGCATGAAGGCATGCCGGGCCGGGGCCAGCCGGTTGACCAGATTCAAACCGCTGTTGCGCAGCCAGCGCACCGGCAATTCCCGGCGCTCGAACAGCAGCTTGAAGCCGCGCATGGCGTTCTGCATCACCAGATTGTCGGCGCGGCGGCGGCGCTGATAACGGGCCAGCACCGCCGGCTCCGCCACCGGCAGGCCCGCCTGGCGGGCCCGGCCCAGTTCCTCCGCCAGCACCGCCGCGTCCAGAAAGCCCAGGTTGATGCCCTGCCCGGCCAGCGGGTGAATCACGTGGGCGGCGTCGCCGATCAGCGCCAGGCCCGGGCCCACGTAGGCGCTGGCGTGGCGCTCCTGGATCGGGAACACGGCCCGGCGGCCGCGCACCCGGGCCTGGCCCAGGGCGGCGCCGGTGGCCCGGGTGAGGGCGGCGCCGAAGGCGTCGTCGTCCAGGGCCATCAGTTCCTCCACCCGCTGCGGCCAGGCGGACCAGACGATGGAGCAGCGGTGGCTCTCGCCGCCTTCCTGTTCAGCGAACAGGGGCAGCAACGCCAGCGGCCCGGAATCCATGAACACCTGGCGGGCGCAGCCGCCGTGGGGCAATTCCGTCTCGATGGTGGCCACCAGGGCGTGGTGGCCGGTGTCCCGGGGGCCGCCGGGGATGCCGGCCAGCTCGCGGACCCGGGAGCGGGCGCCGTCGGCGCCGATCAGCAGGTCGGCGGTGAAGCTGGCGTCGCCGGCCTCCACCCGCCAGCGGCCCTGTTCCCGGTGGATCGCCGTGGCCGCCTTGCCGCATTGCCAGTCCAGCCCGTCCCGCTCGGAGGCGGCGTCGTACAGGGCGGCGGTGAGGTGGTCGTTTTCCAGCAGCCAGCCCAGATACTCGGCGCCGGCGTCGCGGGCGTCGAACGCCACCTCGCCGGTGCCGTCCTGGTCCCACACCCGCATCGACGTGTAGCCCTGCACCCGCGCCGGACGCAGCCGCTCCCAGGCACCGGCGTGGCGCAGCAACCAGTGGCTGGCCTCGCTAAGGGTGGAGACCCGGGCCGCCGGCTCGCCATCCGGCCAGGCCGGCGCCGGGGCGCCGTCCAGCACCCGCACCGTGAAGCCCTGCTCCGCCAGGCTCTTATCGGTGAGCAACAGGGCCTGCAGACCGCCGGCCATACCGCCGCCGATGATCAGGATGTCGGTGTGGGAGGATTCCTTCATGGTCTTTTCTCTCATAGCCCCATGGCGCGGCGGGCGAAACTTTTGCGGGCGCCGGGCAGCAGGTCCAGGGCCAGCAGGCCGAGCTGGCGGGTGTGGGCGAACAGCGGATTGCGCACCCGGAACAGCTCCGGCACCCAGCGCGAGGCGCGGGCGATGTCGGCCTGGTCCCGGCGCCGGTCGGCGGCCCATTGCTCCAGCAGGGCCAGGCGCCCGGGGTTCGGCTGGCCGCCGACCCGCTCGGCGAGCAGGGCCAAATCCCGGAACGTGAGGTTGAAGCCCTGGCCGGCCACCGGGTGCAGAGTGTGGGCGGCGTTGCCGACCACCGCCGCGAAAGGCACCGCCTGGGCGCAGGCCTCGGTGAGAATCAGCGGGTAGCGCTGGCGCTCGCCGGCCCGGGCCAGCCGGGGCATGGCGGCGCCCACCCGCTGGCGCAGGGCGGCCAGGAAGGCGTCGTCGTCCAGGGCCATCCAGCGGTCCACTTGCTCCCGGGGCCCGGTCCAGACCAGCGCCATGCGGTCGTCCGGCAGGGGCAGCAGGGCCAGGGGGCCGTCGTCGAGAAAGCGCTCGAAAGCGACGCCCTGGTGTGGCTCCGCCAGGCCGATGTTGGCGATCAGGGCGTCCTGGCCCAGGTCCTGGTGGCGGGCGGTGATGCCCAGCCAGTCCCGGGTTCGGGAGCGGGCGCCGTCGGCGGCGATCAGCAGCGGCGTCCGCCGCTCCTCGCCGTCCAGGGTGACCCGGTAACCGTCACTTTCCCGGGCGATGGCGCTGACCGAGGCCGGCGCGCGCAGCTCGATGGCCGGGTCCGCCTCCACGGCGCCCAGCAGCACATGGCCGAACCAGCGGTTCTCGACCACGGCGCCGAGGCGCGGCAGGGCGTGCTCGGCGGCGTTGAGCCGGGTGATGCCGAGGCGCTCACGGCGGGACACGTGCACGGTGTCGATGCCGGCGGCGCGTTCCAGCACCGCGTCCAGCAGCCCCAGCCGCGCCAGGATCGCCAGGCTGCCGGCGGACAGGGCGGTGCTGCGGGCGTCGAAGCTGGGCGTGTCCGGCGGCTCGCCGGCGCGGATGGCATGGCTCTCCACCAGGGTCACCGCCGCCGCGCCGTGGTGGCGCAGCAGCAAGGCCAGCGCCGCGCCGGCCATGCCGCCGCCGACGATCAGCGGCGCCTCCCGGTTCATGCCCGCGCCTCGCGCATCAGGGCCTCGATGTCGTCGATGTCCTTGGGCACGTCGGCGGTGAGCACCTCACAGCCGTTCCCGGTGACCAGCACGTCGTCCTCGATGCGGATGCCGATGCCGCGCCAGCGTTCCTCCACGGTGTCGTCGTCCGGGGCGATGTAGAGGCCCGGCTCCACGGTCAGGGTCATGCCCGGCTCCAGCTGGCGCCATTCGCCACCCACCCGGTAATCGCCCACGTCGTGCACGTCCAGCCCCAGCCAGTGGCCGGTGCGGTGCATGAAGAAGCGCTGGTAGGCCATTTCCTCGATCAGGTCGTCCACTTTGCCCTTGAGCAGGCCCAGCTCCACCAGGCCCTCGGTGAGAACGCGCACGACGATTTCGTGGGGCACGTTCCAGTGGTTGTCCGGGTGCGTGGCCTCGATGGCGGCGTACTGGGAACGCAGCACCAGCTCGTAGAGGGTGCGCTGCTCGGCGCTGAACGTGCCGTTCACCGGGAAGGTGCGGGTGATGTCCGAGGCGTAGTTTTCCAGTTCGCAGCCGGCGTCAATGAGCACCAGGTCGCCGTCCTTCAGTTCGGCGCTGTTCTCGATGTAGTGCAGCACGCAGCCGTTGGCGCCGCCGCCGACGATGCTCGGGTAGGCCGGGCTGCGGGCGCCGTGGATCATGAATTCGTGCAGGTATTCCGCTTCCAGCTGGTACTCGTACATACCCGGGCGCACCGCCTTCATGGCGCGCACGTGGGCGCCGGCGGAAATGGCGCCGGCACGGCGCATCAGGTCCGCCTCCGCCGGGCTCTTGAACAGGCGCATGTCGTGCAGCAGGTGGGACAGGGCCACGAACTCGCCGGGGGGCTGGGCGCCGGTACGCACCCGCGCGCGGATGGCGTTGACCCAGCCCATCAGGCGGCGGTCGAAGTCGGCGTCGCGGCCCAGGTCGTAGTACACCCGGGTGCGGCCTTCCACCAGGCCCGGCAGGATGTCGTCGATGTCGTTGATGGGGAAGGCGTCGTCGGCGCCGTAGTCGGCCACCGCGCCCTCCTGGCCGGCCCGGTAGCCGTCCCAGATCTCCCGGGCGCGGTCGCGCTCGCGGCAGAACAGCACGTACTCGCCGTACTCGCGGCCGGGCAGCAGCACCATCACCGCTTCCGGTTCCGGGAAACCGCTCAGGTACCAGAAATCGCTGTCCTGGCGGTAGGGGTGCTCCACGTCCCGGTTGCGGGTGCGCTCCGGGGCGGCGGCGAGGATGGCGATGCTGTTGGGCTCCATCTGCGCCATCAGCTCGGCCCGGCGTTGCTGGAATTCCTGGAGACGAATACTCATGGGGGCTCCGGCTCAGTGTCGCGTGGGCGGGTTAGTGTCGGTCTTGGTGTCGGTGTCCCGGGCGGCGGGCTTCATGACCAGATCGGTGTAGATCATCATCGCCGCCATGCGGCAATGCTCGGTGACCTGCTCGAGCATCCGCTCCTCTTCCTCGCCGTCGTCTTCCGGGGTGCTCACCTGGCTGATGGCGGACAGATCGGAGAGCGCCTCCTGGATGCCGGGGGACAGCTGGCTGTCGTTGACGCCGGCGGCACCGGTGCCGAAGCCCACCAGGAAGCCCTCGGCCCACTGGCCCAGGGCGGCCACGCGCAGGCCCAGGTCGTCTTCGTCGTCGGGCAGCAGCAGATCCAGCTCCAGGCCGGTGCCGGCGAAGCCCTCGCTGGCGGCGTCGCGGCACAGCACCAGGTCGCCGGCGAGGTCCGGGGCCAGGCCCTGGGGCTGTTCCGCGTGGGCAGCCAGGGTGCCGAGCAGGGTGGCGTCGTCGTGGCCCTGGCCGGTGGCCAGCAGGCCGCAAATAACGCCGTGCAGTTCACTGGGGGAGACCGCCACGCCGGCGCCGGAAGCGGCGCGGACGAGGTGGTCGAAATCGGGCAGATCGGGCATGGGAATGTTCAGCCACTCTTTACGGAAACGGCGCTAAGTGATTCTTGCGCCTTGGAATTTCGTTGACCCTTACCGGGGCCCCACCTATAGTACAAAAAGCCGTCAATGCCGGCGAAATCGGGCCCGGATCGGGGGCTTAACCCAGGGGCGTAACATTAGGCGAACAGCGACCAATTTGCCATGACGACGGACCAACAACTCCGGCAACTGGAAGCCCGCGTGGACGAGTTGCTGCGGATTTCCGCGCACCTGCGCCAGGAAAACCGCCTGCTGCGTGAACGCGAGACCCGTCTGCTCGACGAACGCACCCAGTTGATCAAGAAGAACGATCTGGCGAAAAGCCGCGTGGAGGCCATCATAACGCGTCTTCGTTCCCTGGAGCAGGAGGATTCATGAGCAGCGACAGCTCCCTGGTCATCCACCTGCTCGATAAGGAATACCGGGTCGCCTGCCCGCCCGGCGAGCAGGACAATCTGCTGCGCGCCGCCCGCTACCTGGACGACCAGATGCGGGAAGTCCGCCAGGCCAATGTGATCGGCCTGGAGCGCATCGCCATCATGGCCGCCCTGAACATGAGCCACGAACTGCTGGAAGCCCGTGAACGCATCGGCGGGGATGCCGACAGCGACGCCCGGGTGGAGGCCCTGCTCAACCGCCTGGAAAACGAAATCCGCGCCTTCGAGGAAGGCGACACGGAGACGTCTGTCAAGCCCTGACCGACCCCGCCCGCCCTGTTATACTCGCTCGCAAGTGCTCCCTGGACCGTGCGCCAGACGGGTTATGTCCCTGAGCCGATGCTTTACACCCAGGGGACCAAATTGGCGTGCCTGTGTGCATGTCCGCCACCGAGCGGAAAGCCTGAGGGCATCAGCCTGAGGTCTCCGCCTTGAACCTTTCGGTTCAAGGGCCACACCCGCAGCGGCGGTTCGGGGAGCACGCTTTATTCATGCGGCCATTCGGCCGCGAACAGGGTGCAGGATTCAGGATACAGGGCGCCGCCGCGGCCCCGAAGCCCACGTTCCTTCATCCTGTATCCTGCATCCTGTATCGTCTTGCCATGCTCGAGACCTTTCCTTCCCGTTCCGTCCTGCGACGCCGTTTGAGAGCGCAACGCCGGGCGCTGAGCGCCGGCCAGCGACGCCTGGCGCAGCGGCGCTTCGCGCGCAATCTGTCCCGGGCCCTGGGCCCGCGGCGGTTCGGCGAGGTGGCCCTGTATCTGGCCGGCGACGGCGAGCTGGACCCGCTGCCGGGTCTGGCGGCGGCCCGTTTCGAGGGGGCGCGGCTGTATCTGCCGGCGCTGGACCAGGTACGCCGGGGGCACATGCATTTCCGGCTGTGGCGAACGGAGCGGCGGCTGCGCGCCAACCGCTTCGGCATCGGCGAGCCGCGCCGCCGGGAGCGGGCCCGGGCCGCCTGGGCGCTGGACGCCATTCTGGTGCCGCTGGTGGGCTTCGATGACCGGGGCCACCGGCTCGGCATGGGGGGCGGGTTCTATGACCGGGCGTTGGCCGATCTGGCGCGCCGGCCCCGGCGCCCCCTGCTGGTGGGCGTGGCGTTCCGGTTCCAGCGCCTGCCCCGGCTGGCGGAAGCCGCCTGGGACCGGCCGCTGGACCGGGTGATCACGGACTGAGCGGGTTACCGGCTGACGCTGACCTTGACGCCCGCCGAGTTGGCGAAGCGCTCCAGATCGGCGTCGTTACCGCCGTGGGTCAGCGTGCTGACCAGAACCCCGATTGCGAATACGAAAGCAAGAACGACGAGGGCGTCGGGCTTCTTCTTCATTGTGCTGCAAATCCCCAAAATTCAAGGCCGGGAGCCGGACGGGCCCCGTGGCGCGGTACGAAGAAAACAACGGAATTCCGCTTTATGGGGCGTGGCCCGGCCACGCCGGCGCGGAATTTCCCGTATCCCCTGTGTCCATATCGGACGAAAGACTCACAATGGTACGGCATCTTTTTCGTAACAGAATGAGAACGGTGTCAAAATTCAACAGCAACCCCCATTCAAGTCAAGCAGTTAGGGGCCAATGCTCACGCTTCTTAACAAAACTCCCCGCCAACTCACAAAGATCACGGCGCTTTCACGGCAAATTCATGCCTAGGTCGCGCCACCCGTGGGCGGGCATCGAAAGTTCGGACAGACCGACCCGGGCTTAGTTCAAAAACAGCCGGTAGGCCGGGTTGTCGCTCTCCTCCACCATCGGATAAGGCACCTTCTTGAGGTCCTTGCGCAGGTTGCCCCGGTCCCCGAACGGCACCTGGAAGCCCACCAGCACCCGCCCGTAGGCGGCCCCGTGGTTGCGGTAGTGGAACAGGCTGATGTTCCACTTCTGCCCCAGGGACATGAGAAACTTCAGCAGCGCCCCGGGACGCTCCGGGAATTCCACCCGGAACAGCATCTCGTCCAGATCCTGGCGCGAGGTGTGGCCGCCCACCATATGGCGGATGTGCAGCTTGGCCATCTCGTTGCCGGTCATATCCACCACCGGATAGCCGGCGTCGCGTAGCTCCTCCAACAGTGGAGCAAGGTCCGTGCCACCCGGGCGGATCTGGATGCCCACGAAGATATTGGCGTCGTGCTCGCCGGCGTAACGGTAGTTGAACTCGGTGATGCTGCGGCGCCCCACCACCTGCAGGAAATTGCGGTAGGCGCCCGGTTTCTCGGGGATGGTCACCGCCAGAATCGCCTCGCGCTGCTCGCCTACCTCGGAGCGTTCGGAGATGTGGCGCAGGCGATCGAAGTTCACGTTGGCGCCGCTCTGGATCGCCACCAGCGTTTTGTTCTCCGCCCCATGCTTGTGCACCCAGTTCTTCAGGCCGGCCAGGGCCAGGGCGCCGGCGGGTTCGCAGATGGAGCGGGTGTCCTCGAAGGAGTCCTTGATGGCGGCGCAGATTTCGTCGGTGGTGGCGGTGACCACCTCGTCCACGTGGTCGCGCAGCACCCGGAAGGTTTCCTTGCCGATCTGCTTGACCGCCACGCCGTCGGCGAACAGGCCCACCTCGGAGAGGCTGACCCGGCGCTGGCGCTCCAGGGCCACCTTCAGGCAGGCGGCGTCCTCGGGCTCCACGGCGATGATTTTCACGTCCGGACGGACGTACTTCACGTAGGCGGCCACGCCGGCGGCCAGGCCGCCGCCGCCCACCGGGATGAAGATGGCGTCCAGGTCCCGGCTTTGCTGGCGCAGGATCTCCATGCCCACGGTGCCCTGGCCGGCGATCACGTCCGGATCGTCGTAGGGGTGCACGAAGGTCAGGCCTTCCTTCTCTTCCAGCTTGCGGGCGTGGGCCAGGGCCTCGTCGAAGCCGTCGCCGTGGAGCACCACCTTGCCGCCGCGCTGACGCACGGATTTGACCTTGATCTCCGGGGTGGTGCGCGGCATCACGATCACCGCGCGCACGCCCATGGCGCTGGCCGCCAGAGCCAGGCCCTGGGCGTGGTTGCCGGCGGAAGCGCAGATCACGCCGCGCTGGCGCTGCTTGTCCGGCAGGTTGGCCACCTTGTTGTAGGCGCCGCGCAGCTTGAACGAGAACACCGGCTGCAGATCCTCCCGTTTCAGCAACACCCGGTTGCCGATGCGCTTGGAAATCAGCGGCGCGGCATGGATCGGGGTTTCATGGGCCACGTCATAGACGCGGGATTGGAGAATCCGTTTCACGTATTGATCTAGCATGGGGTATCCGAAAGCTGGAAAAGGCGCGAGCGCAAACCGCTAGTGTACGAGCCGCGCCCCTGGAGCGTCCACATGACGGCCCGTATAATCCGCCTCGACGCAGAGAGGAAGGTTCGAATGGATCAGGACGCGCTGAAAAAGCAGGTGGCCGAGGCGGCCCTGCGCTACGTGGTGGAAGGCGAAGTGGTGGGCGTGGGCACCGGCTCCACCGCCAACCACTTCATTGACGGCCTGGCGGCCATGAAGGACCGCATCGCCGGCGCCGTGGCCAGTTCCGAGGCCACCGCCGAACGCCTGCGCGGCCACGGCATCGCGGTGCTGGAACTCAACGACGTGGACAGCCTGCCGGTGTACGTGGACGGCGCCGACGAGGTCAACGCCCACCGCGAGATGATCAAGGGTGGCGGCGGCGCCCTCACCCGGGAGAAGATCGTCGCCGCGGCGGCCCGGGAGTTCGTGTGCATCGTCGACGGCTCCAAGAAGGTGGCGCGGCTGGGCGCCTTCCCGCTGCCGGTGGAGGTGATTCCCATGGCGCGCTCCTACGTGGCGCGCAAGCTGGTGGGCCTGGGCGGGCGCCCGGAATACCGGGACGGCTTCGTCACCGACAACGGCAACCTGATCCTGGACGTGCACGGCCTGGACATCCTCAACCCCATCGAGCTGGAAACCACCCTCAACAACATCACCGGCGTGGTCACCAATGGCCTGTTCGCCCGCCGCCCGGCGGACGTGGTGCTGGTGGGCGAAGGCGGCGGCGTATCGCGGTACTGACCGCCCCAGGCCGGACGCCCGCCCGACCTTGACCCCCGCGCACCCCGCCGGTGGACCGCGGGTTACCCGCCCCGCCGGCCCTTAACCGGGCCGTTACGTTCCGCAACCCAAGACTACGTTCGGCAAATTTCCCGCCGCTCAGCGAACGCTTCCCAACCTTTTTTATACGGCAGGGCACCCCGGTTTTGCTTTATGAATTGCATATGAAGCAATAACTCCAATAAGAGGTGTTCCATGCGTCCTTATCTTGCGACAGCAACACTGAGCGCCGCCCTGGCGCTGGCCGGCTGCGGCGGCAGCGGCGGAGGCGGTGGCGGCGGCGCGGTACCGCGCGCCCCGGATAGCAGCAGCGCCGCGCTGTTCTTCTCCTACCCCCTGGATGGCCAGGCGGACGTCGCCCCCAACGCCCCGGTGGTGTTCAGCTTCGCCACCCCGGTATCGCCCAGCGCCGCCAACTTCCAGTTCCTGGACGATAACGGCAACCCGGTGGCGTTCGACCTGCGCTCGGTGAACAACGGGCGCGGCGTGGTGCTGGCGCCGACCTCGGCGCTGGACCCGATCACCGATTACACCGTGGTGCTGCGCGACATCGTCATCGACGACCAGGAAGTGGTACCCCCCGACGGCGCCCTGAACTTCACTACCCGGGCCGCCGTGCAGGGCCCGGTACGCCAGCAGCAGGAAACGGCGGACTTCGAGGTGGCGGAGATCTTCCCGGATGATGAGCGGTTCGGGACCATGGACTTCTCCGCGTTCCGGCTGCGCACCAGCCACCCGATGGACCAGAGCAGCGCCGTGTACGGCGACACCATCCAGCTGACCCGCGCCGGCGAGCTGGTGCCGGCGGTGCTGGTGGCCCAGGGCAATGCCATCACCGTGGACCCGGTGGAGGACATGACCCCGGGCGCCACCTACACGCTCAGCGTGAACGGCCTGACCAGCCGCTTCGGCGAGACCATCGCGCCGTTCGAGCGGGAGGTGGTGCCCCGCGACACCACGTCCCCCACCGGCGAACGGGCGGTGCTGGTCACCGAGGTGCCGGCGGCGGACCCCGCTCTCGGCTGCCTGGACGACGGCGTGCGCACCTCGCCGCTCACCGGCGACCCGATCAACTGCGTGCCGGTGCGGGGCACCATCCTGGCCGACCAGACCGCCTCCAAGCAGACCGGCAACGTGTTCGGCGAGCTGGCCTTCCAGCCCAATTTCCCGACGGTGACGCCGCTGCGGGTAAAACGCGGCTCGCGCCTGGTGGGCGACGCCCTGGAAGTGATCATCGGCGGCCAGGTACCGGTGGGCTTCAACTCCGGCGACGTGACCGTGGAGATGATCACCGACGCCACCGGCTACCTGTACCCCAACCCGCTGTCCAACCGTGACAGCGCGGATCGCGCCCTGCGGCTGTTCATGGACGTGGCCACCACCACCGCCGACGCCCGCGCCAACGGCGCCTTCACCCAGAACCTGGTGCACCTGGAGCTGATCGGCCGCGCCCGGGTGGTGGACGGCCGCCTGAGCGCCGATGCTCTCACCGTGGTGGAACCGCGGGTGCTGGGCGTGGAAACCAACTACGGCCTGCTCAGCTTCCGCATGGAGTCCTACGCGGATCAGACCACGGCGCCGCAGCCGATCGAGGACAACACCGGGCCGCGACTGCAGGCCATCACCCAGGACGGCCAGCTGCGCCTGTCCTGGCAGCCGGGCCTGGTGGCGGACCGCATGGTCCCCGGCGAGCCCATCGTGCTGCAGTTCGACGAAACCCTGGAAACCGGCTCCATCGTACCCGGCGACACCCTGCGCCTGACCAAGGGCGGCGCCAGCGAGCCGTTCTCCTGGTACCTGAACGGCAACGCCCTGGTGATCACTCCGGACGACCCGGTCAATTACGGCGTGCAGTACGCGGTCACCGCCACCGCCGGCATCACCGACCTGTCCGGCAACGCGCTGCAACCGATCAACCGCGTGGAGGGCGGCGATACCCTGACCTTCTCCCTGCCCGAGTACGTGGAGAACGTGGACGGCGACAGCGTGGTGCGCGGGCCCTTCGCCATGGTGGTGTACCCGGGCTTCCCCTGCGCCAGCTCCGAGGAGATCGACCTGAACGCCTTCAACGGCCAGGGCACCCAGGGCGTGTGCCTGTCATCCAGCTCCGACAGCGAGCAACAGGCGCTGGACGACCTGCCCATCGACGACCTGCCCGCCAACCGGCCGATCCGGGTGCGCTTCTCCCAGAACATGGACCCGGCCAGCCTGACCCTGGGCCAGAGCTGCGGCGACGGCAGCGTGCGCGTGGAGCGCATCGACCAGAACGGCACCTGCCTGGAAGCGGTGCCCGGCGTGCTGCAACGGGAAACCCGGGCGCTCACCTTCCTGCCCAACGACCCCTGGGAAGTGGGCGGTCTGTACCGCTACACCCTGGGTTCCCAGGAAAGCGGCTGCGCCGCCGGCGTGATCTGCTCCGAGGCGGGCCTGCCCCTGCAGACCGCGCCCCTGCTGGGCGGCGACCGGGAGACCGGCGGCCCGGACATGGCCATCGTGTTCCGCGGCGCGCCCACCAATCAGGATGTGTTCCAGGAGCTCAGCAACCTGCCCAGCGTGGACGTGAACAGCAACTTCGCGGTGGACACCGGCGAATCGCCGATCACCGACAACAGTGAGCCGACGCCGCCCAACGCCACCCGCATCCGTCCGGACGTGGACGGCGCCAACGGCTCCGGCGAGGGCCTGGTGGTGACCGCCAACACCGGCTGCGGCTTCGGCGGCGCGCCGCCCTACGAGGATGGCGCGCAGACCGACTGCGACGCCCAGCGGTTGCTGTACATCGCCGGCGCCCTGAACACGGACATTCTCGGCTTCGACCCGAACCCGGACCTGCCCGATGAAATCACCGGCGGCCAGGGCGGCGTGGCGGTGCGCATCTACCCGACCACGGTGGCGCTCACCAATCTGGACGCCACCGCCGTGATCGGCCTGGACCTGGACACCACGGACGGCGGCACCACCCTGGAAACCCTGCCCCTGGTGGGCGGCCTGCTCAACGGCGTGGTCACCACCCTGGGCGACGTGCTGGACATTCTCGGCCTGGAGGAGCCGGTGCTCGGCCAGGTGGGCAACCTGGGCCTGGTGCCGATCGACACCGCCACCGGCCCCAACATCATGCGGGTGCGTTACGAGCCCGACGAGAACGGCAACCGCACCAAGGCGCCGGTGGGCTACATCCTGCCCGGCGAAAACCCGGCCGCCGGCGACCCGCCGCGCTTCGTGATCCGCTTCGATCTGCTGTTCGACGCGCCGGCGCTGTCCCTGCCCCTGGGCCTGGACCACAACGTGAAGAGCCTGCCCATCGACGACATCACCCTGGAAGGGACCCTGGACTTCCTGCCCGACGGCCGGCTGTTCATCGCCCTGGAGAACCAGGAACCGAAGCAGGTGAGCCTGGAGATCAGCCTCTCCGAACTGGAAGGCGGCAAGGTGAACCTGAACATTCCGGTGGGCGGCATCAACCTGAGCTATCAGAGCGTGTCGATCCAGGAATAAACCCCGGCAACGAAAAAGGGGCCCCTCGGGGCACTGCTGTCCCACAGTTGAAGGGACATAAAGAAAAAGCCTGAACCACCCGGGTACAATGTTTTTGTCGAGAAAACCTTGTATTCCGGGAGGTCCAGGC
>MDTD01071860.1_pt1 | contig 34457 bp, 36 predicted proteins | sample 811221 | NCBI WGS metagenome assembly MDTD01 (sample SAMN05326646, study PRJNA326480) | marine metagenome | isolation source: seawater | place: Pacific Ocean: South West | collected 2011
CAGAGTCTACTCTAACAACATATTTACCTTTTGATTTTCGTATAGCTGCGTTAGCAGAAAATGCGACGCCAGAATTTTTTTTATTTCTTATATATTTAAAATTAGGCAAACTTTTGTACTCTTCAACAACATTTTGTGAATAATCTTTTGACAAATCATCAACAACAATTACTTCAAATTCATTTATAGGCAAAGACTGATTCAGGCAACTTCTTATGCACCTATGAAGATATTTGCCATAATTGTAATTAGTAATTATTATTGAAACTAGCATGATTTCAAGATATATATCGTTCAAAAGTTGAACAGTAAAGAGAAAATTACTTTATATAAGTAAGTAAATAATGACAAAAAACCAATCAATAGAACTCATATCATCTAATTTTGACAAAAAAATCAATGTTCATGCTTTTATGAAAGATCATTATATTAAGATAGGTTATCGAAATTTTTTTAAAAGTAACTTTTTAAATAAGATATTAAAGATTTACATTATTTATTTTAGAAAAATAAGAATAATTTTGAAAATTTTATTTAAATCAAAATTTATATTTAAAGACCCACCTAAAAAAGACTTAATAATTTATGATTGTGCAAATTCTTATTATTTAAAAATTATCATGAATAATTTAAATTTTACAACATTGTCTACAAGAATAGATAAAATTGAAAATATTTTTTTTTCTAAAAAGATACTTCATTATATTCTAAAAAACTTTAGCAAAAGAAGTCTTAAACAAAATTATATTGCAGCAATGATAAAATTAACAAATCCCAAAGTAGTAATTACCCATGTAGATAATAACCCTGATTTTCACATCTCCTCAAAGATTTTTGAAAATAGTGAAATAAAATTTATTGCTATTCAAGGCGCAAATAGAGGAGATACCGTCTATAGGAGAAACGATATAACTGAAAAAATTTATATTCCTGAATTTTTATGTTTTAGCAAATTTGATGAAGAAATTCATGAATGGAAAAATTGTAAAATAAAGAAATATTTTAATATTGGCTCTCTTAATGCTCACTTAGCTCTGAATTATGTAAAATCAAAAAAAATTGAGATTAATCCGAATTTATATGACATTTGTCTTATTGCAGAGCCGATGCCCGAGTCTGATGGAGATTATGGCCATATCGATAATTTCCAAGACAAGTTAGGACAAATTGCAAATTATACTTACAGGTTTGCTAAAGAAAATAATTTAAAAATTATTTTTTCTGGCAAAGCAATTGGCAAAAATCAAATTGATGGAGAAAAGGTTTTTTATGAAAATTATTTAAAAAATTATGAGTTTAAAATTTCATCCCAGGAACTTCACGGATTTACAACTTATTTGAATATGATGAAAAGCAAAGTTGTAATTGGCCTTATTTCAACATCCTTAAGAGAGGCCTTCCTTTTAAAGAAAAAGGTTCTATCTTGTAATTTTACTGGACATAAAGATGTTATATTCCCAAGTGATGGTATTTGTAGTTTTTCAGGTGATGTAAAATATGAAGTATTTGAAAATAAACTTACCCAGATTATCAATATGGATTTTAATGAATATAAAAATAAACTTTCAAAAAATATTGATTACATAATGAACTCAAAAACAGATACAATAAAATTTATTCAAGATAAAATAAAATCATATGTTACAAGAAAAACTTAATTGGCTAAAATACTCATGAAAAATATATTAGTTACTGGGGGAGCAGGTTATATAGGTTCTGTTATAAGCTACTACTTACTTAAAAAAAATTTAAAAGTGTTTGTCATAGATAACTTATCTAGAGGTCATCGAAGACTTATTAATAAAGGTGCTTATTTTTTTAAGTTAAGTTTAGATAATAAAAAAAAAATTAGAAAAATTGTAATACAAAATAATATAGACACAGTATTTCATTTAGCGGCATATATAAGAGTTGATGAGTCAATTAAAAAACCATCTTTATATTTTAAGAATAATGTTAAAGGCACTGCTTCTTTAATTGAGTCTGTAAAAAATACTTCAGTTAAAAGATTAATTTTTTCGTCATCAAGTGCGGTTTACGGAAAAACAAAAAAAAAAATCAACGAATTAAATAAAACAAAACCTATTAGTCCTTACGGCAGATCTAAATTATTAGCTGAGAGAAAAATTATTAAACTTTGTAAAAAATATAATTTAAGCAATGTAATTTTAAGATATTTTAACGTAGTAGGAGCGCAAGTTAAAAAAAAACCTTATTTTGGTCAAATAAATAAAACAGGTTCTTTATTTCAAAACTTATATCTATATTTGATTAAAGTTAAGAAACATTTTTCTATATTTGGGTATAATCTTAAAACCCGCGATGGTAGTTGTTTAAGGGATTTTATACATGTTATGGATCTAGCCGAAATACATTATTTATCTGCAAAATATGCTTGTAAAAATCAAAAAATATCAGAAATATTCAATTGTGGTTATGGAAATGGTCATACAGTCAAAGAAGTAAAAAAAAGCTTTGAAAGTCTCAATAATAAAAAGATTGTTCATAGTAATGAGCCCTACAAAAAAGGTGACATTGTGGAGTCGGTTTGTGAAAATAAAAAGATAATTAAAAAATTAAAATGGAAGCCAAAATATAATAATTTAAAACTTATGGTTAAAGATACTGTTAAATGGTTTAATCATTTAAATAAAAAGAAAATTCAAAGTAAATCTTAATATAAATCAACACTTTAATTATGATCGAAGAATTATGATCGAAGTGCTCGAATATTCCCTAAATTTGCTTAATTTTATGTAAATTATGAGATTTTTTACTTTACTGTTCAAAGAATGAACGCTATATATGTTCAAAACTTGAACATATTAAAAAAATGAAAAATAACGAAGATCACTTTCACTTATTAAGAACTATACATAAAAAACCAAAGTCAAGCCAAAGAGAACTTGCGTCTCACTTAGGTTTTAGTTTAGGTAAATTAAATTATTGCCTTAAAGCTTTACAAGAAAAAGGACTAGTTAAAATAAAAAACTTTAAAAAAAACCCTAAAAAAATTAATTATTTTTATATTCTTACACCCCAAGGAATAGCTGCTAAGACACAATTAACTCTAAATTTCATGAAAAGAAAAATGAAAGAATATGATGAGTTAAAAAAAGAAATTGAATAATAGTTATGTGGACAATTATTAAAATTGATAAAAAAAAATTCAGCTTATTTAAATTAGAAATGATAAAAAAATTAGGAAGCGAATGTAAATTCTACGCCCCTAAAATAAAAGTATCAACAATAAGAAAAAATAGGAAAATTGAAAAAAATTTTTTTTTATTAGGAGATTATATTTTTTGTCACCACGAAAAATTTAATCAACAGAATTTAATTAACCAATTAAAGACAATAATTGGACTTAAATATTTTATCAATAATTTTTTTTCGGCACAAAAAGAGATTCAACTTTTTATAGACAAATGTAAACGAATGGAGTGTCGAGAGGGATTTATCAGAGAAACATTATTTAATATTTATCTAAATAAAAACTATAAATTCATCTCTGGTGCGCTTTCAGGAAACTTATTTAAAATTATAGAATTGAATAAAACTGAGATAAGTATTGTAATTGGTAATATTAAAGCAAAATTAGACAGAAAGAAAAGTTATTTGTTTAATCCTGCTTAATTAAAATTTAAATATGATGAACAATTTGTAAACTGGCATTTTACAAAGTGCGGAGCTTTGCTGAATTAATTTCATATGATTTCTAGAACTCAAAGATATTCAAAAAAGGAAACTTATTTAAGTTTAAATTAATTTTAAAATCAATCAATGAATTTGAGAATAATACCAAAAATTGACATAAAAAATAAAAACTTGGTAAAAGGTATTCATCTTGAAGGACTTAGGTCTTTAGGAAATCCTCGATCGTTTGTTGAAATATATTACTCGGATGGTGCTGACGAAATTATTTACCATGACGTAGTTGCAAGTTTATATGAAAGAAATAATGCGGCTGAGCTAATAAAAGATGCTTCTAAAAATATTTTTTTACCAATGACAGTAGGTGGTGGAATAAAAAAATTAAAAGAGGTTGAAAAAATACTTAGGTCAGGCGCAGATAGAGTTTTTCTTAATACAGCTGTTTTAAATAATTTTAGTTTCTTAAAAGACTGTATTAAAAATTTTGGTTCATCCACAATTGTGCTTTCAGTAGAGGTAGTAAAGGATAAAGAAAATTTCTATTGCAGAAAAGATTTTGGAAGAGAGAGTACTGACATAAAACTAGAAAATTGGTTGAAGAAAACTGAAGAAGTTGGCGTTGGTGAGTTTTTAATAACATCAATTGATAGAGACGGGACCGGAAATGGATTTGACATCGATATTGCAAAAAAAATTTCAAATTTAAAACTTAAGACACCTTTTATTTTGAATGGTGGATTTTCTAAATTAGAACATTTTTCAGATGTGCTAAAAGTATGTAGGCCCTCTGGTTTCGCAATTGGTTCAATGTTACATTACAATCAATTAGATAAAGTAAGTGAGCACTCTTCAGAGCTTGATGGAAACTTTGATTTCAAGTCAAAAAAGATATCTTTCAAAGATTTTAAAAAATTTTCTATTTCAGATATCAAAAACTACATTAAAAAAAAATTTAAATTACAATTTCGAAATTAGTTTATGGAACCAAAAATTTCAATAATCGACTATGGAATGGGAAATATTTATAGTATTAAATGTGCTTTAAAAGAAGTGGGTTTAAAATCCATTTTAACAAATTCATCAAATGAAATTAAAAAAACTCAAGCTATAATTCTTCCTGGGGTTGGAGCTTTCCCTGAAGCTATGAAGAGATTAAAAAAAAATAAAATTATAGACATAATTGAATATTTTCATAATAAAAACAAATTAATAATTGGAATTTGTCTTGGTATGCAACTTTTTTTTGAAAAAAGTTCAGAAATATCAAAAAGCTCAGGACTTTCTCTAATAAAAGGTAGAGTAGAAAAATTTAAACAAAATCAAAAAAGCATGAATGTAGGCTGGTCGCAAATAGAATTGACTAGAAGTAATAATTCGAAAAAAACACCTTTAAAAAATTATTTAAACAAAAAATCTATGTATTTTATTCATTCTTATCATTGTATTCCAGAAGACAAAAACTTAATTACTTCAAACTCAGTATTTGAAAACAAAAAGTTTGTGTCATCTTTAAGTTCAAAGAACATAATAGCATTCCAATTTCACCCAGAAAAAAGTGGAGAAAATGGTATCAAAGTTTATAAGGAAATATCTAAAATAATCAATTTATAAAATGTTCAACTTACCTAAAAATATAATTTTTTGTAGTAAATGTGTAATGTCAAATCAAAGACCTGCTTCAATACCAGAGTTTTTACATACTAGATCTAGAAAAAATGCCAAATACCTCAATATAGAAAAAAATAAAAAAGGTGAATACATATGCGACGCTTGCAAAGTTGCGACGTTAAAAGAAAATATTAATTGGGGTCAAAGAAAAAAAGAACTTATAAAACTTTTAAATAAATACAGAAGTAAAAAAGGGGATTACGATTGCGTTGTTCCTGGCAGCGGTGGTAAAGACAGTGTATACGCTGCTCATATTCTTAAATATCAATATGGAATGAACCCACTTACCGTAACATGGCCTCCAATAATGTACACAGACTATGGTTATCAAAATTTTAAAAACTGGATTGAGATCGGTGGTTTTGACAATATAACATTCAAGCAAAATGGAAAAGTTCAAAAACTACTAACGAAACTCTCAATTATAAACTTACTTCATCCGTTTCAAACTTTTATACTTGGACAAAAAAATATTGGTCCAAGAATAGCTGCTAAATATAATATACCGCTAGTTTTTTATGGAGAACCAGAAGCAGAGTATGGAAATTCAAGAAAGGAATTTACTGCCTTAAGAGAAAATAAATATTGGTTATCAGATAAACAAAATAAATTATACTTAGCTGGCACCCCTATTAAAGATTTAATTAAGACTTACAAATTAAATTTTAATGATTTAAAACCTTATCTTCCGCTAGATAAAGCGGAAATGAGAAATAAAAATGTAAAGGTTCATTATCTTGGATATTATTTAAAATGGATACCACAAGAAGCATATTATTATGCTACTGAACACACTGGTTTTAAAGCCAGACCATTTAGAACCCAAGGAACTTATAGCAAATACAATAGTATTGATGACAAAATAGATGATCTTCATTACTATACAACTTTCATTAAATTTGGACTTGGGAGAGCATCATATGACTCCTCTCAAGAAATTAGAAATAAACACTTAACTAGAAACGAAGCTGTTAAACTCGTAAAAAAATTCGATGGAGAGTTTCCAGATAAATATTTGAATGAGGTATTGAAGTATTTGGATTTGAATAAAGATAAATTTATCAAGCAAATTGATAAATTTAGACCTCCGCACCTATGGAGAAAACAAAAAAATACTTGGAAGCTTTTAAAACCTGTTTATAAAAATTCTAAATAATTAAAAAAAATTAATTTATGATAATCGATAATTTAATTTGGGTATTAGGCAACCCTCGAAGTGGGACTTCCTTACTTGGCAAAATTTTAGCCTCATGTAAAAATTGTGAATATAGCTACGAGCCAGAGCTTCTACCTTATATTCTTGGAATTAAAGAATATCTTCCAAAAAAAAAATGGAAACAGTTTTTGGAAGGATATCTTATTGAGGAGCTTTTCTTTAATATATTTGTTGGTCGAAAAATAAATTTAAAATCCCAAGAGGAAAGTAGTATTGCAAATTTTAAATCAAAAAAAGAAATTGATAAAAAACTTTCGATGAATTTATCGAGAGTAGATTTAAACCAATATTTAAAAAATAATAATGTTAATTTTATTGTTAAATTTCCAGGTATTGATATTAAAAAAATTACTAAATATTACCCTAAAAATAAAAAAGTAATAATAAAAAGAAATATCTATGAAGTAATAAATTCGTTAATTTTGAAAAAATGGTTTAAAAATCAAAAAAATCTAATCGAGTCTTTTTTACCTTTTAAAATGATAAAAAATAAAAAATACCCCTATTGGTTTGACAAAAGATACTTAAAAATATGGGAAAAAAGCAATGAAATTACAAGATGTGCAATTTTTGTTTTAATTTCTGAAGAATATTTAAAGAATATTAAAAATACGCATGTAATTAATTATGAAGATTTAGTCTTAAGACCAAAAAACTCAATGAAACGATTAACAAAAAGCTTAAATCTTAAAATGACTTCTCATACTCAGGCTTTAATTAAAAAAGTTAAAAAAAAAACGAGATTAGTAAACAAACAAAACATAAGGAACAGAATTAACCCTATTATTTTAAAGAAGTTGATGAAATACGAATAATCATTTGAATTTATTTGTTGATGGAAAAAAAATCTTTTATAAAAATTCTTATTATGGGTTTACCAGGAGCTGGGAAAACAACATTAGCTAAAAAATTATACCCTAAATTAAATGCGATATGGATTAATGCTGACAAAGTAAGAAAAGAAGCCAATGATTGGGATTTTTCTGAAACCGGAAGAGTTCGTCAGGCAAAAAGAATGAAAGACCTGGCTCAAAAAGGTGTAAAAGAAAAAAAGAATATTGTTGCAGACTTTGTTTGTCCAACGCCTATAACTAGAAAAGAGTTTAATGCGGACTTTGTTATTTGGGTAGATACTATTAAATCAGGAAGATTTGATGATACAAATATCATGTTTGTTAAACCAAAACATTATGACTTAAGAGTCGAAACAAAAAATGCCGATTATTGGGTTGAAAAAATCTTAGAAAAACTAAATTTAATTTTAAAATGAATATTCTTAAAAGTTACTCTTCTTTAATTTTGGATAAAAAAAGTCAAATTTTCTTAGCAATTAAAAAAATACAAAATAATAAAATAAAAACTCTTATTATTGTGGAAAAGAAAAACAAGTTATTTGGAACTCTTACTGATGGAGATATTAGAAGAGGTATGCTTAAGGGCTATAATTTAAAAACTCCTATTGAAAAAATAGTAAATAAAAGACCCTTAAAAAAGGTTATGGGAAAAAAAATAAAAAATTTAAAAAGCGATGAAGAAATATCAATTCTCCCTTGTGTGGATGCAAGTAATAAAATTAAATATATAGAGGTATATCCTAATAAAAAAATTTCTAATGATTATAATAAAAACTTGGAAATTGTTATTATGGCAGGAGGTTTTGGGAAAAGATTGATGCCATTTACAAATAAAATTCCAAAACCCCTTATTAAAGTTAACAAAAAATCAATTATAGAACTTATAATAGATAATTTAAAAAAATATGGTTTTTCAGAATTTAATATATCGACCTTTTATAAGTCGGGAATAATAAAAAAATTTTTTAAAAAGAATAAGTTCCGTAATTTGCATATTAATTATTTACAAGAAAAATCCCCACTGGGAACAGCGGGATGTTTAGGTCTTTTAAATTATAAATATATAAAAAAAGATATATTAGTGCATAACGGGGATATCATCACTGACTTAAATGTGAAAAATTTAATTAAATTTCATAGAGATACAAATTCAGATATTACGGTTTGTGCTAAGGAATTTTCAAACTCTTCACCTTTCGGACAAATCTCTTTTACAGGTCATAAAATTAAAAAAATTATTGAAAAACCAAAACAAAAAAATTTCATTAACGCAGGAGTGTATGTAATCAATAAAAAAATGATTAAAAGTATGAAATCCAAGCATCTTGATATGACAAAATTTATAGACGACAAAATAAATAAAAATTTTAATGTCAATATCTATCCGATTTATGAATATTGGGTAGATATAGGAAGAAAAGATGTTCTCAAAAATATTATTGCGGAGAAAAAATAAATGAAAGATATTTTTTGGTGTAAAAACTGCTTAAATATGTCTACTAGACCTAGAATAGAGTTTGACTCAAAGGGAATTTGTAATGCTTGTAATTGGGTCCATGAGAAAAAAAAAATAAATTGGTCAAAAAAAATAGAAATATTTAAAAAGATAGTTTCTGAAAGCAAACAAAATCCCGTATATGATTGTATAGTTCCATGTAGCGGTGGTAAAGATGGCACTTATGTTGCTAACAAGGTAAAATCATTAGGATTTAATCCATTAATGGTAACTGTAAGACCACACTTAGAAAGTGAAGTAGGAAAAAAAAATTTGGATAATTTTCTTAAACATAACAATTTTGCCCACCATCTAATATCAATAAATTATGAAGTCATGAGAGAGTTTAACAAATACGGTTTGATCAATAAAGGTTCACCTTATTATGGTTGGTTAATAGGTATGCATACCGCAGTTATTAGACTAGCCCTAGATCTAAATATTGGTCTTATTATTTATGGTGAGGATGGAGAGCTCGAGTACGGTGGTACTACAAAAAACAAAAATAAAACTGAATATAGTATTGAATATATTAAACACGAAATGATCGAGGGAGATTATTTAAAAGCTGTTAAAAATTCAAAATTTACTAAAAACGAGTTACATTTAATTACTTTTCCATCAGATATTGAGCTTAAAGAAAAAAAATTAAAATTTACTCATTGGTCTTATTTTGAAAATTGGGATCCTTATAGAAATTATATGTTTGCAAAAAAAAATTCTAAACTTGGAGAGTCCGAGTCAAGTAATACTGGAACCTTCACCAATTTTGCGCAAAACGACCAAGAACTTTTTGCGATTTATATGTATTTTATGTACATAAAATTTGGCTTTGGTCGGGCAACCCAAGATGCAGGTATTGAGATCAGAAGAGGAGCAATGACGAGGGGCCAGGCGATTAATTTAGTAAAAATATATGATAACTCTTATCCTAAAGAATTTGTAAAAACATATTTAGATTATTATCAACTTACAATTAAAGAATTTAATGAAATCATAGACAAATGGGTTAACAAAAACCTCTTCGAAAAGACAAAAGATGGGTGGCAACCAAAGTTTAAAATTATTTAATGACTAAAGTTGGAATTTTAAACTATGGCCTTGGAAATATTCAATCTGTAAAAAATATATTAGATTTTCTATCGATCGAAAACTATTTCATTCATAATGAAGTGGAAATAAAAAAAATTTCTCACCTAATTATACCTGGAGTTGGTTCTTTTAAACAAGCAATGATTAATCTTAAAAAACAAAATCTTATTTCAGCAATTAAAAATTTTTCATCAAATAGAAAGAAATTTGTTTTAGGAATATGTCTAGGAATGCAATTGCTTGGAAAAAATAGTAATGAAGATGGAAAAAATGATGGTTTAGGATTAATTAATATGAGCTTTGATTTGCTTCCAAAAAAAACAAAAATTAAAATTCCACATGTAGGTTTTAATTCTATCAAAATACTAAAAGATGAACAAAATTTATTTAGAAACATTAACGATAATTCAGACTTTTATTTTAATCATAGTTATGCAACCTGCGGGGAGGACGAATTTGATGCTAAAGCAGTTTGCGATTATGGTATAAAATTTTTAGCTGCTTTCAAAAAAAATAATATTTTTGGCTCTCAATTTCATCCAGAAAAAAGTCAATCAAATGGAATTAAACTTATAAATAATTTTATTTTGCAAAACAATGATTAAAAAAAGAATTATTTTTACGTTCTATTTTTATAATGGATACTTTGTTCAAAGTAGAAATTTTGACATACAAAAAGTCGGTGATTTAGAGTGGATTAAAACAAATTTTGATTTAGAAAAAATATCAAATTTTATAGACGAAGTAGCGATAATTAACATTTCTTCAGAAGATTACAGAGAAGAATTTTTATTAAATTTAAAAGAGATAAGTAAAAACTTTCTAATACCAATAATTGCGGGAGGAAAGATTCAAACTATTGATGATGTAAATAGTTATTTCAAAAATGGATGTGACAAGGTAATTATAAACTCAATAATTCATAAAAACCCCAATATTATAAATGAAATTTCGAAAATATATGGCTCACAGTCAATAGTTGCGTCAGTAGATTTAAAAAAGGTTGAAAATAATTATTTAATTTTTACTGAAAATGGAAAAAAAAAAATTCAAACCGAACCTAAAAAAAAAATTAAAGAAATATGCGAAATGAACATCGGTGAAATTTTACTTAGATCTATTGATAAAGACGGAAGTGGACAAGGATTGGATTTTAATCTATTAAATTTTATTCCTGATGACAGCCTTAAAAATGTAATTCTTTCTGGAGGTATTGGCAACATATTACATATAGAAAATGGTCTTAAACATGAAAATGTAAATGCAGTTTGTACTGGGAATCTTTTCAACTTTATTAATGACGAATTAAAAAATACAAGAGAAATTTTATTAAATAAAAATTTTAATTTACCCTCATGGAATCATTTAGAACTAAAAAGCTATAAAAAAAAATTTGAGAAATATTCTAAAAATGAAAAAATTAATTAATTTTTTAATATCAAAGAAAAAAAAGTTAGGAAAAAAATTTCTTCCTTTACACGAACCATCTATTGATATGAGTGATAAAAAATTAATCATCAAAGGTATTAACTCTGGATATGTTTCAACTGCTGGAAAAGATATAAAAAAATTTGAAGATGAGATAAAAAAAATTGTAAAATCAAAATTTGTTATTTCAACAATTAACGGAACATCGGCTTTGCACATTGGACTTAAAGTATTAGGCGTAAAACAAAATGATGAAGTTTTAGTTCCAACAATCAGCTTTATTGCGCCGGCAAATGCAATCTTATACAATTATGCGATACCACACTTTGTTGACTCAGAATTGAAACACTTTGGTATAGATCCCGAAAAGTTAGAAAATTATCTTAAAAGAAATACGATTGTAAAAAAAAATAAATGTATCAATAAAAAAACAAGAAGAATTATAAAGGCTATTATTGTGGTGCATGTGTTCGGACATCCAGCACAAATAACTAGAATCATAAGTATTGCTAAAAAATATAGAATAAAAGTTCTTGAGGATGCAGCTGAAGCACTAGGAAGTTTTTTCAATGGAAAGCATGTAGGAACATTTGGCGATGTTGGTATTTTAAGCTTTAATGGAAATAAAATTGTTACTACGGGTGTTGGCGGAGCAATATTATCGAATAATAAAAAAATTGGTCAATTATCTAAGCATTTGACCACCACTGCAAAGAAAAAACATAAATGGGATTTTATTCACGATATGGTTGGTTACAATTATAGAATTGCCAATATTAATGCTTCATTAGGCATATCACAGCTAAAAAGACTTAAAAGTTTTATAAAAATAAAAAAAATTTTATTTAAGAAATATAAAAATTTAATTGGTGAGTCTAATGAGTTTTCAATTCTGGACCAACCCATAAATTGTAAAAGTAATTTTTGGTTACAAACTTTAATTATAAAAAATTCTTCAAGATCAAAAAAAATAAAGGTTTTAAATATTTTTCATAAAAATAAGATTTTTGCTAGGCCTGTTTGGAAACCTTTACATAAAATTAAATTTTTGAAAAAATATCCAAAAATGAATTTAGCGAACTCAGAAATATTAGAAAATAAAATAATAAACCTACCAAGTAGTCATTATTTATAAAACATGCGTAAAAATACAAAAGTATTATTTTTTGGGAGGAAAAATTGTTTATATTCAAAAAGAATGATTAAAGAATTAAAAAAATTTTGCAATAAAATAAACATTGTATTGTCAAATAAACCTAATGAAAAAATTTCGAAAAAAATCCTTAAATGGAAAGGAGAATATATTTTTTGCTTTAGATCATACTTTTTACTAAAGGAAACATTTTTAAAAAAAGCATCAATAGCTGCAATAAATTTTCATCCAGGACCGCCAGAATATAGAGGCATAGGCTGTGTTAATTTTTCTATTTTAAATTCAGAAAAGTTTTACGGTGTAACTAGTCATTTGATGTCAAAAAATATTGATAAAGGTAAAATTATTGATGTCAAAAGATTCAAAATAAGAAAAAACGATAATATCAGTTCAATACTAACTCAATCTTATAAATTACAATTAATTCAGTTTAAAAAAATAATTAAAAAACTTTGCTTAAATCCTAATAATTTAACAAAAATGATTAAAAATTCGAATAAAGAAAAGTGGTCTAAAAAAATTTATACTAGATCAAATCTTAACAATTTGTATAAAATGAATATAGGATACAAAATTAAAATATCTAACATTCAAACATATTTAAAATCGACTATGACAAAAAAATTTAAGCCTTATATTGAGTTAAATAAGAAAAAATATTTTTTATTAAATGAAAAGTAAAAAAACTTTAATTATTGCAGAGGCAGGTGTAAATCATAATGGAAATTTAAATCTTGCAAAAAAACTCATTGTTGCATCCGCAAAATCAGGAGCTGATTATGTTAAATTTCAAACTTTCGATGCAGATTGTATGATAAGAAAAACAACAAAACTTGCGAAGTATCAAAAAATAAATTTAAAAAAAAAATTAATCAATATGAGCTTTTAAAGAAATATCAACTTAAAAAGAGTTATTATAAATATTTATTAGATTTTTCAAAAAAAAAAAGAATAGGTTTTATCTCCTCTCCGTTTGATATAGAGAGTGTAAAATTTTTAAAAAAATTCAACTTAGATTACTTGAAAATACCATCCGGTGAAATTGACAATTTACCTTATTTAATTGAGATAGCAAAATTGAATAAAAATATAATTTTATCAACTGGTATGTCCACTCTAAAAGAAGTTTCAGAAGCCATAAAAATATTGACAAATTATGGAACAAAACGAGGTAAAATTGCATTATTACATTGTCATACAGAATATCCATCTTTACCGGAAAATTTGAATTTAAAATCAATTATAACACTAAAAAATAAATTTAAATTAAAAGTTGGATATTCAGATCATAGTTCTGGAAAGGTTGCGCCAATAGTTGCAGTTGGAATAGGTTGTGAGATTATTGAAAAACATATTACACTAAATAAAAAAATGTCTGGACCAGATCATAAAGCCAGTATGGAACCAAATGAATTTAAAGATATGGTCAACTCGATAAGAATTTCAGAGAAAATGTTAGGAGATGGAAAAAAAGTTCCCACAAAAATCGAGCTAAGAAATAAAAGTTTAGTGAGAAAGTCTTTAATAGCCAAAACTAAAATTAAAAAAGGTGAGAAATTTACAAAATATAATCTTACCACAAAAAGACCAGCATTAGGATTATCTCCATTAAATTATAAAAAATTTTTGGGAATTAAATCAAAAAAAAATTACAAAGCTGATGATTATATTGAAAATTAAATGAAGAAAATTTGTTTTATTACGGGATCTCGCGCTGATTATGGATTGTTGACACCATTAATGAGCTTAATCAAAAAAGATAAAAAATTTTTATTTCAATTAATTGCAACTGGATCACATGTATCCAAAAAGCACAATTTAACATACAAGCAAATTATTAACGATAAATTTAAAATAAATTATTTAATTAATATAAATATTAAAAATTATGATTATATAAATATTTGTAAAAGTATTGGCCAAGCCGTAGAAAAAATTTCATTGAAATTAAAAATTTTGAAACCAGACATAATTGTTTTACTTGGAGATAGGTATGAAATTTTTGCCGCTTGTTCAGCTGCTTATGTTCATCAAATTCCTGTTTGCCATTTACATGGAGGAGAACTTACAAGGGGTTCTATAGATGATGGTTTTAGACATTCAATTACAAAAATGGCCAATCTTCATTTTGTCTCTAATAAGAAGTACGCTTCTCGTGTAAAACAGCTAGGGGAAAATCCAAAAAATATTCATGTTGTAGGTGGATTTGGTGTTGATTTAATAAATAAATTACAATTGCTCGAAAAGAATAAATTGGAACAAAGGTTGGGATTTAAATTTGGGAACAAAAATCTCTTAGTAACTTACCATCCTGAAACTATAACAGGCAGTAATCCAAAAAAAGATTTTGATCAAATTCTCAAGTCATTAAAGAATTTTAAAGATATAAAGATAATTTTTACTAAGTCTAATGCAGATTTATATGGTTATTTAATAAACGAAATGATTGACAAATTTGTTAAAATTGATCAATCAAAGTACTGTTCATTTGTTTCTATGGGGCAATTAAATTATTTATCTACTTTAAAATTTGTTGACGGTGTATTGGGCAATTCTTCAAGTGGATTACTGGAAGTTCCAACTTTTAAAAAAGGAACGATTAACATTGGACTTCGACAAACAGACAGAATGAAAGCTTCTAGTGTTATAAATGCAAAACCTCTCTCAAAAAATATAACGCTTGCGATAAATAAATTGTACTCAGCTAAATTCAGAAAAAAATTAAAAAAGGTAAATAATCCCTACGGATCCGGCGGTGCATCCAAAAAATCTTTAAAAATTTTAAAAAAAATAAGAATTAGAGATATAATTAAAAAAAAATTTTTTGAATTAAAAGTATGAAAAACAAGATTTTTATAACTGGCGCTACAGGATTTATTGGATCTCACCTTTGTGAAATGGGAATAAAAAAAGGCTACAAAATTGTTGGTTTTGACAGATATAATTCAAATAATGATTTAGGTTGGTTAAAAAAAAGTAAATACCTTAACAAAATGGAGATCATATTAGGCGATATCAGAGACTATGACTCTGTATATAAATCAATGAAAGGCTGTAATATCATATTTCACCTTGCCGCTTTAATTGGAATTCCATACTCATATATATCTCCACTCGCGTATGTAAAAACGAACGTTGAAGGAACATATAACGTGCTCGAGGCAGCGAAAAATTTAAGTTCGAAAAAAGTTATTATAACTTCGACCAGCGAAGTATATGGTTCAGCACAACATCTTCCAATGGACGAGGAACACCCATTAAATGCTCAGTCTCCTTATGCAGCTTCTAAAATAGCTGCAGATCAGTTATCCTTAAGTTATTTTAAATCTTTTAAGTTACCTGTAACAATAATTAGACCTTTTAATACTTATGGACCAAGACAATCTGAAAGAGCTGTAGTACCCAGAATAATTACACAATGTTTATTTCAAAAAAATAAAAATTTGATTTTAGGCAATTTGAAACCTACGAGAGATTTTAATTATGTAACTGATGTTTGTGAAGCTTACTTTAGTATAATTAAAAATAAAAAAGTTGAAGGTCAAGTAATAAATGTAGGTTCAAAAACAAATATTTCAATTAAAAACTTAGCAAAAAAAATTATTAAAATGACAAATTCAAAAAATAAAATTAAACAAAATAATAAAATTTTTAGACCAACACTAAGCGAAGTTCAAAACTTAAAGTGCAATAATAACAAATTACGCAAATATACAAATTGGAAACAATCCATAGATCTAAATACTGGCCTTAAAAAAACTATTAAATGGATTAATGAGAATAAATCAAAATATTTTATTAAATATAAAGTTTAAGAAATGAATATTCTATGTACAATTTGCGCAAGGGGCAATTCCAAAGGAGTTACGGATAAAGCGTTAAAAAAAATTAATGGAGTTCCTTTGATAGGAATAACAATAAAACAGGCATTAAAATCAAAAATATTTAAAGAGGTAGTTGTATCCACCGACTCAAAAAAGATTCAAAAAACTGCATTAAGATATGGAGGCAAATCGTGGTATTTAAGACCCAAATATTTATCCAATGATTACTCTTCAAAAATTTTAGCCATAAGGGACGCATTAACTAAATCAGAAATTTTTTTTAATACGAAATATGATATTTGTGTTGATCTTGATATTACTTCACCATTGAGAAATATAAATGATATCAGAAGGTCTGTTAAATATTTTATTAAAAATAAGAATATAAAAAATTTATTCTCTATTTGTGAAGCAAAAAAAAATCCGTATTTTAATATGGTAGAAATTAAAAGTAACAAAGTTCATATCGTTAAAAAATTAAAGAAAAAGTATTCCAAATTTAATAAAACTCCTTCGAGCAAATGGAGTTCTTTTTATAGAAGACAAAGTGCGCCAAAAGTATTTGATATGAATGCATCAATTTATATTTGGAGAAGGGCAAGACTTTTGGAATCTAATAAATTAATTTCGAAAGATACTGGCGTGTACTATATGCCTCCAGAAAGATCTATTGATATTGATAGCCCATTTGATTTACTTCTTGTTAAACAAATTTTAAAATATGAAAAAAGAAAAAAAATATAATTTAAAAAACCGAAATGCATTTGTATTAGGTGGATCAGGTTTAATTGGGTCTGAGGTAATAAACAGTCTATCCTTAAATGGGTGTAAAGTTATAAATCTAGATATAAAAAAATGCGAAAAACATAAAGCTAAGTTTATTAAATTTGATGTAACAAAATATAATATTAAAAAACAATATTCGAATGTAATCAAAAAATTTGGTTTACCAGACATTTTTATAAACTGTTCATACCCAAGAACATCAGATTGGAAAAATAATAGTTTTAGTAAAATAAAAATTAATTCTTTAAAAAAAAATATAGAAAGCCATATTACTTATTCAAGTTTCCTAATAAAAGAAGTGGCAGAAGCAAATAAAAAGAAAAAAAAGAACTGCAGCATAATTTTATTAAGTTCCATTTACGGGTTAGTAGGTCAAGATAATTTTTTGTATAAAGGAACGGATGTTGAAGAGAATATGACCTACTCAATAGCAAAAGGCGCAATCATAAATTTAACAAAGCAAATGGCCTCTTTTTATACTAGATATGGAATAAGAGTTAATAATATTTGCCCAGGTGGTGTATTTGACAAAAAGTTGTTTAAAAATAATGCAAAATACAAAAGACTTGTTAAAAATTATTCAAAAAGAAGCCCAATTGGACGTATGGCTTCAGCGGAAGAAATAGCTGAACCTATAGTTTTTTTAGCTTCTGACTATTCATCTTATATTTCAGGAACTTCTTTAGTTGTCGATGGAGGTTGGACAGCTATTTAATTTATGAACGTTGTAATTGTTGGTTACGGGTCTATTGGCAGAAGACATGCTAATATTATAAGTAAAAATTTTAAATTTTGTAACATCCAAGTTTGTACAAAACAAAAAATCTCAAAATTTAAAAGTTTTAAAAATCTTAATCAAATAAAAGCTTTTAAACCTGACTACATAATTATTGCGAGTGAAACTAGCAAACATTTAGCACAGCTTAAATATCTAGAGAATAATTTTAATAACGTTCAGATTTTAGTTGAAAAACCTTTATTCCACAGATTTAAAAAATTAAAGATTAAAAAAAATAATGTTTATGTAGGTTATAATTTAAGATTTCACCCATTTATACAAAAACTAAAAAAAATTGTTAATAAAAAAGAAATATATGATGCTCAATTTATCACAAACTCATTTTTACCTGACTGGAGAAAAAATATATCCTATAAAGAAAATTATTCTGCCTTTAAATCAAAAGGCGGAGGTATAATTTTGGATTTGAGTCATGAAATTGACTTAGCTGCATTAATTTTTAAAAATTTGAAAATTATTTTTTCAGTTTATGGAAAAAAATCCAATTTAAAAATAAATACTGAAGACTATCTTAAAACTTTTGCAAAATCAAAAAAAACTCAAATTTCTTTTGATTTAAAATATTATTCTAGAAATGAAATTAGAATGATCCTAATAGATGCAGAAAAATTTTCTGTATTTATTGATCTTAAAAATAATATCTTTAAAATTAAAAATGGAAATAAAACAAGTCAAATTAAAAGAAATTTTTCGAATGATCATACCTTTTATCAAATGCATAAGGCGATAATCAATGGTGAAGGTAAAAAATTTCTTTGCTCTTACGGAGAAGCATTAAAAGTTTTAGAGATAATAAAAAATATTAAACAAAAAAACAACAACCTTTAAATATGAATAAATTCAATACTATTTACAAAATACTTAGTCAAAAAGAGGGAACAAAATTTAATTTTATTATTCTATTAAATATTTTAAATTTCCTTTTAGAGTTATTATGTATAATTTCAATACCAATTTTTACAAGTCTTTTGATAAATTCTAATTTAGTTCTAGATAAAGTTGATCGATTCTTACCGATAGTTATTAAGGATAATATTATTATTTTTGGCGTCATTGGAGTTATTATTATTTTTATTTTAAAAAATTTATTTAGCTTATTTTTAGCAATTTTACAAAATAGTTTTTTTAAAAAGGTAAAAATTAAATTATCAACAAAGTTATTTGAAGGATATTTATTTGGCTCGTATGAAAATCACTTAAATCATGAACCAGCAAAAATTTCTAGAAATGCTACTATTGTAATCCAAGACTTTTCTTATTATCTGGTACATTTAATTAATTTAGTAAGGGAAATATCAGTTATCGCAATGATATTTATTGTTTTGATTTACATATATCCTCTTATTATAACCTCTATTATTTTATTTTTATTGTTTTGTACTTATATCTATTTCATTACAATTAAGCCTAAATTAAAATCTAAAGCTGAACAAAATCAAAAACTTAATAAAACTTTTATCCAGGTTGTTTTTGAAAGTTTTGGAGCAATTAAAGATTTAAAAATTTTAAATAAAGAAAAAGACATTTTTAAACTTTTTTTTAATAAAATGAATGAATATGAAAATAATCTGTTATTCTTTTCAGTTTTTGAAAAGCTCCCTCGATTAATCTTAGAGATAGCTTCGATAGGTCTTATTTTAGTGGTTTCACTTTTTATGTTTACTTACAATAATAATTTAGAGGAAATTTTACCTGTTCTTGCTTTGATAGTAATATCTATCATTAGACTTTTACCTGCTTTTACAGCTCTAAACACTAGTTTTTACTTCATGAAAATATTTGATCCAAGTGTTCAAATTTTAGAAGGAGAGGTTAGAAAATTTAATAATGGAAAAATTAATATTAAGGATAATATTATCAAACAAAATTACAAAAATAATCTAGATATAAATAAAAATTTTATTGTTTTAGAAAACGTATCATTTAATTACCCCAATAATTCTTTAATCAAGCCTTTGAAAGACGTAAATATGGCTGTGGAGAGAGGGGACATCGTAGGAATTATAGGAAAAACTGGAGCTGGAAAAACAACTTTAATGAATATAATGACAGGTTTGTTAACACCATCGATGGGAAGTGTTTTTTTTAAAAATAACAATATTAATAATAAAAAAAGAGAATGGATAAAAAATATAGGATACGTATCACAAAATATTTTTTTAATGGATGAGACAATTGAAAAAAATATTGCGTTTAACTTTAATGATGAAGAAATAGACAGAAAAAAATTAAACAAAGCAATAGAGATCTCTAAATTATCTAATAAAATAAAAGCATTACCAAACGGTCTTCAAACTAAAGTTGGAAATGATGGCATGAGAGTTTCTGGAGGAGAAAAGCAAAGGATTGCTATCGCAAGGGCAATTTATAAGGATCCAGAAATTTTATTTTTTGATGAATTTACAAGTGCAATAGATGCAAAAACTGAGCAAGAAATTATAGATGAAATTGAAAAAATCTCTAATAATAAAACCATTATAATTATTGCACACAGATCAACTACTATTTCAAAATGTAAAAATGTTTGGAAATTAGAAAATGGTGTGATTAAAAAAGTTTAAAATGTTGATACTACTACACCCTTATAAGTTTACCAATTTCCATTTTATACAATACGAATTAGATATATTTGAACACAAACTTAAAGATAAATTTGAAATACATGATTTATCAAGGATAGTTAACCCTACTTGGAATAGTGCATTTAAACTAAAAAAACATAAAAAAGTAAAAGAATTTAAATCTATAAAAGATTGGGAAAAACATATAAGTAAAATTAAATTAAAATATAACAATATAATCGTATTTAATCTTTTAGATACAAATTCATTTAAGTCTCTATTAATACAAATTAAATTAAAAAAATTTACAAAAAGGATAGTTCAACTCGACTCACCTGGGCATCCGAATTTTTCTTTAGAAAAAAAACAAAAAGTAAATTTTATAATACTCAAAAAAAAGATAGTCACAATAATAAATAGTCCTAAAAATTTATTTTTCTTCTTTAAAACTAAAATCTTAAAAAGTGTAGCTCAGTTGATTTATTTTAAAGAAATTTTTATTTTATACCATGGAAGTAAAAAAAATTTCTTATCAAATTTTAAAGCGGAAAAAAAAATATTTGTAAACTATCATTCACCTGATTTTTCAAGAATGAATTTTAACTTAAATAACAAAAAAGTGAAAAATAAATCAATTGCAATTTTTTTAGATGCACCTGGGCCTCATTTTCAAAATGATTATGATCTTATTCAAAATAAGATAAAATATGATAAAATCAAATGGTACAAAGATTTAAATAATTTTCTCAAAAAAATTGAAAAAATTTACTCTTGCAAAATTGTTATAATTCCTCATCCAAAGGTTAAGAAACGAAAAAACCCTTTTTACTCAAAAGACTTTAAAGTTTCACATGACCTAGAAGCTGTTCATAAATATATTCCTCAATCTAAATTTGTGATTTCGATCGCAGCTAGCACTGCTATAGGATTGGCCTGCGCTTGTAATAAACCTATTATACTAATTTATAATGACCAATTAAAGAAATTAAATCCAGGCCTTTACGATGAAACAAAATTTATTTCAAAAGTTTATAAAACAAGTTTAATAAATATAAATAATTATAAAATTAGCCAATTACTCAAGCCAATAAATAAAAGATATAACAAAAAAATTCTTTATAAATATATGACATCAAAAAAAATTGCTGATAAAAAAAATTATCAAATTTTTAACAGTATTATATAATTCAAAAAATAAATCCATGAAGAATAAAAAAAATATACTAATAATTGGTGGAACAGGCTTTATAGGTTATCATTTAATAAAGCTATGTTTATCAAAATACAATATCTCATGTATTTCACTCAACAAGCCGGCAGGTAATAAAAGAATAAAAAAAGTCAAGTATATTGAATGTGATATATCAAATAAAAAATCTATTGAAAAAAAAATTAAGGGTAATTTTGATATCATTGTTAATCTTGGAGGATATATTAATCACAAAAATCAAAACTTAGCTTTAAAAACACATTATGAAGGTTGTAAAAATTTAGTTAAATTTTTTAAAAAAAAAAAAATTAAAGTTTTCATTCAAATTGGAAGCTCATCTGAGTACGGAAAAAAAAGTTCACCACATAATGAAGATTTGAAAGGCAATCCGTCTACAATTTACGGAAAATCCAAATTATTAGCATCAAAGTTTCTTTTTGATCATTCAAATAAAAATAAAATTCCTTTTACAATATTAAGGTTTTATCAAGTTTATGGACCAAATCAAAACAGAGATAGAATGATACCTAACGTAATTGACTCATCATTAAAGAATAAAAATTTTAATTGCTCTAGTGGTATTCAAAAGAGAGATTTTCTTTACGTTGGCGATGCAGTAAACGCAATTTATAAATGTTTTAATAATAAAAAAATATTAGGTAAAATTATTAATATTGGCTCAGGAAAATCAATTAATGTAAAAAAAATGATTTTATTACTTAACAAAAGAATTAAAAAGGGAAAACCAAAATTTGGAGTAATTAAATTAAGGCCTGATGAACCATTAAATAGTTATCCTAATTTAGTTAACGCAAGAAAATATCTGGGCTGGCGAGCTAAGATAAATTTACAGTCAGGTCTAAAAAAAACAATTAAATATTATAAACAACAATTAAATACTTGATAGAATGAAATATAAAACCTCAGTAATATTATGCGGTGGAAAAGGCACAAGATTAGGTAGCTTAGGTAAAAGGATTCCTAAAACATTAATCAATATACAGGGTAAACCAATAATTTGGTATATTTTAAAATCTTTAAAAAAAAATAATTTTAATCATTTTATTCTTCCGATAGGATATAAAGGAAAACAAATTAAAAAATACATTAAAAAAAATAAAGAATTCAATAAATATAAGATTGATTTAATTGATACTGGAGCAAATTCGTCCATTGCAAAAAGAATTTTTCAAGTGAAAAAGTATATAAAATCTGAAGATTTTTTAATACTTAATGGTGATGCAATCTTTTTAGCTAATTTAAAAAAAATTTTTAATGATCACGTAAGAAAAAAAAAAGATATTAGTTTTATTTGTTCTGAAGCTGAAGCTGATTTTGGTACAGTTGGTACAATTAAAGGAAAAATTGTTAATTTTCAAAGAGGACTTGATTTTAAATCAGTTAAAACTAATAAAAAAAGTTTTGTTGGACATGTTTATTCTGGAATGTCAATTATCAAACAAAAAGTTTTGAAAGAAAATTTTAGACATAAAAAAAATTTTGAAAAAGAGTTTTATCCGCTAGTAATAAAAAAATATAATTCTGATATGCAAAATCTTAAAGGTTTTTGGTATGCAATGGATAATATGAAAGATATTGATATACTAAATAATAAAAAAAATAATTTTAAAGTATTTAAAAAAATTCGATATTTAAAGAAAAAACTTTATGATTAAAAAAAAGTTCTGGAAAGGTAAAAGAGTTTTAATTACAGGACATACTGGATTCAAAGGTGGTTGGCTTTCAGTATGGATGAAACTTTTAGGTGCTAAAATTTGTGGTTATTCATTAAACCCCATAACTAAAAAAAATTTTTTTAATTGCACTAAAATAAAAAAATATTTTGAACAAGATTATAGGAAAAATATTCAAGATTTTAAAGAGTTAGAATTATCAATAAAAAAATTTAAACCTCAAATTATTTTCCATTTGGCGGCTCAACCTCAAGTTTTAGAAAGTTTTAATAACCCATTTGAAACTATTAAAACTAATATAATGGGTACTGCAAATTTAATTGAACTAGTAAAAAAAAATAAATTTGTTAAATCTGTTGTAATAATTACAACAGATAAAGTTTATCAAAATTCTGAAAAAAAAATTAGATTTTCTGAAATTGATAGTTTAGGAGGTGATGATATTTATAGCTCAAGTAAGGCTTGCGCAGATTTAATTTCATCAAGTTATTTTAAATCCTTTTTTAGAAAATCAAAATGTGGAATAGCAACAGCGAGAGCCGGAAATTGTATTGGTGGTGGAGATTGGACAAGATATAGAATTTTAACAGATTCTTCAGAAGCTTTTTTGAAAAATAAAAAACTTCTAATCAGAAGTCCCAATTCTATTAGACCTTGGCAACATGTATTAGAGCCACTTTTTGGCTATATAATTTTAGCTCAAAAAATTTATTCTAATAAACAAAAAAACTTCTCTGGACCTTGGAACTTTGGACCTAAAAGAAAAAATCATTTAAGAGTTGTTGAGTTTGCATCTTTATTTAGAAAAAAGCTAAAATCAAAATCTAGAATGTTATTAAATAAAAAGCCTGATCTTAGAGAAAAAATTTTTTTAGATCTAGATAGCAGCAAGTCAACAAAATTACTAAAATGGAAACCATTTTTAGATATTGATCAAACATTAAGATTAACTGCTGAGTGGTATTTATCTTATAAAAATAAGCAAGACATGTTTAAAGTTACTTTAAATCAAATTAAAGAATTCATGAAACTAAAATAAATCTTATGATTTGTAGAAATTGTCAAAAAAATAGATTTAGTAAAATTTCAAATATAGGCGATCAACCAATTAGTAGCTTATTTTTAAAAAAAAAAAAATTTATTAAAAATTATTCTTTAGATTTATACAAATGCAAATCTTGTGGCTTAGTACAGCTTTCTAAAATACCTAATCTTAAAGATATGTATGGTCCTGATTATGGATACAAAACATCTGTAAGCAACTTAATGATTAAACATTTGAAAGAAAAGTATAAAAAAATTATGAAATACAATATTTTAAAAGATAATTCGAATATTCTTGATATTGGATCAAATGATGGAACTTTTCTTAATTTTTTTTGTAGCTCAAAAAACAAATTAAATTTATATGGTATAGATCCGTCAGCCTCAGCCTTCTTAGATAGTTATAAGAAAAAAGTAAATATAATCGTCGACTTCTTTAATAATTTGTCAGTAAAAAAATATTTCACCAAAAAAAAAATTAAATTTTCTTTGATAACCTCTTATGCAATGTTTTATGATATTGAAACCCCAAATACTTTTTGTAAAGATATTTTCAAAATTTTGAAAAATGATGGACTTTGGTGTTTAGAATTTTCATATTTTCCCCTTCTTTTAAAAAATTTAACCTATGATCAAATATGTCATGAACACTGTGTTTATTATTCATTATCAACATTTAACAATATAATAAAAAAAAATGGTCTTAAGATAATTGACTTTAAATTAAACGAAATAAATGGAGGAAGCATAGAGGTAATATGTGCAAAAAAAATTAGCAAATACAAATCGAATTTAAAAAAAATAGAAAGTTTATATAAAGAGGAAAATAAAATAACTCAATCTGACTATAATAAATTTAACTTAAGAATTGAAAATAGTAAAAAAAATCTACAACTTTTTCTAAGAAATTTTAAAAAAAAAGAAATAATTGGCTATGGGGCTTCCACTAAGGGAAACGTGATATTAAATTACTGCGGAATTAATCATAAAAGTTTATCTTATATATGTGATGCGAACCCAAGAAAAACTGGAAAATATACACCAGGCAGTCATATAAAAATCATATCAAAAAAGAAAATGAGGATGTTAAAACCAAAATATTTACTAGTATTAATTTGGTCGTTTAGATCAGAAGTTATTAAGCAAGAAAAAAAATTTTTAAAAAATGGGGGAAAACTAATCTTTCCTTTACCTGTTTTTCATATAGTAGATAGGTATAACTATTCTAAATATCTCAAAGAAGACTTCAGTATATTTTCTTTTTCTTAAAATTATGAAACTTTCGATATGTATACCTACCTACAATAGGCCTAAACAGCTTCCAAATTGTTTAAATTCAATTTATTTAGCTAAACAAAAAACAAATTTAGATTTTGAAGTTTGTATTTCGGATAATGGTTCAAATTATGATGTAAGAGAAATAGTAAATGAATATAAAGATAAACTCTCTATAACACTAAATGTTAATAACAAGAACTTGGGTTATCAGCCAAATTTACTAAAAGTAATTTCCATATCCAAAGGTGAATTTGTTTGGGCAATAGGCGATGATGATTTATTGACACTCGACTCACTTCAAGTAGTCGAAAAATTATTGAACACACATAAAGACGTGGATTTTTTTTATGTAAATTCCTATCATTTAGACTATAGCTTTTTAAATAATTTCGGAACACCATTCCACACAAAAAATCTACCTAATGATATGCCAAAATTATCAAAAAAAAACGAAGAAATGAAATGTCACTTTTGGGATCTTATTGATTATAAAGTATCGTTTGATTTTTTATTAGGTAATTTTTTAAATATTTTTAAAAGAAATATGTGGATGAATAATGTAAAATGTTTAAACAAAGAACTTTTAAAAGATACTAGAGTTTGGTCAAATTTTGATAATACTTGTGCGCATATCAAAATTTACGCTAATGCATTTAAAAACTCTAAAGCCTATTTTTATCCTAAAGCATTAACCGTAAACTCTTACGGAATAAGAGAGTGGGCCCCATTATACCCCATGATTGAAATAGTTAGATTACCTGAAATGTTAGATTATTATAGAAGCAGAGGTTTAAGCTTTAAAAAATATATTCTTAATAAAAACTTTGCTTTGAGAAATTTTTCAAATTACTTTTTGAAAATAATAATAAGAGGCAAATCGGGTGGACTACAGTATGTCAATTTTTATAGACATATATTATTGAACTTAATTTATCCAAATGTTTACTTATCGATTTTTTATTTCTTGTACAGAAAAATAAAAAAACACTTAACATAAATTGAAAATTAAAAATAATAAATATTTTAAATTAGGGATAATTATTGGTCCTTCAGGTATAGGCCAAGTCCATATTAGAGAATTCATAAAATATGGAATTAGAAAAATTGGTTTACTCGGAAGAACATTTAAAAAAAATAGGGTTTTAAATCTTAAAGTTAAATCTAAAAAAGATATTTCTTTTTTTAATTTGAGGAATATAAAATTAATAAAAAAACTTAAACCAAATGTGATTAGTATTTGTTCTCCTACAGAAAAGCATTACACACATATCAATAAATTTAGTAAATATTGTAAAAATTTAATTATAGAAAAACCTTTAATTTGGATAAAAAATAAAAAAGTGAGCAATTATAACTATGCAAAAGAAATATTGAAAAACAAAAAAACTAAATTTTTTTTAAATCTCCCTATGATTAGTTTAGTAGAACAATTAATTTATAAAGAAAAGATTAAAAACATAAAGAATATAAAATTTAGTTATTTCACAAAGGGAAAAAATATTTATGATAACATAGCAATAGACCTTTTGCCTCACGCTGTATCTTTTGTACTTGCTTTCCAAAAAAAATCGCTAAAATCTTTTAGAATAATAAAAGTTTTTAAAAGTCGATCTTTATGGAACTGCAAAGTCATGATAAACAATCTCCATTGTTATTTCATCTTTAAAGAGGACAAAAAAAGAACAAGCAGTGATCTCTCTTTTAAAATAAATGACAATTTTTATAAGAGAAAACAAATTTTTAAAAATGGAGAGTACAAAAATAGTTTAATAAAAAATAAAAATCGTATAATTAAGATAAATAATCCTATGTCAGAATATTTAAGATTTATGTTAAATAATTTTAAGAATAAAAAACAAATTAAGAAGAATAACAATATTGCTCTTAATATAATTCAAATAACCGAAAGTTTATTAAAATTTAAATATTAAATGAAAAATAAAAATCAAAAAGATTTAGAAAAAAAATACTTATTTAAGACTGAATATGTTAAAGATATTTTGAACTTCAAGAAAAAGATATTCGAAAAAAAAATTATACCTCATCAAGTAGAATTTCAGGCACCACCGAGGGGAAAAAAGATTTGCTGGTTAGAATGTCCTTATTGCTACGGTTTATCAGCCAATGATAATGGTGAGAGATTAGAAAGAAAAAGAGGACTAGAGATATTAAAACAAATTTTAGATGGAGGTGTAAAAAAAATAATTTTTGCAGGATATGCAACAGATCCCTTAAATTGTTCGTACATCGACGAGTTATTAGATCTAACAATTCAAAGCAATTCCGTTTTTGGTTTTAACACAAAAGCTCTAAGAATTTCTGAAAATTTTTTTAATATTCTTGAGAACAAAAAAATTGTTGAAGATAGTTATGTAAGCTTAAGTATAGATGCAGGTTCAAACGAAACATATAATAAAATTCATGGGGTAAAGGGCTCCGCAAAAATTTATGACAAGGTTCTTGAAAATACCAAAAGACTTGGTGTTTCAAGGAAAAAAAATAATTTTGATTTAAGTGCTGCATACTTAGTCAACGTCCATAGCGCAAATGTAAATGATTATGAAAATTTTATAAATAATTTTATGGAGGCAGGATGCAATTTACTTAGATTTACTTTTCCACAACAACCCAAAGGTATTACATTAGATCAAGGTGTTATTCCCTCAGAGGATGATAAAATCAATTATAAAATAGATTTAGAAAAACTTAAAAAAAAATACGAAAACTCTAATTGCTCAATATTAATTGTTGATGCTGATGCCGATCATGATATCTATAACAAACCAAGAACACTACCGTGCTTTGCAAGATACATTTTCCCAACCGTAGGTTTTGATGGTTGGCTTTACAATTGTTCTCAATCTAGTTCTCCAAACTTTAGATCTTCCGCTCTTGGTGATTTAACAAAAAATGATTTTTGGAATTTATATTATAATTATGAGGTTGAAAACTTTGAAAATTTTCAAGTTTCGTGCAATAAAAAAATAAAAGAGTCAGGCTGCAGATGTGATAGAAAAGAACACGTGCTTAATCAACGTATTATTGATAGTAAAATTTTTTAAACATAATGTATAAGCCAAAAAAAAAAATAAGATTATTTAAACCATCTTTTGGTAATGAAGAAATCAAAGCTGTGCAAAAAGTATTTAAGAAATCTTGGATAGGTTATGGACCTGAGGTAAAAAAATTTGAAAACTTATGGAGCAAATATATAGGTGTTAAATATTCTGTAGGGGTGACCTCATGTTCTGCTGCCCTGCATATCGCTTTAGCATCAAATAAATTTAAAAAAAGAAAAAAAGTATTAATCCCCGCTATGACTTTTACCGCTACAGCAGCAGCGGCTTTGTATAATAATTTAGAACCAGTTTTTGTCGATATTAATGAATACGATTTAAATATTAATTTTGAAGATTTAAAAAATAAATACTCCAAAGATTGTGTCGCCGTTATCCCAGTCCATGTAGGTGGGCATCCTTGTGAAATGGAAAAAATTATTCCTTGGGCTAAAAGCAAAAAACTTTTAGTGATAGAAGATTGCGCGCATACTGCGGGTGGCATATATAAAGGAAAAATGCTTGGAACCTGGGGAGACATAAGCTGTTTTAGTTTTGAGGAAAAAAAGATGTTGACCACCGGAGATGGAGGCATGATATGCACAAATAATAAAAAGCTAGCTGCAAAGTTTAGAATATTAAGCTTTCATGGCTGGAACAGAGATCCATGGTCAAGACATAAAAAAAGCTTAAGTAATAAAAATTTTAAAGAAAAGCATTGGTATTACCAAATTAAAGAACTTGGTTTTAAATATAACATGAATGATCTAATGGCTTCAATTGGTCAAGCTCAATTAAAAAAATTGAATTCATTCAATTTTAAAAGAAATGCTAAAATTAAAGAATATTTAGAAGGAATTAAATATTGTAGAAATATTAAACCTTACTTTCTAAAAAAATTTTCAAAAATAGCTTATTGGATGTTCGCAATTAGATCAAAAAAAAGAGACAAATTAATAACTTTTTTAAAAAAAAGAAACATTGCTACCAGTGTCTATTGGATACCTGTGCCCCTACATCCATTATACAAAAAGTTTAAATCAGAAATTCCAGTTACAAAAAGAATATGGAAAGAATTAATTACACTACCATTATTTTCAGATATTAAATCAAATGAAGTCAATTACGTTATAAAGTCACTTAAAGAATTTGATAGTAAATATTAATAAGTTATATCTATGATAGACGGTTTAAAAATAACTCCTTTAAAACAGATTAAAGATGAAAGAGGTAAAATTATGCATATGCTAAGAAGTGACTCAAAAATTTTTGAAAAATTTGGAGAAATATACTTTTCTACTGTTAACCCAGGTTTTATTAAAGCTTGGCACTTACACAAAGAGGCAACTTTAAATTACGTTTGTATAAAAGGAAAAGTAAAATTAGTTCTATACGATGATAGAAAAAAAAGTTCAACTAATGGGAAATTTCAAGAACTTATACTATCTCCTGATGATTATTTTTTAACGACTATTCCCCCCTTAGTATGGAATGGATTTAAGTCTTTAGATAAATCAGAGTCGATCATAGCTAATTGTATTAGCCTCCCGCATAACGAGAAAGAAATGGTCAGAAAAGATCCAAAAGATAGCTATTTTAAATATAATTGGGAGAAATAAGTTAGATTTTATGAAAGTTATAATTTTGTGCGGAGGTATTGGTTCAAGACTTTCTGAAGAAACAAAGCTGATTCCAAAACCAATGGTTAAAATTGGAAATATTCCTATTCTACAGCATATTATTAATATTTACCGTTTTTATGGTTTTGAAAATTTCATATTAGCTACTGGTTATAAAAATAAAATTATAGAAAAATATTTTAAAAAAAAATCAAATATTGAATGTGTATTTACTGGCAATTCTACGTTAACCGGTGGACGATTATTGCGTTTGAAAAAATTTTTCAAAAAAGGAGAAAAATTTATGATGACCTATGGTGATGGACTTTCCAATCAGAATATTAATAAATTAGTAAAATTTCACTTAAGTCATAAAAGAATTGCAACTATGACAGCAGTCAAACCACCAGCAAGATTTGGAGAACTTTTTTTGAAAGGAAATAGAATTACGAAGTTTGAAGAAAAACCACAATTAAATAATAATTGGATAAACGGTGGTTTTTTTGTTTTTAATTATGAAATTTTCAAATTTATAAAAAATGATAAAACGATGTTGGAGAGAGATCCTCTATCTATACTAACAAAAAAAAAACAGTTGATAGCATTTAAGCACAAAGGTTTTTGGCAATGTATGGATACCATGAGAGATAAAAAGGTTTTACTTGGTTTATGGAAAACTAAAAAAGCACCTTGGGCCAAGAAAAAAAATTAACATGAAGAGAATTGAGACCCAGTCTAATTTTCATAAATTTAAATTATGCATAGAACAAAATTTTTTATTTAGAATACTTAAATTAATTCTAAATCCAAAAAAATTATATTTTAAAATATCAAAATTAAAAAAAAAAAAGAAAAAATACAAAAAAATAGACTGGGGCCAAAGAGTCGCTGCGTATGGTCGACATGCAGTTATTGATACACAAACACCAAAAAATGAATTTAATTATGTTACAAATTTACAAAAAAAAATTTTATTAGGAAACTTAAAAAAATTCACATCGGGTCGGGAAAAAAAAATTTTAGATTTCGGTTGTGGCTCAGGAAGATTTTCAAAAAGTTTGTTAAGATTAAACAAAAAAGCATCAGTTGTTGCAGCCGATAGAGAAAAAAAACTTATTGAAATAGCAAAACCATCAAAAAGAATAAAGTACTTACATTTTAAACACTTAAAACAAATTAAGAGTAAATTTGATATTATTTTTGTAGCAAATGTTTTAGGAGGAATAAAAAAAAGAGAACTTAAAATGATTTCCTCTTTTTTTAAATCAAAATTAAACAAAAATGGAATATTACTTTTAAATGAAAATATAGATAACAGTTATAGTGGAGAAAAAAATTTTAGTTATTGGATTGCCCGAAGTGAAAAATTTTATATAAATTTATTCAAAGATTTATCTCTTAAAAAGGTAGATGAATATAGTTATTTACAAAACTCAACATCAATATTTATTGGAAAAAAATAAAATTTAGAATGAGTTCCTCTCTTATTAGTGTAGTAATGAATTGTCATAATGGTGAAAAGTATCTTCGAGAAAGTCTAAATAGCATTATTAATCAGACTTACAAAGACTGGGAGCTTATTTTTTTTGATAATTTCTCATCAGATCAAAGCAAAAAAATTCTTAAAGAATTTAAAGACAAAAGAATAAAATATTTTAAATCTGATAAATTTATTAATCTTTATGATGCTAGAAATCTTGCTGTAGAAAAATGTAGCGGTAATTTTATTAGTTTTTTAGATACTGATGATATCTGGTTCAATGATAAACTTGAAAAACAAATTGAATTATACAAAAAGGACCAAAATTGTAGTTTGATATATTCAAATTGTAATATATACGATGAAAGAAAAAAAACTGAAAAAGTCTTTGTCAAAAATAAATTACCACAAGGAAATATTACTCAAGAACTCCTAAATAATTACAGGGTAGGTCTTCTAACTATTTTAGTTAAAAAAGAAGTATTTATTAATAATGCTTTCAATCCTAACTATAATATTATAGGTGACTTTGACTTTGTTTTAAAACTTAGTTTGAACTCAAAATTTGCTGGCGTTGACAAACCATTAGCGAGATATAGAAGACACAATAAAAATTTTTCTGAGAAGTATCTATCAATGTATATTGCAGAAGTCAGAGACTGGATTAAAAATAATACTAATATTTACAAAGAAAAAGGTTATTCCTTGATTTATCAAAAAATATTACTAAAAAAATTACAAATAAAAAAAATATTTAAAAATCTTAAATTTTAATTGGTATGAGTGAATACCAAAAATTAATCTTCACTAAATTATTCTCCAAATTAAATATATTTTAAAATCTGTAAAATATATTATTTCAATATACTGTTTAACCTATAAATTCTACTAAGCATTGGTGGGTGTGATAATAATTGAACTTATGACCTCTACGATGTCAACGTAGCGTTCTACCACTGAACTACACACCCTTTAAATATTATTAATTTCCAAAATATGTTTTTTATACTAAAATACAATTTATGACAATTTTTAAAGATCCTATTATTAAAACTCTACAAATATTATTTTATTTATTTCCCTTAAGTTTTGCCTTTGGCAATTTAGTAATAAATTCAATGGTTTTTTTTATTGTTGTTATAGGAACAATTTACTTTAGAAAAAACTTATTTGATATTCAAAATAAATATTTTTTTTCAATATTAATCTCCTTTTTTTTTATTGTTCTAATATCAAGTTATTACAATTATTTTTTTTTTGATACAAACAAAGATAGTGTAAAATCATTATTATATTTTAGATTTTTATTTTTAATATTTATTGTAAGAGCTTTGGTAATAAATAATTTTATTAATTTAAATTACTTTTTAAACATCTGTTTTTTAATGTCTCTCTTTATTTCCTTAGACATAATAGTACAATTTTTAATTGGTAAAAATATTTCAGGAAATGATCCATTAGAATTTGCAATGGGTGTAAAATATTATACCGGTATATTTGGAAAAGAATTAATTGCAGGCGGTTTCATATCTATGTTTTCCATAATTGGAATTTTTGCAATTTTTAATCTTTTTAAAATAAAAAGTAAAATAATCAATCTTTCCCTTTTTTTTCTGCTTATTATGATTTTTTTAGCATCCATCATTTTAAGCGGTAATAGAATGCCCTTAATAATGTTTTTTTGCTTTTTATTATTGTTATCTCTAATTTATAAAAATAAAGAAAAATTTTATTTTTTTTCTTTCGCCTTCATAGCTTTTGTATTATTGAGCTTCACAATTTTAAATTCAGAAATATTGCTAAAAAGAATAGGAAGCTTTAAAGTAGGAATACCAAATCCAACAATTATAGTTGAAGAACTAAAAAAGACTTATCCCAACTTAAAAAAATATGAAAACTCTGGCATCCCTTTTCATAGTCTCAAAGAATTTAAAACAACCGAAAATTATAAATATTATCCTTTTTTTACGGGCCATTTACCCATCTATATTACATCTATAGATTTGTTTTTGGACAAACCTTTTATAGGAGGAGGCATAAAATCTTTCAGAAATAATTGTAATAATATAATACATTTACCTAACAGAGTATGTGAAAATCACCCTCATAATTTTATTTTAGAAATTTTAAATGATACAGGTATAATAGGTTTAACTTTAATCATTAGCTTTGTCTTTTACCTTTTAATAAATAATTACAGGGATTATAAATTTAATAAGCCGGAAAAACTAAAAATATCAAATTGGGTCTATCTAGCAATAATCTTATCTGTCTTAATTTATTTTTTTCCTCTAAAAAGTAGTGGTAGTTTTTTTTCAACTTTCAACTCATCCTTTATTTCTTTAATATTAGGTATTTCTTTAGGTTTAAATGATTTGAAATATAAAAAGCGCGTTGAATAAGATAATTTTTCATACATAAAAGCCTTTTTTATATTTACAAATAAATTAGAAAATAATATAAATCTTTGCCTGGTAATTATTGCGAAGGGGCAATACCCGATCCCATTCCGAACTCGGAAGTCAAGTCCTTCAGCGCCGATGGTA
>MDTD01200653.1_pt1 | contig 34451 bp, 29 predicted proteins | sample 811221 | NCBI WGS metagenome assembly MDTD01 (sample SAMN05326646, study PRJNA326480) | marine metagenome | isolation source: seawater | place: Pacific Ocean: South West | collected 2011
TCCATGTGAACTGGCCTGAATCTTATTATGAAACGGGATGGTGGGCAAATCCCGGGGGGATTAAAGAAAATAAAAACTATTCTAAACAAATTGATGAGTTAACACAATTATTCAATAAAGCCAAGGCATATTCAAATGGGTCAAATATTATCGACCTTAAAATGGAAAGTATGAAAGGTCTATTTGAAGGCAATAAAACTCTTTATGTTCATTGTGACTATAGTGGTGATATGCGTGATGCTATTGAGTTTATAAATAACTTTAACATTGAAAAAAAAGTTATTATCGGAGGAGAGGATGCTCTTAAAATTAAAGACCTAATTAAAAAAAATAATATCCCTATAATACTAAATAGAGTCCATAGACTTCCTGATAGTCAAGACAATGCAATTGACGCTCCTTTTACACAGGCATATAAATTGCAAAAAGAAGGAATATTGTTCTGTTTAAGTTATTCAGGAAGCATGGAAGCAATGGGGGCAAGAAATTTGCCATTTACAGCAGGGACTACTGTAGCATATGGTCAAGAATATGAAGATGCAGTAAAAAGCATTACTTTAAATCCTGCTAAAATCTTAGGGATTGATGACATACTAGGGTCAGTTGAAAAAGGCAAAGAAGCAACATTTTTTATCTCTACTGGCGATGCACTTGACATGAAAACAAACAGCGTAGAATCTGCTTATATAAAAGGGAAGCCTATAAACCTAAATAATCATCAAAAAGATTTATTTAGAATGTATAACAATAGATGAAAAAATTAATAATATCCTATATTTTTTCTAACTCTTTGTAAAACAGCCTGAGCAATTTTTCTAGCTTTTATTGCCCCTTTCTTTAATTCTTCTTCAATAACATCTACATTATTAATAAGATAATTAAATGATTCCCTTTCTTTTCTATAGGTCTGGCATATTAAATCAAATAGCTCCTGTTTTGCTTGACCATAACCAAAATTCCCGCCATGATATTTTTTCTTCAAATTACTAGTTTGATCTTCACTAGCAAATAATTTATATAAATTATACACATTACATGCTTCTGCATTTTTTTTAGATTCTAAAGACAATGAATCGGTTTTTATACTCATTATCTGCTTACGTAATTTTTTGTCTGAAAGAAAAATATCAATTACATTATTGTATGATTTACTCATCTTTTTACCATCAGTGCCTGGTACAATCATTACTTTTTCATCAATATTAGTCTCAGGAATTATAAAAGAATTAGGGTATTTATGATTAAATGCTCCTGCAATATCTCTTGTAATCTCTAAATGTTGGATTTGATCTTTACCTACAGGCACAACATTTGCATCATAAAGTAAAATATCTGCAGCCATTAATACAGGATATGTAAATAATCCAGAATTAACTGACGATAGACGATCCAATTTATCTTTAAAAGAATGAGCGTTAGCTAACATAGGATATGGAGTAAAACAATTTAGATACCATGTTAGCTCACAAACCTCAGTAATGTCTGACTGCCTATAAAATAAATTCTTTCCTGTATCAAAGCCAAATGCTAGCCAAGCAGCTGCCGTCGCATAAGTATTTGCTTTTAGTTCGTATGGATCTCTAACAGTTGTAAAAGAATGCAGGTCAGCAATAAAAAATAAACTCTGATTATCAGTTTTTTTTGAAAGCTTAATAGCAGGTATGATTGCCCCCAGTAAGTTGCCTAAATGAGGCCTGCCTGTACTTTGAATTCCTGTTAATATTCTTGTCATTAAGCTTTTCTTTTTGCTGTAAAAATACTAGATTTTTATATTTGCAGCATGAAATACATAAGCTATCTTTTAAGTTCCATGTGGAGATTGTGGTTTTTAATAACTTTTATCATTGTATTTATTCTTTTTATGCCATTACTCTTCTTTTTTACTACAGTTTATAAAAAAGAAAAAATAATAGCACACTTAGCTAGATATTGGTCAAAATTAACTTTATGGTTCTCTTTGTTATTTTGTAAAATAACATGGGAAACAAAACTAGACTCTAATGAAGTTTATATCTTTTGTCCTAATCATGTCTCTACATTAGACATTCCATTTATATACGCTGTATTAAAAAATCCTTTACAATTTATAGGAAAATCTGATATTGCAAAAATTCCTTTATTTGGATATTTTTATAAAAAGAATTCTATTATTGTTGATAGAGCAAGTATAAAAAATTCATATTCAGCATTCTTAAAAGCAAGAAAGAAATTAGATGAAAGATTAAGTGTATGTATATTTCCTGAAGGAGGGATCCCAAACAAAAAAATATTCTTAAGAAAATTTAAGAATGGTCCTTTTAAATTAGCGATAGAAAAAGGGATTAAAATAGTTCCTATAACTATTGCTGATAATAAAAAAAAATTCCCGCAAGAATATTTTAAAGGTGGCCCTGGAATTCTTAGAGCAACTGTTCATAAACCTATTGATCCAAAAAAGATTACTAAAAAAACTGTTGAGAGCTTGAATAAATCAGTATACAATACTATTTTTGATAAACTAAAAATTTATGAAAGTAACTGATGAATTAATATTGAACCTTTCAAGTCTAAGTAAGCTTAGATTCGATAAGTCTAATACTGAAAAGATGAAGAAGGATTTGCAAAAAATACTAAAATTTGTAAATAAACTATCTGAAATAAATACAGATGAAGTCGAACCATTAATTTATCTAAGTAATGAAATAAATATTCTAAGAGATGATGATGAAATAACTGAGCTAACGCAAGAGGAGGCTCTTAAAAATGCTCCTAAAAAAGACTCTGATTATTTTAAAGTTCCAACTGTTGTGAAAAAATAAAAGCTTACTCTTGTCTCAACACCACTCCCCTTGCATTAATTTCCAATGAAGATTTTACTCCTAATTTGATGATTTGATTATTATTAATGTGTCCTGCTGGGAAACCAAAACATACAGGAAAATTAAACTCTTTAATATGCGTATGTATAATCTCTTCTGCATTAAGGCCAAATGGAATTTTATTGTCATTCATATTTGACATTGCTCCAATAATTAGAGCTTTAATATTCTGAAACTTATTATTCCGCTTTAAATTGATAATCATTCGATCAATATGATATAAATATTCATCTAAATCTTCCAAGAAAAGAATTTTTCCTGCGGTATCTATATCAGAGCTAGAGCCTAAAAGGCTATATAAGATAGATAAATTCCCTCCGACTATTTCACACTCAATGGTGCCATACTTATTTAACCTATGTGCAGATGCCTTAATACAATACTTAAGTCCAAATAAAGCGGCATGTAAATTTTTTATTGATTCATTTGTGTTTTCCTGAAAATTTATAGGCATTGTAGCATGCATGCTACTCAATCCTAAATTATGCATGTGTGAATGAAGAACAGTTACATCGCTATATCCAATTATCCATTTTGGTGATTTTAATAACTTATCAAAATTAATAAGATCTATAATCTGGACTGTCCCATACCCACCTCTAACACAGAAAATTGCTTTTATATCATCATCATCAATCATTTGCTGAATATCACACACCCTCTGAGAGATAGTCCCTGAAAATTGATTATATTCTTGAAATAAATTATCTCCACAAAGTATTTGTAAACCCCAAGATTCTAATAAGTTTATTGCTGGATTCAGTTCTTTTTTACTAATTTTTCTTGCTGTTGCAACCAAGCCTATTTTGTCTCCTTGCTTTAAATATTGTGGAATAATCACTCTTTTTATTTATTAATTTGTAAAAGTTATATTTGCGAAAATAATTTTTTATTTATAAATGGCTCAAAAAAAATATACTGTTACTGCTGCACTACTTTATGCAAATGGCCCTTTACATATAGGACATATTGCAGGAGCATACTTACCCGCGGATATTTATGTAAGATACTTAAAATCCCAAGGGCATGATGTTGCTTTCATTTGTGGCTCTGATGAGCATGGCGCTGCAATTACATTACAAGCTAAAAAAGACAATGTAACTCCTAAAGAAATTATTAATAAATATCATTTAATGAATAAAAAAACATTTAGTGAATTTGGTATTGATTTCAGTATTTATCATCGAACATCTGAAAAAATACATCATGAAACTGCTCAAGATTTTTTCTCTACTCTAGAAAGAAAAAATGTGTTTATTAAAAAAACAACCAAACAATTTTATGATGAGGAAAATAAACTATTCCTTGCTGATCGGTATATTAGTGGTCAATGTCCAAAATGTGGACATGAACATGCATATGGAGATCAATGTGAAAAATGTGGTTCAACATTAAGTCCTGAGGAGCTAATTAATCCAACTTCAACATTAAGCGGATCTACTCCTGTCAAAAAAGAAACTTCTCATTGGTATCTTCCAATGCAAAAACATGAAGAATGGTTAAAAGAATGGATTGAAAATGGAACGCTAGAAGAAAACTATCATCATGACCCAAAGACATGGAGAAGCCAAGTAATTGGTCAATGTAAATCATGGATTAATTCAGGCTTAAAAGAAAGAGCTATGACAAGAGATCTCACTTGGGGTGTAAAAGTTCCTTTAGAAAATGTAAAAGAAAAAGTTCTATATGTATGGCTAGACGCGCCCATTGGTTACATTTCAGCAACAAAACAATGGGCTAGTGAAAATAATAAAAATTGGGAAAATTATTGGAAAGATGAAAAAACAGAACTTATTCATTTTATTGGAAAGGATAATATCGTATTTCATTGTATTATGTTTCCTATTGTTTTAAAAGCCCATGGAAAATATATATTACCAAAAAATGTGCCTGCAAATGAATTTTTAAATTTAGAAGGCAATAAATTATCTACTTCAAAGAATTGGGCGATCTGGGCTCACGAATATTTAAATGATTTTAAAGGACAACAAGATGTCTTACGATATGTCCTTTGTGCTACAGCACCTGAAAGTAAAGATACTGATTTTACATGGGCTGATTTCCTATCAAGAAATAATAATGAGCTTGTAGCTATATTCGGAAACTTTATTAATCGTGTGGTGGTGCTAACACATAAATATTGGAATGGAATTGTTCCTTCTTGTAATGAGTTGTCTGATTATGATAAAGAAATAATAAACAAACTCAATAACACATCAATAATAATGGGGGAAGCAATAGAAAATTTTAAGTTTCGTGAAGCATTAAAAGAACTTATGAATTTAGCTCGATTAGGCAACAAATATCTTGCAGACACAGAACCTTGGAAGTTACAGCATGCAAATAAAGATCGCGTGGAAACGATAATGAATATTTCTATCCAAATTGCTGGTTCTTTGTCTGTTTTATGTAAACCCTTTATGCCATTTACCTCTATTAAATTAAATAACATACTTAATTTATCTAAAGAAAAATGGAAAGATGCTGGCATGAATATTATACCTAATGAGCATCAAATAAATAAAGGAATACATCTTTTTGAGAAAATTGAAGATGCTAAAATTAAAGAGCAATTAAGTAAATTAACTAAATAACTATTAATCTACGCTTATAATAGTATATTAGCGTATTAAACAATTAAATTATATACTCAATGAATAAATTCTTACTTTTTTTTATTTTATTTTTTACTCCTTTCTTTGCATTATGCCAGTGTGATGGAAGATATCAAGATGAAATTTTTACGTCTGTCAATACAATTAATGATGTAAATTATTCAGATGTGTTTTCTGATAATGCACACAAAATGGATATCTATATGCCTGATGGTGACACCGCAACTAACCGACCTCTTATTATATTCATACACGGAGGATCTTTCTATGGTGGCGATAAGTCACAAATTGATTGCCAAGATTTCTGTAGAACATTTGCAAAAAAAGGATATGTAACAGCTTCTGTTAATTATCGTTTAGTTTCATTTATAAATATTGCCAGTTTCTTAACAAATCATGATGAACAATATGAAGCCGTTTTAAAAGCAACATCAGATGTTAAAGCTGCTATTCGTTATTTCAGAAAAGATGTTGCAAATGGTAATAACTATGGAATTGATCCAAACTCTATATTTGTTGGAGGGTCTTCTGCAGGAGGGGTGACAGCAATTCATTTAGCTTATATCGACAATATATCAGATCTTCCAACAACCCCATTAGATATACAGGCAGTAGTGAATAATTTAGGAGGTCTTGAGGGAGATGCTGGAAATCTAGGTTTCAGCTCTCAAGTTAATGGTGTGATTAGCTTTGCAGGAGGGATTAATACTTTAAACTGGCTAGATAGTAATGATGAACCTCTTTTTAGTGCGCAAGGAACCGCTGATCAGACAGTTAATTATAATTGCGGGCCAGGTTTAGGCCAGGCAACTGTACTTACATTGTGTGGGACAGGAGAAATGCATCCTCAAGCTGATGCAGTAGGTGTAATTAATAAGAGCCTAATTTTCCAAGGAGAAGGACATGGATGGTGTTCTGCTGGAAATATTAGCCCCCTTTTTACTGAAGCTATGGACTCCACAGCCTCTTTTCTCTACCCTTTACTCCCATGTAATAATATTAGTTCTATTACTAATATAGTATCTGAAAAGAAACTCATAAAGATAGTAGATCTTTTAGGGAGAGAAACAAATATTATACATAATGTGCCTTTATTCCATATATATAATGATGGGTCCGTTGAAAAAAGAATACACTTAAGCTATTAGGTGTCATAATCGTATTACTCTATTAAAAATAAGAGAATGAAAATTCGATTAAATAAATTCATCGCGAATACAGGTATATGTAGTAGAAGAGAAGCTGATAAATATATTGAAGCAGGGGTAATTACAGTCAATAATATACCCATAAAAAAATTAGGATCTAAAATTAATTCAACAGATATTGTAAAATTTAATGGAGAAAAAATAACATCAGATATCTCTAGATACATATTATTAAATAAACCTAAAAATTATTCACTTAAAGATGGTACGCCTAAACATAGGTCTGTTTCTACATTAATAAAAAATGCATGTAAAGAAGTAGTCTTTCCAATTAACAAGCTTAATAATCTGGAGACAGGGCTTTTATTGTTTACAAATGATCGAGAGTTAATTAAAAAACTTAATAATCCTGTCAAAAAAATTAAAACAATATATCATATAACTCTTAATAAGGTTCTTAATGAGGCAGATCTAAATCGTCTACTAAAAGGAGTAATATTAAATGGGAAAAAAAGATCTCTTGATTTAATATCTTATGTCACTAACAAAAAGAAAAATGAAATAGGTGTTGAAAACAGTAGAGGGGATATAAGGCTAATCAAACAGCTCTTTGAAAAATCTGGATATCGTATCATTAAATTAGATAGAGTTTTCTTTGCAGGATTAACAAAAAAAGATCTGCCAAAAAAACATTATCGCCATTTATCTGAAAAAGAAATAACTATCCTAAAAAGGATATAAATTATATCATAACGTTTATCTTTTTCGTTATTATTCTTATATATTGTATTTTTACAATTGTATGAGAAAAACATTTAAATCTATATTTAACTTTATATTAATATTCACAGCTATATTTATATTCTCTGTAATAATAATTAATACGGCATATAAGGAGAAAATTAAACAAGGATTAATAGCTCAAATAAAAACTCATATAAATACTAATATTAATACCTCTAATATAGAACTTAGCATATGGGAAAGGTTTCCCTACACATCTATAAGCTTTCATAATCTATTAATAAATGAATCTCCTGGTTTTAATAATGATTCTCTTATATATGCAAAGAAAGCTGTTATTAGCTTTAGCATTCTAGATATCATAAAACGCGAATATAACATTAATACTATCCAACTTTCTGAAGGGGTTGTAAATATTAAATATAATGAAAATAATGAAAATAATTTCTCTATCTTCAAAAACAATACAGGTGAAAACAAGATTATTGTTGAGAAAATAATGCTAACTAATTGTGCTTTTTCATATCAAAAAATAACGCCTCAAATTAATATCGATTGGGATATGCTGCAAGCTGTTATTGAATTAAATAATGAATATACTGTTCTAAATAGTAATTTTTTTTCAAAGAAACTTGAGGTCAACCAAGCAGAATACTTGGAAAATAAAAAATGTGTTATTTCCGCAAATTTTAACACGGTACAAGATAGTATTAAAATACATAAATCAACTGTATTAATAGAAAACGTGAAAACTAATGTAAGTGGACATATAACAAGCGGAAATAACTTAAATTTAAATATTACAGCAAGTCAACAAAAAATTAATTCTATTATCTCAGAAATGCCTAATCAATTTAAACCCTTAGTTTTTTCTTTTTTAATTGATGGGATGTTAGATGTTGACGCCAAAATAAAAGGAATAATTTCAAAAGAAATAAACCCATCTTTTAATATGAATTTCAATATCTCAGAAGGTAGTTTTAAGTTAAAAACAAGACCTTTTATTTTAGAAAATATTAATGCGTTAGGTAATATTAATAATGGATCGAAGAATAATTTCCAAAGCACTGTCATTACATTTGATGATTTTAAAAGTACAACTAAAAATGGTTATCTAAAAGGAGTTTTTACGGTTACAAATCTTAATAAATATTTCTTAGATGCGTCACTTAACTCATCCTGGGATCTTTCAGAGGCAAATTATTATTTCCAAGATTCTCCATTTATTAAATTAAACGGGAAATTAACTGCATCAACAGATTATAAAGGCTTTATTTCTTTTGATGATAAATTTACAGATTATTTTATAGCTGCTTCACATAACTCTAATGTTACATTAGGTAATGTAAACTTTAAATATCTTAATTCTCCATTAAATTTCAATATTAAATCTGCTGGTTGCATATTCGATAATAATGTTATTAAAATTAATGAAAGTCAACTAGAAATATCAAAAAGTGACTTGTCATTTTCTGGAGAATTAAAAGATTTTATACCTTATATATTTGAAAGAAAAAAGAAAATGAATATTAAAGGATACCTCTCAAGTAAATACATGTTATTTGATGAATTAATAACTATTAAAGATATCCAAAAAGAAGAAAATTCTTTAACAACGCTTCCTGCATGGGTATCCTTAGATTTAAAAACTAATGTTTTAAATTTCACATATAAGAACTTTAACTCTGAAAATTTAAGAGGAACACTGATCTATGACGATTTAAAACTAGAAGGGTCTAATTTTATTAGCGACGCTCTAGAAGGGGTTGTTAATGGGAGCTTTATTTTAAAAGAACCAACAAAAAACTACTTAACCCTACACTCAGACTTTGAACTAAAAAAGATAAATATTAAGCAATTTTTTAAAAGCTTTAATAATTTTAATCAAACATTTATTACTCAAAAAGATTTAAATGGAATCGGAACAGCTGAAGTTGCTCTTGATGCTCATTGGAAACCAGGATTAATTTTTTATGACGAAAAATTAAAAATTAAATCTCATTTAATCATTGAACAAGGAGAGCTTATTGAATTTGAGCCTTTAAAAAAATTATCTGTCTTTGTAGATCTAGATGATTTAAAAAATGTTAAGTTTTCAACTCTAGAAAATACTATTGAAGTTGAAAATAAAATTATCTCAATCCCTGCAATGGAAATAAATTCCTCTGCATTGTCTCTTTTTCTCTCAGGAACTCATACATTTGATAAAGAAATTGATTATAGTATTAAATTATTATTATCTGAAATACTTTCAAATAATTTTAAAAATAAAGAGTCTGAATTTGGAGAAATAAATAAAGATGGTCAAATTTTTACAACGGCTTATCTTAAAATGACAGGCAATACAGATGATATAAATATCTCTTTTGATGGCTTGAAAATTAAAGAAAACATAAAAGAAAATATAAATACTGAAATTAAAAAAGTAAACACAATAATAAAAGAAGATATACTAAAAACACAAGACAAAGAGGAGGAAGGAGAAGATATAATTATTGAATGGGAGAAAGAATATATGCCGGAATAGAATGGATATTTATTCAAAACAAAAAATATGGAAACTAGCATTAATTAGTTTTGCAATAATTATTGCATTTTCTTCTCTATTTATAACAAACAACTTAGTTAAAGAACTTAAATCTGAAGAAAGAGAGAAAATAGAATTATGGGCTGATGCCACAAAACATCTTGTAAGTATAACTGGAGAGGGAGATTATTCTCTAGCAATTAAAGTTATTTCTGAAAACAAAAATATTCCGGTTATATTAGTAGATGACTGTGATACTATACTAGAAAATAGAAATTTTATAAATTATTCTAAACTTGATAGCTTTCTAATAAGTGTTGGAATGATTAAAGAAAAAAAAATCACCAATTCATATTTACGAAAAGAACTTAAATTAATTAAAGAGAAAGGCGATAGCCCTATAAAAATTAATATTCTTGGCGATATACAATGGATTTATTACAAAGATTCTGCTCTATTAAGTAGGCTAAGATATTATCCTATTTATCAACTTAGTTTTATTGGAGTATTTATGTTTATTGCATATTTTACTTTTAGTGCTAGTAGAAAATCTGAGCAAAATCAAGTTTGGGCAGGAATGGCAAAAGAAACTGCTCATCAAATTGCGACACCTTTATCATCATTAATAGCATGGATTGAACTTTTAAAGCAAAAAGAAGATGTGAGTAATATTGTTTCAGAAATGCGTAATGATATCAATCGGCTAGAAACAATTACAGATCGTTTCTCAAAAATTGGATCAAAAGCAGAATTAAAAAGTGAAAATATTGTGAAATTAGTAACCAAATCCATTAAGTACTTAAAAGCAAGAATGCCTGTTAACATAGCCTTTTCTATTAATTCTCCAGATAAAGAAATTCTAGTTCCAATCAGTAAAATACTTTTTGAATGGGTGATAGAAAACTTAGTAAAAAATGCTGTTGATTCAATGAAAGGAAAAGGGAAAATAGATATTCAGATTAATGAGCAATTAGAAAAAGTTATAATTAATATTACAGATAATGGAAGTGGTATTGATAGGGGGATGACACAAAGCATATTTAAACCTGGCTTCACATCTAAAAAAAGAGGATGGGGGCTTGGACTTTCATTGTCAAAAAGAATCGTTGAAGAATATCATAAAGGTCGCATTTTTGTTATGCAATCTGTAAAAAATATAGGCACTACTTTTACAATTGAGCTGCCTAAAGATCAATAGTTATCTTAAACAATTATCCTAGATTATTCTTATCTAAATATTTCTGATGATACTCTTCTGCTCGATAAAATATAGTGGCAGGAACAATCTCTGTTAAAATATCTTGACGCCAATTATCTTGCTCTATATCTCTTGATAGTTGAGCGTCTTTCTTTTGCTGTAAAGTATGAGGGAAAATTATCGATCGATATTGTTTACCTATATTTTTTCCTTGTTTATTTAACAAGGTTGGATTATGACACTTCCAAAAAAGAGCTAACAAATCAATAAATTTAATCTCTTTAGGGTTAAAATATATATTAACTACTTCTGCATAATTTGTTTTTCCGCTGGAAATTAACTTATAAGTTGGGTTTTTAATGTCTCCTCCCATATAACCTACTTGAACAAGATAGATTCCCTCAATTTTACTAAAATATTTTTCAACAAACCAAAAACATCCAGCCCCAAAAGTAGCTTGTTCTAAATTCTTATAAGATTGAAATCTAATACTCAAAGAATTTACACAATGTCTAGTGTCTTTCTTAGTCATGCCCTCTCCAGTAAAAACATGACCTAAATGTCCATCACAATTTGCACAGCAAATCTCCACTCTCTCTCTCCCTCCTGTAAAATCTTTATATCTTTTAATTGCCCCATCTATTTCGTCATCAAATGATGGCCATCCACATCCTGAGTTGAATTTTGTGTTTGATTCATATAATGGACTTTTACAAGCGCGACATACGAATATCCCTGCTTCAAAATGATCATTATACTCGCCACTGAAAGCAGGTTCTGTTCCTTTATCTCTTAAAATTAATTTCTCTTCTAAGGTTAATCTTCTAAAATAATTCTTTGACATAAGACCAAATGTAGTTAATAATTGTAATAATATTTAAAGCTTCTCTAATTATAAACTAAATTAATATTTTAGTGCAAGTTTTAAATTCATTATTTTGTCTTCTATTTATATTCATATCCCATTCTGTACGCAAGCTTGTATATATTGTAATTTTCATTTTAGCACTCAAAAAAATAATCTATCATTAATTATAGATAGTATTATTAAAGAATTAAATGAAAGGAAAAATTACTTAGAGAATACACCTTTACAATCTATTTATTTTGGTGGGGGAACCCCCTCTATAATAAAAAGTGTAGATATTGAAAAAATTCTTAATGCTATATCTCAAAATTTCAATATAAAGTCTGAAATCGAGATTACAATTGAATCAAATCCAGAAGACTTATCTAAAAGCAAATTAAATGAATTAAAAAATATTGGGATCAATAGGTTAAGCATAGGAGTTCAATCATTTAATGACCGTGAATTAAAAATGCTTAACAGGTCTCATAATGTTTTAGAGGCTAAATCAGCAATTATAAATGCGCAAGAAATGGGATTTGAAAATTTATCTATTGACCTAATTTATGGTATCCCTAATCAAAGTTTAATTACTTGGGAAAAAAACTTAGATATCACATTTGACTTATTAATTCAACATTTTTCAGCATATGAACTTACAGTGGAAAAAAAAACTACTTTACATTATCTGTTAAAAAACAAAAAAATTGTTGAGTTAAAAGAAAAAAAAATATTAGAACAGTATAAATTGCTAATTGAAAAAGCAAAAAAATATTCTTTTATAAATTATGAAATATCAAATTTTGGTAAAGAGAATTTTTTTTCTAATCACAATATTGGATATTGGACTAATAAACATTACTTAGGCGTTGGCCCTTCAGCTCATTCATTTAATGGAAAAAGTAGGCGTTGGAATATTTCTTCAAACATAAAGTACATCCAAAAAATAAAAAATAATACCTGCTACTTTGAAACAGAAAATTTAACAATCAAGCAAAAATATAATGAATTAATATTTACAAAACTTAGAACTATCTGGGGCATTAATAGTAAAGAGATTCAAGAAAAATTTGGAAAATTAGTCTTTATACATTTTATGCAACAAATAATAAAATGGGAAAACAAAAAATATATTAGGAAAGAAAAAGAAATTTTTCTTCTAACAGATTTAGGTAAATTATTTGCTGATCAAATCGCTTCTGATTTATTTATCATTAACTAACTTTTTGATTTAATATTTTTAGCAAATACTTTTCATAACTATCAATGATATGAGGCCATCTATATTTTTTATTAATGACATCTAAATTTTCTGCAATAAACCTCTCTTTACTATCTAATATACTGTTATTCTTTAAAAGAGCTGTTAATTCACAAGAGGTTTTAAAATAAAAAGCGTGACTAGAAAGGACGGCTCTATTAAATGGATTGTCATGAGCTATAATAAATGATTTTGCCGCCATAGCCTCAAGAAGAGCTGGATTTGTCCCGCCTACAGAGTGACCATGCAAATAGTAAGTTGAATAATATCTTAGTGTATCTAAATGATCTTTATTAAAAATAGCTCCTAGAAAAACAATACCTTTTCTTCTATATTTATCTTTTAAAAAATCTCCATATTTACTTAAATGGTTTCCAATAATATAATATGGTAATGAAGTTTTACTTTGTATATACGCATCACACATCATCTCTAGATTATTCTCAGGCTCCAAACGAGCAATAGATAAAATATATGAAGTAGATGTTATATTATATTGGCTTAAGTATTCTTTATTAGGTTCGTTAATCTCAGTAGCTCCATATGCTATACATTCTGAATCTCTTTGGTATTCATTCTTTATATAATTTTGAATAGCTTTATTATCTGATATTAAATAATCTGAAAATCTAATTCCATATTTTTCAAGAAGCCGAGTAATATGTTGAATTGTTACATTCCATTTTGATCTTTTCCATTCTAGTCCATCAATATTTGTTGCTATTAATTTACCTTTATGTCTACAAAAAATAATCGATAAGGCTGATGTAATTAATCCAAGTTCAATAATAATATCAAAATCTTTATCTACAGCATCTCTTAAGCATAAATAATCATAAATAAAATTTGAAGCAGAATGTCCAAAAAAATATTGAGGGCTTGGTTTCTTAATAATATTCACCCCTTTAAATCTTTTTTTCTTGTATGGATGAAAACTCGGTGAATAGACAGTAATCTCATGCCCTCTTTCTGCCAAGCCTACTGACAAATATTCAGCACATTGTTCAAACCCTCCATAATTATTTGGGATCCCTCTTGTGCCTAAAATTGCTATCTTCATTCTTATTTAGAAATTACAAATATATTAAATACACATGATCTATTTAAGCAAAAAGATTATAGAACATTTATAATTAACAAGTTTCTGTTAACATCTTAATATATACAGCGCTAATTATGAGCAACATATGTGCATATATTTGTTTCGTCGTAATACTTGTTTTGGGTTGTACTTCTCTTTTAATGTACAACATAAAAAAACCCTCAAATACACATTTGAGGGTTTTTTAATGATAACTACTTAATTAAATCCTTAATAATACTTTATCTCTGACTCTTTAACAGGAACAAATCGTATTCCTAACATAAATTCATGTGAAGGCCCTAATTTGCTCATCATATCATATGAATAACCTATAACATATCTTTCATCTATAGAGTAGCCTGCTAAAGCAGATAATTCCCCATTATCTCGATAATTCATTCCAATCCAAAGATTATCATTATATGTAGTTTTAATTCCTAAATCTAATTGAGCCGGAGCTCCTGAAACAGCTTTAAATAATATAGACGGCTCTATAGAAAAAGTATTAAATGAATGCTCATACGCCCCTAATATATAAAAGTGCTGTGTTAATTCCCCTTCACTAACATCTTCATATATTCTTTGATAATCATCTCCCATTAAATCCAAGTTACTACTTAATAAATGAGGTATTGACATTCCTACATACCACTTTTCTCCTGAAAAATTAAACCCAAAAGTAGCGTCAGGAGCTGTTCTTACGACATCCCCTCCTAACAATAACTTATCATTAGCATCAAGAACATTTAGTCCTTGTTTTGTAATCTTAAATTGAGTAAATCCTCCTGATAATGCAAATGCTAAATCAATTGATTGTAATAATTGAAAAGAATAAGTATATGAAGCAGAACCTCCTATCCTGCTAGTAGGTCCACTCTGATCATTAAACACAAGGGCCCCTAAACCTACATGCTTACTCCTACTTCCGTAAATACTTAATATAGTTGTTCTTGGAGCATCAGCAACTCCAGCCCATTGATTCCTTATAGTTGTTTTTACCTGATAAAAATTTTCCATTCCAGCAAGGGCAGGATTAATTGCATAATCATTAATCATATATTGTGTAATCTGTGGTAATTGCTGTGCTTTAAGAGTAAATCCACAAGTAATTATAACAGCTAATATTAATAATCTTTTCATAGTTATTATTTTCTTTTTATCTAATAATTGTAACTGGACCACTAATAGGAGTTGCATTATTATTTAGATCTATTATATAATAATAAGTTCCTATTGGTAAATCTTCTCCATTATATGTCCCATCCCAAGGAATATATTGATCGCCTCCTGAAGTTTCAAAAATTAATGCTCCCCACCTATTAAATATTTGGACTGTGGCTTCAGGATATAATTCAATACTAACTATATCCCATGTTTCATTATCATCATCTCCATTAGGAGTAAAGGCATCATAAGGCTTAATACCTCCTTCATCTGCTACCATAACATATATTGAGTCAAAACCTACACATCCTGCAGAATCAACAGAAAGATAATACCATCCTTGATCATTAGAAGTAGCAGAATTTATATCAATATATTGATTTGTGCTATTTAAATTATTATCCCAAGACCAATTATAAAGGTCACAATTATTATTTTCAGAAGAAAGCTGCAAAGCATTATTCATGCCAATTACAACTGTTTTTATAGCAGTTGTAATTTCTGGGAAGATGACTGTAGGTACAGAATATTGAAAAGTTTCATTATCAGCTGACAACTTAGGATCCACTGCATCTACAGAAATTATCACTTCAACACTATATGGTGGACAATCAGGATCTGTTATTATTAAATTATAAATATTTATACCTTGAGTTGGTGTAAACAATCTATCTGCTTGCATATAGCCAACAAATGGACCATCTTCCCACTCATAAGTAAGAGTTGGTTTTTCTTCAATATCTATAAATATAGACTCTCCTAAACAAATTGACGTGTCAATTGAAGAAAGATTACCTGGTAAAAATATATTAGTCACTCCGTTTACATAAGTAGATCCTGTTATTATACATCCATTAGCATCTGTAACTTCTACAGAATAAGTGCCAGGAGATAAGCTTCCAATACTACTAGAAGTAGCGCCATTACTCCAAAGATAATTATATGGCAGAGTTCCTCCTAAAACAAAACTATTTGCTCCTCCATCATTTACCTCACAAGTTTCATCAATTGAATCAAGAGATATTGTTAACGGATTAGATGGCTCAGTAATATATATAGTCTCTGAGGTAATTGCACATCCATTCTGATCAGATGCTGTCACAGTATAAATGCCTGGGCTTAAATTAATGGCTGTAGAAATTGAAATTTGCTCATTAAATGAATTTGACCACGCATAATTGTATTCAGGTGGTATTCCTGGTATAGGTGTCCCCCCATTAGCTTCTGCTGTAATAGTTCCAGTACTTTCTCCAAAGCAATTTATATCAGTTTCAGAAACTGAAAGTGTAAGAGGATCTGGCTGAGTGAGTGAAATTTCAGTAGTATCCATACATCCATTTACATCTTGCGCTATTACAGTATAGCTTCCAACCGTAATGTTATTGTTAAGAGGATTACTAGACCAAGAGCTAGAATTATTCCATAAATATGTGTTTCCTCCATTACCTCCAATCACTGATGCCGTTAATCGTCCATCATCTCCAAGATAGCAAGATATCTCATTTAATATACTCGCTGAAACTTCTAATTCTAAAGGCTGGTTAATAATTCCTTCTACAGTGTCTGAACATCCTTGGCTATCATTAATAACACAAGTGTACATTGTAGTATTTGTTAAATTGTCTGCACATAAACCTATAGCACTTTGAGTGGTTTGTGCTAATATGTCATTCCATTGGTATGTGTACACTGGATTACCATTAATGTCATAATTTGGTATTCCTCCAGTAACATTAGCAGTAATTATTCCATCACAATAGTCATAACAAGATACATCATTTATAATAGTTGTAGCTGAAAGAGCATTATTATCATTAATTGTATAAGAATCAGTAGAAAAACAATTGTTTTCATCTCTTACCGTCATTGTATATGTGCCAATTGGAATGCCTGTTAATGAATAAGTGCTGTCTCCTGTGTTCCATGAATAAATATATGTGCTAGCAGAGCCAACTCCTCCAGATATAGCGTCAATTAAAGATCCGTTACTCCAGCCTGAACATGTAACATGTGTTGGTATAAAATTATGCACTATAGGGCTTGGTTCATGATAAGTTATTGTTTCATAATAAGCACATCCATTAGCATCAATAACCTCAAAAGTATATACTCCAGCAGATAAGCCTGTAATTAATGGGTTCATAGAGGTTGCTACTAAAGCTCCTGTATTATCATAACAATTTCTTGTATATGGGGTTGTCCCCCCTAAAACAACAATATTTGCAAAGCCTGAACTCTCTCCATGACACTTAACCTCATATGAATTCCAAAGTGAGGTTGTAATTGTTACATCTAATTCATCAGGCTCATCAATTATAATAATATCCTGTGCTGTACAATTATAAATATCATAGACCTCTACAGTGTAAGCTCCTGGACTATAATTATTAAAATATGCCATATTCGTATAATGCACCCCCCCGTTTACAGAGTATTCAAAAGGAGGAGTTCCCCCAGAAGCATTTATCGCTTGTATCGCTCCATCATCTAACGCATAACAAGATACATCAGTAAATATTGTGCTATCTATTTCTATTTGATCTGGATTAACAATAAAAACAGTTTGAGTGTCTATACAATTACCTGCATCTCTAACATGCATTGTGTAAGAACCTGAAGATAAATTAGCAAAACCTATAGAAGTTTGATCTGTTAAACCATTGTCATTAGAATATAAATAATACTCATCGCCATTATTTGGAATACCGTCAGGATTAAATTGCTGGCCTCCTGTTGCAAGAATTTGAATCGAAGCATTATTAGCGTTATGACAAGTTATTGGGCTAATAATTAATGAGTCTATTTCTAGTGCATTAGTAGTTGGGATAATCTCAACCGAGCCTGAAATAGTACAATTTGTTGCATCTGTAACGTCAACTGTATACACCCCAACAGATAAATTACTAGCTGTTTGTGTTGTGTCACCATTACTCCAGGAGTATGTAAATGGTGGTGTTCCTGTTGCATAAACTATTGCAGAACCTTGAGATCCTCCTGCACAAGGAGAAATACTATCAAACGATAAAGTAAATCCTATATCAAAGCCAACCTGAACATCTTCAGTAAATTGACAAGAATTACCATCAGTAACTGTTACCTGATAAGTTCCAGCTGTAAGATTAAAAGCTGTAGGTGTTATTTGTGCTAAAAGATCATTCCACTGGTAACTCCATCCTCCAGTCCCTCCAGAAATATAATTTATACTAGCTTGACCATTAGATTGCGAACAAGTCTCATCTATAGAGCTAGTTGTATAATCAAATGGCGATGGTTCTGGTATTGAAAAACTAGTATTAGCAGTACAATTATTTGCATCTATTGCTGTTATATCATATAAGCCATAAGATAAATCTCCACAAAGATTATTCCAAAAATCAGTAGTTTGACTGACACCCCCTGAAAGAGTGTATAAAGGGAATCCAGGTGCTGCAACACCATTTAACCCTGTTACGGATACCGAACCTGTACAAGCTCCTGGACAATCAATTCCACTTGTAATATTTGCTGTTAAAGTAAACGGCCCCGGTTCAATTAAATTTTCAACAACAATATCAGATGTACATCCATTAAAATCAATAACTGAAAGATTATATTGATCAGCTGACAAATTAGAAAACACATTATTTGCAACATATGTGTTTCCGCTATCATTAGAATACTGAAAAGGAGGGGTTCCTCCACTAGGTAAAAGAATAGAAATTTGACCGTCATTTGCTCCATTACAGCTAATCTCATATCCATTATAATCTGATATCAATGTTCCAAAAATTATCTCTGTAGGACTAGATAAAAATAAAGAATTATTAGCTGGACATCCATTTTCATCTGTTGCAAGTAAATCATATACCGAGTCTCCACATAGTGAAGAAAATACAGGCACTCCTTGAAAGCTAACACCGTTATCTAGAGAATATTGAAAGTTTGCTGTTCCTCCTGAAGGCGTTGCTGTAATTTCACCATCACATATGCCAAAACAACTAACTGATTGTGTCTCTGTAAGAGAAACTGAAAAAGGAGACGGTTCTGTAAGTGTAAATGTCTCTGAAGTATCGCAATTATTATCATCTCTATAAGTTATTGTATGTGAACCTGCCGATAAACCAGAAAAAACACTATCAAAAGAAAAAGTAATACCATCTATTGAATATTGTATTGTTCCTGTACCTCCAGAAGCACTTGCAATAATCTGACCATCACTAAGCCCATTACAAGAAACATTAACCCCATTATAATCTGAAGTCACTGATCCATTTGGTATAATTACTGAAGGCTCTGTAATAGTAAAATATGTGGTGTCAGGATGTGGTGATTCACTAGGAGGGTTTAAAGTAGGACAATCATTGTCATCAGTAACAACAATATTATAATCTCCTGCACATAAATTTACAAAATCTTGTGTATTCCCTGTCCCTGTAGTAATAGTTTGTGTTACTCCTCCATTGATTGAAAAGGAATACGGTAGAGTACCCCCTTGAATAAATAATTGCTCTTCTGCCTCACAATCTCCAAAACAAAGATTATCAACTAAAGGGAAAGTAGTAGCAAGTAATGAGTCTGGCTCAGTAAATGTAACCTGAACACTCCAGGTATCGTAAATATCATTTGGATCTAAAAATCCATTTCCACTTGGATTTGTAGCATAAAAGCCCACAGGATCAACTAACATAATTGTATACGTGCCAGCAGGAAGATTTGGAATAGGAAGAGTGGTAATAGATAATACAGAGGCTGACGTTGTTTTTAAAAAGAACGATGCGTTCCAAGTAGCAAAACTACCTACGACTATCTCTAATGGATTAGTTGGCGGAGTAGATTGTAATATGTCAATTGTCAGCTCTCCTAGCTCTCCATTACAAAAAATAGAATCCGAAACAGTAACATTTGAAATCGTCTGAGCTTTTATATTAGCTGATAAGAAAAAAAACAAAAGGCTTGTAAAAAGTAATATCTTCTTCATATTATATAAAAATTAATGTCTTTTATAAGGTTCGCAAGATACAAATTTTCTTACAAACTAGATATAAGTGCCTCAATCAAAAATTAAATAAAAAATAATTGCCAAAATAGTGGATTATACTATATTGATTCTTTTAACAAAGAAAAAAAGTGAAAAGAAATAGTGTTTTTACTTTTGATCCTGTATTTAAGGGTAATATGGTGCCATAAGAACATATACCAAAACGCCTGTTATAGCCACATACATCCAAATAGGAAAAGTCCATTTAACAAGAGATTTATGTTTTTCATTTTCACCTATTAATCCCCTATAAATAGAAAACAATGCTAATGGAAGTACTGAAATAGAGAATAAAATGTGTGATATCAGTATGAAAAAATATATTGGTCTTATAATCCCCTCGCCTCCAAAAGGAACAGGAGGGTTTGTTAGTTTGGAAATAACGTATGACACTAAAAAAATACTAGACAATACAAAAGCAGATAGCATGCTAAACTTATGTAATTTTGTTTTCTTATTTCTTATCAATACAAATCCTATGTAAAGAAGAATAGCTGTAGAGCCATTAAGTACAGCATGAAAAAAAGGTAAAGAAGAAAAATCAAAACGATTAGATTCTATATACAGAAAATCTGGAAACAACATTAACAGTGCAACTACGATAGGAACAATAATGGAAAGGGCAATGATTAAAGGTACAAAAAACGAATCTTTCTTCTTCATAATTTATTTTTTAAAAAAATAATTTGTCTAAAACATACAGTGTTTGTATAGCAGGCAAATATAAAAAAGAACTAAACATTAATCTACGTGCTACTATGCAATCATAACTTTTATAAAGCTTGAAAGACTGTAATGTAAACCAGATACCTAAAGCAAATATAAATAACATAGGGTATAAAGAAAGTGTTAATTGATTAGAGCTCCAAAAAAATGGAACAACTGAAATAATAGTCATAATAACAGAAGAGAATAAGGAAACAAGGGCTGGAAAAGCACCCTTCTTTCCCCCAATCATCATTTTGAATCCAGCATTCTTATATTCTTTATCTAATACCCAAGAAATAGCTATAAAATGTGGTATTTGCCAAAAAAATTGAATGGCAAAAAGTAAGCCAGATTCTAATCCAAAATCACTTGTTGCTGCTACCCAACCAAGTAAAATTGGGATTGCTCCTGGAAAAGCTCCAATAAAAATTGCAACTGGAGAATATCTCTTTAATGGAGTATAAACTAAAACGTATAATAATATAGATAATAATGCAAACCAACAACTTTTTAGTCCTCCAGGAGAGATTTGATATAAACTAATGAACCCTAAGGCTCCTAAGAAAAAACCAAAAATCATGGCTTGAATAGGTGAAATTTCTTTTATGGGTAATGGTCGTTTCTCTGTTCTTGCCATAAGAGCATCGTAAGAAACTTCTAATATCTGATTAAAAGTGTTTGCAGAGCCTGTAATTAAAAGCCCTCCTGTAATTAAACAAAAAATATCTATGTGGGAAAAAGGAGGATTGCTTGCTAATAAATATCCTACAAGAGATGAAAACACAACTGTTAATGAAAGACGAAATTTCATTAACATTACATAATATTTTAATTTTGCTATCAGCTTCTCTTAGATATTAACAGATCTCTTGAAAGCATTCTTTTAGATTAGCTGCAATCATTTCTGCAGATCTCCCCTCAATATGATGTCTTTCAATAAAATGCACTAATTTTCCGTCCTTAAAGACTCCAATAGATGGAGAAGAAGGGGGAAAAGGAAGCATATATTCTCGAGCTTTTTGTGTAGCTTCTCTATCTTGACCCGCAAAAACTGTGGCAAATACATCTACTCTAGGGGAAAACTCCGTAGCTAGTATAACAGCTGGACGTGCATTGCCAGCAGCACAACCGCAAACTGAATTTACCATAATTAACGTTGTCCCTTCTTTCTTATCTAAAAGGTTTGAAACATCTTGAGCAGTTCTTAAAGAAACAAATCCTACTGATGTTAACTCTTCTCGCATTGGAGCGCAAATTTCTTCTGGATACATATTTTTTTTAGCAAAAATAAACTTATTTACCTTTTCTCTTTAAAAAAATTAGATAATAATTTAACCGATTCCTTCTCTAACACCCCCTTTTTTAATTGTGTTTTAGGATGAAATATTGTCTTCTTTAATGAACAGAACCCTCTTTTATTATCACTTGCAGCATACACAACTTTTTCTATTTGAGCCCAAAAAGCTGCTCCAGCACACATTACACAAGGTTCTAAAGTAACATACAAAGTGCAGTCATGAAGGTATTTCCCCCCTAAATAATCAGAAGCAGATGTAAATGCTTGCATTTCTGCATGCGCAGTAACATCATTTAATGTTTCTGTTAAATTATGTGCTCGAGCAATTATTTGATTTTTACAAACAATAACCGCTCCAATAGGAACCTCGTTCTTTGCATTAGCTTTTAATGCCTCTTTTAAAGCTTCTTGCATAAAATAATTATCGTCAAAAATATTTATTTCCATAAGACAAAGATAATTAAGAGAATTTGTTTTGTAATTTCGCAATTAAAATAAATAATAAATGTTACGAACACATACTTGCGGAATATTAAATATCTCAGATTTAGCTAAAGATGTAACTTTATGTGGCTGGGTCCAAAAAATAAGAAATCTAGGAGGTATGACTTTTGTTGATCTGCGAGACAGATATGGTATAACTCAATTAACATTTAATGTGGAAGACAATGAGGTATTATGTAATTCCGCGCGTAAATTAGGTCGTGAGTTTGTAATTTCTGTTACTGGAAAAGTGATGGAAAGATTAAATAAAAATAGTGCCCTTCCAACAGGAGAAATCGAAATTAAAGTAAATAAATTAACAGTTCTCAATGAATCAAAAATCCCTCCCTTTACTATTGAAAATGAAACAGATGGAGGGGAAGAAATTAGAATGCAATATCGGTATTTGGATATTAGAAGAAATCCTATAAAAGAGAACCTGTTATTGCGAAATAATATTGGTATAGAAATAAGAAATTATCTAAATAAAGAAGGCTTTTGTGAAATAGAAACTCCTTATTTAATTAAGTCAACTCCGGAAGGAGCTAGAGACTTTATTGTCCCTAGCAGAATGAATGAAAAACAATTTTATGCTCTTCCTCAATCCCCTCAAACATTTAAACAATTATTAATGGTTGGAGGCATGGATAAATATTATCAAATTGTAAAATGTTTTCGAGATGAGGATTTAAGATCAGATAGACAGCCTGAATTTACTCAAATAGACTGTGAAATGTCCTTTGTTGAACAAGAAGATGTATTAAGCACCTTTGAAGGTTTAATTTGTCATGTATTAGAAAAAATTAAAAATGTTAAATTAACTCCTTTTCCAAGGATTTCATATGAAGAGGCTATGCGTTTATATGGTTCTGATAAGCCAGATATTCGATTTGATATGAAGTTTATTGAGCTAACTAGCCTTTGTCAAGGCAAAGGTTTTTCAGTATTTGATAATGCAGATTTAATAATAGCCATTAAAGTGAAAAGTGGTGCCAAATATACACGTAAAGAATTAGATAAATTAATTGATTTTGTCAAAGCGCCACAAGTAGGTGCTAGTGGGCTTATATATTGTAAATATAATAAAGATGGAACAAGTAAGTCAACAGTAGACAAATTCTTTACTGAAAAAGATAGAAATGTTTGGGCTGAAAAAGCAGGATGTAAAGAAGAAGACTTACTATTAATAATGGCAGGAGAAAAAAAACAAACACAAAAGGCCCTAGGAGTTCTTCGTTTACACTTAGGAGAAATGTTAGGGTTGAGAGATCCAGAAATATTTGCTCCACTTTGGGTTATAGATTTTCCATTATTACAATGGGATGAAGAAAATAAAAGATATCATGCTATGCATCATCCTTTTACTTCTCCTAAAAATACAGATATCGACCAATTAAATACAGCTCCTTCAACAGTGCGTGCTAATGCTTATGATCTTGTAATTAATGGTAATGAAATAGGAGGAGGAAGTATTCGTATTCACGATGAAGAATTACAAAAAATAATGTTTAAGCATCTGGATTTTAGTGAGAGTGAAGCAAAAGAACAATTTGGGTTCCTTATGGATGCCTTTACATATGGAGCTCCTCCACATGGAGGTATCGCTTTTGGATTTGATAGACTATGTGCTATTATGGGGGGGCAAGAAAGTATCCGTGATTTTATTGCTTTTCCAAAAAACAATACTGGTCGAGATGTTATGATTGATTCTCCTTCTCATATAGAAGAAGTACAATTAGACGAACTAAATCTTAAATTAAAAGATTAAGCTTCCTGTTTTTTGTTTTTTTGAAGATAATAAAATATAGCAAAAAATAGCATTGCTAAATAAGGCATTACCATTAAGTAGAGAATACCATCATTTAATCCGGCTCCAGCGCTACCTCCTTCTTTTAAATTAGCTTCCACAACCGCTTTACACATCGCACATTGAGAAAAACAATGAGTCTGAACAAAAAACACTAAAAAGAAAAAAGAAAATATTTTTTTAATCTTCATTTTTAACTGGTCGCTTATATTCAGCCATTAATACTTTTATGTCATCTATTAAATCCATCATGTGAACCTCATTAGTTCCGTCATATACGCCGAAAACATTATTATCATGACCAACACCTGATCGCACTCTTCCTTCTTTATCAATTAAGACAAAATATTCTGAATGTAAAAAACCACCAGGAGCTAATTCATCTTCACTAACATTCACAAAATAAGATTTTGCTATTTCGTATAACTCCTCTTTTTTCCCTGTTAGAAAATGCCAATTATTCAAATCAATAGCTACATTTTTAGAATTCATTTCTTTAACATACTCTAACATGCGTTCTGGAGTATCATTAAGAGGGTCAACGGTATGTGAAATAAATTTAATGTTTGGGTAGACACTTAATTGCTCTTGAACATAAGCCATATTTTTTGTCATTATAGGACATATTGTGGGGCAAGATGTAAAAAAGAAATTCGCAACATAAATATTATTTTGAAGACTATCTTGAACAAACACCTCGTTATGTTGATTTATAAACGAAAAATAAGGAATTTTGTGCCCTTCCTGACCAACAATTTCAAGTTTAATAAAATTATTATAGCCTCTTGTAACATAAAAATAAACAAGTGGCGGTAGTACTAAAAGCAGAAAAAGAATTAAAAATATAACTGCTTTTTTTTGTTTTTTCATAATCTTAGTTTATTGTTAATCTATTGTTTAAGGACTCTTCTAAGTATGTTGTCATTTTATCTTATAACATAAAGTATGCATGACCTGCTTCAGAAAAAAGAATAAAAAGCAAATAGGGAACTAAAATAAATGCCGGTAATAAAATTGTCCATTGTAAGCTTTTTTTTTCAAAACCTAAGTGCATAAATATATTGACAATATAAGCAGCTTTAATAAGCGTCAAAATAATAAATATATGGGTAAGCCATTCCAATCCTAAAAACTTATCATGTATTAGTATTTCAGGTAATACCTCGTTTACTTTTAAGATTCCTAAAAAAACTTCTAAACCTGTAATAACTAATAAGATCCAGAAAACTTTCCAAATCCACCAGTTACCTTCATTCTGTTCTTGTGCCATAATTTTTATACTTTAATATTAAACTAAATAGAAAAAAGTAAATACAAATACCCACACTAAATCTACGAAGTGCCAATACAGTCCAACTTTCTCTATCATTTCATAATGCCCCCTTCTTTCATAAGTGCCTTTTATAACATTAATTAATATAATAATTAATAGAACGACACCACTAAAAACGTGAAAACCATGAAAGCCTGTAATAAAGAAAAAATAATCTGCAAATAATCTGTGTCCATATTCATTTTCATATAGGTCTGCTCCTATAATTACTTTAGTTGCATTTTTATTTAAATAATCTATTGATTCTTCATTTGTTAGAAATTGTTTATTTGCTTTTCTAATATTAAACTCTGGTTTTTCTTTTAGCTGTTCAATTAAAATGTCTAAGTTTTGGGCATCAAATCCTTCTTTCATCTCAGCAGTTAAATCTTTTAATCCAGAATATTTTAAGATATGGTCATTAGAATATTTATCTATCTCCATTAACTTGTAAACTGAAGACAGTTTTTCTCCTTCAGCAATATGAACTACAAATTCTGTTTTAGTAGCAACCCCTCCTTTGTCTCCATGTATAAAGTGTCCCCACTCCCAAGCTTGCGACCCTAAAAATATACAACCCCCTACAATAGTAAGAGAAAGCCAAAGGATAACCTTATTTTTTTGCATCTTATGACCATAATTTACAGCTAATACCATGGTAACTGAACTCATAATAAGTATAAATGTCATCAACGCTACAAATAATAAAGGATGTTCCCCGCTTATAAAAGGAAAATGTGTAAATACATCTTCTGGTACTGGCCAAACATCTGGATACTTAAACCTACTAAATCCATATGCAGCTAAAAATGCAGAAAATGTCAATGTATCTGTAATAAGAAAAAACCACATCATTAGCTTTCCATAACTAGCAGCGTAAGGCTTATCCCCACCCTGCCATGCTTTTCCATAATCTGTTTTTTCTTGCATAAATTTTAAATTTTAGAAGTCTTTTGCAAAAGTAAATATTTTGTTATTCTCTCAACTGTTTTATTATTTTTTATCAAAAATATTTTAAAAAAACATAAATATATATCCATAAGAGGCCTAAAAAATGCCAATAAGTAATTGTTAGTTCTAATCCTAAATAATCATCTTTGTTATACCTGTTCCTCTTTGCTTTTATAGCTGTAATAAATAATGCAACTAATCCCCCTACCAGATGGACTAAATGTGAAAGTGTAATAACATATAAAAATGATCCAGCCACATTACTCCCCTCTCCTGTTAAAAATACACCTTGATTCGTTAGTACTTTCCAACCATTGATTTGAAAAAAAGCAAATAAAAGCCCTAAAATAAAAACAAGGAATATCAATTGAAAAACAGATTCGTCTCTCTTAATTTTTCTACTAGTAAATACAAGTAATATACTACTAATAATAATAGTTATTGTGCTAACTAAAAACCAATCAGGCAAAATAAACTCAACCCAATTTCCCTCTGCTCTTCGAACAATATATGCAGACGTTAATCCTGCAAAAAACATTACAATAGCGCCAATACCTATCCAAAGTAACTGTTTTAATGCCCTGTTTTGAATTAAATTCATCTGAAATTGTGCTAATGCTCTTCTTTTTCTCCTTCCTTTAAAGGAACTGTTTGCAATATAAAATCTTCTTCTGCCCCTGGTTTCGAATAATCATACGCCCATCTATGTACTGAAGGTAAATCACCTGGCCAATTTCCGTGTATTCTTTCAATAGGAGTGGTCCATTCTAATGTGTTTGACTTCCAAGGATTTTGAACTGTCTTTGTCCCTTTAAAAATACTATAAATAAAATTGAACAAAAATATAACTTGCACGACAGCTCCAGATAAAGCAAAGAATGTAATAATTGAGTTTATATCTGTTAAGCCATCAAACATTGGAAAGGCCGTGTTTTCATAATATCTTCTTGGAAGCCCAGCTAGTCCTAAAAAATGCATTGGAAAAAATACGCCATAAGCACATATAAAAGTCCCCCAAAAGTGAACATATCCTAAATTCTTATTCATCATTTTTCCATACATCTTAGGGAACCAATGGTAAACCCCTGCGAGCATTCCATAAATAGCAGAAAGACCCATTACAATATGAAAGTGTCCTACTACAAAATAAGTATCATGCACATTGATATCTAAAGCGCTATCTCCTAGAATAAGCCCTGTCAATCCTCCTGTAATAAAAGCAGAAACCCCTGCAATAGCAAATAACATTGCGGGTGTAAAACGAATATTAGCCCGCCAAAGTGTTGCTAAATAATTAAACACTTTAACGGCAGATGGAATAGCAATCAAAAGAGTGGTGAAAGTAAACACAGATCCTAGAAAAGGATTCATCCCTGTCATAAACATATGGTGCCCCCAAACAATAAAAGAAAGAAAACCTATTACTAAAATAGAAGCTACCATTGCTTTATACCCAAAAATTGGTTTTCTTGCATTAACAGAAATTACTTCAGAAATAATACCTAGTGCTGGAAGTAAAATAATATATACTTCTGGATGTCCTAAAAACCAAAATAAATGCTCAAATAAAATTGGACTACCCCCTAAATGATGTAAAACCTCCCCATTAACAACAATATCTGAAAGGTAAAAACTAGTTCCAAAAGATCTGTCAAAAACTAAAAGTAAACCGCAAGATAAAAGAACAGGGAAAGAAAGAACTCCTAAAATTGCAGTTACTAAAAGAGCCCAAACTGTTAAAGGGAGTCTTTGCATAGACATTCCTTTTGTCCTTAAATTTAATATTGTCACAATATAGTTTAACCCCCCTAACAATGATCCTACAACAAACAAAGTGATACTAATAAGCCATAAGGTCATTCCTGTTCCAGAACCTGGAATTGCCTGAGGCAATGCACTAAGAGGAGGATAAATTGTCCATCCTCCAGAAGCAGGCCCTCCTTCAACATAAATTGAGTATACTAAAATTACTGTTGCTATAAAAAAGAACCAATAAGAAAGCATGTTTAAAAATCCAGATGCCATGTCCCGAGCTCCTATTTGTAATGGAATTAAAAAATTTGCAAAAGTACCAGAAAGACCAGCTGTCAAAACCCAAAAGACCAAAATAGTTCCATGCATAGTTACTAAAGCTAAATATTTATCAGGGCTTAATGCTCCCAATTCATTAACCCATCCTCCAGGAAGTAGGTTATATAATATAGAAGACTCTCCAGGGTTAGCAAGCTGAACTCTAAATACAGCAGACATAAGCATCCCTAATATTGCCATAATCATTCCTGTAATTAGGAATTGTTTCGCAATCATTTTATGATCTTGAGAAAATATATATTTAGTAATAAATGTTTCGTTATGATGACCTGACATCTTTTATATTATTTTTGGGTTAATAATCTATCTGAAATTGTTTTTTGTTTAGCTAGCCATAAGTCATACTCTGCTTGAGTTTCAACAACAAATCTCATTTGCATATTATAATGTGCTGCTCCACAAATTTTATTACATAATAAAACGTATTCGAAATCTTCTCCTTCTTCTTTTTTCATTTGAGCAGTCGTCTTAGTTGGAGTAAAAGCAAATTGTGTAGAAAGACCTGGCACGCAATTCATTTGTACTCTAAAATGTGGTAAAAAAGCAGAATGAATAACATCTTGAGATCGAAACTTTAACACTACTGGCTCATTAACTACTAGGTGAACTTCTCTAACTATCTTGTCATCTTCCGCGTTTAAATCTTCCTCATCAATACCTAAAACATTAGTGGGCGTTATTAGTTGAAAATTTGATTTTCCTAAAATATTATCCTCTCCTGGAAACCTTGCTAGCCACTGAAATTGTTTAACAAAAACCTCTATCTCTTGAGAGTCAGAAGTGTCTACATTCATTGCCTTATCCCATGTTTTTAATCCGAAGATTATAACTCCTGTTAATACAATGGTTGGTATAATTGTCCATATAAATTCAAGTTTATTATTGTGCACAAGAAAATATGCTGTGTTTTGCTTATGACCTCTATATCTATATGAAAAATAAAATAACATCGGCGTTACAATAAAGAATACAACTAAAATAAGAGTCATTGAAAACCGCATTAAAACATCTATTTCTTGTCCATGAACAGACGCAGCTTCAGGTAATAATAAATGATTCCATTCTATCATTTGCCAAATAACAAACACTAAAAAACCCATACCTATAATTAACATTAAAAATCCTTGAGTTTTATTGTCCTCATCTGTTACTTCATTAACATCCTGCTTCTTTAACTCTCCTAAAAGCTCACTAACTCGAGTTAACTGAACCAGAGTAACTATTGCTAATAATACAACTAATGCGATTAATATATTTGTCATGATTTTAAGATTTTCGCAAACAAAAATAGGAAATACTATTAATGAAAAGGAGGATTTTTCTCATATTTTTATTTAAACATAAATTGTTTATTAAAAGAGTTAAATAAATGAGGATTAATTAGCCTCTGCATTCCACTCCGAACAAGAAGTTTTTTGTCTGATAAAAAAAGCTACTTTATATAGTTCTATTGAAGACGGTAATTGTTTTTTAATACTCTGAGTGAAATCTAAAACTAAATTCTTTAGTTATTTTAATCGTCTTTTATCAATGTTTAATTTAACTCGTTTGTGGCTATAATACATTTTCTTGTTTTCTTTTCCTTGACGTAATCTTTTTTGCTCATCGAAAGGTAAATTTATAACCTCTATACATTCAATAGAACAGCAATTATGATACTTTTTTTGGCATTTTTCACATTGTAAAAATAATAAGTTACAATTTACATTTTTACAATTCACATGCGTGTCATAAGGAGTTCCACATTGATGACAAAAACTAATAACATCATCAGAAATTCTCTCTCCTCTTCTTTCATCAAAAACGAAATTCTTACCCTCAAACTTGTTCTCTAGATCATTGTCTAGATTTAATTGCCTTGCATAATCAATTATTCCTCCGTGTAATTGGCTAACGTTATTAAATCCATAATTTTTTAAATATGCTGATGCTTTTTCACATCTAATGCCTCCAGTGCAATACAATAAGATTTCTTCTTCTTCTTTGCCTTGTAAAAGTTTTTTTACAACAGGTAACTCTTCTTTAAATGTTTCTACATCAGGGCAAATGGCCCCTTTAAATCTTCCGATCTCACTTTCATAATGGTTACGCATGTCAACAACAGTCGCTCCATTATCCATAGCTATATTCCATTCCTTTGCTGTTAAATGTTGCCCTACATTCGTCACATCATACTCTTCTTCTTGAAGACCGTCTGCGACTATTTGTTTTCTCACTTTGATTGTCAGCTTAAAGAAAGAATGTTCATTATCATCTATAGCTATCTTAAAATTAAGGTGCTGAAAATATTTTTCTACATTTTCTTTAAAATTCTCCCAATTATGCTCTGGAACACTTAGCTGAGCATTAATCCCCTCTTTTGCTAGGTAAATTCTCCCAAGCACTCCTATTTCATTCCAATCACTATACAAATCATCTCTAAGAATATCTAGGTCCTTAATAATAATGTATTTATAGAAAGACACCGTCTTTCTTTTAAAATTTTCTTTCTTAAGTAACTCTAATGCCTGTTCCTTACTTAATTTATTAAACATATTTTTTTTTCCACTATTAGGATCCATCTTTCTATTCTTGCTTGTTTTGGTAAAAATACAAAAATCCATTTTCTTATTTTGTTATTAAATATTGTCTATATAAACTAATGTATAATGTTATATTTGTGCAAAATATTTTAATATGAAAGATGTGGTTCTAGTTGTTGGTTCTTCAGGTCAAATAGGAACTGAATTAGTAATAGAATTACGAAAAATATATGGAAACTCTAATGTCGTTGCTTCAGATATAAGACCTTCCTCTGAAAAAATAATAGAATCTGGTCCGTTCGAAGAATTAGACGTTTTAAATGAGAAAAGATTGCGAGAGATTATTAAAAAATATAAAGTTTCTCAAGTATATCTATTAGCTGCACTTTTATCAGCAAATGCTGAAAAAAATATTGAATTTGGATGGAAATTAAATATTCGCTCTCATTCAAATGTATTAGATTTAATAAAAGATGGATTAGTAAAAAAAGTTTTTTGGCCATCCTCAATAGCTGTCTTTGGTTTGACCACTCCAAAACAAAACACTCCACAGTATACTATAATGGAACCTAATACTGTCTATGGTATTAGTAAGCAAACTGGTGAAAGATGGAATGAATATTATTTTAATAAATTTAATTCAGATATTAGATCTCTTAGATATCCTGGATTAATTGGATGGAGAGCAAAAGCAGGTGGAGGAACAACAGATTATGCCGTTAACATATTTCATGAAGCAATTCAAAAAGAAAAATATGAGTGTTTTTTGAAAAACGACACCATTTTGCCCATGATGTATATGCCAGATGCTATACGAGCAACCATCGAAATAATGGAGGCTCCTGCAGAGAAAGTTAAAATCCGCTCTTCTTATAATTTAGCTGGCATTAGCTTTACGCCTAAAGAATTAGCTGAAGAAATTAAAACATATATTCCTAATTTTAAGATTTCATATAATCCAGATTTTAGGCAAGAAATCGCTAATTCTTGGCCGCAGAGTATTGATGATAGTTGTGCTCAAAAAGACTGGGGATGGAAATTAAATTATACTCTAGAAAAAATGTCATTTGATATGATCAAAAATCTAAAAGAAAATAATTAATGGATTTAACTATATATAATACTCTTTCGAGAAAAAAAGAAAAGTTTAAACCTATAAATAATAATTATGTTGGGATGTATGTGTGCGGACCAACTGTTTATGGAGATCCTCATTTAGGACATGCAAGGCCTGCTATTACATTTGATATTGTATATCGATACTTAGAATTTCTAAATTATAAGGTCCGCTATGTCCGTAATATTACTGACGCAGGACATTTAGAAAATGATGCAGATGAAGGAGAAGATAAAGTAAGTAAAAAAGCAAAATTAGAGCAATTAGAGCCAATGGAAATTGTTCAAAAATATACCCTAAGTTATCATAAAGCCATGAGCTTATTAAATTGCCTTCCGCCTTCAATAGAGCCACGAGCAACAGGTCATATTATAGAGCAAATTGAAATGGTAAAAAAAATTATTGCTAATGGGTTTGCTTATGAGATAAATGGATCTGTATATTTAGATGTAAATAAATACAACAACTCATTTCCTTATGGAATTTTATCTGGAAGGAATTTAGATGACACTTTAGAAGGAACACGAGAATTAGATCGGCAATCTGAGAAAAGAAGCCCTGTAGATTTTGCCATTTGGAAAAAAGCAAGTCAAGAACACATTATGAGATGGAAGTCTCCTTGGGGAGAGGGGTTCCCAGGATGGCATATGGAATGTTCTGCAATGAGCGAAAAATATTTAGGAAAAACTTTTGATATTCATGGAGGAGGCATGGATTTAATATTTCCTCATCATGAAGCTGAAATTGCGCAAAGTAATGCGTGCAATAATTGTGCTCCTGTTAATTACTGGATGCATAATAATATGGTCACTATTAATGGTCAAAAAATGGGGAAGTCATTAAATAATTTTATTACTCTTGACCAATTCTTTAATGGAGAGCATGAAAAATTAGAAAAAGCGTATGCTCCTATGGTTATTCGTTTCTTTATTCTACAGGCGCATTATAGAAGTACTGTTGATTTTAGCAATGAAGCGCTACAGGCAGCTGAGAAAGGATTTAACAAACTAATGAATGCTGTTGAAACATTGAAAGTGTTGAGCACTAGTAGCCAGTCAAGTTATACCGTAAAAGATCTAGAAGCGAAATGTTATGCTGCAATGAGTGACGACTTTAATACGCCTATTCTAATTGCTCATTTATTTGAAGGTGTGCGACTTGTTAACTCTGTAAAAAATAATAAAGAAACTCTAACAGCAGATGATCTAAAAAAATTAACAGATTTATTTAATGTGTTTGCTATACAAATATTAGGGCTTCAGCGTAATGAAACAGTCTCTCAAGATAATTTAACAGCTGAAATAATAGATATAATCTTAAAGCTAAGAAACGATGCAAAAGCAAAAAAAGATTTCCAAACAGCTGACCTAATAAGAAATGAATTAGAGAAAATAAACGTTACTATAAAAGATAATAAAGATGGAAGTAGTTGGGAAATTAACAAGTAACTCTATGTTACGCTATTGTCTTTTACTGAGTTTTTTATTTGTTGGCTGCTCCACGGAGCATAAAAAAAAGCCTTCTAAAAAAGAAGAAAAAAAACAGATTATAGTTCCAACATTTAATAGTGACTCTGCTTATCATTTTGTGCAAAAACAAGTAGATTTTGGTCCTAGAGCGTTAGGGTCAAAAGGTTCAAAAGAATGTGCTGTTTTTTTAAAAAAAACATTAATGAAATATACAACTAATGTCTTCGTTCA
>MDTD01052537.1_pt1 | contig 34390 bp, 32 predicted proteins | sample 811221 | NCBI WGS metagenome assembly MDTD01 (sample SAMN05326646, study PRJNA326480) | marine metagenome | isolation source: seawater | place: Pacific Ocean: South West | collected 2011
ATGAAAAACTCAAAGTGGAAAAATCTACCGCGAAGATCAAAGGCTTTAAGAATCGCAAGACCAGCCTCTTCAAGCTGGGGCTCCAGTTTCCTGGCAAAGTAATAGTAGAGATCGGAATCCTCGTTGACAGCCTCCATCACTCCTTTGCTATAGCGAAGAGAGGAAGAGAAAACCAGTTCGCCATCATCATCCACCAGTCCATCAAAGGTTACGATCGGCTCCTGAATAAACTCTTCCAGAATGTAGTCCACGGGAAGTTTGTCGCCCAGGTAATGTCTGACTTGTCCTTCGTTGTCGAGCCGATAGGTTTTAGCGGCGCCCACTCCGATGTCGGGCTTCGCCACCACCGGATAACCGACCTCCTTGATGAAGGAAAGAACCTCTTCTTCGCTCCTACAGACTCTGCCGCGAGCCGGGCTTAAACCGGCATCGATGAAGACCTTCTTCATCTCTGACTTACGCTTAATTGAATCTATACGGTCGATTCGAATGCCCTGGATATTGAAGTCGGTTCTCAACCTGGCCTCTGTCTCCAACCAGTATTCATTATGGGAGTCCAATCGATCCAGTTTGCCAAAACGATGGGTAAAGTATCCCAGGGCTCTCACCAACTGGTCGTAGTCATGCATGTTTTCAACCCGGTAGTACTCGGTCATCGCGCATCTTACATCCTCGGGCATATGCTCGAAGTAAGCATCGGAGAGCCCAAGCACGTTGGCCCCTTTTTCCCTCAGGCGAAAACAAAAATTCTTATAGTTCGGCGGGAAGTGGGGGGAGATGAAAACAAAATTCATGGGAGGTCTTACCGTGACTCAGTGAAACCTCAGTATATAAATGCCTTTCAACGGCAAAGTCAAGCAAAAGCGCGCATATTGTTTACTTTACATACTCTGCACGGACATCGACAAAAAGTAAATTCACTAAATACAGTATCAAAGCCCCCTAGAGCTGAGGCATCCTCAACTCTTCATCGGTAGCTTTGATTAGTCTTCGTCTGGCAACGGCAGACACAGTTCTATCCGGGTCACGCATCAAAAGCCTGAGAGTCTCCTGGGAAATAGTGTTGTTCCAGGCCAACTCCAATCTTGCCAGGGGATTCCGATCCCTCAAGATCATCATCACCTCATCCTCGGACGGAAAACGTTTCTGGGCCAACTTTACCCTGTCCGTAAGAACTCCACCCAATAGGCTACCCAGGGGCTTGATGATGCCGGAAGCTCCCTCATAGGTCCGCCTGCACAATTCAGAAATAACTTCCGACAGACTGTAAGATTCGCCCTTTCGACCGGAATTGAAGTCATCTGGCTCTTTGAAGATAACCGGACAAATTCTCATGGTTCTGACCTCGCCTGCTCTTTCTGGTCTCTGACTAGAGATTCTCCCGGAGCCCGACTATAGAAATCAGGATCAGGATGAACGCCGCATAAAATCGCGGATATATATTCGAATGGCATACTATGTCAGCCCGGAGTCGATGTCAAGCGAGCTTTCTTTAATCTTTCAAGGCGACCATCAATATCACTTCTTCTTCGAAAGAGAGAGCCTGTGCTTCAAGCGATGGAATTCGGCTTCCGCTAACGCATATTCATCAAGACCAATCTCTTGCAAATCTAGAGCCTTCTGCTGGGAAACCATGGCTTCCTTGTCTTTGCCATGCAGCAACTGAACCAGACCGATGAAAAAATTGGCTACGGTCAACTGCTGATTAGTCCTGGCTCGAGAAAGTAGCTCCTTGCTCGAGAGGCTTTTCCTCAAGAATAAATAGACCGGGTAGGGCCAGACATTTTTGTTGAGCCTGGAGACAGCCTTTTCATCAAGAGTCTGGGCGCGTTCGCTCCGTCCCGAAAGTCGGTAGCCAATATTAGCGTAGCAAGCGGCGGAAACTCCTCCTCGTCCCTTCCAGGAAGTCATTGTCAAATACTGCTCCATCTCTTTTGCCGCCCCGTGATAACGGGCAAGGTCAAAATTCAAAATAGCTCTTTCATAGAGCGGCGCCGCATTGTTTTTCCTAGAAAGCTTAATCAATCGCCCATAGTAATCGATTTTCTGATCCGTCTCACAATAATGGACAAAGGACTTCCAATCAGGATAGAGAAGGTAGTCCCTGTCCCGTTCGGCTCGCCACCGTAAATACACCTTTTTGCTCTCGGAGATCCTCTTCAAACGATAGAGAACCAGAGCCTTTTCGATGATAACCGAAGGCGTGGCCACCCCGCATGCCTCCGCTTGATTCAATGACTCCAACGACTTTTGGAACATTGACTGGGCTCTATAGCAGCGACTCTTGTACAAAAAAGAAGTAGGGGTTGGTTTGGCTTTTATGGCCAGGTCCAGATAGTGAATCGACTTCTTGTACTGTCCCTGCTTGAAAGCAATTTTGCCGATCAAACGATAAACCCTATGGGTTTTGAATCCTCTCTTAGTCGCTTCGAAAAGACTGGCTTGAGCGCCAGGGTAGTTCTTGAGTCGATAGTAAGCTTCAGCCCTATGAAAGTATTCCCTCTCGGCTTCGATCCCCGGAGAAGGCACCATATTCAGTGCTCGCTTGTACTCAGAGTTGGCTTCCCTGTACATGCCTAGCTGTTCAAATATGTCAGCCCTGCGAACATGGTAGCGAATCAACCTGGGGCAGATTTTAATGGCGGCGGTGGCTTCAGATAGGGCGCCATGAAGATCCCCTCTGTCTTCTAGAAGAAAACTTCTCTGATAACAATCCTCTGCCCTGGTCCGTAACTTATTGGTCTTATCGGTCTTCTCTGCCCCTGTCACCTTAAGAGTCGCCGGCTCCCCTGCCCAGACAGCCTCTGTATGGCAGAGAAAACAGGCGGCGATTGGCAGAATTGCCGGATAAATAGACTTTGAGAATGATGAATAAAGCGCCATGGCGACTATTTTACTAGCTATTCTCGGGTATAAGGTATTCGATGGCAATATGGCTGTAATTCGGCAAGGGCGGACGAATTTATTTTGCATGACGGCAATATGGTTTTTATAAAAGTAAACGGCAACGGCTCTCTAGCCGTTCAGCTGGAGCTTCCCAATACCTCCATAAGCTTTATCGCCGAAGATGAATCCTTCATGGCCGAGATCATCGACTTTATTGCCGAGACCAGGGAGAGCACCCAGGACCATGATGGAGAAAGCTATCTCTCCAGAAGCCTCAAAGAGCTGGACTTAAGTGACAAGCTGAGCATACCTATCATATTGACCAAAGACTTTGAAGCTGAGAATCACTACCTTCTCCAGATAAAGCTTTCCGAGAAAAGCGTCATTGTTCACTCCATCTCCCAGGCGGAGTTGGAGTCGCTTTTGATCGCGTTTAAAGACGCCAGTATTCAACTAGAAGAAGTCTGAGGACTTTTTAGAAGAAGTCTGAAGACTTTTGCCGCTATTTGTCGCTTCCTTCTATGGAATCGTAAATTATTCTGGCCAGAGGAACATGCAATTTTATCGTTGCTTTTTCAATGCGGGGTTTATCCACCGGGATTTTGAGATTTACAGAGGCATTTTTCAAGGCAGGATTTTGGACCTCCAGCTCCATCACCGGTCTTCCCTGGGAATCATTCTGCATCGATACCCTGAGAGGGTTCAGCTTCATCGGTCCGAAGGACGTGTCCAGATTCACCGTCAATCCGGAGATATCCCCCAGGCTGACGCCTCCCCCTGCTTGCGCTCCATTCCTCGAAATTTGGGCGGATACCTTCTCGCTGAGATCAATTGAATCCACCGTCAAATTCAAATCGCTTATCGGCTCATGCACTTCTATGTGCTCGCCGCCCCGGGCTCCGACGCTTACATCGTAGGTACCATCCCGGTTATTGTCTAGTTTAAATGAATCGATGTCATCGGTTTTACGAAAAAGCCGCATCATGGATTTGACTTTATCCATGGCCTCCGGTTGTTTCATAAGCTGCCGCATGGGACTGTCAGCGTCAAAGTGCTGTTCTCGCAAGCGCACCGTGTTACAGCGGTTCTTGCCCAGCACCCGCATGGAAGAGGTGCTGTCTATATATGGACCACATCTGTCGCTGCCAATGGTCATGGAATGACTGGTGGAGCCCCGTACTCCGCCGAGCGGTCCCCGGACGGTGCTGGTGAATCCTTTCATATCGGAGAGCCGCAAACCGTTCTCGGTCTCTTGCATGTTAAAAGAAACCTTTTCAGCCACCCGGGTCGACTGGGGAGAGAAACCTTTGACCCTTATGTTTGGAGCGTCACCGACTGTCGACTCCTTAAAATCGACATAGACATGGCTGCGATTTGCGCCGTTGCGAGTGACACTAAGAGCATCCACTCCATCCAGCTTATCCAGTGCATCGTTGAGCTTGCCCACCGGATCGTCGACTTTCAATTCATCGGCTAATTTCGAAAGAGCAGCCAACTCTGAAGAAGGCCTTGCCCTATCACTAACATCGGGGGCTCCCTTAGAACGGTCAGCCTCTTCTTCCTTGCCGCCTTGGGTTATGCCCTCAAGCAAACCGGAGGCTTCCGGTAGCCACTGCCGGGCCACATCCGCCATCTTAACCGCCGGTTGGTCGTAAGCTGTCTTCTCTCCAATATTTTGACCTGGGCTCGATTCAAGCTCTGTGCCGGAATTCGTCTTTGAACCGGGAACAAATTGAATCTTGTCCATTTCTGAATAAATCTGTGAAACATTGAAGTCGAAGATTACATCATCGCCTTCAACTTTGGCATCAAGCGGCTGTGAGCCGGCTTTAGACGGAGCGGTTTCAATATTGTCCATGGGAAAAACTGATGGGTAAGGAGTTTCTTGGGGGGATCAGAAGACAAGAATTTGGATTCTGGATATACGAACGATATAAAAATTCTGTGTCCATAGTGTACCCGGCTCGCTGCCGAGCCCAAAAACGGGCGCCAGTTCAAGCTCCGGCGCCGGGTACAAATTCATATTTACAAATCCTTGTAATCTTAACTTCGTTTTCTCATAATGAAATTCTAGAGCCATCTAGAAATTAGCCGATCTGCTTTCAGAATACTCAAGCAAGAACAAGTTCGGTGATTCCATTCGTAGTGGCAAAAAATAGCTACAATGGAAGTAGAAGTAAACAAGCAAACAAACTAACAGAGAAGCCTTTGAAAAATGCGTATCTCCATGAAGTAAATACTATCCCGGCGATTCTATGGATTCAGCCGGATGAGTTATTGCTGAGGCTATATTCCGAGCCATTTTACGGCTAAGACAATAGAAGCTACCAAACCACTCTTATAAAAACAGTAAAACCAAAAATCAAACTCCAGTACAGGAGTTAAAAAGCTGTCTTTGAACTTGACTCCTTGCTGCTTTCGGCATTGATAGCGTAGGCGCTAGAAACAAAAGAACTAAAAATACAGATTAAGTAAACGGGGTAACTAAATGGTCTATTTCGATTCCACCGGCATCACTCCCTCTTCTCAAAGCTTCCAAGAAAAAGACGCTTGCGGAGTTGGCTTCATTTATCGAAAAGAAGCCAGCCATGCCTGTATCTTTGACGCCATGGAAGCGCTGGCGAAAGTCGAACACCGGGGAGCGTGCGCAGCGGACGGAATCACCGGAGACGGCGCCGGCATCATGGCAGAGATTCCCAGAACTCTTCTCAAAGATGATGGCTTCGACATCACAGAATCCGATGCGGTAGGTGTGGTTTTCTTACCCCGTGAATTGACCAAGCAGTGCAAAGAGGTTTTCGAGGAGATAATAATCTCCTACGGCTTTTCCATAAAAGGCTGGCGCAGCGTTCCCACCCGGTCGGAGGTGTTGGGACCGATTGCGAAGATGAGTTATCCCAGCATTCAACAAGTTGTCCTGACCCCGGACGCAGGCATAAGCGAAGACGAAGCGGAGATAAGGCTCTATATAGCCCGTCAAAAGATAACCAACTCAATCTACAACGAATTTCACTGCGAAGACGATTTCTATATAGCTTCGCTCTCCACTCGCACCATCGTCTATAAGGCGCTAACCAGCAGCCTTGGTCTGAGGCATTTCTACAAAGACCTGACCGACGAAAGGTATCAATCGCGCTGGGCCGTCTTTCATAGACGATTCTCCACCAACACCCAGTCGCGTTGGAAACTGGCTCAACCCTTTCGTTTCATCGCCCATAACGGCGAAATCAATACCATCAACGGTAATATCAACTGGCTCAAGGCAAGACTGAGTGTTCAGAAAAACCTATCCGGAGAAGATGAAACCTACAGGGTAAACCCGGACTGGGCCGGCTCCGACTCCAGTGTTCTGGACTATGCCCTGGAGATGGTTCTACAGGAAGGAGATACACCGGAAGCCGCTTTGATGAAGCTCATTCCTGAAGCATACGAAAACGAAACCTATCTCAAAAACCATCCTGAGATTCTACATTTTTATGAATACTTTGCCAGCATCCAGGAACCCTGGGACGGTCCGGCATTAATCGTATACAGCGACGGCAAGACCCTGGGAGCAACCCTGGATAGAAATGGTTTGCGACCGGCCCGCTACACCCTCTACGAAGACGGAACAGTCATGCTCTGCTCCGAAGCCGGCATGAGCGTATCCGATGAAGGAAGAGTGATGGAAAGGGACCGGCTCGGTCCGGGAGACATGATCTCCCTCGAGATCGATAGCGGAATCGTCAGAAAGAATATCGAAATCAAACAGAGAATAGCGGCCACCCAGCCCTACGGACAGTGGTTGCTCCAGCAAAGAAGAGCCCTGGCCGAATCGGCCATGGAAGAGAGCGAAACCCTCGAAGAAAAAGATATTTTGACGCTTCAGAGGGCCAGTGGATATGGTCGAGAAGATATAGAGAAAACAATCGCCGCCATGGTGCTGACCGAAAAGGAGCCGATTCTCTCCATGGGTGATGATACCCCCCTGGCGGTTCTATCCGGCAAACCGAGAACCATATACGATTACTTCAAGCAAAAATTCGCACAAGTCACCAATCCACCAATAGATCCGATCAGAGAAAGGGTGGTAATGTCCCTGGAAAGTCATCTGGGTCCGAAGCCAAAAGTCCTGGTACCTGATTCGGTATCAGCCCAGACTCTTTTGCTTCCCTCGCCGGTATTGAACGAAGGAGAGCTTGCCTTTATCTATACCCTTGATCATCCTCTGAAAGCGACCCGGATCTCGACGGTGTTTGAAGAGAGTGTCGGTTTGAAGGAAGCTATAGAAGAGCTGTGCAAACATGTCAGAGAAGAAGTTAAATTCGGTTGCTCCATAGTCGTGCTCAGTGACAGACAGGCAAGTTTGCGTAATCCTGTCATACCGCCGATGATGGCGGCAGGGGCGATACACCACGATCTGATCAAGCATGGACTGAGACTAAATACTTCTATCGTTCTTGAAACCGCTCAATGTTGGACCAGCCACCACATGGCCTGCCTGCTTGCTGTGGGAGCCCAGGCGGTCTGTCCATACCTTGCCTTTGAAAGCGTCCGTCACTGGTATCAATCGGAGAAGACCGCTAAAAATCTGGAAAAGGCAAATGAGCTTGACGAAAAAGAGATTTTCGGAACCCTACTGGAGGGTTATAAAAATCTTGATGGAGCAGCAGCTCTGGAACGCTATCGGGTAGCCCTGGAACACGGAATTCTCAAGATCATATCCAAGATGGGAGTCTCCAAAGTATCCAGCTACATAGGAGCCCAGATACTGGAATGTCTTGGTCTGGGAAGCGAAGTAATCGACCTTTGTTTCCCCGGTGTGCACTCACCGGTGGGCGGTCTCGATTTCCAGGAAGTGCAGAGGGAGATAGTAAGACAATTTGAAGGCGCCGCCAGAGAAGACGGCAAACTTGCCGACCATGGACAGCTGAAAAACATTCCCACAGGAGAATACCATCGCAACAATCCGGAGCTGGTCAAAGCGCTACACAAAGCCCTGGCTCTTAAGGATAAAGATATAAAAGAAGAAGAGAAGAAAAAGCAATTTGAAATTTACAGCTCCTTAGTTGATAGTCAACCGCAAACAGCTCTAAGAGAATTGCTGAGGATCAAATCGGATAGAGAACCGATAAGCCTTTCGGAAGTAGAGCCGGAAGAAGCAATTCTCTCTAGATTTCTTACCGGTGGTATGTCCCTTGGTGCCCTCAGCAAAGAGTCCCACGAGGCCCTGGCCATAGCGATGAACCGCCTTGGAGCCCGTTCCAACTCGGGCGAGGGTGGAGAAGATCCACTTCGCAACAGGCCCATTAGAGTCAACGATGACGGCACCAGCGATGACTTCCCCGGTCTCAAAAACCTGAAAGAAGGAGACCACGCCTTATCAAAAATTCGCCAGGTGGCGTCCGGAAGGTTCGGAGTTACCCCGGAATATCTGGTCACGGCTGAGCAGCTGGAGATAAAAGTCGCCCAGGGAGCCAAACCAGGAGAAGGCGGGCAACTTCCCAGCCACAAAGTCTCCGAATACATCGCGGGATTGAGAAGAACCAAACCCGGGGTCTCCCTGATTTCGCCCCCTCCCCATCACGACATCTATTCTATAGAAGACCTGGCCCAGCTGATCTACGATCTCAAATCGGTGAATACCGAAGCGGACGTGTCGGTCAAACTTGTTTCGGAACACGGTATAGGCACCATCGCCACCGGGGTGGCGAAAGCAAATGCCGACATCATCCATGTGTCGGGCCATGACGGTGGCACCGGGGCAGCACCACTAAGCTCAATCAAAAACGCCGGTATGCCCTGGGAGTTAGGTCTCACCGAAACCCACTCCACCCTGGTGGAAAGAGGACTGAGAAACCGAGTCAGACTGAGAGTTGATGGCGGCATACGCACCGGACTCGATATTATTAAAGCATCCATGATGGGAGCCAACGAATTCGCCTTCGGCACCATTGCCCTTCTCTCCCAGGGTTGCATAATGGCTCGGGTATGCCATACCAACAATTGCCCCGTGGGAATCGCCACCCAGAAAGAGAAGCTCCGGGAAAGGTTTAGCGGGGACCCACAATCGGTGGTGGACTTCTTTAAATTTCTGGCGGCGGAAGTTCGATACTTACTGGCGAATTTGGGATACAGCACCCTGGCGGAGCTGACCGGTAGGGTGGACCTTTTTGAAGTGGCCGACGTGACCTCGGTTCCCAAAACAAAAAATCTGGAGTTGGAAAACTTTTTCAAACCGAGAGGTCCGTCAAAATTCTGCGGCATTCTGGAAAAACCGGTAGAAGAACCGAGCTTAAACGAAAGATTGGCTTCTAATCAAGCCCTTGTCGAAGCGGTGGCAAATCATGGAACCTCCGTTCAAGACTGGGAGATTCACAACACCGACAGAACAGTGGGTGCCACCCTCGCTGGTATGATCGCTCGAAAGCATGGGGACCATGGCTTTGGAGGTCAAATTGTTCTCAACTTCTCCGGAGTAGCCGGTCAGAGTTTTGGCGCCTTCAACATACAAAATGTGAGGCTCAATCTGGAAGGCGCAGCCAATGATTACGTGGGCAAAGGAATGTCCGGTGGAGAGATAACCATTCGCTCGAATCTGGGTGGAGATTTCACCGATGTTCTGGCGGGCAACACCGCCTTATATGGTGCCACCGGGGGTCGACTCTTTGTCCAGGGAAGAGCGGGAGAAAGGTTTGCCGTGCGCAACTCTCGCGCGGTGGCTGTGGTGGAAGGAACCGGAGACCACACCTGTGAGTATATGACTGGCGGTCTTGTTCTAGTACTAGGAAAAGTAGGGCGCAATTTTGGAGCAGGCATGACCGGCGGACTTGCCCTTGTCCTAGATGAAGACGGCTCCTTCGCCGCGCGCTTCGGTCCGGATACGGATAAAGTATTGATGCGCCTCACAAAAGAGAGCGAAGGCGAAATTCTCAACCTGTTGGAAGATCACCGAAGATTGACGAATAGCAAAGTTGCGGCACAGATTTTAGAGAGTTGGCAAAAGGTCAAAGAACAATTTGTTCTGGTCGTGCCCCAGAGCGAACTGCAGAATGAACTCGCATCAAAGAGTAGACCGTTCACGCCGGTGAGGTCTGAAACAAACGAAGCGGTGCTCGGTCCCATAGCCGGCACAGCCTGAAGAGAACATTGACAGCTTAGCGCGGCATATCTGAGCCGATTATTTTGCCGTCCTTCAGGCGAATAACTCGTCGGGAGTATGAAGCAACTTCTTGATCATGGGTGACTAAGATAACTGTCAGACCATTACGGTGCATCTCTTCAAGCAGGATCATTATCTCACCGGATGTGGTGCTATCCAGAGCTCCGGTGGGTTCATCGGCAAGCAGTATCTGGGGGGAGTTCACCAGGGCTCTTGCTATGGATACCCGCTGCTGCTGCCCGCCGGACAATTCGCTGGGTCGGTGCTTGAAGCGATCACCAAGACCCACCATCTCCAGATACTTTCTTGCTCTCTCTTCTCGCTCGATCTTATCCACACCGGCGTAAACCAGGGGCAACATCACATTCTCCAGGGCTGTCATTTTAGAGAGCAAATTGAACTGCTGAAAAACAAATCCGATCTTTCTATTTCTTACTCCGGCAAGCTCATCATCGCTATAGTTTTGAACCTCCAGCCCATCGAGAGAATAAATCCCGGAAGTGGGATTATCCAGGCAACCGATCACGTTCATGAGGGTCGATTTACCGGATCCTGATGCCCCCATGATGGCAACAAACTCTCCGGAAGGGATGTCCAGACTGACTTCATTGAGGGCATGAACCGGCTGAAAGTCCAGGTCATAGGTGCGGCTAACTCTTCGCAATTGAATCATCGTTATGTCACCGCCTCACTCACTTCTCAAAGCATCAATCGGGTTCATGCGGGCAGCCCTTCTAGCCGGATAGATGCCGAAGAACAATCCCACCAGGATTGATACCATGAAGGATAAAATAATCGACCAGGGGGTAACCACGGTCTTGAATTGCATAACGAAAGATAGACCATGGGCGCCAAGTAGGCCCAACAGAATCCCGACCATGCCACCGGAAAAGGAGAGCACGGTGGCTTCAACCACAAACTGGGACATAATGTCTCCCGTTCTTGCACCGATTGCTTTTCTGATGCCGATCTCCCGGGTGCGCTCGGTGACCGAGACGAGCATGATATTCATAATTCCGATTCCACCAACAAGAAGTGAGATGCCGGCAGTAGCCCCTAGTAAAACAGTAAACAATCCGGTCATCTCCTGGCTCGTCTTCAATAGATCTTGCTGGGTACGAAGGTAAAAATCATCCACCATGGGTGATTTTATCTTGTGTCGCTGCCGCAAAAGATTTGTGATCTGGAACTGGGCCGGAATGATATCCGCCTCGGACTTGGCTTGTACAAGAATATACTTCACAGAACGACCGGTGCTCGGGTTGTATCCGAACAGACGGTTATAGGCAGTGGTTATTGGTACGATAACCACATCATCAAGGTCGATAAAGCTGGCGGCGCCTTTCTTTTCCATTAGGCCGATCACCTCAAACAGCTCTCCGGCTATAAGAATTTTTCGGCCCAAAATCTCCTGGTCTTTGGAAAACAGACTCTCCAGAACCGTATTTCCCAGGACACAGACCCGGGCACTATGCTCCACATCAGCACTGTTGAAGAAGCGCCCCCGAGCGACATCATAGTTTCTCACTTTGGGATAGCCCGGCAATGTTGCCACCACGGATGTTTGAACATTCTGTCCTTCGTGCTGTACTTGAAGAGGCATATTCAATCCGGGCGCGACAGCTCCCACCGCGGGACACATATCTCTTATAGCTTCAGCGTCCTCCAGGGTGAGGGTGGCGGATGTCCCCATACCCATGCTCACATGGCCGGTCTTGGCCGCCCCGGCTCGCAAATAGATAATGTTTGAGCCCAGGGAGCGGATCTGACGATTCGACTCTTCTCTAGCCCCCTGGCCCACGGCTAACAGAGCGATAACGGCTGCGATACCAAATGTAATGCCTAATATTGTCAGAAAACTTCTCAACCGGTTTGAGAAGATCCCCTGAAGAGCAAGTGTGATAAGCTCCCAGAAAGACATAGATGCTCCCTAGCGCCCTCTGGGCATGCCCATCTTACGCCCGACGCTCTTGCCCCGTCTTCCCCACTTGGCGCCATCATAACCGTGCTTGGATAGTTGTTCTTCGGTCAGTGAGACAAACACCTGATCGCCCGGCTCCAGACCTTTCAAAATCCGGGTCTTATTGCCGGCGGTACGACCGATTTTGAGGCGACGGAAAATAGGTTTGCCCTCTTTATCCGGAACAAGAACACCGGTCTTCCCTTTTTCCGAGATTATGCAGACAGCGGGAATCACCAGCACGTCATCCAGGGCGCCGGCCAGAAACTCCGCTTTGACGTTCATCCCGGCCATTAAGAGGGCCTGGTCGTCATCATCGATGGAGGAATGCACCTCAAACGTGGTGACATTCTGGGTCACCACCGCCGCCGGAGCTATGAGAGTAACTGTTCCTTTAAACTGCTTGTCCGGGTAAGCATTGGCTGTAATCCGAGTGTTCTGACCCAATTTCAGATGGGCCATATCGGTCTCGGACACCGATGCCACCATCTCCAGATTGCCCGCCAGGGAGACTATCGAGCTTGAGGTGGCTGAAGTTGTGGCTGCCGCGGTGGTGGGAGTCACTATCGCTCCCACGTCGGCATACTTCTGTGAGATAACCCCATCAAAAGGAGCCCGGATGCGACAATCGTTGAGCTGGCTTTCGAGAAATCTAAGTTGACCCCGGGCCTGGGCCACAGAATGTTTAGCTGCCCGCTTATCTTCTTCCCGAGAACCTGCCTTCAAAAGACTCAACCTCTGGTTCAATGAGTCTAATTCAGCTTTGGCTTGCTCCACCGTGGCCGCTGCCTGGGCAAGTTCTTGCTGGGCCTGCTCCAGAGATATGGAGGCGACGCTCTGCACCGTGACCGCGTTGAGTCGATCTTGATCGGAGACGGCGCCTTCTCTGGCCAGCTTGACCATGCGGGAAGCGTTGACCTGGTCTCTGAGCAACTCGGCTTTCTTGGACTTGACCAGCGACTGCGCCCGGGTAAAAGTTTTCATGGCGAAAGAGACACCATCCTCGGCTTTGTCTACCTGGGCCTGTGCCTCCCTAATTTCCTGGGGTCTGTTACCGCTCAAAAGTTTATCGTAGTTAGCCTGGGCAAGATTCATCGCCGACCGTGCCGCTTCAACCTGACCAATCAGATTGCTGTCGTCCATCAAGGCGATAATTTCGCCTTTCTTGACCTGGTCCCCCTGCTTGACATAGAGCTGCTTGATCAAACCGGTTTGTTTGGGGCTGATCTTGACTTCTTGAATGGGGCGGATAATTCCCGAGGCTGAAATAGATAGATCCAGGGAACTTTTGCCCACGGTAATTAAAGAGCCGGGTGTCGACTCTTCCTCGGATTCTCGAAGAAAAAAGTACCAGCCGGCGGTGGCTGCCGCCGCCAGAAGTGCAATCAAAACCAACAAGATAATCTTGCCCGGGCCCTTTCTTCGATGAACCCCTTTTTTAGAATCGATTTCCTGCTGGAGCATAGACCGTCCAAAAACACTTCAAAGAAGTATTCTAGCGCAATAAACAAGTTTTGCTCCGTATTGCCGGATCAATGACAAAAACTAGGAGACGGCGATAGGTGTGGCGAGAACCTCAGAAACAAGCTCCTTTGCCTCTTCTTGAATTTTGCCAAGGTGTTCCTGTCCTTTGAAACTCTCCGCATATATCTTGTAGACATCTTCCGTGCCGGAGGGTCGAGCGGCAAACCAACCACTCTCAGTTTCCACCTTGAGACCGCCTATGGAAGCTCCGTTACCGGGAGCCTCTGTCAATTTACGAGTAATTTTGTCGCCGGCAAGCTCAGTGGCGGCGACCTGATCGGCGCTGAGCGCTTTCAACTTCTTCTTCTCTTCGCCGGTAGCCGGCGCATCGATACGAGCATAGGCCGGTTCACCGAACTCTTCGGTCAACTCTTTATAGTGGATACTTGGATCTTTGCCGGTGGAAGCCAGAATTTCAGCACTGAGAAGGGCGAGGATGATACCATCCTTATCCGTGGTCCAGACTTTGCCGCTCTTCCTCAAGAACGAAGCTCCCGCGCTCTCTTCTCCGCCAAACCCGATGGAGCCGTCAATCAGACCGCTCACAAACCATTTGAATCCGACCGGAACTTCAATTAACTTGCGATTCAATCTTCCGGCAACTCTGTCGATCATAGAGCTTGATACCAGAGTCTTTCCTATGGCGCAGGAATCGCCCCAGTTCTTGCGGGTACCGAAAAGATACTGAATCGCCACGGCAAGATAGTGGTTGGGATTCATCAAACCGCCGGTGGGAGTAACAATCCCGTGACGGTCATGGTCGGTGTCATTGGCAAAAGCGACATCGTATTTATCTTTCAGAGACAAGAGCCCTGCCATCGCATATGGTGAAGAACAATCCATTCTTACTTTACCGTCCCAGTCACAGTACATGAATGAGAAGGTAGGATCCACCGTTGTGTTCACCACCTCGATAGGCAAGTCATATGCCTCTATGAGCTTCTGCCAGGACGCAAGACCGGCACCGCCCAGGGGATCCACTGCCGCTTTTATGTCGGCACTCTTGATCAAGTCCATCTCGAGCACGTCTTTCAACTCAGAGGCATAGAGCTTATTGAAATCAAACTCCCGGGTGGTGGACTGCGAGCGGGCAGCAGAAATAGATACTCTCTTTACCCCCTTCAAATCAGCAGCCATCAATTCATTGGCTCTCTTTTGAATCCATCCGGTCACATCGGTGTCGGCAGGTCCTCCGTTCGGCGGGTTATATTTATATCCCCCGTCTTGTGGAGGGTTGTGGGAAGGAGTGATCACAATGCCGTCCGCTTGGTCTTTGTTCTCGCTATTGTGCTTGAGGATAGCCAGGGATACAGCCGGTGTGGTCGTATATCCGCCATCAACATCGATCATGGTGACAACTTCATTGGCGGCCAATACCTGGAGAGTGGTTATAAAAGCCGGCTCTGAAAGCGCATGGGTATCGATTCCGAGATACAAAGGACCATCTATTCCCTGCTTCGAACGGTAGTCGCAAATGGCCTGGGCAGTGGCGAGAACATGCGCCTCGTTGAATGTACGCTTCAAAGAGGAGCCGCGATGGCCGGAAGTTCCGAAAGTCACCTGCTCTTCAAGCCTGGAAGGGTCTGGACTTTCTGTGTAATAGGCTGACACGAGCCGTGGAATGTTGACCAGTTTCTCTGGACGTACTCTTTTACCCGCATCCTCGCTAATGTTAGCCATCAAAAACTCCCTCCCCGGAGAACCGCTCAAAACAGCTCCTAGGATAGCTCAGGTTTTTGAAATCCTCGGCAGATGTCTTGAAATTTTCATATTGTCCGGCAGTACCGCCAGCTCGAGAAAGAGCTCACAGGTACCACCGCTAGTCAATAAATTGGCACCTGGGAGTTGAACTGATCCGTCTCCAATAGTCCTCAAGACTGATACTTTCAAAATAATTTTCCGGCACTATATATGAAGATAGCTGAATTAGACCCCGAAGGAAATCGCAGCAGAATGAGAAAGTTAAGACCCTGTCCAGGGAGACCAAACCTCTTGGACATTCTCCTTACCACAGTAATAGCCACAATTGTTGCATTTACAGCCATGCCGAAAAGCAGCATAGCCCGAGAGGCTTCGAAGCCGAAAGGTTTGATTATCATGCAAGAAAACGGATGCCTCAACTGTCACTACGTGCAAGGAGACGGAGGCTTTATCGCTCCACCGCTAGATGGTATCGGAGGACACAGACAAAGAGAAGATCTGATTGAGAAGCTAACCTCTAAGAGGGACTCTTCGCAAAATAAAAAGAGAAATGACCGGACCTATCCCTCGCCAGAAGAATTCATGTCTCACGTAAAACTAAAACCAAAGGATGCAGAAAACGTAGTCGACTATTTAATTAGCCTTCCAGCCGACGCGAACATTGCGGTCAAAGGCCATGGTGATAGCTGGAAGGACGACTTTCCTCTGGGCTCCCAATTCACCGCGGCAGAAAAATCGAAGAGTTCTATGCTAGGGAAGAAAATGTTTTACAAAAGTGGCTGTATAGCCTGCCATTTGGTGGAAGGGGAAGGTGGACGCTCCGGACCCACTCTTGACGGAATCGGAGCCAAAAGAAGCCGCAAGTTTATCGAACGGAGGATAGCCGGGGGAGCAGTAGTAGTAAAATGCGGAACAGAGTATAGCCCAAGCAAATACACCATGCCACCGTCCTCTCTTTCAAAAATTTCAATCAAAAAAATAACTGACTACTTGATGACCCTGCCTCCCGAGAGTAAACAAAATGAGGCAAGTCAGTAGCATGGACTATGGTTTCCAGGCGTAGAGAAAATAGCTCCCATTAAGAACGTCAACTTTTTGAGAGTGAATCGCAATTCACTGTAAACCGTACTGCACTATAGAAGGTTTAAGGTAAAGCCGCTTCAGTACAGCTAGCTTGCTGCTCTTTACTTTGCCAATACAAGAAAGCGCCTGATAGCTATGCTTTTCAGGCGCTTTCAAATCGCATAGGGGTGTAACAATAACAATCTAATGCAGTTTTAGACAAGGCCCTATTATCTAAGTGAATTTCATCTGCGACTAATATCATGAACTCATACAGCTTTGCACTTGATTCTCATATATGAGCATGGCGCGTTAAGATTTTTAACGGTCATTTAATGAGAACCATTGGCGCATTTAGCCATTTTTAAACGTATAAGAGAGCAAATCCGAAACCAGCCCGATCTTTATTGAGAATAATTTGCAATAATTTCAATCCGACGACAACACCTTTACCGGAGACTCATAGATGGGCAAACTATTTTTCGGAACACAGACTGGTACCACCGATGCTATCGCGGAGAAAATTCAAGAAGCATTACCAGAGCATATTGATGAGATCAAATGCATTATGAGCGTCAAGCCAGAAGAGTTCGTCGAGCCGGAATTTCTTATTTTAGGTGGATCTACTTGGGGCGATGGTGAGCTGACCGATGATTGGGCCGACTTCTTTCCCCAGATGGATAATATTGACTTCACAGGGAAAACGGTGGCACTTTTTTCTCTAGGCGACCAGCACGGCTACGGATATAACTTTGTCAGCGCAATGAGATTGCTGTACGACAAAGTTAAGGAGAAGGGAGCCCGGGTCATAGGAGACAAAGTACCTATAGAAGGATTTGAATACGATCATTCCGAGTCAGTAATAGACGACCACTTAATCGGACTTGCCGTTGATGAAGTGAACCAGCCCGAGTTGACGGACGAGAGAATAGAGCAGTGGGCTGAAATGGTCAAAACTGAAATGGAAGCATTCGCTACAGCCTGAGGAGAAAATAGATGAGATACACCGGACCAAAGGCCAAAAGATGCCGTGCCACCGGGATTAACTTATACGGAAACCAAAAGTTTGACCGACTAAGAAAACCTTACCCTCCTGGTGCCCATGGTCAGGCGCGCAAGAAAAAATCCAGCTATGCTGAACACCTTATTGAAAAACAAAAGATAAAGTGGTCTTACGGATGCACCGAAAGACAGCTGAGAAAAATCTACAAAGAAGCGGCGAAAACAAAAACTAACACAGGTCTTCTAATTCTCCAGATTCTAGAAAGCAGGCTTGATAACGTTATTTTCAAATCCGGCCTGTTCGCAAGCAGAAGCCAAACAAGACAACTGGTCTCCCATGGTCATGTTCTGTTAAATGGACAGAGAGTATTCACGCCCTCGATCCGGCTAAAAGTCGGAGACAAATTAAATTTCAAATCAAAGAGCCAGAAGTTTATAAAAACACTGACTGAAGATTGGAAGAGCGTACCGCAAGTTTGGCTTTCCGTTGATAAAGATAGTTTGACCATAGAGGTTAAAGCCCTACCGACAAGAGATCAAATAGACCAAACGTTTAATGAACAGTTTCTTGTTGAGTACTACTCGCACTAAAAAAGGAAATATCGAAATGAAAGTCTATCTAAGTGGAGGACCATTCGATGGAAGTCTAAATGACGCGCCGTCGAATCTGCCCTTGTACCTGGTAGTGAAAAATCACCCCGACTATCCCGTATACAAGATTGCTTCCCAGTGCACGAACAAAAAATGTTCATGCCCGTGTCAGTACTGTTTCATCGGCTACGAATCAAACCTGAACTTTCAAAGTCTGGAACAAACAGGTATCTCCAGCTGATGTTAGAGGAGAAAAAATTGAATCTCTTGTTTTCAAAAGGACCTATAGATGGACTTTCGTTTTCATGCCCTCTAGTCCCTCCAAATGTTTTCTACCTTCCTAATAAAGCACCTAATTTAGTGTCGACATACGTATTCACTTCCGTAGGTAGCGGCGGCGATCTCGTGTATGAGTACCAGGGCGCAACCCTGGTAACAGAGAAGACCAAAAGAGAGCTGATATACGGAACGGAACAGGACATCGACTATGAATTCACTTCCTCGGAGATCGAATGTGTTCTTTAGCTGGATCTCAAAAAGCAGGAAATGAATCTGGCTGCATTAGAACCGAAAGGATTATGCAAGATCCGCATGTGGCTATTGATCAGATTGCAGGAGTCGAGAGACGACCATCAAACTCTTCGGAAGTATGCAAAGCAGCGAAAAGCAAATCTACCGCATTTAGTGCCACGATATAGTCAATGGCGCGTGTGTTTCCAAATGGAATAAACTCACCATGAATAAACAACGAACACTAGAAAGTCCATCTATCCTCATTTCGCAGAGCTTAGACGAAAAGCTGGAAAAGATGTCAAAGATGAAGAATATACCAAAGTCTCGGTTGGTAGAGGAGCTTCTACTGGAAGGCGTAAAGCGCAAGGCAGCTATTGATGGTGCTGCTGAGCCGCCGAAGATGAATGAGAACATCCAAGAGGAAACATTTAAACTTGCGGCCCAATGTTTCTATTTAAACATGAGACAATTTGAGTATTTAGGCTTAGATGAATCCGAGATGCAGAGAATTCATGAAAGCAGCGAAGACTACTACAATGCACTCTTAAAACGGCCTGTAACCATTAATTCATAATGTATTTCTTCAGCCATCTTCTCTCAGTTTCATCTTAAAAGGCTCGGTCTCATCAAACCAATCAAAAATTGTGGAAACAGTATCCGCCTTGATGGCGCTGGTCTCGGTAAGCAGATGCGATCGTTTTTCCAGCTTCACGTACTTCTTCTGATCGGACTTGATGCAGGAATAGAGCAACAGCGCATCGGTCGGTAAAACAACCATATCTTTGCCGCCCACCATAAACAAGAGGGGTGGATCTTTCTTTACCCTGGGACCATGAATCAGCGCTTTTGCCACATACCCCTGGGTTCGAAGAAGATCGATCCAGGTTACCCGGCGACGGATCTCAGTATCGCTTTTGATATCATCTTTTACGTCTCGGTCTCTTGAAAGGAGGGCGTTGACGAAATGATTCAGTCTCATGTTCATATGAGGACTGACCATTACAGGAAGCGTTGCTTCCATCGCACTCATTGGGTGAACAAAGAGAATAGGATTGATTTGAACCGCGGGAGCAGAGAGGATGATACCGTCAATAAGATCGCGACTCTCCACCGCCATTTTCAGACAAGGCGTAGCACCAAGACTTTCCCCCAATAGGCAGATAGGAGTTCGAGGATACTCTTCTCGAACCATGGAGACCAGCTCCACCAATTTTTTATGACTTCTACCGTAATGAATTCGACGCTTCGAGCGGATACCGTCCACCAGAGGTCTCTTATCGGTAAAGAAATTACGCCCGAATCCATACATATCGTAGGCGATACCATAGAAGTTGTTGGCGGCAAGAATTTTAGCCAACTTGTCGTAACGTCTTCCATGCATGGTGAAGCCATGGACAAAAATGACGATGCCGCGATAATTCTTACCTTCTTTGCCTTCTTTTTTGATAGGTATCCACTCATAAGTAGGGATCTTCAGGCTCTGTGTATATTTGCCGTCCTGAATATACTCATAAAGAGAGTCCCCGGATATTTGCTCTTCGATGGATTTTTTTTCTGTATCTGTTTCGGCTTCCAAGCACTCTACATCAATGGCAGAAGCCGGAGGACAGAAAGAAGCAAGTGCCAGAGTAGAGACCATAAGAAGGCACAGGAAGACAGCCGCCTGCCGGTGCCCTGGAACTTCTATTTGATATCGGGAGCGGAGCCTGGTCAAAAGACCACCTAAAAGCTCGGTGAAAACGTCAACGGTCTTCTCCTGACCCTGAAGAACAAGGTGGTGCCGAGCACGGCAGAAGAAGTGCCAGGATCCTACTTCATTGAGACTTCAAAAAAACTGAACTGAATCTCAAACTGCTAAGCAATACTGAACTCTCTCAACAAAGCTCAGATAATAAATTTTATGACTTTTCATGTAGTTAAATTCCGAAGGAATCCAAGAATTTAGCCGCAAAAAGATAAAAAATCAGAACACTCGGAGAAACCAGCCAAAAGCCCACAGAGCGCAGCTTTTAGAGCCGCTCGTTGAGGAAGGTTAAATCCCTTACTGAAAAGCTGTGGCTGAGCTATTTTCTCAACGATCAAGCCCCGCCCTGGTCTCCTACAAGGTCCGCAAAGCAAAGCGGCCAGGAAAAAGTAACTGCTGGCAAATCAGATTTTTTGTGATACGCTGATGAAGCGATTACAAATTGTAGTCACTCAACTACAAATATGAGACCAAAGAAAGTAAAAACGTCCAATATAAGCCTGCGCATTCCTGATGAATACAGGAAGCAACTGCAATTGCAGGCGGATAAGAAAGGAGTGAGTTTCAACGCCCATTTGCTCCGGGTGCTAGAAATTCATTTGATGAGCTCCGGCTTTGGGCCAACTTCAGTAACAACAAGCTCCGGCAGACTCTTCGAAATCAGATTCGAGGAGTATACTGACAACGTTGACGAAACTTCATTTGCTTTTTTTGTAGATGAGCCTAAATTCGAGAAGGAGCGTGCTTATTATGTTATTGGTATAGGCCGCACCGTCCTTCGAGATTGGCAGGTGACTGACAAAGTGACCGTAGCAAAAGAAGTCGGACTGGCGTTACTTAACTTCTATAATCGTCAGGGCATGGAGGTAGATAAACTGATCTGGAATCAGTACTCAGGGGTCGATGAAGACAATAAAAGGCTCCTGCAAGTAGCTGAAGTGCCAGAAACCCTGGAAGAATTCCAGGATATGCTTGCCACAGGCAGATGGAAAGATAAGTTTGTTGAGCAATCAGATATCAGCCAGGACATACGACGGGGCAGACCAGAATCAGCCTTATACCGATGATTCCCTAGGAAGAAATCAGTTCTACTTTATGAATCACAAGTTTTGAAAGTTTGACACCAACCAAAAATCCGAGACCCAACAGGTTTCCAGAAATATTGGAACCAAATTAGTCAGGAAGAGGACAAATTAAATGGTCGAGTTCGCATTAATATTTCTAGCCTTCTATATCTGGCACGCCCTTGGTATTTGCATCGGCTACCACAGATATCTTTCGCACCGCACTTTCACGACCTCCAGGTTCATGGAGTACTTCTGGGTGCTGCCGGGCTATCTGGCATTCGAAGGCTCGCCAATCTGGTGGGCGGTGATGCACCGCGCGCACCATCGTTGGGTCGACACCGAACTGGATCCCCATTCTCCTAGATTCGGTCTATTCCATGCCCATATCGGCTGGACCATGGACAAGACCTACAGAAGCCATATCAATCCTAAGACCCAGGCGAAAGACCTGATTAACGATCCGATCTACAAATTCCTGGAACAGGACGGAGATTGGACTAAAGCACACATAATCAACTTCTCCATCGGTTTTGGTTTTCGCGCCATCCTCTGGGCGCTCTTCGGATGGCAGGTGGCCCTTGCCAGTCTTCTGGCTGGACTAGCGGTATTGCAAATACCACTAATGCTCAATGTTTTCTGCCATATGAAGAGTCTCGGATACAAGAACTACAACACCGAAGACGATAGCGTCAATGTCTGGTGGGTAGGACTACTCGCCTGTGGTGAAGGTTGGCACAATAACCATCATGCCAGCCCCGGGTCAGCCCAATCGGGCATCAAACCCTTCGAGTTTGATCTGGCCTGGCAGGTGATTAAGTTGATGCGGACCCTGAAGCTCATTCGGAATGTCAATGTTATCCCCCATGAAAGATTGGTGGCAAGATACGGCGAACCCGGAGCTCCGCTGAAAGAGTTGGCACCTGCTCCCGCACCAGCATCGGTACCAAATCCCGGCGCGGCTGAAAATCTTGCCGTCAACAAACAGCTTCATGTTCGCAAGCAGCTGGCTACTTCAAACACAAAGTAAGAGTAGGCAGAAAACTGGAAAAGCACTCGACTGGAAAGCCACTTTAGCCTTTCCAGTCGGAGACCAGAATAATAGAACAAAAATGATCAGTAAGTTTTCCGCATCGGTAACCCTGTCGGTAGTACTCGCAGCCTCTCTGGTGGCTATTGCGCTTCACTATCCGGCTGAAGCTTACAACGATCAGGTCTATAACAGTTTGCTCAGAACAAGAGACGCTCTCATAGATCAGAAAAAATCCATAGAGCAGGCAATCGAGCAAACAAGAAAAAAAATAGACTCGTTAAACGCGCATTTGAAGACCCTGGAAGATTACCTCAAACAGACCGACTCTGACATAAAAGATGTTGATCGAGCGTTGAGAAATGGATGATTGGAGGGGAGCTGTAAGAATGTCAAAACAAAGCAAAGCCACCACCATCGGCACTGTGATGTCTTTAACCCTATTTTCATCCATAGTTGGCTCACCACCAGCGGTAGCATCTGATCCTGTCAAAAAGAGTGAAATAACAGCAACATCCCAGGAGCCGCTCACCTTTTCTTTCCAACCCACCAACCCCGACGCGAAGGTGATTCTGAAAATCCTGGAAGAGATGGCCACAGCCTGTATCCATCAAGACATAGAGACGATAGCAAAACACATGCACGATGATGTTACCAGCATCAACGAGCGAACTAAAGTAGTTCTTTCCGGCAAAGAGAAAGTGATCGAACATATTGAAGCTGTCTTCAAACAATATTCCCCCGAAGGCACCACACCGCTTATTTCTTATCGCATCTCACAGCCGTTCATCCATGTGCATGGAAAAGAAGCAATAGCAACTTACACAGGAATAGCGAAAATCGGTGGACTGCACCCCACTGAATTGAGATCCAGAATCAGTGAAGTCTTTGTCAAAGACTCAGATAGCTGGAAAAGCATTCATTATAAAAGCCGCTGGGACCACGAAAAGGTCCTGAATAAGTCCGAGGAAGAGGAAAGCAATCCCACAGAAGATCGCTTTCAGTCCAGTGATTTTGAGCAGCTAAAAGGAGGCGTCAAAGTCCTCATTCTCAACCTTCAAGATATTCGCGTTCTAGGTCACGACCTCTGGATAGCAGGCAGAGCAGTGAAAGAGCTGGAAAGAGAAAGCGATAGAAAAATGCTCACCGTAAACGCGGTTTCAAATGAGATAGAGCCGATTATCTCGCCTGACCAATCAGAATTTATTGAGCCACGCAAGAAATATCTCGACCATTACTGCAATGAAATCGAGACAATATTGAACTCCCTGAACAAAGCTGTTGATCAGTATGAAGACGGCGCCCTCAATCTGGTAGTCGAGGCGAAGATAAAAGATTCGGTGAAAGCTATCTTGAATGACTTCATATCCAGTACCAGGCAAGCGCGCAAACACCTCACCTCTCTAACTCGCCTGACGAAATCCCCGCCCTACGACAACGAAGCCATACTGCGAATAATTAGCCTTCTTTCCGCGGACATAGAAAAAATGAACGCGGAACAAAAAGCACTGATCAAGGCTTTTAAAAAGTCCGATAGCAGATAGGCTTTCTCTAACCCTGCTTGATCAAACAGACCGCGGTAGGTCTCTTGATTCTGGGCACCAGAGATTGATATACCCGGAAGTGATAGTTCATCTCTCTGGGTCCGAGATAGGCTATTTGTAGATCTTCTGCCACAGCGATATCGAAATTCTGGGCGCCGGTTGATACCAGTGCGGCGGTGCCGGCAGGAATCTGCGAACTCCAGAAAACACCATCAGAAAGAACTTTTGAAACTTGCTCAAGCTCCAGGACAGGTCTATCTTGAACAGGCTTGAGAAGCATTCTGTACATATCGACCGAAACGATGAGAGCATAAGGGAAATGGTGATTGCTCTCAAGAAGTTTATCCATGGCGCTGTAGATGGACTTGACGCAGGCGCCGTCCTTCGACCAGTCTTCACTCTTTAATGTATGGGAGTCAGAACAGGTAAGCAGGCCGTTTATGCCAAGATCCTTGCATCCGTTAAAAAGCAGGTTGTCTTCCGCGTGGCCGACCTGATGAGCTGCTCTTACGGCGTTACTCATATCCAGGGGCGAGCCGAGATCATTGCTGAACTTCACATCCCGCCAGTGCAGAATGAAGTCTTTGTAGATAATCGGGATACGAACATACTCTTCCTGGGCGTGCATGCTTATCGGCGAGGGATCCGGCAGACCTTCGAGATGAACTTCGGCCGAAGCATCTTCCTGGGAAATGGTCTCCATAGAGACACTTTCTACACCGGCCCCAAGGGGACCGAACAATGGCATCAACCTTCTTGCCATCACTGTCCGCCGAACTTCTTTAACAGCTGCGCTCAGCATTTGCTGGGCCTGTTCTTCAGTCAGGGGTAAATCTGCCAATTTCTGGTGACTCTTAAACACTTTCGCCATCTCCTTGGCCCCACATGGGACCCACGGTCCAACCTCTATCATGAGCTTCATTCTTAGCTGTTTCTTCTGTCTTTTGCTTCTGGGCCTGAGCCTCGGTAAAACCGAAGTTTGCCTTGTGCTCAACCTGCCACTCCTGGTGCTCCTCCATAAAATGGTCGAGCAACTCGATTCGCAGGTCCCTGGCAATAGTCGGATCCTTAATCATCTTCTGAATGAAGTAGCTGTGGTCGATCAGTTTTTGAAGAATGGGATCATCGCTATCAACAGACAATTGCTTCAGTGCGACAGAATTTTCTTTCTCTTCCAGAAAAATATGGTTCTCCATCCGTTTGACGAATTCAGGATCCAAGCCCTCTTCTTTAAGAAAACGCAATAGGGTATCGGTATGATCTGCAATGTTATGCAGAACGTTCGCCAGAGTCGGTGTCTCCATATGAACCTGCCTTTGGAACTAAATCTTACTTACGAAAGTCCCTTGAAAGAACATGGAAATTCTACCGGTTCTTGAACTAAATATTCGCCGACTGACTAAAATATCTATAGAAAGTTATTCTACTTACAAGTAAATCTCCATTGTAAAGAGAAGTGCCTTTGTTAATTCAGCATAACTAGACTATTCCGATAAACAGGTAAACTTGGAAACTTCATCGATTAAAGACGTGATTCCATGCCTTTCTCCCAGTAATTCCACCCAGTACATTTTCAATGACTAGTCCCAGAACCTTATCCAACGGCAAAAAAGAGAGCGGCGCAATATCGCCTCTGCTTCTGGCTGCAGCTCTTGTTTTCATAATGTCTGGCTCGCCGGCTTCGGCTCAGAATGGCCAGGAAAAAGCTTATAAACCTGTGCAGAGTAATGATGTCATCAACCGAACCCATGGCGGTTATTCCCGTTCTCAGCTGCTGTACGCCCAGATTAAACAAGCTTTTGTGGATGAAGAGATAGATAAGGCGGTTGATTTAGCTCGTCAGGCGGTGGACGAAGAGCCAAGCAACCTGGATGCCAAGACAATCTATGCCGAAGCCTTGTACAAGAAGTACAAGGATGATCCCAAAGATGTAGAGAGCCGCAATAAGTGCGTTCGCATGAATCTGGTTATTTTCCGCCTCTTGAAAAACTTCGGCTGGTCTTTGAGTGACAAGAGCCAACACACTCCTTTCGCCTATAGATTCCACGAGAAAGAAAGAAAGGATATGCTCTGTAACGCCCGCCTGAAAGAGCTATGCGGCCGGCTGCCAAAATGGAGAGAAGACGACGCCAAATATCTGAAAAAGATGCTGATGTCGGAAAAAGCAGTGGCTGGAAAGATTATGAAGAGCAATTAGCCGCCTGCGAAAAGGCTCTTTTCCTTATCGAGCGAATCTAGGGAATGAGAACCGCTGCCCCGCTAAACTTACCTGATCTCAAATCATCCAGGGCTCTCTCGGCATCATCCAGGGGATATTCGATAACCTGGGTCCGAACCGGAATAGAGGGAGCCAAATCCAGGAGCTCTCTGGCGTCTTCTCTCGTGAGATTGGCCACCGATTTAAGAGAGCGCTCGTTCCAGAGAATATCGTAGGGGAACGAAGGAATATCGCTCATATAAATGCCCCCGAGAACCACAACTCCCCCTTTTCGGCAGGCTCTCAGAGCAAGAGGAACCAGGGAGCCGACCGGGGCAAAGATAATGGCGGCATCTAGCTCCTCTGGAGGCATCTTGTCGGAATCCCCCGCCCAGGCAGCGCCTGAATCCCGGGCAAATTGTTTGGCGGCTTGATCTCCGGGGCGAACGAATGCGAATATCCGTTTTCCCCGCCATGCTGCCACCTGGGTAATGATATGAGCCGCTGCTCCGAATCCGTATATACCAAGGTTCTCGCCTTGATCGGCAAACTTATAAGAACGCCATCCAATAAGCCCCGCGCAAAGAAGAGGAGCCAACTCCGCATCAGAATAGAATTGTGGAGCGGGGAAACAATATCCGGCATCGACCACCAAATATTCGGCGAAGCCACCATCTACAGTGCAACCGGTAAAGACAGGCCGGTCACAAAGATTTTCTCTTCCCTCTCTGCAATACCTACAATCACCGCATGTCCCTCCTAGCCAGGGTATACATACTCTTTGGCCGATTTCTAAGCGAGAAACGTCATCGCCAATCTTCTCAATCAATCCAACCACTTCATGGCCGGGGACCACGGGAGAGACAGCCTGGGACAACTCCCCGTCCCGCACATGCAAGTCTGTACGACAAACGCCGCAAGCTGTCACCTTGACCAGAACCTGACCAGATTTCGGCTGGGGTTTCGGCACTTCGCTCCCGACAAGAGGTTTACCGGGCTCTTTGAGCAGCATCGCTTTCATTTTTTCACTTCAACTCGCCTATCCAAATCCATATTAATGGAATTGGTGAACTGAAACTGAAAAAACCGGGAAATTCCTGCTGTGGTCAACGCTTCTCAATCTGATCCAGAGAACCCATCGACCAATCCACAGATTTATCAATCTTCTAAATGCCCGCTATATGATGTTTTTCGGGACTTTCAGGCAATGCATCCGGACCCATCTTAAAACTGTTTGAAAAGGCCTTGACAGATACTAGACGACCGGTCTAATATGGTAGGGTCGGATGAACGAAGGAGAAGGAAAATGTTGAAACGAAGTTTAAACCAGGACTGGTTGAGAAGCCTCCAGGAGACAGAAAAGAAGCCGGAGTCAAACTGCAAGCAAAAGCTTCACGGCGTTTGGATCAGTCAGCTGAGAGAAAGACGTAGAAGCCTGGTAAGGAACCTGGTTGAAGCATCTGCCAGAAGAGATCAATTGGCGACAGGGATCTATAAAGCCTAATTTTTTAGCATTTTATAGACGACCGGTCTAATATTTCAAAATTCAGTGTTTTAAACAACAAGAGATAAAGAGGAGAGAAGGATCATGGAAGCAGCCATAGAGAACTTAAGGGTAATGGTGACAGCAACCTTTACCGGGCTGGCAATCTATCAACTGATGACAGTTTTCGAATCGCGCTGGGAAAAAGGTGTCGAACCGAAAAAGAGATTGCCGGAGAAAGTGACACTAAGAAGATAGCCCCAAAATATAGAACACGGGAGAGAAAACAATGTCCACCCAAAAATTCGACCACAAAAACTTCAAGAAAGAGGTTATGGACTGCGATCGTCCAGTCCTGGTAGACGTTTATGCCGATTGGTGCGGACCCTGTCGCTTGCTCGCTCCAACCATCGATGAGATAGCCGAGCTGACAAAAGACGAGAAAAAGGTCGGGAAACTAAACGCCGATGAAAATCCGGAGCTGACAAAGCAGTTCCGAATCAACTCAGTACCTACCCTCCTTCTTTTCGAAAACGGAAAAGAGAAAGCCAGATTGACAGGAAATCAGAGCAAGAAAAGAATTCTTGAATTTCTGGAAAGCTAGATGGAACGATGAGAATAAAGAGACTACTAACTTTCACAATAAGCAGCCTGGGTCTTGCTTACTTGAGCAACTGGGCAACGGATACAGGAAAAGAATTCCTGGAACACTTCATGCACATGAGCCCCTTATCGGCTCTAAGCTTGATTATTTTGATGGACAAAACACCGGCAATCACAAAACAGGTCACCAGAGAGATGACCTGTTATCTAAAAATCAACAAGACCGGTCCGGTGAAAGTACTGAAAGAATACTTGATAGCCGGTCTGCTCGCCCTGGAGACCGCAGGAAACACGGCACTGCATACGACACTAAAAGAGAGTAGCAGGGCAGAAATATTTCACCGGGGTACCCAGGTAAAATTATGCGGGCTGAAAAGATGTTTCTGCAGCTGATCATGGGCGGTCCCTGTAAATTGACAGGTTTAGACGACTGGTCTAATATGCAGATAGTAGAATAAAGGATCTCAAAAGATGACACCCAAGACTAGTTCAAAACAAAACACCCGGGAGGAATTGTTAAAAGCCGGTACCGACATAATGATGTTGAAAGGTTATATCAACACCGGCATAGCAGAAGTTCTCAAATGTGTGGGTGTGCCGAAAGGGTCTTTCTACTACTACTTCGACAGCAAAGAAGATTTTGCCCTGGAGATAATCACCGATTTCGACAGAACCTATCAGGAAGAAGCCCTTTCTGTACTCCGGGATCAGAGTATATCTCCGATTGCAAGACTGAGAAAGTACTGCAAAAACAGTAAAGAGCGTCTTCGAGAAGGACAATGCACAAGGGGATGCCTGATAGGCAACTTGAGCCAGGAGATGTCCAGCCAGAGTGAAGTCTTGAGAGAAAGGCTCTATCTGGTTATGTCCAAGTGGCGGGATGTCTTCGCCGCCTGTATTGAAGAGGGTCAGACCAAAGGTGAGATAACCAGAGACTTCGAAGCGGTGGACCTGGCGGAGATCTTTCTCAGCGGCTGGGAGGGTGCAGTTATGAGAGCAAAAACAAGCCAGAACCTGAAGCCGGTGGAGACGTTTCAAGAGGTGGTCTTCGACGGTCTGCTTCGAAAGAATTCCTGAAAAGCGCCAGTATTATTGCGTCTACGAATTTAATCTTGTGCCTACGTAGTTTCCCCACTTACGTCAACAATATGTCACGCTTAAAATGGGTGCATCTCGCAAATCACGTTTTTTTTTAGGAATCAACTACTATCATGGACGAAATCGACTACACCCAGAACCGTGCAGCAGAAACAAGCATAGCCCTCAATGCGATACAGGAAGAGGCACTGGATAACCTCCTCAAAGATGGTGTCTCATCAACCCTGAGAAGCACAGGCAACTACTCCGACAACGGTCTTGAGATTACCACCCACGATGAATCAGACGGCAGCGACAGCACTCTCCTTATAAAAGGTGAAGAGAAGAGCGGTTCTGATTTTACCGGAGTATACGTAAACGGTGAGTACGACATAGAACGTAGAGAAGGCGGCGAGCTCTCCCAGGAGAAAGCAAGCTTCAACCTGAGACATAGTCATTTCGACGAGTTCAGAGGCCTGAGCCACTACAAAGTCTCAATGGACAGAGAGACAGCTTCCGGGCAACCGATAGAATCCTTCGACCCTGCAGTTAGCAGACTGAAAAGTGAAAACGGACATCTGGTATACGACCAGAATAATCAACCGGTAAGATTGGCTGAATCCACTGACGGAGTCAACTGCAAACCCGATTATTCAAGACCGAATACCGGCAAGATGGATTGTGAATACATCCTCAACGACGCTGAATTGGGAAGACTGAGCTTCAACATGACCAGACAAAAACTAGGCAACGGCTCCATGGAAGATCGCTCCGTTGTAAGAAATCTGGAAGGCAAAGTACTGGCGATTTTAAACCTGAACTACAAAACAGACGCCAACGGTCATCTAGAAAGCGCCGTGGCAAGCGCCAGAAGACCAAAAGGCTACAAAGACTGAGCCTGAGAGAATCATCTTAAGAGACAGGCGCCACTACAGAAGGTGCCTGCTTTTCTTTTGGGAGGCAAATATTTTACAAAGGAACCAAGCTCAGCTGCTCTTCCTGGATTACGCCTATCACCCTGTTCATGCTTATTCTAGCCTGGACAACAATAATGGCAATCTCCTTCGTGATTGCCCTGTATCAACAGTAAAAGCTCGGTCATATATCAAAACACCAGGAGCGCTCGACATATGACCCTTTAACGATCAGACTATTTATAGCACCAGAGACAATATTGCTTTCTGGGCATGCAAGCGGTTCTCAGCTTGATCATAAATAACCGACTGGGGCCCGTCCAAGACCTCGGCGGTGACCTCTTCTCCCCGATGGGCCGGCAAACAGTGCATAACCAGGGCGTCTTTCTTGGCGAGACTCATAAGCTTCTCGTCCACTTGATACTCTTTGAAGATCATAATTCTTCTCGAGTACTCATCTTCCTGCCCCATGGAGACCCAGGTGTCGGTATAGATTACATCAGCGTCCCTGGCTGCCTCCTCCGGAGACTCTCCTACAAAGAGCACCGAACCGTTCTCCTTCGCCCCTTGCTTGGCGGCTTTCATTATATCGTTAGGCGGGATGTAACCTTCCGGCGTTGCCAGATAGAAGTCCATTCCTACCTTGGTAGCAAGCAACATGAGAGATGCAGCCACATTGTTACCGTCTCCCACATAGGATATCTTCAGCCCTTTTGGATCTTTTCCTTTGTGTTCCACAATGGTCATGTAGTCGGCCAGGGCCTGGCAGGGATGCTCCCGGTCACTGAGACCGTTGATGACTGGAATTTTGGCGTTGTCAGCCAGCTCCTTGAGAGTCTCATGGTCAAAGACCCTCGCCATGATCCCATCCAGCCAACGATCCAGATTCATCGCCACATCGGAGACCGGCTCCCTCTTACCGAGCTTGCTCTCCAGATAGATGCCGTTTCCACCCAACTGAGTCATGCCTGCTTCAAAGGTAACCCGGGTCCTTAAGGACGGCTTCTCAAACAGCATCGCCAGGGTCTGACCTTTGGCAAAAAGTGTCTGGGTCTCATCGAACTTATTAGCTTTCAATTTGAGAGCGACATCCAGGATCAAATTCAGCTCCTCTTTGGATAACTCCTCAATCCCGAGAATATCTCGCCCCCTCAGAGTGTCCTCTTCCAGAATGTAAGCAATCTCCGATTGGCCCTTAGGGGGAGCCATTCTTTGTGCGAGAGCCCCCATGATCTTCTCCGAAATCGATAGTTTTTTATTTCCATCTTTGCCGGAAGCAGAAGCCTGGTTGTCGACTAACTTGGGAAACATTTGAAATTCTCCTGGTTAAAAAAGTAAAAAAGCCGAGTGGTTGACACCCGGGATAGTTGGAACTGAAGTTCTGGAAACTTAGAGACGTCCAGTAAACGGACAGGCAACACCCCGAGCGGATCTGTTCGAATCGCTTCGTCGTCGGAGATGGAGGCTGTTCGGAAAACCGGTCATGGAAAAACCTGGTGTGAATACGGACATGGTTGAAGATAAACCGGTAGCCCCGGCTTGTCAACCAGCGCCCCTGAATAATTGCGAAAAGTTTAAGAAGTCGATCTAAACTCAGAGCTTGTGAGCTAGAGCTTGATAGATAGGTCAGTGGTCAGGGAAGCGACCGAAGTGACCCCAAGGTCTCGCACCAACTGTCCCTGGGCGATGTTGTAGTTCACTAGAGCCGTGGCTTTCCTGATTAAGGCGCTGGTGTAATCGGACTGGGCTCGCAGGACATCGATGTTCTTGCCCAGCCCATTTTCATAGCGCAGGCGAGCAAGATTGATCTCTTCTTTAGAAGAATGGAGCCGAATCAAAGCTTCATCAATCTGTCTATCTGCTCGCAACACATTCAGATAAGAGCCTCTAACCTGCCTTACCACCTGATTTACCTCCTTGGTCAAATTCAAATTTGCCTTCCTCGCCTCATAGCGAGCCTTCTGAATAGAAGAGATATCCTTCATTCCCATGCCGTCGAACTTCCAGTTTACGCCAAGACCCACCACCAGAAGCGGTTTGATCTGTCGCGAGACACTGCGGCTTACTGGTCCGCTCACGCCCTGGACAGTCACGGTCTTTTTACTGTTTGAGAGGGTTTCACCGATACCAAATACGGAGGTAGAGAAATTGACATCCGGCTGCAATGGTGCCGCCTTCTTTACTATCTCTTTGCGAGCGGCGAGACGCAGCTCTTCTTTGAGTTTTAGCTCCGGTCTGGTACTGAGCGCTTTGACAAGAAGTCCCTGCACTCTGCTCTTCTGACTGACCAACTCTTTTTTCTTAAGCTCCAGATCTTCGGGAAGCAGGTCGAGGCCTTGCTCGACATTCAAAAATTCAGACAGTTCAATGGCTGACTGACGCCTGTCAATCTGTTGGTCTATCAACTTCTGACGATCCGACGAGAGCTGAGTTCGAGCCTGCATAACATCCAACCTGGTGGCGGAGCCGGCATCGAATCGAGCACCGGTAAGCTTGAGATTCTCCTCTGAAACCTTTACCGCCTGAATACGAATTCTCAAAACCGATTCAGAAAGAATTAGTTTGTAGTATTTTTCATATGCACCGGTGAGGACATCATTTACGGTGGCATCCTTTTTGTGACCGCTGGCACGGTAGTTGTTACGCGCTTGCAAGGCTCCAAAAACGGTTCTTCCACCACGATAGAGTCCGTAGTTGATACCGGCACTGGTTAAGATGAACGGATTGTTGAATCGAATACCTTCCGGGCTTGCTATGGGTAAATTTAGAGCACCATTCAAATAATTATAGTTGTAAGCGAGACTCGCCGAGGGAAGAAATCCTGATAAAGCTTTTCGATAATCCCACTTGGAAGCGGTCTTCTCGGTATCGGCAATTCCGATATCAAGGTTTCTCTCAATGGCGGTGTAGAGTACGTCCTTAAGAGAGACCGGTTTGGGGGCCTGGGCATCCAGGTTGAAAGGATTGAGGCTCTTGTCTATGGTGACAAGACCTTTTAATTCCGGTCTCCTTAACTTAATCGCTTTAGGGTCAAAAACATTGATCTCATCAGCCAACTGTTTCTCTTCGAGTTTCTCACCGGAGTCGCCACCACCGATTGGCGGTCTGAGCTTAAGAGAATCATCCTCCGGAGCACACCAGCAAGGAGAAGCCAGAATCAAGCTCAGGCAGAGGAAGAGACTGCCGGTGACCAGAACAAGCAAAAGTTTGTTCTTACTGTTTTGATTTATTAGTTTTGTTAGGATTCGCATGGGATTCGATGCCTCTATTGAAGCTGTTTTCTGAAATTGCTCGCACTCAGAGAGATGAGAGCTATGGCAAAAGCTGCAAGGATTAGAACCTCGGACCAGATAATTTCTAGACCTACCCCTCGAAGAAGCAGCGCTCTGAGAGCGCTGACATAGTAGCGAAGCGGGTCGAAATTTGAGAGAAACTGAAACAACGCCGGCATACTCTCCACAGGGGAAAGCGCGCCGGATAGCTGAATCAGAGGGATATTGATAAAAAATGATGTGAGAATAGCCTGGGTCTGATTGCCGGAATAAGTAGCAAGAGCCATTCCGATAGACATGGAGACAAAAATCGCCATGACCGAAACGAGTAGAACCAGGGCAAGAGAGCCCCGAACAGGAACATGAAATACGGCGGTAGCTATGATCAAACTCAAGCTGAGGCTTCCCATCAATAGCACCAGAAGCGGGATGATTTTGGCAATCAGGATGTCCGTCGAACTTGCCGGAGTCATAAGCAGTTGCTCAAGGGTTCCCTTGTCCTTCTCCCGAATAACCGAAATAGAAGAGACCAGGGTGCCTGCAATCACTACCACAATGCCGATCACGCCGGGCACAAAGAACCAGGAGCTGATCAGACCGGGATTGTAAGCGAAAGAGACCTGGGGATAAACCGGCAAATCTTTGCTGGATAATCCCTTCAGGTTCAGATTTAGATCGCTTACTATCTGAGTGATATAACCCTGGGCTATGCCGGCAGTGTTGGCATCGACTCCATCAATCAGAAACTGAAGGTGGACAGGCTCTCCTCGTTTGAGTGCCCTCTGTGCGTCGGGAAGAATGACCAGTCCCACGTCTGTTTTACCATCTGCCACCATCTCGTTCAGCTCTTTCTGGCTGGATACTCTCCCGTGAATATCAAAGATCTGACTGTTCAAAAGGGCTGATACCACATCACGGCTGATGGGAGAGTTTGACGTATCCAGCACTGTTAGCCGCAAATGTTCCACTTCGGGACTGAGGGCGAATCCGTAAAGCATCAACTGTAGTACCGGAGGAACCACAAGTAAAACCAGCGTTTGTCGATCCCGAAGTATCTGTCGAAACTCCTTGGATGCGAGGGC
>MDTD01016909.1_pt1 | contig 34388 bp, 35 predicted proteins | sample 811221 | NCBI WGS metagenome assembly MDTD01 (sample SAMN05326646, study PRJNA326480) | marine metagenome | isolation source: seawater | place: Pacific Ocean: South West | collected 2011
TAAATAACTGGGCTGGGTGGCAGAGTGGTCATGCAGCGGACTGCAAATCCGTGTACGCCGGTTCGATTCCGGCCTCAGCCTCCATAAATTTTGAAAGAAATTCACTAAGATTGGAAAAAAAATGAAATTAAAATTATAGACTATGGTTTCACTAGAAAAGCACTTCACAATATTAACTATTTAAAATATAAAACGTATAATCGAGACTTGAAAAAGAAGTAAATTTTTTGAAAAATGCCCGAGTGGTGGAATTGGTAGACACAAGGGACTTAAAATCCCTCGATAGAAATATCGTGCCGGTTCAAGTCCGGCCTCGGGCACCACTTAATATGAATAAAGATTGGCTTGTAGCAACATATAAGACAAACGAAATCAAAAGATTAGAAAGCAATCTTTCAAATCAAAAGTTTGATTATTACTTGCCAAAAATAAGTGTAAAAAAAACTAACTCTAATACTAAAGAGGAAGTGCTCTTTCCTGGCTATATTTTTGTTAATACTAATCTTAAAAACTATTCAGCTCTTAAATACACTATAGGCATAAAAAATATTATAAGATTTGGTGATAAAATTCCGCTTTTATCAAATGAAGATATTAAAGCTATTGAAGTAGCTCAGCAAGCAACAGAAATAAATCCAATCGTTTTACAGATGAAAGTAGGCCAAGAGGCTTTTGTTGAAAAAGGTTCTTTGAGAGGGAATATTGTAAAAATTTTCTCACTGCCTTCTCGAGACAGAGCTGTCGTGCTTTTAAATCTTCTTGGCTCTATGAGAAGAGTCACTATCCCAATAAAATATCTCACTTCATAGTAAACATTGCCTATTTGATATATCTTAATTATAATCGCTCAATAGTTGAACGGCACTAATTAAATCAAAGCATTTTAATAAAATCCGTGCGGTAGCTATTAATTCTTATTATATTTTTTTATTTAAATACACTTTGGAGAATTATTATGAGTGAGTCTCAAAACATCACAGAAGACCAATTAGATCTTATGCATATTATCCAATGTGATTCCAATGCATCTCAAAGACAAATTGCTAAAAAGTCCGGCTTAAGTATTGGCAAGGTAAATTACTGTCTTAAAGCATTAATTAATATTGGATTTATTAAAGTGGTTAACTTTAGTAAATCCAATAAGAAAATACACTATGCATATATCTTAACGCCGAAGGGAATTAGAAAAAAAGCAGCTATAACTAAACAATTTATTATCAAAAAGAAACAAGAATACGATAAACTTAACTCATACATCGATTAAAAACCTCTATGCAAGAAAATTATTCTAATAAAACTCCCAATGATTTTGATGATCAAATAGATCTTAAAGAAATCTTTTATGTTCTATTTGAAGGAAAATGGGTTATTGTTTCTGTGACAACGCTTATATCTATTGTTGGAGTTATTTATAGCCTCCTTTTGCCAAATATATATGAATCAAAGGCTTTGCTAGTTCCTGTTAATTCATCTAGCAGCATTGCTGGAGCCTTTGGAGGTTACAGTAGCCTTGCGGGGCTTGCTGGTATAAATCTACCTTCCGTTAGTGATGAGGGCAACTCTGTAAAAGCATTAAAAAAGATTAACTCTTTGAGTTTCTTTGAAAATAATATCCTAACAAATATTTATCTGCCAGATCTAATGGCTGTTGAATCTTGGGATCCTGAAACAAATAAAGTTTCTTTTAACAAGAATATTTACGATTCGAAATCCAATACTTGGATTGGAGAGTATCCTAACCCAAAGAAAAACATACCAAGTATTCAAAGAAGCTATGAAGTATTTAAATCAAAACTAAGTTTAAAAGAAGATAAAAAGACTGGTTTTGTGACTATATCAATAAAACATCAATCTCCATTCATTGCTAGCCAATGGACAGAGTTAGTTGTCAATGAAGTTAATAGTTTTTATAGGCAAAAAGATAAATTAGAATCAGAAATGGCTGTAAGTTATCTTAATCAGCAAATTTCAATGACTGGTTTGTCTGAAATCAAGCAAGTTTTAGCTCAGTTACTGCAAGAACAAACTAAGAAATTAACCCTAGTTGAAGCCAATCAATTTTATGTTTTTGATTATATCGATCCTCCTGCGGTAATGGAGCGCAAATCGGAACCTAAACGAGCTTTTATTTGTATTTTATTTGCATTATTTGGCGGTGTTTTAAGTGTTTTATTAGTGCTTATAAGACATTATGTTTTAAGTGTAAAAACTTAATAAGCTGAGGTTGGTGGTTTTTTAAAATTTATAAAAAAAGTTTTTGCATTTAGTCTAATCTAAGAATTATTATGAAATTATTGATACCAGGTGGCGCAGGTTATATTGGTTCACACATGGTCAGGTATGCTCAAGAGCATAACTTCGAGGTTGTAGTGCTTGATGACTTTTCAACAGGTCATGAGTGGGCAATAAAAGAATGTGAAATCCTTCGAGTAAATCTGCTTGATCAAGACAAGTTGGCAAAATTACTTAAGGGCCGTGACTTTGATTGTGTGATTCACTTTGCTGCCAAGTCACTGGTTGGCGAGTCGGTTAAAAAACCAGAGCTTTATTATAGAAATAATGTCATTGGCGCACTAAACTTAATCAATGAGATGCGTAAAAATGATTTGAATAATCTAGTGTTTTCATCTACTGCGGCGATTTTTGGTAATCCACTAACTAATAAAATTGCAGAGGAACATCCCAAAAATCCTATTAACCCATATGGACAGAGCAAGCTAATGATTGAGAACATACTAAACGATATATGTGCCGATAATGATTTTAGTGCGACTTGCCTTAGATACTTTAATGCAGCTGGGGCACATAAATCGGGTGAAATAGGTGAGCTCCATGATCCTGAGACTCATCTAATACCCAATGTTTTAAAGGCGACAATCTCAAATGAGAAAAATTTAAAAGTTTTTGGGAATGATTATCCTACTCCTGATGGAACATGTGTGCGAGATTATGTGCATGTAAGTGACCTTGCTCAGGCTCATTTATTAGCTTTTGAGTATATGCAAGAAAACAAAGGGTTTTCTGCCTTCAATTTGGGTAATGGTAATGGTTTTTCTGTCCTTGAGGTGATTAAAGGTTGTGAATTTATCGCTAATAATGAAATCCACTTCCAGTTTGAAGATCGACGTAACGGTGATCCTGCAGTTTTGGTAGCTGATAATGAGAAAAGTTTGCGTGAGCTCAACTGGAATCCTAAGTATAATGATCTCAATGATATTATTAAGAGTGCTTGGTTTTGGCACAACGGGGACAAAGAAAGAGCCTCATAAGTATAATTTCATTGTTAAGATGAGTCTTACATAAATGCATTTGCAAGGCTCTAGGCAAAAAAAAGGCTAAATCTTGTGATTAAAACAAAAATTACTATTGTGGGTTCTGGATATGTGGGCATGTCCTTATCGGTTCTATTAGCCCAGCATAACGATGTTACAGTCTTGGACATTGATGCTGAGAGAGTCAGCAAAATTAACAACAAGCAATCTACTGTAGCCGATACAGAAATTGAATTATTTTTAACTGAAAAGTCCTTGTCTTTGACAGCTACACTGAACAAGCAGTCTGCTTATGAAGGCGCTAGCTTTATAATCATTGCGACACCCACGAATTATGATAATGACACAAACTGTTTTGATACTAGCTCGGTTGATTCTGTTGTTGAGGATGCTCTGAGTTTCAATAAAGAAGCCTTGGTAATCATTAAGTCAACTATTCCGGTAGGCCATACAAAATTTCTTCAAGAAAAGTTCGAGACTAGACAGGTTGTGTTTTCTCCTGAGTTCTTGAGAGAGGGCCAAGCTTTAAGAGATAACCTATATCCCTCAAGGATTATTGTTGGAAGCCAATGTAAGGCTGGCTTAGAATTTGCGCACTTACTTAAGCAGGGTGCAGAAAAGGAAAACATTGAAACACTATTCATTCGATCAACTGAGGCAGAGGCGGTCAAACTATTTGCCAATACTTATCTGGCTATGAGGGTATCATTTTTTAATGAGTTAGATTCATATTCCTTGGCAAATGATTTAGATACTAAAAACATCATTAATGGTGTTTGCCTTGATGACAGAATAGGAGTTGGTTACAGTAACCCCTCTTTTGGTTATGGTGGATATTGCCTGCCAAAAGACACCAAGCAGCTTTTGGCTAACTATGACAAGGTTCCACAGACATTGATTCAAGCTATTGTGTCATCAAATACGACCCGAAAAGATTATATTGCGGACGCCATTATAAAACTTAAACCTAAAGTTGTTGGTATTTATCGGCTAGTTATGAAACAGGGCTCGGATAATTTCAGATCCAGCGCTATTCAAGGGATTATGAAAAGGATAAAGGCAAAAGGGATAAAGGTAGTGATCTATGAACCAAATTATCATGAGACTGAGTTCTTTCAGTCAAGTATTTTAAAGTCGCTTGATGAATTTAAAAATATCTCAGACCTTATTATTTCAAATCGTATGAGCGCTGAGCTTGATGATGTTGAAAAAAAAGTATTTACACGGGATCTATTTGGAAATGATTAAATGAAAGTATTAGTAACAGGTGCTGCTGGTTTCATTGGGTTTCATCTAACTTTAGCGCTACTAAATCGAGGCGATGAGGTAATTGGCATTGATAATCTTAATGATTATTATGATCCGTCACTAAAAAAGCTTCGGCTGGACGAAATAGCTAAGCATTCAAAGTGCTCAAGTTTTAGTTTTTTAAAGGCAGACATCTCAGATAGAGTATTTATGGAGAAGCTATTTTTAGATTATTCTTTCGATGCTGTTGTTAATCTTGCTGCCCAGGCTGGAGTTCGATACTCTCTAAAAAATCCACATGCCTATGTTGATTCAAACATTGTGGGTTTTGTAAATGTTCTTGAAGGTTGTAGACATTCAAAGGTAAAACATTTGGTTTATGCAAGTTCAAGCTCAATTTATGGAATGAATGTTAAACAGCCATTTAGCACGGAGGACCGTGTTGATTATCCTATTTCACTTTACGCGGCAACTAAAAAGTCAAATGAATTAATGGCACATTCTTATAGCCATCTTTTTGATATGCCTATAACAGGACTTAGATTTTTTACTGTTTATGGCCCCTATGGAAGACCAGATATGGCTTATTATAAGTTTACTAAGGCCATACAGAATGGTGATTCTATTGATGTTTACAACAATGGAGATATGAAACGAGACTTTACATATATTGATGACATTATTGAGGGTGTGTTAAGAGTTATGGATAAAGTACCTACTCCTAGAAAAAATAAATACAGTGCAGCTAAGCCTCCATATCGCATTTATAATATCGGAAATAATAATCCGGTGACCCTTCGAGATTTCATAGCTGCAATTGAAGGCGCATGTGGCACTAATGCGAAGAAAATCTTTTTGCCAATGCAGCCTGGAGACGTGCCTACCACCTTTGCAGATATAGATGATCTTGCAAATGAGATTGGATTCAGACCATCAACTTCTATTTCCAGTGGCATTCAAAAATTTGTAAATTGGTATAACAAGTAGAGAGTAAAATTATGATTAACACAATTATTTCAAAATATTAGGAGAGATTTATGTCTATTTGTTGGTTAGATTGTACTTTGAGAGATGGCGGTTACTATACTAATTGGTGCTATAGCGAAGATCTGTTAAACAAATATTACGAAGCGGTCAATGACATTGCAGTAGATTATGTCGAGGTTGGCCTGCGTCAAATAATTAAAGATAATTACAAAGGCCCTTTTGCTTATTGTCATGAGCAATTTTTAGATGAAATGTTAACCGGCCTTGAGAAGCCAGTTGCAATAATGGTGGACGCAAAGGAGTTGATTGCAGATGATGCTAATAAAATTCTTAATAGTTTTGCCAAAGAAAGTGAGTCAGTGATTTCTCTGGTCAGGATTGCATGTAATCAGCATGAAATTTCTTCAATTATTGATGATTTAAAAGAACTCTCAAATTTAGGTTATAAAGTTGCTATTAATCTTATGCAAGTCAGTCAACTTTCCAATGACAAGATACGGGAATTCATTTCTTTCTTGCCAGATCAGTTGGAGTGTCTTTATTTTGCTGATTCACTTGGAAATATGCTACCTAAAGATATCGAGCGAGTCATGAGCACAATTAAAGAAAGTTGGCATGGTGCTGTAGGTTTTCATGCACACAATAATATGGGGCAAGCGAGCATTAATGTTCAAACGGCAATTGAATGTGGTGCAACTTGGATAGACTCAACAATTACAGGCATGGGTCGTGGAGCTGGAAATTATGAAACCGAAGTCCATCAACAAAATTATGGTGGGCCTGATTCTTCATCTATAAAATTAATTGAAGCAGTTGAAAGTGTTTTCCAGCCAATGAAAGTAAAGTTAGGATGGGGGCGATCTATGTTCTATGAGTTAGGTGCAAAAATGTCATTACATCCAACGTATATTCAAAAGTTAGTGGGCGTAACAAAACTTGATACCCATGCAAAGATTAGCTGTATTCAAGAGATAGCTAAATCTGATTTCCCCAACAAATTTTCAGCGCAAGTGTTGCAAGCTTCTCTTGCTCTTGTAGCCGACTTAGGACCACTGACTCATGATAAATCAGAGTCCATGGATTTGTTACAAAAGTCAGTTGTGCTAGTTGTTAATAATCCTGATCACATCATTGATATAAAGGCTTTATCAACTTTGAGTGCAAAAAAGAATTGGAAAATATTTTCAATTAACGGATGTTCATTTATTGATAAATATGATGGCATTTTTGCTCTAAGAAATCTCAACTTTACTCGGATCCTAAAAACTTTGACTAAGACTGATATTCCGATAATCAGTGATCGAGTTAGGTTTAGAGATGTTTCTGAATTTGATGTTAAATTCAATGCATCATATGAGATAGGAGAAAATTATGGCATTAATAAGGAAGGCTTAGTTCATTTGCGTGAGGAGCTTACAATTATATATGCAACACTATATTGTTGGTGGTGTGGGGCTGAAAATATATTTTGGGTAGGTGCTGATGGGAAAGGAATAGATATAAGTGAGTTGAGAGAGATGACTAGTGCAATTACAGAATTAAAAAATTTAGGCATTAATATAGAAACTCTATCTGAAACAGTCTATGACCTTCCCTTTAGGTGTCATTGGGATTTTTATGATTAAAAAAAATTACATTTATGATGTTGATGGAGTTGTTTTTGATAGTAATTCAAATAAAATCCAAGCATATCGTGAATTACTTCTTCCTTTAGGCTCTCAAGATAAAGTAAATATATTGGTCGATAATTTTCGTTTAAATTTTGGAAAAACTCGGCGATGGCATATGGAATTTGCTGCTGATATTTTGGGTAATAATATAAATATTGATTTGCTAACCGATAATTATGCCAAGAAAATGGAAACTATGATGCATCCATTAATCGAAATAAATGCAAGACGTATTAAAGAATTGTCAGGTGAAAATCCAATTTTTGTATCAGGCTCAAGTAAAGCAGAGCTTGATATTTTATTGCCTAAACATTTTGTTTGTGATCAAAAAAAAATATTTGGGTCGCCTGACGAAAAGTCAGCTGTTTTAAGTCATTTAAAAGAGCTAATGCCAAACGAGACCCTTTTATATTTTGGTGATTCGATGGCTGATATTGACGCTTGCGATATTGCAGGCATTGATTGCATTGCTTTATATGGTTTCAGTGCACATCCAGAAAAACTTAAAGAGCTGGCAAATAAGAAAAATCTTCTTTGTATAGAAAATTTGGAGTTTTTTAATGAACACTAAAGTTGTTATTCCTGGACGGCTTAGTAGCACACGCCTTCCTAATAAGCTGTTAAAAGAGATTAATGGTATACCCGTTCTAGCGTGGGTTATAAAAGCAGCTTCAGACGCTGTTGGTTCTGAGAATGTTATCTTGGCTACGGAAGATGAGGCTCTTGCTAGAGTTGCGGATAAATTTAAAGTGGAGCATATAATTACGGGCCCTGCAAAAACTGGCACAGATCGAATTGCAATAGCAAATAAATCAATTGGTGCCGATTTTATTGTAAATGTTCAGGGCGATGAGCCTTTTATTGAACCCTCGGAGATTTCCAAAGTATTTGAGTTAATTTCTAAAGGAGATTTTGATGTGATCGGTTGTTATTGCCCTACTAGAGATCGCAGTAATAAAAATATTCCCAAGGTAGTCATTGCTCCCGATGGACGCTTAATCTATATGTCAAGGGCCGATATCCCAGGCAGCAAAAATTCTGTGGAGCGTTATGCTTTAAAGAAACAAGTTTGTATTTATGGCTTTAGAAAAGCTGTCTTAGAACATTTCTCTTCTTGTATTGAAAAAACACCATTAGAGAAAATTGAAGATATTGAGATCCTAAGATTTTTAGAGCTTGGTTATCGAGTGGATATGATAGAAGTAAAAGACTCTATCGTGGCGATAGATACGGCTAGTGATCTTGAGCGAGCGAGATTACATGCAAATATTTGAATTAACAAAGCCTTTTTTTAAGGCATTGACTGCGACTAAAAAGTCAGCAGTCAAAATAGTTTTGTGGTCTTCAGTAGCTGCATTCTTTGAATTATGCATGTTAGCTGCTTTTATCCCTCTTATTGGTGTTGCTACCAACCAACCCATTCCTGAGTTTTTTCCAGTTAGTCTTTCTCGTGAAAGCTTCATTACAAATTATTCCGTCTTCTTGCTCTTCTTTATTCTTGCTGCAATATTGCTGAGAATGTATGCGCAATATAGTCTCTTTGCTTTCGGTTACGATATGGCGCAGAAAGTATCAACTCAGCAACTTACTTATTCTCCTCAATATAAATCTGGTCAGGATCAGAGCGATATTGTTAGATCAGTTATTGCCGAGTCTGATAACTTTGGAGCTAATTATGTTGTGCCATTGCTTACAGTGGCTGTGAGAATAATTTTTCTAAGCATCTTATTGATGATGGCTGGTATTTTTTATCCTCTGGCGACGATATCTGGATTAGGTATATTAATTGCTGGTTTTATGGTGCTGAGACGACCCCTAAGCCGTTCATTAATTAAGTTTGGTGATAAGAGATATTTAGCTAATACAGGACGATTTGCTCATGCTATCTCTTTAGTACAAAACAGAAATGTATTTAAGTTTTATCAGGTTTTAGATAAGGCAGAGGAAAATTTTGAGAAATCTGCCGTAGGATATCGTCAGAGTCAGACTGCTCAGCAATTGTTCTTGATCACTCCAAGACTTCTAATTGAGGGGTTGTTTTTTCTGATTTTCCTTGTATCAATTTATTTTTCAACACTAGATCTAGGATTGATTTTTAATGCTGAGGATTTAGTACTTGCATTTGGAGTCATACTTAGAGGTATTCCATCATTGCAAATTGTAATACAGAATCTTAATTTGGTGAGATTTAACCTTAACGCTGCAAACGACGTTGTGAATAGGTTTTCTATAACTTTTCCTTCAAAATCATCACTTGATAGCAAATCTAATGATCTATTTGATCTAAAAAGAGGTGATCTAGTCCTTATTCATGATTATAAGTACATGATGGATTCATTTTGTATTAATGGCGATCCAATTGAGTTCAGGCTTGGAGAAAATGTACTTGTATATGGTAAAAGTGGGGGCGGTAAAACAACTTTGATACAGCTTTTGATTGGTAGTTTAGATTTTGAGTATGTATCTGTTTCTGTAAATGGCAAAAATGTAGATCCAGATGCCTTTTTTAATGAATTAAGATCCAGATCAGGTTTTGCGCCCCAGCAATCAGCTTTAGTCAAGGGAACCATAATAGATAATTTATTCTTGAAGGAGGAATCTCAAGAGTTGGATTCAAGTCGTTTCAAGGCTGCTTTTAGTTCCGCATGTCTCGATTTTGTAGTCGATCCCTATTTATTTGAGATAAAGGAGGGAGGCATAAATTTATCTGGAGGTGAGGGTCAACGAATTAATATAATGCGAGCTCTTTATCATTCAGAACTAGTATGCTTTTCAGATGAGATGACAGCTTCACTGGATAAGGAGACTGAGCGCCTAATTATTACTGAAATTATTAAAAACTATACAGAGATCAGCTTTTTTACAGTTTCTCACCGAGACTTGAGTGAGTTAGGATTTTCTCGACAGTATGAGGTTATAGACGGTGTGGTAAGTCGCCGATGAAAGTATTGCATATAAACTATTCAAACTCTGGAGGCGCTTTTGTAGCTGCTGAACGGTTGGTCAGTGCGCAGAATTTAAACAAATTCACATGTCAATTAGTGACTGAAAATGACTATTTATTGTTCTTAAAGAGCCACCATATTTTTTCTTACTTCAGTTATAGAATCCAAATGCTCTTTTACTTCCGAGTCTTAAAAATAATAGTAGGTAGTGACCGTAATTTTGATTTTGGTTGGATGCCGAGAATTAAAGAATTTTTAAAGTTCTATAATGCTGATTTAGTTCATATTCATTGGGTATGTGGAGCCTTTTTTAATGCTCAAGCAGTTTCAAAAGTTTGTAAGTACAAGCCTGTTGTTATAACAATGCATGATTGTTTTGGTTTGTTTGGACTCGATCATTATAGCCCCCGATTTTCTCAACCGAATTGGGCAGCAGGTATTCTATCGCTCCGTCAACAAAGACATCGTCAGAAATACATTAAAAATTTGGTATTGGTAACTCCCAGTCGTTGGCTTTATAACCAAGTGGTTGCGTCTTATTTAGGCTCACAAAATCAAGTTTTTCATATACCTAACATTTTACCTCATGAGCCTCTTCAAAAGTCATCTGTTTTAGCAACTTCGCATCAAGCCGAACTAGAAATTATCAAAGAAATGATTAATAAGAACACTTTATGTATAAGTATGGGAGCTATGACAGGAGGAAGAGATTCAAGAAAAGGCACGAAACAAGCTATTAAGATATTAGAATCTGTCTCTCGTCCCTTCATGCTGATAACATTTGGTGGAAAGATTGATATAGAAGCGACCACATGCGAAAAACACATCAATTTGGGCCTATTAACTCAGTCTGAAGTTCTTGAAATACTATCTCTTTCTGATCTAGTAGTTGTGCCTAGTCTGGAGGATAATTACCCTAATATTCTTCTTGAGTCGCTCTCAATGGGCTGTCAAACACTTTGCTTTCAGTCCGGAGGTGGTGGACCTGAAATGAGCACTATTGCCCATCCAGATGCTTTTTATGTTGCTCCATATATAGATGATTTTGGATTTGATGCAGCCAAGATAATCAATGATCTTAAAACCTTAAGTTCAACTCAACGGGAAATTAACTCAAAATACTTCATAGAGCATACACAAACGGATAAAATTTTTGAAACTTATAAGAAAATCTACAACAATTAGTTTCGGCATTTTTGTCGTACTTAGTCTTGTATTTCCAATGGCCATTGATTTGCTTTACGTGAAAGCGGCGCTCATAGGAATCAGTCTTTGTGGTTGGACTTTGAGTACTATCATTGAAACTGAAACAGTTTCTTATAAGTGGGTCCCAGTTTTATGCCTAGTCTCCTATGTCCTTTTTGTTTTAATACTTGCTATTGTTTCTTCTTCTGCAAGCCCAATAGGTTTGGCTAAAGTTGTGCAGGTGGAGATTTTTTGGCCTATAATTTTCTTTATTTTATTAACTTATTTAAGAGTTAGTGACCGGCTTGTTGATCTTTGGTTTACATCCTCACTGTATTTGATAGTGTTTCATGTTCTTGGGATGTACACTTCGCTCATTTTCTTTGGGTTGGAAAATTATTTTCAATTTATGCAAGTGACTTCCTTTGGAGCTAAGGCTGGTGCAAGTATAAGCGGAGATACCTTTCAAGCTGGATTCACAATTCCTGGTTTAATGTCGCTTCCTTTTCTCATCCCTTATTATATTTTTTCAAGACAGTTTTCATTGCGCCAATCACCAATGGAATTTTTGTTACTTTTTTTAGTGATTTTCGTAGCAATGGCTTCACTACGAAACTTTGTGATCATCACAACAATCCTCACACTCTTGCTTTGGTTGATTTGGTGGAGCTCTTTTCAATCAGTTAGAAAAATTACTTATTCTGTGGTGTTAATTTTAGGTTTTAGCTCTTTAGTAATAGCATTTGTACCCATTGAACTATTCTATTTTTATTTTGAAAATTTTGCAGGATCAAATGATTCGGCAAGGAACACTCAAATCTCGGTTTTACTGGCTGAATTTGAAAAACATCCTTTTTGGGGGATTGGCTTGGGTATGCCATCAAGTGAATTTATTCGTTCTGAAGTATCTCCCTGGAGTTATGAGCTAACTTATCATGCTGCTCTTGGCCAGCGAGGAGCTATTGGATTTCTTGGTATGATTTTTACACTGACTGCAATCCTCAGCGCTCAAGTGCTCCGAGTTAGATTCCGTAAAAAAGATTTCTTTTTTGGCTATGCTCTTGCATTAGCATTTTTGTTATTAGCTAATTCCACAAATCCATATTTTACCCGTTTTGACGGTGTGTTCTTATTACTCCTTGGACTTTTTGCTAGGAGATCGACAACCTCATGATTGTCTGCTGTATAACTTTTGAACCAGACTTAAATAGATTCAGTAAGGTCCTGCAGGCAATCGATGCGCCTCTATTAATTATTGATAACGGCAGCTCTAAAAAAGTTTTAGAATTTTTAGCTTCGTGTAAGGCTGAGAAGGTTATTTACTTAGAAGAAAATCGAGGTATAGCCCATGCTAGCAATGTTGGATTGCGTTATGCGCTGAATGCAGGCTATGACTACTGTTGTTTACTTGATCATGATTCAATACTCTGTCCTAATTATCTTCAATTAGCTATAAGTTGTTTTAAGAAAGCGCCATCTAATACATTTGCAATTGGTCCATTGAGCGTTAATTCAACTGATGTTGTATCAAAGAATAATTCTGAACTATATAAAGCTAATATGATTATTCAGAGTGGTTCGGTAGTGCGACTAGAATTTTGTAATAAAGTTGGTTGGCAGCTTGACGACTGGTTTATTGATTTAGTCGACTTAGAGTGGTTCTATCGTGCAGTTTCTTCTGGATACAATATATTTGTGTCAAGAAAGTTAGTAATTGATCACCAGTTAGGCGAATCATCTATTAAATTTTTTGGTAAAAACGTGGCGATACATACCTCGAAACGTATTTATTATAGAGCCAGAAATACTATATTTGCTTTAAGAAAGCATCACATACCTTTAGTAGTTCGACTTCGTCTGCTTGCTAAAATTCTATTCATTGGAATTAGTCTGGAAGCAAGAGGTAACGAACCAAGAATGAACTATGTTAAAGCCTTATGTAGAGGGCTAATAGATGGAATCTTATAAAATATTTATTGGTGTTGTTGCTTTCAACGATTGTGACGGTTTGAAGCATACAATTTTGAAGGTCAAGCCTTTGCTTAATGATAATGTTCAAATGATTATCAAAGATGCTGTTAGTAATGATGGTACAAGAGAAGTTGCTCTGGAAGCAGCGCTTAATAGTGAATATATAAAGGCAGAATCTTCCCATGATACAGGGATTTATAATGCTATGAATCGCATCATAGAAATGGCCCCCGATGATGCATCACTTATTTTTTTAGGATGTGGTGACTATTTTATAAGGTTTAATCCACCTAAGATTCAATATGATATGAGTTTTGGTGACTGTATGATTGATAATGATCTCTTTATAAGCTCATCGTCATATTATAAGAATTTCTTAACTGGCAATCGCTTGCATCATCAATCCCTCCTAACCAAAGTTAGTATTTTGAAAAAGCGTCCGTTTCGAGAAAAATTTCCGGTATATGCCGATTATGATTTAAATTTAATGTTACTAGCAAATCATTCTGCTGAGCGTTGTGATATTCTCTCTTTCATGAGTCCTGGAGGTATAAGTTCTAAGGCTAATATATTTGCCATGGCTTATGTGATAAGTCATCATAATTGGGTTTTTGCTATTGGATTTTTGATATATAGATTTTCTCTAAAGATTCTAAGATTTGGCACTAAGATATTAGGATTTATCGGTTTAAAAGTATTCCATAAATGAAGACGGCTAAAATACACTTTTATACAAAATATGATTCTCTTGGAGCATCATCTAGAGTAAGAACACTGCAGTACTTGGAAAATCTATCGTCTGAGTTTTCTGTTAGCATATCTCCTTTGATTTCAAACAAAGCGCTCAAATTGAAATATCAAAACTCAAAAATTTACCAACTATATTATATTTTAGGAATGATAAAACGATCTTTTATTGCGTTGGTTCGTAGTCGACTTAGGCTAGATAATTTAACAATTGTAGAGAAAGAACTTTTTCCATGGATACCATTTTTCATTGAACGTTTATTTTTGCCAAAAAATTTTATAATTGATGCCGATGACGCAATTTTTCACAATTATGATGATGTGCCTTGGTTAAAAGACAAGCATCCTAAACTCGCTGCTACGGCATCGAAAATTCATGTAGGAAATAATTATTTAGCTGCATTTTATAAACAATATAACCAAAATATTGAGATTATTCGTACCAGCATTAATGTAAAAGATTACAAAAGGAGGGTTGCACTTAAGGCTTTACCCGTGATTGTTTGGATTGGCTCTCCTAGTACATCAAAATATCTCAAACTTGTTGTAGATGCTCTAAATGAATTATCTTTATCAACAAATTTCTTGGTTCGATTAATAGGATTTTCAGATTCCTTATTAGAGTCTAGTTTTAAATTTAAGTATGAGATTATAGCTTGGTCAGAAGCTGCAGAACTCTCTGAATTAGCTAATTGCGATATTGGAATAATGCCAATCCCAAACGATCCATTCGAGAGAGGAAAGTGTGGTTATAAGCTTATTCAGTATTTGGCATCTGGCTTGTTGCCAGTTGCTTCTAATGTGGGTATTAATAGAGAAATAATACATGGGGCACAGAATGGAATATTGGTTAATGATAATGACTGGCTAAAAGCTTTAGACTCAGCAATTCAAAACATTTCGAGCCATGACTCACAAACTGGCTATAGATTTGTTCTTGAAAACTTCGATATCTCAAAAACATATGAACGCATCCAAATAAGCTTTAAAGCACTAATTTTTTAATGATTAATTTTATTGACTTTCTTAACGACTCTCAAAAGTTAAATAACTTATACAGAGCTAGTTTGATGGATAAGTTTGTAAAATCTGATTACGCTGTTCGCTCATTTGGTATTTTTTCTTTTAGTGGCCTTGGCTCTATATTTAAAACAGATAATGTCGTAATTTCGTCAAATCTTAAATGCAATCTAATTGTCTTATTTTTTAGACGAAAGAGGGCGATTGTAATTATTAATGGAATGGGTCGATTTCGCCAAAATATGATGTTTAGATGGTTGGTTATTAATCTGATAAAGTCACGAAGTGATAATGTTGTGATATTTTTTCAAAATTATGCAGATTTTCGTTATTTCAGGCGATCTATAAAATCAGGAATATATTGGTGTCCTGGATCGGGTGGTGTGTGCCGTGAAGTGAGGAATAAAGAAAGAACATTAGTCATTTCGAGACCTGGAAAGCTTGAGTTAGTAGCGGAAAGTATCTCTAGGTTTGCAAGTGAGACTGATTTTGAGGTTGACATTGTTGGATGTGATGATGTTTTCGTTCAAAGCATCTGCTGCAATAACAAGATAAAAGGCGTAGGATATGTTGATCAGTCTGAAATATTTACGTCAGCAAAGTATATTTTTCAGCCAAGTGGATACGGAGAGGGCATTCCTCATTGTGTGATTGATGCTTTGTGTTCAAACCTTATTGTGATTATGGAACATCGGCAGTTTGTTCAATTTGGTTTAGGAAAGCTCGGATTCTTTTATAATGAAGGTCCTAAGGAATACATCAGTGTTCTGCCTCAGACCGAGATGGATGTAGTTTCAGTAAGCAAAATTAATGATCAAATTTTCAGTAAGTTCCAGGATGAGTTTTTAGTTGAAACATAGATTTGGTTAAGATGTTATTTTTTAGGGAGATTTTATGAAGCGAATTATTGTAACTGGTGTTGGTGGATTCATAGCGCGTAAAGTGGCAGAAAAACTTGTTGACCTTGGCAATATAGTAATTGGTGTTGATGATTTTTCCAGCGGCTGCAGTGATTCATTAGATTTTCTTCATGAATTATTAACCATTGACTTGAGTGACAAGAGTGCAGTAAAACAATTGCCATCAGAATGTGATTATATTTTACATTTGGCTGGTCAATCATCTGGAGAGATTAGTTTTGATGATCCTGTAAAGGATCTTGAAAAAAATACTATTTCTACTCTTAATATCATTCAGTATGGAATTTCAGTTCAGGCAAAGCGAATAATTTACGCTAGCTCAATGTCGGTATATGGGTTGGTTGATGACCGAGCAATCAATGAGATCGAATACTGTCAGCCAGTTTCCTGCTATGGAGTGGGGAAGCTTGCTTCTGAGAATTACCTGCGTATTTATCAAAACCAAATACCTTTCACGATTCTTAGAATGTTCAATGTTTATGGTCCAGGGCAAGATTTAAGCAATTTACGTCAAGGCATGGTGAGTATTTTTCTAGCACAAGCACTGAGAGGCGACAAAATCTTAGTGAAGGGATCAAATCAAAGATTCCGAGACTTCATTTATATAGATGACGTAGTGAACGTTTGGTGTGAAGCGCTAAATATTTCTAACACGATCAACAAAACTTATAATTTGGGAACAGGGGTAAGAGTGACGGTTGATGAGTTACTTAGTCAAATAAATATTAATTTACCAGGAGCAGATGTTGTTTATGATGCGGGTACGCCCGGAGATCAAAGCGGCATCTTCCCAGATGTAACTTTACTCAAAGAAGATTTTAAAATATCTAAATTTATCCCATTAAGAGAAGGTATCAAAAGATTCTGTGATTGGGCAAAAACTGAGGCTTGATATATATTGAATACAAATCTTTTTCGCAGGTTACTAACACCATTATTGCTTCCATATAGGGTGCTAAAGCATCACTATACTTCCATTAAAGCCTTTCGATGGCTTAGTAAGGCTCAAAGACCTAATAAACTTTTAGCTTTAAAGTCTTCTTGTAAAGGCTCTGTGCACCTGGTATGTCCTGGGCCATCCGCTAGGCAGCTATTAAACTTTTCTGTAACCGAGAATGACTCCATTATTTTTGTAAATCATGCGGTTGGACTTGCGACGGAGCTTAGAGTTCCCTCATCAGTAGATTGTTTCTTTATTACTGCTGATACAACAAGACTCATGGAGATTATCAGAGGTAGGAGTGAAGCATTGGCTTTATGTAAATCTATATTTTCTCCATATAACCTTTGTCATTTAAAAGAAAAAGAGTTATGCGGTTGCATCGATATTATTTTGAAACCCAAAGTAAAAATTAATTTTCTCTTAGGCCTTGAAATGCAAAATTTAGGTGCAGAAAATATAAATATTTTAGAACCGCATCCCAGTGCAAAAGGCTTTGGCTCTCTTCTCTTTGGATTCCAATTAGCTGCGCTGCTTGGAACAAAAAAAATAGTTCTATGGGGAGTAGATTATGGTGAGGTAGAGGGTCAAAAGTATTTTGATGATAAAAGTTTAACTCGACTAGATACTCCATTTAAAAAAATCTCGCATGATGTACTCATTGCTGAGCAAAGATTTTTAGAGCAAGGAATACAAATTGTAAATGGTCCAAACTTAGTTAGGGACTAAATTTTTATTAAATGATGCTTCATATTTAGTTAAAATTGTGGAGCTAAAAATAATGATTAATTTAACTTTATCCATTTTAATTAATAGTATGATTAAAGATAATAAAAATTATCTTTGAGAGGTTAAGCATGAAAAATATTTATTTGGAGTCATAATGAAAAAAGCATTAATAACTGGTATCACAGGGCAGGATGGCTCATATCTCGCAGAATTTCTTTTAGAAAAGGGCTATGAGGTCCATGGCATTAAACGACGATCGTCACTTTTTAATACTGGACGAATCGATCATATCTATGAGGATCCTTATCTAGATAATTCAAGGTTTAAACTACATTTTGGAGATTTAACCGATACCTCAAATTTAATACGATTGTTATCTGATATAGAACCAGATGAAGTATATAATTTAGGTGCTCAAAGCCATGTAGCTGTGAGTTTTGATTCACCCGAGTATACCGCAGACGTCGATGCGATGGGCGCACTTAGAATGCTCGAGGCTATAAAATTTTTAGGCCTAAAGGAAAAGACAAAATTTTATCAAGCTTCTTCATCAGAGCTTTATGGGATGGTGCAAGAAATTCCGCAGAATGAAAGCACACCCTTCCATCCTCGATCTCCATATGCTGTTGCCAAACTATATGCTTATTGGATCACAATAAACTATCGAGAGGCATATGGACTTTATGCATGCAATGGAATTCTTTTTAATCACGAATCTCCGAGACGAGGTGAAACGTTTGTTACTCGAAAGATTACTCGTGGTCTTTGTAACATCGCTTTGGGGCTTGAGTCATGCTTGCAAATGGGAAATATTGATGCTTTACGTGATTGGGGGCATGCAAAAGATTATGTAGAAATGCAGTGGTTAATGTTGCAGCAAGAGGTTCCAGAGGACTATGTGATTGCGTCAGGTAAACAGTATTCGGTTCGTGAGTTCTTTATTTGGGCAGCACAAGAACTTGGTATCGAAGTTGCTTTTGAGGGTGAAGGTGTTGATGAAATAGCGCGTGTAGTATCTATTAAAGGTGATAAAGCTCCAGCTATATCTGAAGGAGATATTATAATGAAAGTTAATCCGCGTTATTTCCGGCCAGCAGAAGTCGAAACCTTACTTGGTGATGCGACCAAAGCTAAAACTAAGTTAGGTTGGGAGCCAAAGGTTACAGCACAGGAAATGTGTGCAGAGATGATGACTTCAGATTATACATCTGCACGCCGCAATGCTTTACTAAACAATCATGACTTGTCACTTCCATTACCTGCTGAGGATTGAGAATGGCTTATAGCCTATCAGGGAAAAAAGTTTGGGTTTCGGGCCATCTTGGAATGGTTGGAGCGGCTGTTGTTCGCAGGCTAGAACGTGAGAATTGTGAATTATTATTAGTAGATAGAGAAACTTTGGATTTATGCGATCAAGCTGCAGTAGGTGCATGGGTTCAAGCAACTTGTCCTGATTGTATTATCATTTCTGCAGCAAAGGTTGGAGGCATTCATGCGAATGAATCCTATCCGGTAGATTTCTTACATGATAACTTGAAGATTCAGAGCAACATATTTGAAGCAGCTCATCGAAATAATGTTGGACGCCTTTTGTTTCTTGGTTCTTCATGTATTTATCCAAAGCATTCCTTGCAACCGATTCAAGAAAGCAGCTTATTGACTGGTATGCTCGAGCCTACCAATGAATGGTATGCTATAGCAAAAATAGCAGGTATAAAATTATGCCAAGCATATAGAAAACAGTTTTCCTATGACTGGATTTCAGCTATGCCCACAAACCTTTATGGACCTGGAGATAACTACGATTTAAAAAATTCTCACGTCTTGCCTGCTCTTTTAAGAAAATTTCATGAAGCAAAAGTGAAACGTGAAACTAAGGTAATATTATGGGGCTCGGGTGAGCCTCTAAGAGAATTTTTGCACTGTGATGATTTGGCGGATGCTCTTGTTTTTCTATTGAAACATTATTCAAAAAGTGATCATATAAATGTGGGCTCCGGTTGCGAAGTTAGTATTAAACAATTGGCTAATTTAATTGCAGATATAGTTGGTTATGATGCAGAGCTTGAATTTGATAGATCTAAACCAGACGGAACTCCCCGCAAGTTACTGGATAGTAGTCGTTTGCGCAACCTAGGATGGAATGGTGCTAGACAGCTTGATGACGGTATTCGTGACACTTATGCAAGAATTTTGAGTAACGGCGAGGCTAAATGGGTATAAAATAATTAAAGTACACCATAAGTAAAATTTAAAAGCTTGAAACTGAACACATTTCAAATATTTTGGTTTAGGATGATTAATTAAGGATAAATAATTATGAAAATCTTGGTTACTGGCGGCGCTGGCTTTATAGGTTCAAATGTCATTAGACATATTATTAAAAATACAGATTATTCCGTCATGAATATAGATTGTTTGACTTATGCTGGCAATCTAGATTCTCTTAAAGATGTTAAAGACGAAGCTCGATATAAATTTCATAATGCTAACATTTGTAACCAAATTGATATGTTAGATGTTTTTAAGGCATATCAGCCTAATAAAGTTATGCACCTTGCTGCTGAGAGCCATGTTGATAGATCTATTGAGGGCCCTTCTGAATTTATAGACACCAATATAAAGGGTACTTTTTCTCTTCTTGAGGCAGCTAGAAATTTTTTCGAAAATCTTAATGATAGAGACAAGGAACAATTCCGTTTTCATCATATTTCTACAGATGAAGTTTATGGCGATCTAGATTCCACGGATGACTTATTTACCGAAAATACATCCTATTCACCCTCTTCACCATACTCTGCAAGCAAAGCAGCTTCTGACCACTTGGTTAGAGCATGGGGTAGGACCTATGGACTTCCTGTAATAATTACTAACTGCTCTAATAATTACGGCCCTTTCCATTTTCCAGAAAAACTCATCCCGCACATTATTCTCAATGCCCTTCATGGCAAGTCTTTGCCTGTGTATGGAGATGGTTCACAGATACGAGACTGGCTTTATGTAGAAGATCATGCAAAAGCCCTTATAAAAGTAGCTTTTGAGGGTGAAATTGGTGAGACATATAATATTGGCGGTCATAATGAAAAAACAAATCTTGAGGTGGTTAAAACCATTTGTCATCTTCTTGAAGAGCTTGCTCCTGAGAAACCAGAAGGGGTAAATAACTATCAAGACTTAATTATCTTTGTTAAAGATCGTCCAGGTCATGATATGCGTTATGCAATCGATGCTTCAAAAATTGAGCAGGAGCTCGGCTGGGTCCCTGATGAGTCATTTGAATCAGGATTGAGAAAAACAGTTCAATGGTATCTGGATAATCGAGAATGGTGGGAAAGAGTTCTTTCAGGTGCATACAAATTAGAGAGGTTAGGAGAGGTGCTATGACATCGAATTATAAAGGTATTGTTTTGGCGGGTGGATCCGGTACAAGGTTACATCCAATCACTAGGGGTGTTTCTAAGCAATTGTTGCCCGTCTATGATAAGCCAATGATCTATTACCCGATTTCTGTTCTGATGCTCGCTGGCATTAGTGAGATCTTGTTGATATCCACGCCTGATGATATCTCTAGTTATAAAAGATTACTTGGTAACGGAGAAAATTTTGGTATTACGATCGAGTATGCAGTGCAACCTAGTCCAGATGGCCTTGCTCAAGCATTCCTTATTGGAGATGACTTTATTGGTGATAGTAATGTTGCTTTAGTTCTTGGCGACAATATTTTCTATGGGCACAGCTTTTCTGATAATCTAAAAGCTGCCACATCAATGGCAACAGGTGCAACAATATTTGGGTATCATGTTAAAGACCCTGAGCGCTTTGGTGTTGTGGAGTTTGATAATAATGGGAGTGTTATCTCCATAGAGGAGAAGCCTTTAAATCCTAAATCAAATTATGCCGTAACTGGTTTATACTTTTATGACAATGATGTCATAGAAATAGCTCAGTCCATCAAACCTTCTAATAGAGGTGAGCTTGAGATTACCGATATTAATAAAGCATATCAGGCTAGAGGAGACTTAAGGGTTGAGCTATTGGGTCGAGGTTTTGCTTGGCTAGATACGGGAACCCATGACTCCCTAATGGAGGCAGGGCAGTTCATTCAGACTATTGAGCATCGTCAGGGGCTAAAAGTTGCTTGCCTTGAGGAGATTGCTTTTAACATGGGCTGGTTATCGAAGGAATTACTTCTCAAACAAGCACATAAATTAGAGAAAACTAGTTATGGCGAATATTTAGTTAATATTGCATCCCTATGATGATCAAATTGATTTACGTATTTCCCGGATAGACCTTAAGAGATTAGATAAGATTTTAGAGACCATTTTTAACGATTAGGTTAAAATGCGACAACGAAAATATTTTTCTAATTAGTAGTTTTTTAAATTACTAACTGAATGTAAAAAAATTAAATGGAGAAATTTATCAGGTTTTTAATATATTTTTTTATTTCTATTTTGCGAAAAAACCGCAGGTTTTTAAGAATATCACCCAATACAAAAGGTAAACTTTTTTTCTATGATAAAAAACAAAACATGTTTTTTAGTATTTTAGTTCGAGAACACATTGACTCTATTACAGCAGATCAAATATTTACTAATCATGATTATGATTTAAGTTTTTTAAAAAGATACACTGAATTAACAGAGAGCTATCAAAATATACTCTCACAAAATAAAGTTCCTTTAATAATTGACTGTGGGGCAAATATTGGACTCTCTTCAATATACTTTTCAAGGGAATTTCCAAATGCAAAAATTTTTTCTTTTGAACCAGAAAAAAATAATTTTCTTATGATGGAACAAAACTGCAAGAGGTTGTCCCAAATTATGATGTTTAATAAGGCTATTGGAAGTAGCGATGGATTTGTAAGGATTCAAAATAAAGATTCTGATAATAATGCTTTTAGAACATCTCGTAATTCAGATGGAACAGGCGAAATTGAGGTTATGTCCATTAATAGCATTTTATCTAAAAACAAAGATTTAATTCCTTTTATTATTAAAATTGATATAGAAGGTTTTGAGGATGACTTATTTTCAGCAAATACCGAGTGGGTGGAAAAATTCCCCCTGCTTATAATTGAAACACATGATTGGATGTTACCTAAGCAAGGAAATTCTGGTCAATTTTTGAAGGTCATTAGTTCTCAGAATAGAGACTTTATTCATAAAGGAGAAAATATTTTTTCTATCTCTAATGAAGAATTAAACTTATGATCGTGATTTATTGCCTATGAAAGTAATAAAAACAAAATTGGATGATTGCATAATTATTGAACCAAAAGTTTTTGGTGATGAGCGTGGATTTTTCTTGGAAACATTTCAAACCGAAAGATATGCTTCTGAAGCTGGGATCACATTGCCATTCGTTCAGGATAATCATTCGCGATCATCTAAGGGTGTTCTTCGAGGATTGCACTTTCAAAAGACTAAACCTCAAGGTAAGCTAGTAAGAGTTGTGAGTGGCCAGGTTTATGATGTCGCTTTGGATATACGAAAGGGATCATCAACTTATGGTCAATGGGAGGGAGTTATTTTGTCGGAAGAAAATAAAATCCAGCTTTGGGTACCTCCAGGTTTTGCTCATGGTTTTGTCGTGTTGTCGAATTACGCAGATTTTGAATACAAGTGTACTGATTATTATGATCCCTCCGATGAAGGTTGTATCTTATGGAACGATTCTGATTTAGGTATCACTTGGCCTATTGATAATCCTATTTTGTCTGATAAAGATGCCAGTGCTCACAGTCTGGCTGATCTGAAGCTTTGAAAATAATTGTTTTAGGATGTAATGGTCAGCTTGGGCGTTGTTTATATGATCAATTAGAAAAGACAGATCATGATGTTATATATACCTGTCGCGACCAGATTAATATTGCAGACTTTGAGGTTACTAGAAATCAAATTAAAGAGATTTCACCTGATATAGTAATAAATGCAGCCGCTTACACGGCAGTTGATAATGCCGAGCAAAATCAAGAAAAGGCTGATCTTATTAATCATCTTGCAGTTGCAAATATCGCTGCATCTTGCAAGGAATTGGATTGTTGGTTGATCCATTTATCAACAGATTATGTATTTGATGGCGCATCTAAAACACCATATAAAGAGGATGATCAAACCAATCCCCAATCTGTTTATGGCAATACTAAGTTGAAAGGTGAGATAGCAGTTAAGTCCTCAGGCTGTAAACATATAATTATTAGAACTGCATGGGTTTTCAGTGAATATGGTAATAATTTTCTTAAAACCATGCTTCGTTTGGGTGCTGAGAGAACTGAGCTAAGCATTGTTGGAGATCAAATTGGTTGCCCCACTTTTGCTCATGATATAGCTAAAACAATTATTATTATCTTAAAGAACTTAAAATCGCATAAAATAAACTCAGGTTTATATCATTTTGGAGGCAACCTTTGTTACTCATGGGCTGAGTTCGCTCAAAATATTTTTTATGAAGCCTCAGAGCTTAAACTTATAGCAAGAATACCTGATGTTGTTGCCATAACGACAAAGGAATTTCCTACTTTAGCTAAACGTCCTGCTCAGTCTCAGCTAAATTCGAATAAACTTTCATTGAGTTTTGGGATTGACCCATCAGACTGTATTACTGGCATCCGATCATCACTAAATGCCATTAAGAATAAAAAGCCATTCACTGAGTGAGCCATAGAAAATTTAATAAAATTCTTGATATTGGCTCTAATGATTTTGTTGGAATGGTCTTCTCCCTTTAGCTCCAGGAAGTGAGGTCAATTTTTTGGGTTTAGAGTTTTGAAAACTAGAATTCATTAACATACAATAATTTCAGAGAGTTAAATTTAGGAGTTAAAAATAGTGAATATAGAACAATTACTTCAGTCGGACATGTTAAATGATATTAACATTAGTCTGTCAACGGTATTTATGTCCCTGTTAGCTACTGCGGTAAGTAGTTTCTTACTCCGTCAACTCTATGTTCGCTATGGCCGATCAATGAATAACAGAGAGTACTTTGGCAATATTTTTGTACTGCTGGGAGTTACTACTTGCTCTGTAATTATCATCGTTAAATATTCTCTAGCGTTATCTTTAGGTCTAGTTGGAGCATTATCCATTGTACGTTTTCGTGCCGCAATTAAAGAGCCAGAAGAGCTAGTTTTTCTATTTTTAGTTATCGCATTTGGACTTGCATTTGGAGCTAATCAATTTGCTGTGGGATTTGTACTTTTGGGAATGGCCTGCATAGTTATTGTGGTTGGTGAAAAATTCTTTTCAAGAAATAATGGGCTGGATCATTCTGGAATGCTTATTATTATATCAGGTAATAAAACCATTTTAGATGAGTTGCTTGAGAACAAGCTAAGAGATTTGATGAGTAATACATCTTGGGCAGTTATCAAGGAAGTAGATTTCGAAGGTGATAATGCTCGTATTGTCTTTAAATGCTCTACATCAGACAAGGCATATTTATTTACTGAAGAATTAAGGAGAATATCAATGAAGCATGAGCTTGATTATAATCTTATCTCAGATGTGAGCGTGCCTCTTTGAAGTATGGTCCAACCTCTAACCAGAAGTTATTTGGGTTAGGCTCTATTCTACTAATCATAACTATTACATTAGTATGGTTAGTATCCTCAAATTTGTTATTTGTAAATAACAAATTAAGCAACATTCTAGATAGAGTTTTTTCTAAATTAGGTGTCTATGAACAAACCAGCTTAACTGAATTTTCTGATTTAGGTGAATACTTAGAAGGAATAGTGCTTGGGATGAGAAATTCAGGAACATTCCCAACTATTGATGTGCAGGTTAAGCAGAAAAATATCTTAATCCTAAATTCTGACCGAAAAAATGGAGGGAGATCATATGTGCCTGCTACCTTAACAATCTATGAGGCCGGGAAGATTAAAAACTTAAAAGGTAAAATAAGAGCTAAGGGAGATAGGAAGCTGCATACGGAAAGTTTTGCCAATATGAGCCTGAGAACTAATTTGAAGGGTGATGATCGCTTATTCGGCTTAGAGGAGTTTTCCATTCAAGATCCTATTTTGAGGGGTTATACTTGGGAATTATTAGTAGCTGATATTTTCAAGACTCAAGGTCTTTTAACGCTTCAATCGAAAGTCGCTAACTATTCTTTTAATGGTGAGGATCGTGGATTATATGTATTTGAAGAAGTTCCTTCTAAAATAACAGTGGAAAGAAATTTAAGAAAATCTGGTCCAATATTTGGTTTAAAAGAAGAATATGGACCAAGTTTAGATAGCGTTTTAGATGTATATGACCTCAAAGATTGGGAAGGTTCGAAAATCTATACTCATGCTCGAGAAAATCTATTAATGCAGTTTGCTGAAGTGCGTGGTGGTGGAGTATTCTCTGAGGACTTTTTTGACCTAGATGAGTGGGCAAGATATTTTGCGTTGATTGACCTATTCGGAACTTACCATGGTTCAGTCCCAAAATCAGTGAGGTTTTACTTCAATCCAGTTATTGGAAAATTTCAGCCAATATTATTCGATGCTCATAAAAATGCTGGATTTTTTGATGAGTACACTTTAGCTGACCATAAGTTAAGTCCAAATTCTGTCGAATGTGAATGGACTTGCAGAGATAAAGATTTTTATATGGGTTTTTTGAATAACAAATATTTTTTTGATGCTTATCAAGAATATTTAACAAAATATTCTTCATTGGAGTTTATAGAGAGTGTTGAAAATGTTTACAAGGATAAATTTGAGAAATTAGATCACATATTTTACTCTTCTCTAAGCAGGTCTGATGGTATAGTTTTTCGTGGATTTGGTTTGTACTTTTTTAAATTCTCTGAGATCGAGCGTCGGAGAGATTTATTAAGCAGAAGAGTAACCCAACTCAATGAACATAAAGAAACATTTACTTTTTGGTCTCTTGATAAAAGTCAAACAGAGCTTTTATCTTCTAGGAATGAGATTACTGCTCCTGAAGGAGCTGTGGTAGTTTCTATAGAGAATCAGGTAATGGAAGGAACTGTATGGAATTTTAAGCAACCTACGATTTTGCTTTTGAGTGGTAATACGATTCTTAAAGGAATCAGCAAAGATAGTCCGCTTAACATAACTGGTCCAGTGATGCTTGTTCAACAAGGTGGAATGATTTCTCTAGATAATATCAATTTTATCAAGCCAATGTATATCGATGTTCCAAGTCGCCAATGGAGCGGAGCAGTTAACATTATTAATGCAAAAGCTAATGTTGGAACAATTTTAATTCAAGACAGTAATGCAGAAGATGCTATAAATTTTGTCAATTCAACCTATGAAATTCAAAATTTGATAATTTCTGGCTCTAAATCAGATGCTATAGATTTCGATTTTTCAAGTGGTGAAGTTGATAAAATTTCTTGCTTTAATATAGGGAATGATTGTGTTGATGCAAGTGAATCTTCAATTACTATTAATGGCTTAGTGGCAAAGGGTGTTCAGGATAAAGGTGTAAGCGCCGGGGAGAATTCCGTACTTAAGATTAATATGTTCGATGCTGAGAATGTCGCTTTAGGTTTAGTAAGCAAGGATGGATCGAAGTTAGAAGTTGATGAATTCAGGGTAAGTGGAGTAGAACTTGCTATATCAGCCTATAAAAAGAAACCTGAATATTCCTCTCCATCGCTGATTGTGAAAAAAGCTTTTAGTGCTGAGTCAGATTTGCAATTGCAGGCCTTAGTAAGTAATGGCACTAACTTAGAAACTCCCGATATCTTCAATATATTAATAGAGGACTCGAAAGCCATAGAAAGTCGCATGTATGGTGTTGAGTTTGGAAAGGCTACTGTTAAATGAGATATTTAAGTGAATGTTTAGAAGATGTTCTTGATTCGGCTAGAATTGAGCGAAAATTTATAATGACCAAGGGTCAATGTATTTTAGCTGAGTCTCTTCTGAAATCGATAGGTTTTAAGCGCCTGTATGATTCTCGATTAGTAAGTAGCATATACTTTGACGATATCGATCATAGTTGCTTGAGAGCGAATGTTGATGGAAGCCCATCAAGAGATAAAATTCGTTTCAGAACTTATAATGAAGATTATGAAAGAAGTGTTATAGAAACGAAGCATAAAAGGGGTGCTATAGGCTACAAGGCAGTATTTAAGTTAGATAGCAAGATTCAAAATCAAGAGCAGCTAATTAGCTTGGGAAAAAGCTGGTGTGACACTAATCTTTTAGATATTTTAGCCCCTTCTTCACGAGTAGATTATATAAGATCGTATTATATTAGAGATCAGTTTCGTGCTACGGTTGATTATAAAATTACAACATCTCGAATAGTTGGTAATAAACATTCAACTTCCGCAATGTATGATTATTCAGTTATAGAGTTTAAGTATTCAGTTGATTTAGATGATCAATTCAGAACAATTTACCCATTTTTTTCAGACATTGCATTGCGCAATACAAAATCATCGAAATACTCAAATTCCTTAATGTATTGAAAGTACCTTATGATTATGTTTTTAGATGTTATATGTGAGTAAAAGCAATGAATAATAAACAACCTGAGTTAATTGCAATTCTTGGGGGCGCTGGATTTCTTGGATCACGAATTGCTAGAATTTTTGATACAAATGATAAGAATTATTTTATTGGCGACATAAATTCCAACGAAGCAACTAGTAAACATAAAATTATTGATGTTGAGTGTCAAAAAACCCTTAATAAACTAGAGCATGCAACTAGCATCATTAATTTGGCTGCAGTTCATCGAGATGATGTTCAACCTATTAGTAGATATGACGATGTAAATGTTCAGGGTGCAGCTAATGTATGTGAGGCTGCACGTAGGTTTGACATAAAAAAAATTATTTTTACAAGCTCTGTTGCTATATTTGGTTTTGCTCCACCAGATACTGATGAATCAGGATCTGCAAACTATTTTAATGACTATGGCCGAACTAAATATTTAGCCGAACAAGTCTATAAGAAATGGCAAGCTGAAGATTCAGAGAATCGAACTCTTATAATAGTCAGACCAACAGTTATCTTTGGTGAGGGTAATAGGGGAAATGTGTATAACCTGTTGAGACAAATTGCTTCGCGAAGATTTGTGATGTTTGGAGATGGTAAAAATAAAAAATCTATGGCTTATGTAGAAAATGTAGCCGCTTTTATTAATTATAGCTATTCTTTTAAACCAGGATTACATATTTTTAATTATATTGATAAACCTGATTATGATATGAATGCTTTAGTTTCGGATGCCAGAAAAATATTATTTAGAAAAAAAAATATTGGGGTTCGTTTACCTTCTTTCTTAGGAATGGCTATTGGATATTTTGCAGATTTTTTTGCTAAAGTATTCAATATAAATCTTCCTATTAGTAGTATTCGTGTCAAGAAGTTCATGGGAACTACTCAGTTTGCTTCTTCAATTAGTTCCACTGATTTTGAACCGCCATTTAAATTAGAAGATGGCCTAGCAAAAACAATTCAATATGAGTTTTTAGAAGACAATAGCGATAAGCAAACATTTGAAACAGAATAAATAATTTGATAAAAATTTGTGAGAATCTTTTGTAATCAAGATAAAACCTATTGATATCCAAGAAATTATCTTATTTTAGCCTTATCAAAAAAACTAAAAATCTAGTAATATTGTATTACTTTAACTTAACACTTTTATTTATAGCAATTCCTTAAATGATTAATTTTATTAAGCTATCACCTCAACTACCCTATATTATTTTTAAGGAGAAATATGATGAAGCTTTGGCTGCAGGTCAAAAATCCATAGAAGCAATTTCAATTTCATCTTTTAATACAAAAAAACATGAGGTAGATTCTAGGTTTGTAAATCTTAAATTCATTACAAATGATGAATTTATTTTTTTTAGTAACTACTACTCTCCTAAAGCAGCTTCTTTTATTTCTCATAACCAAATAGCTGCATTAGTTTATTGGCCAAGTATAAATATCCAGATTAGAATGAAAGCCACTATAAAAAAAACTTCAAGTGATCTTAATCAAAAATACTTTTTTGAAAGATCAGAGGAGAAAAATGCTTTATCTATTTCATCTAATCAATCACAACCGATAAGCTCATATGAGAAAGTAAAAGAAAATTATCAAAAATCATTAAAAGGTGATGATTTAAAAAAATGCCCTGATTATTGGGGAGGATTCTCCTTTAAGCCATATGAAATAGAATTCTGGGAGGGTAATCAATTTAGGCTAAATAGAAGAGATTTATATTCAAAGAAAGACAACAATTGGTCACATATAATTCTTGAACCATAAAATCATTTAAAATTATAAATATTTATTATAGAATTCACACCAATGATAAATAATACTATTTACAATTCAGTGACTTCTCTTATTCTTCGGTAATCAATCATAGTTACAAATAAAAAAAATTCGGTTCCAATTAATGATAAGATCAAAGCTGATGAAATAATGCTTATTGATAGCGGTGGAAGAAAGCTTGGTCTAGTAGACAAAAGTTCAGCGCTTCAAAAGGCAGAAGATCAAAAGCTTGATCTAGTTCAAGTATCTCCAAAAGGATCCACTCCGATAGTTTGCAAGTTGATGGACTATGGAAAACATGTCTTTACAAAGAAAAAAAATATTTCTTCATCTAAAGGAAAAGTCAAAAGAACTTCTGTTAAGGAAATTAAATTCAGGCCTTCTACAGATACTGGTGATTACAATATTAAGCTTAAAAAAATAAAAAGCTTTATTCTTGGAGGAGATAAGACTAAAATAAGCGTCCGATTTAGGGGTAGAGAGATATTGAATAGTGACCTTGGACTTGATTTATTAAATAAGCTTAAAGAAGAAATGTCTGATTTAGCTCAAGTAGATCAAGAGCCTTCACTAGAAGGCAGGCAACTAATGATGGTTCTCTCGCCGCTTAAAAGGAGAAGCTAAGATTTTTAAAAATGGGATATAAGTTAAAAAAACATTCTGGAGCATCCAAGCGTTTTAAAAAAACAGGATCTTCCATTAAAAGTAGAAGTGCTGGAAGAAATCACATACTTTCAAAGCAATCTACAAAAAGAAAGAGACATAATAGAGGTTTAAATAAACTTGGAGGCGATGTTCTTAAAGTAGCCTCAAAATTAATTAGAAAATAAGATGCCAAGAACAACAAAATCATTAACCGCCAAAACTAGACATAAAAAAGTCCTTAAAGCCACAAAAGGGCATTATGGTGCAAGAAGCAGGCTTTACAAAACAGCCAAGCAGTCAAATATAAAGTCACTTCAGTATGCCTTCAGAGACAGAAAAAATAAAAAGAGAAGCTTTAAGTCTCTTTGGATAACACGAATAAATGCAGGATCAAGATCTTTTGGCGTTCCTTATTCAAAATTAATTAACGGACTTCTAAAAAAGGATATTAAGTTAAACAGAAAAATCCTTTCAGACTTAGCCACTAATGATGCTCTAGTTTTTGAGAAAATTGTTAAAACTGCTGTAGAGTAAGTTTCAATGTCTTCAAAAGACAAAGTCAATTTGCCAAAAGTAATAAATCATCAAGGCTCACTTCATCCTATAAACCAAACAAAAGATTACCTTATAAGATTATTGTCAAAATATGGCTTTAATGAAATTGATGGCCCAGAAATTGAATCAGAAGAATTTAATTTTGATATGTTAAATATTAAGAAATCTCATCCTGCCAGACAAATGCATGATACTTTTTATGTTGAAGATAAGAAAAATGTTTTAAGAACACATACTTCTCCAGTTCAAATAAGAAGCATGCTTGAGTCGAAGCCACCAATTGCTTTCACTTCAGCAGGTAAAGTTTACAGAAAAGATGATGATGCAACGCATCTTCCTATGTTTCATCAGGTAGAGGGCATATATATTGACGAAATTGTAACTTTTGCTAATTTGAAAGACCTTATGCATCAAATTCTTCATGAATTGTTTGGCAATAATGTTGAAATAAGGTTTAGGCCTTCTTTCTTTCCATTTACAGAGCCCTCTGCTGAAGTAGACATACTTTCTGAAAAAGGCAAGTGGCTTGAAATTCTTGGCTGTGGAATTATAAATCCAATTGTTCTAGAAAATTGTAATATAGACTCCAAAAAATATAGTGGATTAGCTTTTGGTCTGGGAGTGGAGAGAATAGCTATGCTCAAATATGCAGTTAATGATATTAGAGAATTTTATAAATCAAATCTAGATTTTCTAGCCCAATTCAAATGAAAATTGTCTATAAAGATTTAATAAAATTATTATTAGAAAAACCTTCAAAAGAATTACTTTCTAAAAAGCTATTTCAGCTCGGACATGAGCACGAGATTTGTGGTGATATATTTGATATGGAGTTAACTCCAAATAGAGGCGACTGTCTCTCTTTAATAGGGCTGGCAAGAGATTTAGCAGTTTTTTTTGGAAATAAAAATTCCCTTAATATATTCCTAGGTGATATTGAACCCCTTGAAATTAACTTTGAAAATCTTTCACCTAAAGATTGTCCTAAGATCTCCTTTTTAGAGATTGAGATTGAAGAGAGTAAAGTTAATTACAAACCATATTTAGAAAATTACTTTAATACTGTAGGTGGAAATAAAACTAATCTCTTTACAGATATTTCCAATTATATCTCTTATGAATTAGGACAACCAACGCATTGTTTTGATAGAGAAACTATTAAAAATAAATTAACTTTTGAAAACAAAGAATGTAACAAGAAGTTTAAAACATTATTAAATTCTGAGATTGAATTGAAAGAAAACAATTGTGTATTTTCTTCAGATGGAGAAATTATAAGCTTAGCCGGCATCATGGGCGGAGCATCGACTGCTTGCTCTTCAAAAACAAAAAAGGTTTTAGTTGAATGCGCTTACTTTAATCCAGAATCAATTATTGGCAAATCCATCAAATATAACTTAGTTTCAGATGCTGCTCATAAATTTGAGAGAGGTGTTGATATTGAATCCCACGAAATGGTACTCAGAAGATTTGCAAAAATTGTTCAAGATCATACAAAAATTAAATCAATTAAATTTAGATCTTTTTCAGAAGGCTACAGACAAAAACCTTCTATCCCAATAGATGTTGACAAAATAAATAAAATCTTAGGAACCTCAATAGAAAATGTCGAAATCTTAAAATATCTTGAAGATCTTGGATTTAAAATTTCTAGTGAAATATCAGTTCCATCATACAGACATGATATTGAAACAATTAATGATCTTGCTGAGGAGATTGCAAGGGTTATAGGGTATGACAATATTAAAAGTGCACCCATTAACCTAAATGAGATTGTTTTTAATGATAATAAGAAGATAGGAAAAATTGAATCACTGCTTGTTAAAAATGGTTTCTCAGAAGTCATCAATTTCCCTTTTACCTCATTGGAACAAAAAGAATCTATAAACATTGATAATCCACTTGATTCAAATAGAGGTAATTTACGCGTATCTCTTAAGGACTCGCTAGTTGAGAATCTCTTATATAACGAAAGAAGACAAAAAGACTCAATCAAGCTTTTTGAAATAAGTGATGTTTATACAAAAGATACAGAAATAATACAGCAAAAAAAACTTGGCTTAATAGTAAGCGGAAGACTTGGCAATAATTACAACGATTTTTCAAAAAAGCTTGATAACAAATATCTTAGTAAACTCTTAAATAAAGATCATGCTGAGGACATATTTGAAATAATTGAGATTTCTAGAGACGGCTTGGATACAAAAAAGAAAGATAAGATTTATTATGTTGAAATTTCTTTTGAGAATATACCTTCAAGTTTCTTTTCAGATCTAAGTGCTCAGCAAAAAGTCGTAAATTTCATAAATTATGAACCAATATCTGAATATCCCTCCAGCACGAGAGACTTTTCATTTTTAGTAAGTGATTTTAATTTAGTTTCAGAGGTTATAGATATGCTCGATAAGATCTCGGATGACATAATCAAGAATTCATTTCTTTTTGATTACTATAAGAATGATGAAACTAAAATTATTAAATTAGGATATAGATTTATCTTTCAATCTCATCATAAGACACTTTCTGATACAGAAATTAGCAAAAAAGTTAAAAAAATCTTAAGCCCAATACTTGCTATTGAAGGAGTTTCTATTCCCGGAATGTGAATAATTGAGATATATAATTAATAATTTATATCAACTCAATATATAATGTTATTTATTTTAATAAGATGAAGAAAATTTTTGCAATTTCGTTGATACCCTTTATCTTGATCTTAAGTTCAAATACTTTTGGTCAAGAGTTAGATCCATCATTATTAGAAGATCTCACACCAGCCCAAATTGAATTTGCCAAAAGCCAACTAACAAAAAGTAAGTCTTCAGAAAAACCAAAACCTGCTGTAAAGGAAAGTACAAAAAAAGTTGATTCTAATGAAGATATTAACGAATCTAATAATAAAAAATATGGCTATAATTATTTTTCATCTATTCCAACTTCCACATCTGCAGTTGGAGACTTGCCTCTCCCAAATGATTATAAAATATCTTTAAATGATCAGTTTACAGTTATATTATCTGGCTCAAAGGAAGATATTTTTGATTTAAATGTAAATCTTGATGGAAGTATTTTATTTCCAGAACTTGGTTCAATTTCAGTTGTTGGCGAGACCTTTCAAGAAATTAAAACAAAGCTAAAAAACCTTATTGATCAATCTTACATTGGTGTTCAGATAGACTTATCTTTAAAAAATCTTTCTGCAAAAAAGATTACCATTGTTGGAGCAGTAAAAACACCAGGAACTTATTTAGTTAATCCTTTTAGCACTATATCTAGTGCACTAGGTTATTCCGGA
>MDTD01116136.1_pt1 | contig 34369 bp, 28 predicted proteins | sample 811221 | NCBI WGS metagenome assembly MDTD01 (sample SAMN05326646, study PRJNA326480) | marine metagenome | isolation source: seawater | place: Pacific Ocean: South West | collected 2011
GCGGCGGCAAGCTCGCTCTCGGGAACGATCACGTAGACGGGGCTACCGGAGCCTGCCGGGAAGTGCTCGGCGAGAACATTCTGCCCGTCTCGCGCTTCGGAATAGCCCAGCACGAGGTCGCTGGATGCCACACCATCCGCTTTGAACTGGGTGACACCGAGGGCTGCCACCAGCAGCGCGACCGTCGTGATGATCCAGACCGGGCGCGACCGTCGCGCGATCAGGCGCGCTTGGCGTGGCCAGAATCCCTTGACCGGCTTGGTGAAGTCGTCGGGAAGCTCTGCGAGCCCGTGCTTGGGGATGAACGGCCAGAACGCTACGCGGCCGAAGAGCGCGAGCAGCGCGGGCAGGAAGGTGAGGGCGGAGAGCATCGCGAACGCGATGCCGATCGAGGCGATGGGTCCTAGCGCCCGGTTGGTCGCAAGATCCGAGAGCAGCAGGATCAGAAGACCCGCGATGACTGTGCCGCCCGACGCGAGGATCGGCTCGAAGGATCCCTTCCAGGCACGCAGCGTCGCGTTCCATCGCTGCTCGCCCTCGCCGATGGCCTCCCGGAATCTCGCGACATACAGCAGGGCATAGTCTGTTGCCGCGCCGATCACGAGAATGAACAGGATGCCTTGGACCTGACCGTTGAGGACGAAGACGCCGGCGTAGGCGAGCCACCACACAACGAGCAGCGCCACGGTCAGCGCGAAGGTCGAGGTCATGAGCACGAGGATCGGCAGCAGCGGCGATCGGTAGACGATCACCAGGATGACGAACACCGCCACTAGGGCGACGATGAGCAGCAGTCCGTCGATGCCGAGGAATCCCTTGACGAGGTCAGACGTGAAGCCTGCCGGTCCCGTTACCCACCCCTCGAGCGGCGCCTGCAGATCGTCGGTGACGAGGGTACGGATCTCTTCGACGATCTCACGCACTTCACCCGACGAATCGATCGGGATGAAGACCTGCACCGCTTCGCCGTCATCCGAGACCACCGGTGGGGATACTCCATCGAGGACACCGTCGATGTTCGCGATCTCGTCGACGAGCGTCTGGACCTCGGCGAGCTGATCATCGGTGAGCTCTCCGTCGCCCGTCACGACAAGGACGGCGGGGATTGCTTCGTCACCCAAGAAGTCTGGGAGGCGCTCAGCGACGCGCGTGGCGTCCGCGCTCTCGGGGAGGAAGCTCGACTGGTCGTTGCTCGCGACCTCGTCGACCTTTCCGAAGTAGGGGCCCCCGACCGACCCCACCCCGACCCAGATCAGCACGAGCAACGCGGGGATGCCGATTCGCAACCACCGGGAGGGGCGGACGGAGGTCTTCTTCTGAGCCATCTTGCTAGCTTATCTAGCTAAACCGGCATCCGCGCAAGCCCTATCGTTGACGGATGGTGTCGGCAGCAATCGCTCTCCTGGGAGCGTTCATTTACGGCGCCGCCGACTTCTTCGGGGGCCTTGCAGCCAGACGCTTGCGCTCGATCGTCGTTACCGCGACGGCGGCTCTGAGCGGTCTGGTCGTTCTGTTCATACTGATCCCCCTGCTCGGAGCCCGGTGGAACATCGAAGACGTCGCCTGGGGCGCGCTCTCGGGAGTGTTCGGCGTGACAGCAATCGCGCTTCTATACGCCTGCCTCGCGATCGGCCCGATGAGCATCCTCTCCCCCGTCACCGCGGTCACGTCCGCGATTGCACCGATGATCTGGGGGCTCACAATCGGCGGTGAGAGCCTGACGGTCACCGGCTACCTCGGGCTCGGGGTGGCTCTGATCGCCGTCGTGCTCGTCGGATTCATCCCCGGACAAGGTGCGGTTCGTCCGTCAGCGCGCGGACTCGTGATGGCGATCGGCTCTGGATTGGCGATCGGCGCATTCCTTATCACCCTCGATCAGGCCAGCGATGACAGCGGGCTCGTGCCGATGATCGCCAACCGCGCCACGAACGCGACCATCACGATGGTCATCGTCGTTGCGATGATCATCGCCGCCACACGGCGGGGAGCCAGCGCGACATCCGCGCTCCGAGCCCGCGGTATCGAACTCGGCGCGACCCCCACCGGGCACGCCGACCTCGAGCATGCGCGCACCTCTCCGGCAGGGACGGCACGATCCACGCCCGCAGGATGGGGCCTTGCCTTCGTGTGCGGTGTGCTTGATGTCACCGCCAACGTGCTGCTACTCGCTGCACTCCGTCTCGGAGACCTGTCGATCGTGGCAGCCCTTACCGCGTTGTACCCCGCCGGGACGATCCTGCTCGCCGCCGTCGTGCTTCGCGAGCGCGTCGCTGCCGTGCAGTGGCTGGGTCTTGCGCTGGCTCTGGGCGCCGGCGTGCTGCTGGCACTCGCTTGACGCGGCGTCAGACCTCAAGGAACAGCAGCACGACCGACACGACAAGGCCGATGAGGGCAAGCGCGGCGAAGCCTGCGGTGAGACGAGCGAGCGAGCGCACCAGCGGCGACGTCCGGGAGACCCGGACGGTATCGTGCCGACCGAGGCGCGCCCACAGGTCGACCTCTTCATCGTGCACGGTCGCGCCGTGCGGCAGCGGGGCTTCGCCGAGGATGCCGCTGTCATCGAACCATCGCACCACCTCGCCGGCGGGAGTTGGCGAGACGACGGCCCGTACGGGCACCCACGACCCGTCGGCGACCCACGCGATCAGGGCCGCGATGCCGAGGAGCACAGCCGCGCCAAGTCCGATCCAGGTGTAGATCTCCAGGGCAACGGCTAGCGCGGGTGGCACAGCCCCATTCTCTCAGGGAGCGGACCTGCCCACCCAAGGGTTCGCTCCCCCGGGCCATAAACGGAGCCACCTAAGGGAATCGTCCCCACCGCCACTCCAGCCGCCGCTTCGCGGCGCCCGGAGCCTCTGGCGGCGTGGGCCCACCCAAGGGTTCACTCCCCGCCGGATGAACGAAAGAGACCGCCCTACGGACGGTCTCTTTTGTTCAGAGCCACCTAAGGGAATCGAACCCTTGACCTATTCATTACGAGTGAATCGCTCTGCCGTCTGAGCTAAGGTGGCGTGATCGCTCGCGCGATGCACGATCAACGATCTTACCGTGTCCCCACTCGGCTCGTGACCACCTGTCACTACTCGCAGACAAGGCCGTCGGCTGGCACGATGCCGTCGATGAAATAGGCCTCGACGGCATCATCCACGCATGTGTTGCCCTTGTTGTAGCCGGTGTGGCCCTCACCGACGCGCGTGATGAGCACGCCCGACTCGAGCTGCTCGGCCAGCGCGACCGACCAGTCATACGGTGTCGCCGGGTCACCCGTCGTCCCGATCACCACGATCGGCTCGGCACCTGCTGCGGCGATCGGCTCCCGAACGCCAGTAGGTGCGTATGGCCATACGTCGCACAAGTCCACGCCCTCCCAGTAGGGGGCGATGGTCGGGGCCTGCTGGGCGATAGCTGCCTGAGACGCAGCGCGCTCGGCATCCGTCTCGCCGTCCGGGTAATCCATGCAGTTGTAGGTCAGAAAAGCCTCGGTCGAATTGTCGAGATACTGGCCGCCCTGGCGGTTGTAGTAGAAATCGGCGAGAGTGAATGCGGTGCTGGGATTCCCCCGCAGCACGTCGGTGAGCGCCTGCGTGAGGTACGGCCAACTCTCTTCCGCGTACAGCGCGGTGACGATGGCGGTCACGAGCGAGTCAGCGCCCAGCATCCGGCCATCGCTGTTGCGGATGGGGTCGCGGTCGACGCTGGCCAGAAGGATCGCAAGATCTCCCATGGCCTCATCGACCGAACCGCTGAAGGGGCAATCGCTCTGACCCACGCACGACGCCATGTAGGCGCGCAGCGCGTTCTCGAAGCCGATGGCCTGCTGGGTCGAGACATCAAGCCCGCTCAAGGACGGATCGATCGCGCCATCGAGCACGAGACGCCCGACACGATCCGGGTAGTGCTTCGCGTACGTCGCCCCGAGGAAGGTGCCATACGAGTAGCCGAGGTAGTTGAGTTTCTCGTCGCCAAGAACCGCGCGCAACAGGTCCATGTCCTGCGCCGCGTTTCCGGTCGTGATGAACGGCAGGATGCCGTTGCTGTTCTGCTCGCACGCGGCCGCGAACTCCTGCTGTTGCTCGGTGACGAACGCGTCCCATTCGGCGGAACGGCGCTGCCCGGGCGGGATGTCAAAGACGAACGAATCCATGCCCGCAGCGTCCAGGCACGTGACCGCGGTGGACTTACCGACCCCGCGGGGATCGAAGCCAATGACGTCGTAGTTCTCCTCGAGCGCCTGACCGACCGCGAAACCCAGGGAATCGCGCACGAGATCCACGCCGCTCGCTCCCGGGCCGCCGGGATTGGTCAGCAGCGAACCGAGCGGCTCACCACCGGTCGCCGCGTGACGGATGACAGAGAGGTCGATCGTTCCCGCATCCGGGTCGCTCCAGTCCAGGGGCGCGGTGACGGTGGTGCAGTCAAAGCCTTCGCCGCAGGCGGCCCAGTCCAGTGTCTGCTGATAGAAGGAAAGAAGATCCTCCGCGACCCCGTCGGTGATCGGTGTCGGGGAACGGTGCGGGGCTGAGCTCTGATCCGGCATCGGGATGAGGTAGCAGCCGGCGAGCGCGACAGCCGCCGCCACCATCGTGGCGCTCGCTGTCAGGATGCGTCGAGCGAGGCGTGCGGTCATGGTGTCCTTCCCGACGAGACGGTGATGAGCAGGCTCTCGAGAGCAAGGGTGGGTGCGACGTTCTGTTCGAGGTTCCGGCGCGTGCGGGCGATCTCATCGAGCACGACCAGCGTGCGCTGCGGTGACCACGCCGCCGCGAGCGCGCGAAGGTCCTCGTCCAGCTCTCGGTTGATCAGGACACTCCCTCCTGTCGGGTCGGTCCTGCCGAACTGAATCATGAGTACGTCGCGGTACAGCGATTGCAGATCCGTGAGCACGCGGTCGATTCCGTCGCGCAGGCTCCGGGTCGCGCGGCGCTTCTGATCCTCTTCGAGCGCGGTGATCTGCGCTCGAACCGCCGGCGGCACGGCTGCGCCCTCGGCGATTCCGAGAGTGCGCTTGAGGCTCTCGCGCTCGGTCTCGTCTCGCTCCGTGGTGAGCGCCTTGGCGTCATCCGTAGCCGCCTGGACGATGCGACCTGCCACATCGACAGCATCGCCGACGCTGCGAACACCGAGCGCAGCTCGCAGCGTCACGTCTCGACGTGCACGAGCTTCGCCATCCGTGGCGAGCCGCTGTGCCATGCCGATGTGCCGTTGCGCGTGCCGCGCTGACTGCTCAGCAGTGACGGGATCGGCTCCGGTTCGCTGGGCGATGAGCGCAGCGACGTCGGCGACGTCGGGCTCGCGCAGGCGCACCACACGCACCCGAGAACGGATGGTCGGAAGAAGGTCTGCATCGCTCGGGGCGCACAGCACCCACACGGTGCGCTCGGGTGGCTCCTCGAGCGCTTTGAGCAGAACGTTGGAGGTGCGCTCGGCCATGCGGTCGGCATCCTCGACGATGATCACCCGATACCGGCCGAGCGAGGGGGCGAAGTAGGCGCGCTCGACCAGCTGCCGAGCCTCGTCGATGCGGATGATGACCTGCTCGGTTCGCAGCACTGTCACATCGGGGTGGGTCCGCGCGATCACCTGACGCATCGTGGCCTCGTCGCCGGGCTCGGCGATGAGCGCTGCCGCGAACGCCGCAGCGAGGGTCGAGCGGCCAGAGCCGGGTGGACCCGTGATCAGCCAGGCGTGCGCGAGTGAGTCGGGGTCGGATGCCGCGGCCTGGAATTGCGCGACGGCCTCCGGCTGCCCCCACACGGCGCCCCACGGAACTACCTGTTCGGGGGGCGCTTGCTGCATGCAGCCCAGCGTAGCTGCGGCATCCGACGATCTGCCGTGAGTCACCGGGGCGGCCTACGTCACCGAGCGAGCAGAGCCGTCACCCTCGCGCGGACCGCCTCGGCGATCTCGCCTGCCGGGAGCGAGGCATCCAGCACGAGGAAGCGCTCGGGTTCAGCGGCAGCCAGCGCAAGGTACTCGGCACGCACGCGGGCATGGAACTCGTCACGCTCTGCCTCAAGCCGGTCGAAGGGCTTGTCGGCGGCGTCGAGCCGCGCGCGAGCTGCCTCGGGGTCGAGATCCAGCAGCACGGTGAGGTCAGGAAGCAACCCTCCGGTAGCCCAGAGCGACAGGTCGCGGATCTCGTCGCGACCCAATACCCGACCCGCGCCCTGGTAGGCGACGGACGAGTCGAGGTAGCGGTCCTGGATGACTACCTCGCCCCGCGCGAGAGCCGGGCGCACCACCGTGGCGATGTGATGAGCTCGGTCGGCTGCGTAGAGCAGCGCTTCGGCACGCGGCGACACCTCGCCTCGATGGTGCAGGACGATGTCACGGATGAGCACACCGACCTCGGTCCCGCCGGGTTCGCGCGTGCGCACCACGATGCGGCCCTCAGACTCGAGCCAGTCGCGAAGCAGGCTTGCCTGCGTGGTCTTGCCCGACCCGTCACCGCCCTCGAGGGTGATGAACAGTCCCGGTGAGGTCACTTCTTGGCCGTCGTCTTGCGCGTCGTCGTGGCGCGCTTGGTCGTGCGCTTGGGTGCTGGCCCCTTCGCGCGTTTGTCAGCGAGCAGCTGCACGGCACGCTCGAACGTCACATCATCGACCTGTTCACCGCGCGGAATCGTCGCGTTGGTCTCACCGTCGGTGACGTAGGGTCCGAACCGGCCGTCGCGCAAGCGGATCGGCTTGCCGCTGGTCGGGTCGGCCTCGAACTCCTTGAGCGCACTCGACGCGCGGCGGGCACCGTACTTCGGCTGGGCATAGAGTTCGAGCGCCTGCTCGAGCGTGATGTCGAAGATCTGCGCCTCACTCTCGAGCGAGCGCGAGTCGGTGCCCTTCTTCAGGTACGGACCGAATCGACCGTTCTGCGCCGTGATCTGCTCGCCCGAGGCGGGATCCTCACCCACGACACGCGGCAGATCGAGCAGGCGCAGCGCCGTCTCGAGGTCGATCGTGTCCACCGACATCGACCGGAACAGTGACGCCGTGCGGTTCTTCGGGGCAGCGCTCTTCGCGGTGGACTTCTTGCCCTTCGCCGCGGGCGCCGGCTCAGCCGGTGCTGTCTCGAGAACCTCACCGGTCTCCGGGTCAACGACCGCGGCGGCCTCGGGCTCGGTTTCTTCGATGTAGGGGCCGAATCGGCCATCCTTGACGACGACGAGCTTGCCGTTGGCGGGGTTCTCGCCGAGGACGCGGTTGCCGGCGACCGGGGCGTCGATCAGTTCCTGTGCCTTCTCGGGCGTGAGCTCGTCGGGCGCGAGGTCGTCGGGAACGTTGACGCGGCGCGGGTCGGCATCCGGGTTCGCAGGGTCGATGACCTCGAGGTAGGGCCCGTACTTGCCGACACGCAGGGTCACGGTGTCGCTGATCGGACGCGCGTTGAGCTCACGCGCGTCGATGTCGCCGAGGTTGTCGACGATGTTGCGAAGGCCGACGTGGGCATCCGAACCGTAGTAGAACTCCTTGAGCCACTCGATGCGCTTCTGCTCACCCCGCGCAATGGCGTCAAGGTCGTCTTCGAGCGCGGCAGTGAAGTCGTAGTCGACAAGCTCCGAGAAGTGCTCTTCGAGCAGACGCACGACGCTGAACGCGACCCAGCTGGGCACAAGGGCCTGACCCCGCTTGGTGACGTACCCGCGGTCGAGGATGACGTCGATGATGCTCGCGAACGTCGACGGGCGTCCGATGCCCTTCTCTTCGAGCGCCTTCACGAGGCTCGCCTCGGTGTAGCGGGGCTTGGGGCTCGTGCTGTGGCCCTTGGGCTCGACATCCGTGAGACTCAGCACATCGCCGACCGCGAGCGCCGGCAGCGACTGGTCGTCGGAGCGGTCGGCATCGGCACGCTTTTCGTCGCGGCCCTCTTCGTAGGCTTCGAGGAAGCCCTTGAAGGTGTAGACGGTTCCGGATGCCGTGAACTCGGCCTTCTTGCCATCGGCATCGAGGGCCAGCGTGACGGTGGTGGTCTCGTACTTGGCATCCGACATCTGGCTGGCGATCGTGCGTTTCCAGATGAGGTCGTACATGCGCTCTTCGTCGCGGTCGAGCTGGCCGGTGACCTCGCTCGGGCGGCGGAAGAACTCACCCGACGGACGGATCGCCTCGTGCGCCTCCTGCGCGTTCTTGGAGTTGTTGCGGTACGTCCGCGGGTTCAGCGGCACGGCCTTGTCGCCGTAGAGCTCGACGGCCTGCGTGCGCGCGGCGGTGACCGCCTGCGCCGACAGGGCCGTCGAGTCGGTGCGCATATAGGTGATGTACCCCTTCTCGTAGAGGCGCTGAGCGACGCTCATGGCGTGTTTCGCGCTCATCGAGAGCTTGCGGCCTGCCTCCTGCTGCAGGGTCGAGGTCGTGAACGGCGGCTTGGGGCTACGGGTGCCGGGCTTTGCGTCAAGGGCGGTGACGGATGCCTCAGCAGCGGCCTCCACGGCTGCGGCGAGTGCGCGCGCCGCTGCTTCGTCGAGGACGACGACCGCCTTCTTCAGCTGGCCCTTGTCGTCGAAGTCCGCTCCGCGCGCGAGCGATGCGCCGTCGAGGCGCGCGAGGCGCGTCGTGAAGGAAGAGCCATTCTTGCCGGCGAGAGCCTCGACGTCCCAGTAGTCGGCGGGAACGAACGCCATCCGCTCCCGCTCGCGGTCGACGACCATGCGGGTTGCGGCGGACTGCACGCGGCCGGCAGAAAGGGCAGCTCCTTCGCGGCCCGAGCCGACCTTGCGCCACAGCACGGGCGAGACATCCCACCCGTAGAGGCGGTCGAGCACGCGCCGGGTCTCCTGCGCGTCGACCAGGGCAAGGTCGAGGTCTCGGGTCTTGTCGACGGCGGCACGGATCGCATCCTTGGTGATCTCGTGGAAGACCATGCGCTTGACGGGAACCTTGGGCTTGAGCACCTCGAGCAGGTGCCAGGCGATGGCCTCACCCTCGCGGTCCTCATCTGTGGCCAGCAGGACCTCGTCGGCATCCTTCAGTGCGCGCTTGAGTTCAGCGACGGTCTTGGTCTTGCGATCACTGATGACGTAGTAGGGGTCGAAGTCGTTGTCGACGTCGATCGAATACTTCCCGTAGGCCTGCTTCTTTTCGGCCGGGATGTCCTTCTTGCTCGCAAGGTCGCGGATGTGTCCCACCGAGCTGAGCACCTCGTACCCGTCGCCCAGGTATCCCTGGATCGACTTCATCTTCGTCGGGGACTCGACGATGACAAGCTTCTTGCCTGTGGCCAACGAAAGCTTCCTTTCTTCGATGCACACCATACACACACGGCGACACAGCGAAGGCTGAGAGCGCTACGGTGGCGGGCCGGCGCGTGCGGTTGCAGTGACCTCGAACGCGCCGAAGGGAACCGAAACCGACACGGTCGCGATGAGCTCGACAAGCTCGCACGAACGCATCCCTGCTCCCAGCGCGGAAGCGACCTCGGCAGCCCGATCGCAGGGGACACCGGGGACCGCTCCGGATGCGGCATCCGCTGCCGCGAGAGCCGCCGAGTCAGCCGCGCCGGCCACGCGTTGGGCGACGACGGATGCCGCGCCCACGCCCGCCGCCGCCACGATCACCGCAGCACCGATCACCGCAATGCCCGCCGAGGCAACGGTGCCCGCCATTACCAGCCATCCGCGAGGGCGCAGCCGCGCGCTGTGACGGGAATCCCGGAAACCGTGCGCGCCGCGGTCACGCACACGAGGTCTCCCTCGTCGCTGATCTCGACCGACGCGCCGGGGACGGCTGCCTGCACGGCGGCACTCACGCGCGCGCCGCTTTCGCCGCGTGAGGCAAGGCGCGCAGCGTCGGCAACGGCATCCTGCAACAGAATCTGCCGCCCGGCAGCACCCAGAATCCCGACGGCGAGAAGCACCACAACCGCGACAGCAGTCATCGCGATCGCGAACTCGGCGGCGACCGACCCGCGATCACCGCCGAGTCCGTCGCGGATCATTCGACGCTGAGCGCGCGGCGCACCAGGTCGGTGAGGATGCCGCGCACCTCGTCCGAGCGCATGATCACGACCAGAAGGCCAGCGAAGGCGACTGCGGCCATCGTGGCAATCGCGTATTCCGCGGTGGCGGCGCCGGTCTCGTCCAGAAACAGCTCGCGCGCGGCACGCGAGGTCAAACGGGGCAGTGAGGACATGGGTTCTCCAATCGGTTGAGGCGGTGGGCACGTGGGTTGGGCACGGTCACGGAAGCTGAAGAGAAACGGAAGGCAGGATGCTGAGAAACATCGGCGCGACGCCCAGGCACAGGAAGGCAGGAAGCGTGCACACGCCGAGCGGAAGGAGCAGTTTGGTCGACAGGCGAGCTGCGCGCAGGCGACCGTCGACCCGAGCCCGGTGCCGATCCAGCGCGGCCGCCGAGCGCAGCAGTTCGACTGCCGGAACTCCTGCCGCCTCAGAAAGGAGGAGAGTGTCACGCACCGCCACGGAATCGTCGGCATCCGCGCCGCGCGCGGCATCCACGAGGGTCCGGGCCCGCGACACCGATACGCCGCCGCTGAGCGCTATCGCGGTGAGGTCGGCATCCATTCCCGGCATCACGGCGTCACGGTGAGCGGCAAGCGCCAGCCGCGACGTCCAGCGTCGCCCGGCCATGAGTAGCCCGACGCCGGCCACGGCACATGCCCATCCGGCAGGCTCGCGCAGCAACGTTCCGAGGGGATCGAACCCCAGGGCGAATGCGAGACCGATTCCGACAGCCGGAAGCCAGCCGAGCAGTCGAGCAGTGGACGTCGGTTCGGCCAGAGCGACGCGGATCTCGTCAGCTGACTCCTCGGCATCCCGCAGCACGTCGGCGAAGGAGCGAAGGGCGGGCGCCAGCGGCGCCCCGACCGTCGTCGCGATCGACCACGCCGCAGCCACGTCTCGCCACATTCGTCGCTCTCGTGCGTGGACCGACTCGCCCACCGCATCGACTCTCGCGATGCGGATCCTGCGGCGTGGCTCCGGTGCGGGCTCGACGGCCAGGGCAGCGATCGCGCTGTCAATTCGGGCACCGCCGTCGACGGCATTGACGACCTGCGACGCCTGCAGGTCGCCCTGCTTCGCCAGATGGTCCCAGGCACGAGTCGGGGTGACCCCGGCCTCGAGCAACACAGCGACGCGCAGAACTGTCTCGGCGACCTGCGCTGTCATGACAGCTCCTCTATATGGAGGCGACCGTCGGGGCCGAGCGTTGGGCGGCCGAGAGCGCCGATGCGACGGATGCCGTCGCCGTCACGGGTCACGTGAATGACCACGCCGATCGCGCTCGTGACCTGCCGTGCGAGGGCGTGGTCGGTGAGGCCCGCGAGTGCGCCGAGCGCCTCGAGCCGCGCCGGGACATCGCCGAGGCTGTTGGCGTGCACGGTGCCGGCACCGCCGTCGTGACCGGTGTTCAGCGCCGAGAGCAATTCGCGGATCTCTTCGCCGCGGCACTCCCCTACGACGAGCCGGTCCGGCCGCATTCGCAACGCCTCGCGCACAAGGCGAGCGAGGGTGATCCCGCCGGCCCCCTCGAGGTTGGGTTGTCGCGCTTCGAGGCGCACATGGTGAGGATGCTCGAGACGCAGCTCGGCGACATCCTCGATGGTCAGGATGCGTTCGTCGCGGCCGGCTTCGGACAAAAGCGCAGACAGCAGCGTGGTCTTGCCCGCGCCCGCGGCCCCCGTGACCAGCACGTTCTCTCGGGCGGCGACGATGTCGCGCAGCCGGTCACCTACCGTGGCATCGAACATGCCACGCCGACCGAGCTCAGCCACGGTGACCGATTGCAGGCGCGGGACCCGAATGGATACGAGCGTCCCACTGACCGACACGGGAGGAAGCACAGCATGTACCCGTGCACCGCCGTCCAGCCTCACGTCGACGCACGGGTGTGACTCATCAATGTGTCGACCACCCGCCGCAATCAGAGACACCGCGAGATCACGCGCGTCGGCCTCCGAAAGCTCGATGCCTGCCGCGCGACGCGGCCCGTGGCCTCGGTCGACGAAGACTTGCGGCCCGTTCACGAAAACGTCAGTCGTCGCGGGGTCTTCCAGGTGAGGACGCACGCGCTCCAGCGACGGATGACGCAACCAGTCTGCTCTGCGCAGGGCACTACCACCATCAGGCGCGAACTGTCCGCCTACTCCGCGCCCGGCGGCGGAGGGCGGGAGCGGGACGAAGAGGTCAGGCATGCATCGACGGTAGGCATCCGGTTCCTCGCGGACCGCGCACCGGCGCCATAGCGCGGTCAAACGCGCCGACAAGGCGGGCTGGGGAGGAACGCTGCCGAGCGACAGGATGAAGCCCCAACACAAGAGAAGGCGGCATCCCATCGGGGGAGAGGGATGCCGCCGTGCGACACCGTTATCGGGGGTGGTCGGTGCCGCGATGCCAGAATCAGATGTTCGGCCGCGCACCAGCATACGCAACGAAAGGGGCCGTCACAATCCGTTGTGGAGAATCCACCTGCCCACTTCCGGAGGTAGTGTGCCCGAGCGGTGCTGACTAGCCTTTCGCTAGCTCTCGAGACGAGACGAATCACGAGAACCACTCAAGCCCGCGAAGGAGCGAGCCGAATGAGCAGTCAGATCGACCACCTGCTGAACGAGACCCGGCGGTTCGCCCCGTCTGCAGCTTTCGCCCAGAGTGCGATCGGTCGCGCCGAGCTCTATCAGCGCGCCGCTGACGATCGCGAGGACTTCTGGGCGGAGCAGGCGCGCGAGCTGCACTGGCACACGCCTTTCACAGAGGTGCTCGACTGGTCGACTCCCCCGTTCGCGAAGTGGTTCGCGGATGGCGCGCTCAACGTCGCCTACAACTGCCTCGACCGGCACGTCGAAGCGGGCAACGGAGACCGGGTCGCGCTGCTGTGGGAGGGAGAGCCCGGCGACACGCGCCGCGTCACCTACGCCGAGCTGACCGACGAGGTCAAGCGCCTGGCCAACGTCCTCGAGGGCCTCGGGGTCGGCGAGGGCGACCGGGTCGCCATCTATATGCCGATGATCCCCGAGTCGGTTGCCGCGATGCTCGCCGTCGCGCGGATCGGCGCGATTCACTCGGTCGTGTTCGGCGGCTTCTCGGCCGACAGCCTGCGCGCACGGATCGACGACGCCGGCGCCAAGGTCGTCATCACCGCCGACGGCGGCTACCGCAAGGGCAAGGTGTCGGCGCTCAAGCCCGCCGTCGACGCCGCCCTCAGTGACCGCGGATCGGGGGAGCAAGAGACCGTCGAGCACGTGCTGGTCGTTCGTCGCGGCGAGAACCCCGTCGAATGGACCGAGGGCCGCGACATCTGGTGGCACGACGCAGTGCCTGCGGCATCTGCCGATCACGAGGCAATGCCGTTCCCGGCAGAGAACCCCCTCTTCATCCTCTATACCTCCGGTACCACCGGGAAGCCGAAGGGCATCCTGCACACCTCCGGCGGTTACCTCACCCAGGCCGCCTTCACGAACCGCGTCGTCCTCGACCTGCACCCAGAGTCGGATGTGTACTGGTGCACTGCCGACATCGGGTGGATCACCGGTCACAGCTACGTCACCTACGGTCCGCTGGCCAACGGTGCAACGCAGGTCCTCTATGAAGGAACGCCCGACACCCCGCATCCGGCGCGCTGGTGGGAGCTCGTCGAGAAGTACGGCGTGACGATCCTCTACACCGCCCCGACGGCCATCCGTTCGTTCATGAAGATCGGGCGCACCGCGGTGCAGAAGTTCGATCTGTCGAGCATCCGGCTGCTCGGCTCGGTGGGTGAGCCCATCAACCCCGAGGCATGGATGTGGTACCGCGAGGTCATCGGTGGGGATGCCGCTCCGATCGTCGACACGTGGTGGCAGACCGAGACCGGCGCGATCATGATCTCGGCGCTGCCCGGCGTCACTGAGGCCAAGCCCGGAAGCGCACAGGTGCCGCTGCCGGGAATCGGCGTGGATGTCGTCGACGAGGCCGGCGAACACGTCGGCAACGGGAACGGTGGGCTGCTCGTGCTCACCGAACCGTGGCCCAGCATGCTGCGCGGCATCTGGGGCGACCCGGAACGGTTCGTCGAAACCTACTGGGAGAAGTTCCGCGATCAGGGCTATTACTTCGCCGGCGACGGCGCGCGCCTGGACGAGGACGGCGACGTGTGGCTGCTCGGCCGCGTGGATGACGTCATGAACGTCTCAGGTCACCGCCTGTCGACGGCCGAGATCGAATCGGCTCTGGTCGCACACGAAGCCACCGCCGAGGCGGCAGTTGTCGGGGCATCCGATGAGACCACCGGTCAGGCGGTCGTTGCGTTCGTCATCCTCAAAGAGAGCTTCCTCAAGGCGCACTCCCCCGAGGGCCTCGCTGCGCAGCTGCGGAGCTGGGTCGCCGAACAGATCGGCCCGATCGCCCGCCCGCGAGACATCTACATCGTCGGCGAACTCCCCAAGACCCGGTCGGGCAAGATCATGCGCCGCCTCTTGCGCGACGTGGCAGAGGGCCGCGAGGTCGGCGACACCACGACCCTCGCCGACACCGCCGTCATGTCGGTGATCTCGGCGCAGGTTCGCTGAGCTCGGCATCCGTGGGGTAGGCGAAACCCGCGGGGTAGGACGTTTCGGAACCGAATCGTCTTACCCCGCGATAATTCGTTCGCCCGTGCGGCTCAGGCGAGGGTGAAGACGACCTCGACCTCGACGGGGCTGTCCAGCGGCAGCACGGGTACGCCCACTGCCGAGCGCGCGTGGCGCCCGGCGTCGCCAAAGACCTCACCGAGCAGTTCGCTCGCGCCATTGATGACGCCCGGCTGCCCGGTGAACTCGGGGACTGATGCCACGAAACCGGTCACCTTGAGCACGCCGGTGAGCTTGTCCACGCCACCCGCGGCGGCGGCTGCGGCAGCTATCGCGTTGAGCGCGGACTGACGCGCATAGGATGCGGCATCCGAAGCGGGAACGAGCCCGTGGCCGTCACCGACCTTGCCGGTGGCCGGCAGCGCACCCGAAACGAAGGGGAGCTGACCGGCGGTGTAGACGAGGTCGCCGTGCACCTTCGCGGGGATGTAGGCCGCGACGGGCGGGGCGATCTGGGGAAGATCGATGCCGAGCTCTGCAAGGCGGGCGGAAACGCTCATCGGGTCACTCTCCGAACTGCTGGGCGGCAACGGCTGCCGCATCGAGGCCGGCGTTGGCTGCTCCGCCGCCGGTGGGACGCTTGAAGTATCCGACCAAACCGCCCTCAGGGCCCGGGACCACCTGCACGAGCTCCCACCCCTGCTTGCCCCAGTTGTTGAGGATCGCAGCGGTGTTGTGGATCAGCAGCGGCGTGGTCATGTACTCCCACGTGATCATCGGGGCTCCCGGGTGGTCGGTGATGGCGGGGGAACGGATGCTTCCCTCCAGCCTCGACCTCGCGGGCACGCGCGAGGCTGTCGAGCCTTCGCACAGGAAGCTCCCTTAGCATCAAGCCTATGCCTGAAACGAAACGAACGGCTGGCGGCGTGCTCGGCGGCCTGCTCGGTGTGGTCGGCCTCAGCGCCGTGGCAGGAGTCCTCGTTGCCGCCACCGTGACGCCGGCGATCGCCCTTTCCGGTGCCGCAGCATCGAGCGCGATCACGCTTTTCGACAATCTTCCCAGCGCGCTCGAGATCGATGAGCTGATGCTGCCGACGACCTTCTACTGGATGAACCCCGACACGGGTGAGTACGAGGTCATGACGCAGTTCTATGACCAGAACCGTGACCCGGTGACCTTCGATGAGGTCGCGCCTGTCATGTACAACGCGATCCTCTCGAGCGAAGACAAGAACTTCTACTCCCACGGCGGCGTCGACCTGGTCGGCACCGCTCGCGCCGTCATCTCCGGCGGTTCGCAGGGTGGTGGGTCCTCCATCAGCCAGCAGTACGTGAAGAACATCCTCATCCAGAAGTGCGAGGCCGAGGTCGGCACCGGCGAGGACGCCGATATGACGCAGGAAGAGATCGACGCTGCGAAGATCGCTTGTTTCGAGGATGCGACTGTCGCCAGCGGCGTCGAGGGTTACCAGCGCAAGCTGCAAGAGATGCGGTACGCGATCGCCCTCGAGCAGAAGTACTCGAAGGACGAGATTCTGCTCGGCTACCTCAACATCGCGAACTTCGGCGGCCAGAATTACGGCATCGGTGCCGCCGCACACTACTACTTCGGCGTGAGCCCCGCCGATCTGACGCTCGGCCAGGCCGCGGCGCTTGCCGGCATGGTGCAGACACCGAACCTCTACCGCCTCGACAGGCCGGATGGGTCCTGGACCGACAAGGACGGCAATCCAATCAACAGCGCGGCAGACGGCTATTCACTGACCAAGGAACGGCAGACCTACGTCCTGAACCGGATGCTCGCCGACGGGAAGATCACGCAGGAGGAGCACGACGCGGCGGTCGCCGAACCGATTGTCCCTGTTATCACTCCGGCCGACACCGGCTGTGGGGTCGTCCCCGGTAAGGCGGCGTATTTCTGCCAGTATGCGCGCGGCATCATGGAGAACGACGAGGCCTTCGGCGCAACGAAGGAAGAACGGACGAAGCTCCTCAAACAGGGTGGCCTCAACGTCTACCTGACGATCGACCGGCGCCTGCAGGCCGCTGCCGAGCAGGCGATGGTCGACAACGTACCGACGTCGATCGAGGGCTACACGAACGCCGACACGGGACGCCTCGGCGCTGCGACCACGAGCATCGAGACCAAGACCGGTCGCATCCTCGAGATCACGCAGAACACGAACTTCAGCGAGACGATCAAGGATGACGCCAACTACTCGTCCCTCGTGTACGCCGGCAACCAGAAGTACGGCAACTCGAATGGATTCGAGGGTGGGTCGACCTTCAAGGTCTTCACCCTGCTCCAGTGGCTACAAGAGGGCCATTCCGTGAACGAGGTTCTCAACGGAAACGTCCAGGTATTCAAGACATTCCGCAACAGCTGCTACGGCGACATTACGAACAACACGACGCTCATCAACAACTTCGCGAAGAGTTCCGGCTACGTAGGCACGCCGATGCGCTTCACCGCCGACTCGCTCAACACCGGCTTCCTTGCGATGGCGTCAAAACTCGACCTCTGCGGCATCGAGAACACCGTGGCGAAGATGGGAGTGACCCTCGGCAACGGTGAGCCCGTGCAGGTGCGGGTGCCGTTCGCCGTCCTCGGTCCTCACAACATCGCACCGATCGACGTCGCATCGGCCTACGCGACGATCGCGAACAACGGCGTGCACTGCACACCCAAGGCCATCGATCGCATCACCTACGCCAACGGCAACGAGATAGCCCTGCCGGAAGCGTCCTGCACCCAGGTTTTGGAACCGAACGTCGCCGCGACCGCCGCGTACGCGCTTCAGGGTGTTATGACGAACGGTTCGGGTCGGGCGTCCAATCCGTATGACGGTACGCCCATCCTCGGCAAGACCGGTACGCACGAGGCGAAGCAGACGTGGCTGGTCGGGTCGAGCACGAATGTTACGACCGCCGTCTGGGTCGGCAACTCTGTCGGTGACGCGGACGTGAGCCGCTGGCCGTGGAACCACCTCTACACTCGCCACTCGGTTGCAAAGCCCATCCTGCGGGCGGCAAACGCGCTATACGGGGGGGACGGATTCCCCGCGCCCGACCCGAACCTCACCAAGACCGTCCTCTATGACCTGCCGAACGTGGTCGGCCAGAGCGTTGAGGCAGCGACCAAGACGCTCGAGGATGCCGGATTCGAAGTCATCGTCGGCGACGCGGTCAACTCGACCGAGGGTGCGGGAATTGTCGCCCAGCAGGATCCCGGCGGCGGCAAGGTTGCGGGAGGCACGGTCGTCACGATCTATCCCAGCAACGGACAGGGTGTGACCGTCCCCGCAGTCAGCGGTTCGGTTGATCAGGCGCGAAACACCCTGCAGGGTGCGGGCCTGAACGTCACCGGCGGCACGTGTAACAACCCCGCGGCGACGGCAACCGTGACAGGCACGAGTCCCGGCGCGGGAACGATGGTCGGGCGCGGCTCCACCGTGAACATCAACGTGAACTGTACGGCGCCCGGGCCCACCCCGGCCCCCACCCCGTGAGTTCTCCGCTCGGACGCACCGCCCTCACGACCCTCGGGGTCGTGGGGGCGGTCGGCGTCGGCACCGCCGTCTGGGGCATGGGAATCGAGCGCTACCTCTACACGGTTCGACGCCATGAGGTGCGCGTCTTGCCTGCAGGCTCCGCTCCGCTCCGGGTCCTGCACCTCTCCGACATCCATATGGCGCCGTGGCAGCGTCGCAAGCAGCGGTGGCTTGCAGGACTTGCCGACGAACTTCGCCCCGACCTCGTCGTGAACACCGGAGACAACCTCGGGCACGCTGAGGGAATCACCGGCGTCCGTGCCGCGCTCGACCCACTGCGTGGCATCCCGGGGGCCTACGTGCACGGATCGAACGATCACGACGCCCCACTCCCCCGAAACCCCTTGTTGTACTTCTCTGGGCCGTCGAAGTCTGTGCCCAGGCCCGAGCGGCTCGACGTCGGCGCACTCGACGACTACCTGCAGAACGATCTCGGTTGGCACGAGCTGAACAACGCTGCTGCGGCCTTCCCCGTGGCCGGACGCACCATCGCAGCGTTCGGTGTCAGCGATGCCCACCGGCACTGGGACCGCCTCGAGGTCCTCCCGCCGCTCGTGGCCGACCTGAAGGCGCAATCACCCGACCTCACGATCGGCGTCAGCCACGCTCCTTATCGCCGCGTGCTCGATTCCTTCACGGGGCTCGGCGCCGACATGATTTTCGCCGGACACACCCATGGCGGCCAGGTACGGATGCCCGGATTCGGTGCCCTGGTGGCCAACTGCGATATCCCGCTCGACCAAGCGCGGGGCCTCAGCACGTGGCGCAAGGAGGGACGCTCGGTGCCGCTGAACGTGAGCGCCGGCGTCGGTCATTCGATCTACGCGCCGGTGCGCTTCGCCTGCCGGCCGGAGGTCTCGCTGATCACTCTCACGGCGGTCGAAGCCGACGGCGGTTCGGGCGGCGAGCGCTGATCGGGTAGACTCGAACGGTTGCCACGGGGTGTGGCGCAGCTTGGTAGCGCGCGTCGTTCGGGACGACGAGGCCGCAGGTTCAAATCCTGTCACCCCGACGCATTGTCTTGCGGGAGCCGACCAGAAGTCGGCTCCCGCAAGACAATGATCGCGGTGACTAACGGGCCCCAGCGCCCGAGGCTCCGCACGACGCAACGCGGCGTGTGGAGTGGCCCTGGGGCGCACCCCGACCATCGAGCAAGATCACAACAATCAAGACCTGACGGTGTCGTCGCCCCCTCCCGGAAGGATCCTGATGGCCACCCCTCCCCGCCTGGTTGCGTTCGATCTGGATGACACTCTCGCTCCCTCGAAGAGCGCGATCGATCCGCGCATGGGCGATCTGCTCGTCGCTCTCGCCGCACGCGTCGAGGTCGCGATCATCTCGGGTGGGCAGCTCGCGCAGTTCACGATGCAGGTCGTCGACCGTCTTCCCGAGGCCTCAGCTGACACGCTCGCTCGGCTGCACCTGCTCCCCACCTGCGGCACGCAGTACTACCGGCTGAGCACTGACGGTATCGACACGATCTACGCCCACTCGCTCGCCGACGATGAGAAGCAGCGCGCCATCACCGCCGTCGAGGAGGAGGCCAAGCGTCTGGGGCTGTGGGAGTCCGAGACCTGGGGCGAGATCCTCGAAGACCGCGGCTCGCAGATCACGTTCTCCGCCCTCGGGCAGCAGGCCCCTGTCGACGCGAAAATGGCCTGGGATCCGACGGGTGAAAAGAAGAACCGGCTCCGCGAAGCAGTTGCCGCTCGCGTGCCAGACCTCGAGGTGCGCTCGGGCGGATCGACATCCGTCGATATCACCGCGCGCGGAATCGATAAGGCCTACGGGATGCGTCAGCTCGCCGATCAGACCGGCATCGCGCTCGACGACATGCTCTTCGTCGGTGACCGTCTCGACCCGGACGGCAACGACTACCCCGTGCTCGCCATGGGCGTCACCTGCCAGGCTGTCGAGGGCTGGGAAGACACCGCCGAGTTCCTCGAGGCGCTCATCCCGACGCTGCCTACTCCGTCGGAGCGGTAACCGTCGCGTAGTAGCCGCGGATGTGGTCGGTTACTGCGGCACGCGCAGCTTCGGCCTGGCCCTCGCCGATGAGCTCGACGATCCGGTGGTGCTCGTGGCGCAGGCGGGAAGCAGCGCCGTCCCAGTCGGCGATTCGACGGATGCCCCGCGCCACATATCCCTCAATCGCGTCACGGAGGCCTCCCATCATCGCCACCGTGACGCCGTTGCCTGCAGCTTCGGCCAGCGCAAGATGCAGTTGGGCATCAAGGGCGACGAACTCTTCGGGGCTCAGCGACTCGTCATCCATCGCGGCCAGCACCCGCTGAACGTCGACGAGCACGGGCGACTCTGCGGACGCGAGGTCGGCAACGACAGCCGATTCGAGCGCAATACGGGTCTGGACGACATCCTCGACTGCGAAACTCTGCGCCGCCAGCTGCAGCCGCAGCAGCGCCGACATGCCGCCGGACGGCGTGCCGATGATGATCGCACCGGCAGTCGGGCCTGAACCCGTCCCGGTGCGGATCAGCCCCATCACCTCGAGCACCCGCAGCGCCTCGCGAACACTCGATCTGCCGACACCGAGGGTCGTCGCCAACTCGCGCTCGGGCGGCAGGCGGTCGCCGGGACCGAGTTCTCCACTCATCAGATCGCTCTCGATCCGATCCAGCACGATCCGCCAGGCCTTGGCCGGGGCATCCGTCACAGGCACTCCTTCGTCTGCCTCAGGCTACCCAGTGGTCTGACCACCACCAAACGCGCACGCGCGATGACCACGCAAAACCCCTGCGCCGACGCTAGCGTGGGGGCATGGATCCCCTCCTTGTCGTCATCGGCATCGCCGCCGCTGTCTCACTGTTCTGCTGGGTCGCCTCGATCATCACGAAAGACACCTCGTGGGTCGACCGGCTGTGGTCGATCGTGCCCGCAGTCTACGTGTGGGTGTTCGCGGTCGCCGCACTCGTGGCCGGCGAGGATGCGACGCGTCTGGTGGTCATGGCGGTCCTCGTCACCGCCTGGGGTGCACGCTTGACGTTCAACTTCGCCCGCAAGGGCGGCTACACCGGGATGGAGGACTACCGGTGGGCGATCCTGCGGGCCCGGATGTCGCCCGCGCAGTTCCAACTCTTCAACGTGTTCTTCATCGTGCTGTACCAGAACGCGCTGCTCGTGCTGATCTCCCTCCCCGCCCTCATCGCGTGGCAGAATCCGACGCCCTTCACCGGATGGGATGCCGCCTTCGCCGCACTGTTCGTGCTGTTCCTCGCCGGCGAGTTCATCGCCGATCAGCAACAGTGGGACTTCCACAAGGCCAAGCACGCTGCGGGCGGTACCCTCGAGCCCGGATTCCTCACTACCGGACTGTGGCGCTACAGCCGGCATCCGAACTTCTTCTTCGAGCAGGCGCAGTGGTGGGCGTTCTACGCGCTCGGCGCCACAGCGGCCGTCACCGCCGGCGCGGGACTCTGGGGCGGCGCCATCAACTGGACGATCATCGGCGCCGCACTGCTGACCGTCCTGTTTATCGGCTCCACAGTGTTCACCGAGTCGATCTCGGCATCCAAGTACCCGGAATACACGCAGTACCAGCGGACGACATCGATGCTGGTACCGCTGCAGCCGCGTCAGCGGCCTGCCGAAGCCAACGCCTGAGGCCGCCGCGGACGGAGGGGCTCAGCGTCCGTCGATGCGCCCGCCGGACTCGCGCAGGTAGCACTCGGCGCACATCGACTCGTACGTGACCCGGTCTGTCGAGAGCTCGTCGATCGCGACCTGATCACCGTCGAAGACGAACCTCCCGCCGACCAGACGGGCGTTGAAGATCGCCTTACGGCCGCACCGACAGATCGTCTTGAGCTCTTCGAGCGAGTGGGCGAGCTCAAGAAGCCGTCGCGATCCCGGGAACGCGTGGGTGCGAAAGTCAGTGCGGATGCCGTACGCGAGCACCGGTACACCATCGAGCACGACGATCCGGAGCAGATCGTCGACCTGCTCGGGTGTGAGGAACTGCGCCTCGTCGATGAGGAGACATGCGACATCCGTGCGACGGCCTTCGGCTTCGGGAACGAGCGCTTCGTTTTCGCGGCGAACCAACTGTTCCCGGTGGTGCGCGAACAGCTCACGCAGGTCAGCGACGGGAGGGATGAGGAAGTCCACGGGACGCGTCACACCGAGCCGGCTCGAGATGTGATCGGCTTCCTTCGTGTCGATTGCGGGTTTGGCCAGCAGCACGTGCTGACCGCGCTCCTCGTAGTTGTACGCCGCCTGCAGCAGGGCGGTGGACTTTCCGGAGTTCATCGCTCCGTACCGGAAGTACAGCTTCGCCACGTTCGGATCTCAGCTCGACGGATAGGCGAGCATTACGCCTTCAGCGCGAGGACGTTCGCGGTCTCGGCAAGGGTCTGCTGCGCGGCATCCGGGTTGCTGTTGAGGTGCCCGCCGTAGCTCGGGATGAGGTCGCGCAGCGTCCCCTCCCACTCGTCGATGCGGTCGGGGAAACTCGACTTCAGGATGCCCAGCATGATCGCCACGGCAGTCGAGGCACCCGGGGAGGCACCCAAGAGGCCGGCGATCGTGCCGTCGGCCGAACTCACGACCTCGGTGCCGAACTGCAGCACGCCGCCCTTCTCGGGATCCTTCTTCATCACCTGGGCGCGCTGGCCGGCGTTCAGGAGCATCCAGTCCTCGTCCTTGGCGGTCGGCATGAAGGTGCGGAGGCTGTCGACCTTGCGCCTCTTGTTCTTGAGGAGCTCTCCGATCAGGTACCGGATGAGGCTTGGATTGTCGATTGCGACCTTGATCATCGGCCACAGATTGCCGGGGCGAACCTGGGCGATGATGTCGAATATCGAGCCGCGCTTGAGGAACTTCGGACTGAACGTCGCGAACGGTCCGAACAGCAGCGAGGTCTCACCATCGACGACGCGAGTGTCAAGGTGCGGCACCGACATGGGCGGCGCACCGACGGATGCCTGCGAGTAGACCTTCGCGCGGTGCTGGGCCACCAGGGCGGGGTTGCTGGTCTTGAGCCACTGCCCACCGATCGGGAAGACGCCGTATCCCTTGATCTCGGGGATACCGGATTTCTGCAGAAGCTTGATTGCCCATCCGCCCGCGCCGACGAACACGAAGCGTGCCCGCGTCTTGCCGGGAGTGCGACCGACCTGGTTGCGCCACGACACCTCCCAGGTGCCGTCCTTCAGCTTCTTCAGTCCCGTCACCTGGCGGTCGGTCACGACCCGACCACCATGCTGCTTCAGGTTGTCGAACAGCTGTCTGGTGAGGGCACCGAAGTCGACATCCGTGCCGGCCGGGACGCGCGTCGCCGCGAACGGCTCGTCGCTCGCGAGACGCTTCTGCATGAGCAGCGGAGCCCACTGGTTGATGACCCGAGAGTCTTCGCTGTACTCGATCCCGGCGAACAGCGGCTGCGTCTTCAGCGCCTCGTAGCGGCGCTTGAGGTACGCGACATCCTTCTCGCCGCGCACGAATGTCATGTGCGGCGTCGAGTTGATAAACGTCGACGGTTCGTCCAGGATGCCGCGCTCGACCAGCGATGCCCAGAATTGGCGGCTGAGCTGGAACTGCTCATTGATCGAGATCGCCTTGGCTGGATCCACGCTGCCGTCGGCTGCCGCCGGCATGTAGTTCAGCTCGCACAGGGCGGCATGCCCCGTCCCGGCGTTGTTCCAGGCGTTTGAGCTTTCCAGGGCGACATCGCCCAGCCGCTCATAGACCTCGATGGTCCAGTCGGGTTCGAGTTGGGAGATGAAGGTGCCCAGGGTGGCGCTCATCACACCGCCACCGATCAGCAGGACGTCGACGGGTTCGGTCACCGGTCAAGTCTACGGGCGGCTGGAACGATATCTCGACGTCGAGAGATCGGGATCAGACCTGTGCACCCAGACGCGCGGCGACCAGCTCAGCGATCTGAACGGCATTGAGCGCTGCACCCTTACGGAGGTTGTCGTTGCTGATGAACAGCACGAGCCCCTTGCCCTCGGGAGCGGACTGGTCGGCGCGGATGCGTCCCACGAAGCTGGGGTCCTTGCCTGCGGCCTGAAGCGGCGTCGGCACCTCGTCGAGGCTGACGCCCGGAGCGTCGGCGAGGATCTCCCGCGCACGTTCGGGCGTGATCTCGCGCGCGAATTCGGCATTGATGCTCAGCGAATGCCCGGTGAACACGGGAACGCGCACGCACGTTCCCGCGACGCGGAGGTCGGGGAGCTCGAGGATCTTGCGGCTCTCGTTGCGGAGCTTCTTCTCTTCGTCGGTCTCGTTCTGGCCATCGTCGACGAGGTTGCCGGCGAACGGGATGACGTCGAACGCGATGGGCGCAACGTACTTCTCGGGCTGCGGAAAATCGACAGCTGAGCCGTCGTGCACGAGGCGCAGGGTGTCGCCCTGGGCGAGCACACCCTCGACCTGGCCGAGCAGCTCCTGCGCGCCGGCAAGGCCCGAGCCGCTCACTGCCTGGTAGGTCGAGACGATGAGGCGTTCGAGCCCGGCCTCGGCATCCAGCACCTTCAGCACCGGCATCGCGGCCATCGTCGTGCAGTTGGGGTTCGCGATGATTCCCTTGACCGCCTGGTCGATCGCGTGCGGATTGACCTCGCTCACGACGAGGGGAACCTCGGGGTCCATGCGCCAGGCGCTGGAGTTGTCGATAACGGTGGCACCAGCCGCCGCAAAGCGCGGTGCGTGGGCACGGCTGCCGGTCGCTCCGGCCGAGAACAGGGCGATGTCGATGCCCGCCGGGTCGGCGGTTGCGACGTCCTCGATGATGACGGTGTGACCGCCGAACTCGACAGCGCTGCCGGCAGATCGAGCGGTGGCGAACAGCCGCAGCTCCCCGATCGGGAACGACCGCTCCGCGAGAATCTCGCGCATCACGGTGCCGACCTGGCCGGTGGCGCCGACGACGGCGACGGAGAGTCCTGAATCGGAGATGCGGGTCATTGTGCTTCCTCGTCCGTTCCGCTGTCACAGAACGATGCGCACGGCGGTCGTGGACCGCCGTCTGTGACAGTGGAGCTGGTGCGGTGCGAGCCGCGGGTGGTGCGACTGCGGGGTTGCAGAGAGTTTAGCGGCCGGTGCCGGCGTAGACGGTGGCGGCACTGTCGGCATCCAGCCCGTAGGCGGTGTGCACGACGCGAGCCGCCTCGGCGATGTCGGAGCCGCGAAGCACCACCGAGATCCGGATCTCGGAGGTCGAGATCATCTCGATGTTGATCCCCGCAACGCTCAGCGCCTCGAAGAGGGTCGCTGATACGCCCGAATGCGTGCGCATCCCCGCACCGACCACCGAGAGCTTGCCGATCTGGTCGTCGTGCACGAGGCTTTCGAAGCCGACCTCGCTCTGGTCGGCGGCGAGCGCCTTCAGCGCCGGCGCGGCATCCTGCTTGGGGAGCGTGAAGGAGATATCGGTGCGTCCGGTGGCGGCAGCCGACACGTTCTGCACGATCATGTCGACGTTCGCACCCGACTTGGCGACGATCTTGAAGATCTCGGCTGCCTTGCCGGGCACATCCGGGACGCCGATGACGGTGATCTTGGCCTGACCGAGGTCGGTGGCGACCCCCGCGACGATGGGTTCTTCCATGGTGACTCCCTCCGGAGCATCGGGACGGGACTGGCCCGGACCCAGGACGTAGGTGCCCTCGCTCGAGCTGAACGTCGACCGGGCATGAATGAGGACGCCGTGACGGCGGGCATATTCGACGGCGCGGATGTAGAGCACCTTCGCACCATTGGCGGCGAGCTCCAGCATCTCTTCGCTGGAGACGACATCAAGCTTTCGCGCCATCGGCACGACGCGCGGGTCGGCGGTGAAGATCCCGTCCACGTCGCTGTAGATCTCGCAGACGTCGGCCTCGAGGGCCGCTGCGAGCGCCACAGCGGTCGTGTCGGAGCCACCGCGGCCGAGGGTCGTGATGTCACGGGTGTCTCGGTTGAAGCCTTGGAAGCCGGCCACGATCACGATGGCGCCCTCGTCGAGAGCCTCGCGGAGTCGAATGGGAGTGACATCGACGATGCGGGCGGCGCCGTGCGTGGCATCCGTGATCATGCCGGCTTGACTTCCGGTGAACGAACGCGCCTCGAAACCCATCGATGAGATCGCCATCGCCAGCAACGCCATTGAGATCCGCTCACCGCTCGAAAGCAGCATGTCGAGCTCGCGCGGAGCGGGAATCGGTGCGACCTGGCCCGCGAGGTCGAGAAGCTCGTCGGTCGTGTCGCCCATGGCGCTCACGGCGACAACGACGTCGTGACCGGCACGACGTGTGTCGACGATCCGTTTGGCGACGCGCTTGATGCTCTCGGCGTCGGCCACCGACGACCCACCGTACTTCTGGACGATCAGCGCCACATGCAACTCCCGGGATGACAGGCTCGGATGCCGAACCCAGCGACCCATTCTACGGAGGCGCACATGCCGAACACGTCATGGGGACCGTCGGCGCCAGGTAGCACCGGAACGCGGCACGTAGGGTGGACGAAGCCATCCGTGACGACCTGGGAGCTTCCGCCATGCAACGTCGGCGTCGCCTACCGAATCCACTTGGCCGCCTCTTCCGTATCTCCGCAGACGCCTACCCGGCGACCGAAGCGCTTCCGATCGTCGATGACGCCGCTGCGGTGCGCATCCTCGACTTCGCCGTCCGCTTGGGCGAGACGATGCTGGTGACTGGGGCTCCCGCCTCAGAGGTGACCTTTGCGATCGTGCGCGCCGCCGGCGCGTACGGTCTACATCCGGTGCACGTGGATGTCACATACAACTCGATCACTGCTGCCTATCACCGCAGTGGCGAAGACCGTCCGATCACGCTTTTGCGCGTTGTCCGGGCGGCGGCTCCCGACTACGAGAAACTGCTGCGACTGCAGGCGCTCCTGAACGAGGTCACGAGCGGCCTTGCGCTACCGGAGTCGCGGGCGCGCCTGACCGGGATCCGACGAACACCTTTCTCCCGTCGACCGATCATCGTGGTCGCAGCGCAGGGCCTGCTCGCCGTGGGCGTTGCGATCATGTTCGGCGGCAATCCCGTTGTGACGGTTCTCGCGTTCCTCGCTGCAGCCCTCGCCGCGCTCACACAATTCGGTCTCGCGCGGGCACGGGTGCCGTTCTTTTTCAGCCAGATCACCGCCGCCGCAGTCCTGACGCTGTTCGCATCGCTGGCTCCCGCGCTGGCTGGAACAGGCCTGCCGGGCGCCGCTGACGCACGCCCCTCCGTCATCGTCGCCTCAGCGATCGTGTTGATGCTCGCCGGCCTCACCGTCGTGGGAGCAGCCCAGGATGCGATCGACGGGTTCGCCCTCACCGCATCGGGACGCATCCTGGAACTGACCACTCAGACGCTCGGCGTTGTCATCGGCATCCTGGTGGGTCTGCAGGTCGCCAGCCTTATCGGGCTCACCGTCGATCCTCCGAGCGAGGCTCTCCCCCTCGGCGCCATCCCGCTGCAGTTCCTGGGCGCCGCACTGATCGCCGTATCGGTGGCGGTCATCAACGGGTCAGGGATGCGGATCATCCTCGTCAGCGCGGCACTAAGCGTCGCAGCCTGGACCGGCTACCTTCTGGCGTCGCTCATCGGCCTCGACACCGCCGCAGCATGCGGCGTGGGCGCCCTCGCCGGCAGCTTCATCGGCATCCTGCTCGCCTACCGCCTCCACGTGCCGTCGGTAGCCGTGACGGCGGCAGCCATCTTGCCAATGGTGCCCGGTGCGATGGTCTTCCGGGGCCTGCTCACGCTGGTGCAGTCAGGTGAGGACCCGGCTCACATGCTCGTGGGGTTCGGGACACTCGTGAACGCCGGAGTGATCGGTATCGCACTGGCTGTCGGCGCATCACTGGGCATCTACCTCGGGCAGCCGGTGCGGGCGACCCTCACGAGTGTCATGAACGCGCGCGCCCGGTTCCGCATCTGAGAAGCCGGGTTCTGCTGACCCGACTCAGATCGAGCGACGACCCTCGAAGGCGCGACCGAGCGTGACCTCGTCGGCGTACTCGAGATCACCACCGACCGGCAGACCCGAGGCGAGTCTCGTGACTGTGATCTGCAGGGAGGTCAGCAGGCGCGACAGGTAGGTCGCTGTAGCTTCACCCTCGAGGTTCGGGTTGGTGGCAAGGATGACTTCCTGAACGGTACCGTCGGCAAGTCGCTGCATGAGCTGCGCGATGCGCAGATCGTCGGGACCGACCCCCGCGATCGGGCTGATCGCCCCGCCGAGGACGTGGTAGAGCCCGCGGAACTCGCGCGTGCGCTCGATCGCCGCGACATCCTTCGCGTCCTCGACGACGCAAATCAGCGTCTGGTTGCGGCGAGGGTCGCGGCAGATGCTGCAGCGATCCTGCTCCGATACATTGCCGCAGAGCTCACAGAACCGAACCTTTTCCCGCACCTCGGCGAGCACCTGCGACAGTCGCGACACATCGAACGACGGGGTCTGCAGGATGTGAAATGCGATGCGCTGCGCCGACTTCGGCCCGATACCGGGAAGCCGACCGAGCTCGTCGATGAGGTCTTGGACGATGCCGTCGTACATGCTCAGCCGAACCTCGTGGGTGATGCGTGCGGTTCTTCACGGATGAAGCGCGCCCCCAGCAGCTGGCGCACCACCGCCTCCCCGTAGCGCTGCGTTCCGTCGGGAGCCCGGGCGATCCGCTGTGCGACGACAGGCGCCTGCTCGGGGGCGACATCCAGATCGACACCCTCGCTGTCATCATCGTCGGCTGAGGGCTCATCAGCATCGAGGACGTCGCCCTCCCGGGGAGCCGGAAGCTGCACAGCGAGACCGACCGGCGCATCCTCGGGCTCGTCATCGACCGCGAGAGAAGGCGCAAGGACCGCGGTCGGCGCTTCGGACGAGGGGATGGGGGCGACCGCCCAGTCCGTCACGGCGGGAGCTGCGGCAGCCGCTGTCGTTCCGCCGCGAGGCTGCGCTGTCGTTCCGCCGCCACGAGGCGGGGCCGGCGTGCCGCCTCCGGGCTGTGCACTCGCGCCGCCGCCGGGCAGCGGCGTCCGGGGCGCCTCGCCCGGGCCCGGCCCGCCAGTAGGCCCGCCGTCTGAGGGGCCTGACGAGTCCGAGGGTCCGCCCGCGGGGTCGTGCTTGGCAAGGTACTTCACCCGGATGCCAAGAACCTGCTTGATCGCGGTGCGAAGATCTTCGCTGGGTCCTGCGCCGGCAAGAAGATGCTTGAACTTGGCGACGTCGGAAGCGTTCGCGAACGTGAGGGTGAGCACGTCGCCCGAGAAATCGGCAACTGTCGCGACAGACACCAGCAACCATGACGAGCGACTGATGCCCTCCAGCGCGGCAAGTACCGCAGCCCACTGCTCCCGAACCACGCCCAGCGTCACCGGCTCGGTCAGTGGCGCGGGAGGCACTGTCGCAACGCTCGTCTCCGAAACGCTCGCTTCCGTAGGCGCGGGCGAGGGAGTGGGAGCAGCAGGGGCCGGAGCAGCGGCGGGCGCCGGGGCAGCAGCGGCCGCAGGGGCAGGGGAAGCAGCTGGAGCGGGTGCCGGGGCAGCGGCCGCAGGGGCCGGGGAAGCAGCTGGAGCGGCGGCGGCCAGCGCCAGAACGCGCGCGCACATGAGCTCGAGCTGCAGTCGCGGTGAGGTGGCACCGGTCATCTCGTCGAGCGCGGCGACAACGACATCCGCTGTGCGCGAGAGCCGTTGAGCGCCGAACCGGTCTGCTTGCGCCGACATCCGCTGGAGGTCTTCGGGGGATGCGCCGCGTAGCACTGCTGCGGCGCCGTCCCCCGTCGCGGCGACGACGATGAGGTCGCGCAGCCGTTCCAGAAGATCGTCGACGAAGCGGCGCGGGTCTTGCCCGGTCTGTACAACCCGGTCGACGGCGGCGAAGACGGCACCGGCGTCGGATGCCGCGAGCGCGTCGACGATCTCGTCGAGAAGCTCGGCATGCGTGTACCCGAGAAGTGCGACCGCGCGTTCGTACGTGACGGCGCCTTCCGAGCCCGCGATGAGTTGGTCGAGCAGCGACAGCGTGTCTCGCGGGGACCCGCCGCCGGCGCGGACGACCAGGGGCAGCACACCGGGATCGACGACCACGCCCTCGCTCTCGCAGAGCGAGCCCACATACTCGAGCATCGCCGCCGGCGGGACGAGTCGGAACGGGTAGTGGTGCGTGCGCGACCGGATCGTGCCGATGACTTTCTCAGGCTCGGTCGTGGCGAAGATGAACTTCACGTGATCGGGAGGCTCTTCGACGAGTTTGAGCAGGGCGTTGAATCCCTGCGGCGTCACCATGTGCGCCTCGTCGAGGATGAAGATCTTGAACCGATCACGTGCGGGTGCGAAGACGGCGCGCTCCCGCAGATCGCGTGCGTCATCGACACCGTTGTGGCTGGCGGCGTCGATCTCGACGACATCCAGGGATCCCCCGCCGCCGCGTCCGAGCTCGATGCAGCTCTCGCACGTACCGCAGGGGGTGTCGGTCGGTCCCTGGGCACAGTTCAGGCACCGCGCGAGGATGCGCGCCGAGGTCGTCTTGCCGCACCCGCGAGGCCCGGAGAACAGGTAGGCGTGCCCGACGCGGTCGCCCCGCAGCGCGGTCATGAGCGGTTCGGTGACCTGACTCTGCCCGATCATCTCGCCGAACGCCTCGGGGCGATACCGGCGGTACAGGGCGGTGGTCATTCGTCCAGCCTAGGGCGTGGTCACGACATCGGGTCAGCGGCCTGCGGCAGCTGATCCGGCACGCTCTCGAACGTCTCCGGCGACCCCACGATCGGGATCGAGGTCGTGACGACCGGCACGGATGCCGACAGCAGCGACCCGTCGTCGCGGGTGACATCCGCGAACTGACGAATCGAGGGTCGGCCGGGAATCACCGGACCCTGATCGGCAAGCGGAATCATCAGCTCTTGCTCGGGGTCGATGACGTACTGAGCGCCCCGCACCGAGAACGAGACGCTCTGCCCCGGCCCCGCCGCGAACCACATCCGGTCGCGGGCGATCGTCACCTGCAGCCGCGTGCCCTGCCAGTGCAGCGTGAAGGAGAGCTCCGGCCAGTCGGCAGGCAGCCGCGGATCGAAGCTCAACTCCCCGAAGTGGTCGCGCATACCTCCGAATCCACTGACCAGCGCGGTCCAGACGCCGCCGGCCGAGGCGACGTGCACGCCATCCGCGGCATTGTGATGCAGGTCGCCGAGATCGACATAGATCGAGTCGAGGAAGTACCTCAGGGCGAGGTCCTGGTAGCCGACCTCGGCAGCGAGGATCGCCTGCACGACTGCCGACAGCGTCGAGTCCCCCGTCGTCAGGGGGTCGTAGTACTCGAAGTCGGCCAGCTTCTCTTCGGCGGTGAAGTGGTTGCCCTGCAAGAACAGCGCCAGCACCACGTCGGCTTGCTTGAGCACCTGGTACCGGTAGATCACCAGCGGGTGGAAGTGCAGCAGCAGCGGCCGCTGGTCGGGCGATGTGTTCTCGAGGTCCCAGACTTCCTTCTCGAGGAAAACGGCGTCCTGGGGGTGGATGCCGAAGGCATCGCTGAACGGGATGTTCATCGCCTCAGCCGCGGCCTCCCACGCCTCGACCTCGTGCTCCCCCAGGCCCAGGCGATCCACCATGAGGCGGTAATCCTCGGGAGCGTCCAGGGCCATGTCGCGCAACGTGTGGGCAGCGAAACGCAGGTTGAAGCGCGCCATGACGTTCGTGAAGAGGTTGTCGTTGACGACTGTCGTGTACTCGTCGGGCCCCGTCACACCGTGGATGTGGAACGACCGCTCGGAGTCGAGTTCCGTCTCACGCCAGAACCCGAGGCTCGCCCACATCCGGGCGGTCTCGACGGCGATATCGACGCCTTCGCGATAGAGGAACTCGGTGTCGCCCGTCGCCCGCACATACTTCGCGAGGGCAAAACTCACGTCGGCATTGATGTGGTACTGAGCGGTGCCAGCGGCGTAATAGGCCGAGGCCTCCTCACCGTTGATCGTGCGCCACGGGAAGAGCACCCCGGCCTCGTTGAGTTGACGCGCGCGCCGACGCGCGGCGGGAAGCATGAGGTACCGCATCCGCAGTGCGTTTCGCGCCCACTGCGGGGTCGTATAAGCCAAGAACGGCAGCACGTAGATCTCGGTGTCCCAAAAGTAGTGACCCGAGTAGCCCGACCCCGAGACACCCTTCGCGGGGACGCCGAGCCCATCGGCCCGCGCGGCAGCCTGGGCGAGCTGGAAGAGGCACCAGCGGGTCGCCTGCTGCAGATCGTCATGGCCGCCGATCCGAACGTCCGAACGCTCCCAGAACGCATCCAGCCATTCGCGCTGGCGCGTGAAGAACGTATCGACGCCCTCGGCCTCCGCGCGATCAAGGGTCCTGCGGCACCGATCGACCAGTTCCCGAGCGGGCACACCGCGCGAGGTGTGGTAGCTCACGAGCTTGGTGACGGTGACCGGCACGCCGGCCTTCGCCCGGACGCGGAAGACGTTCTTGGCGATGTCGGGTTCGATCAGGCAGCGGGGGTCGTACTCGTTGTCGGTGGTGATGATGTGGTCGGCCACGACCGCGATCGTCATCTCGGATTCGGATGCCTTGTAGGCCAGCGCCGACCGCGTGCCGTCCTGCCAGTACTCCTGTGGCTGCAGAACGCGCTGGTGGATCCGCTCGGCCCGGCGCGGATCGAATCCCGCCTTCTTGGGTGCGACGGGAGTTCCGCCGTAGACGTCCTCGCCGTCTTGCCGGTTGATGATCTGACAGCTGATGGTGACCGGCGCATCGGCGTTCAGGACCGTGACGGTCTGCCGAAGGATCGCAAGGTGCTTCTCCTCGAACGACACCAGCCGATCATCCTCGATCAGCACCTCTTTGCCCGACGGTGTCACCCACAGGATCCGCCGACGCATGACGCCGTCGCGCAGATCGAGGACACGCTCGTACTCACGCACATCGGCGATGTCGAGTGACAGCGGCTCGTCGTCGACGTAGACCCGCATGATCTTGGCATCCGGGGCGTTGATGATCGTCTGGCCGACCTCGGCGAACCCATACGCCTGCTCCGCATGCCGGATCGGGAAGACTTCGTGGAAGCCGTTGATGAAGGTGCCGTGCTCGTGCGCGAAGCGACCCTCGGGGCTGTTGCCCCGCAAGCCCAGGTAGCCGTTACCGACGGCGAAGAGTGTCTCGGAGACCCCGACCTCGTCGTGCGAGTAGCTCGTCTCGACGAGCCGCCATGGGTCGATGGGGTAGCGATCACGATCGATCACGCGGACTCCTCCGGTTCGGGTGCGAGAGCAGCGGTAGGGATGCCGGCACCGTCGCCGTCGAGGAACTCGGCCAGATCGGAGACCACCACGTGTGCGCCAGCGTCGCGCAGCACCTCGGCTCCGACGCCACGGTCGACGCCGACCACGAGCGCGAATCCGCCAGCAGCCGCGGAACGTACCCCTGACAGGGCATCTTCGACGGCCGCGCTGGATGCCGGGTCGACACCGAGCATCGCAGCAGCCTCGACGAACACGTCGGGGGCGGGCTTGGAGGCCAGCCCGTCGCGTTCGGCGATGACGCCGTCCATGATCACCTCGAAGCGATCGATAATGCCGGCGGCAGTGAGCACTTCCCGGGCGTTCTTGGAACTCGAGACCACCGCGATCCGGGTACCGGCATCCCGCAGCACGTCCAGCAGCGCGAGCGAGCCCGGATACGGCGCGATTCCTTCGCTTCGCAGCACGCTCTCGAAGACAGCGTTCTTGCGGTTGCCGATGCCGCAGACGGTGTCGATCTCAGGCGAGTCGCTCGGGTCGCCCCAGGGTACTTCGACATCACGGCTCCACAGCAGGCTCGCGACGCCGTCGTAGCGCTTCTTGCCGTCGAGGTGCTCGAAGTAGTCACGCTCGGTGTACTCGGGCGTGATGTTCCACGCCGCGAAGAGCTCCTGAAACATCGCCTGCCACGCATGCATGTGCACCTCGGCGGTCGGTGTCAGCACCCCGTCCAGATCGAAGAGCACCGCATCGTAGGCGGTGAGATCGGGAAGAGCGTCGGCCACAGGAATCCTCCCGGCGGGTGGCGATGTCGAAAGCGTTGGCACGAGCCATGGCAATAGGTCGGGTACGGCTGACGCCGTGGTGCAAGCGTAGTAGTTCGACCCTGCCGCAATGCTGGTTTGCGGGCGCTCAGCCCTGCGCGACGCCCAGAGTTTGCCGAGCGATCTCGAGTTCTTCATTGGTCGGTACGACCAGGACGCTCACCTCAGACGCATCGGTCGAGATACGACGGATGCCGCGCTCCCGCCGCTCGTTGCGTTCGGGGTCGATCTCCACTCCCGCAAAGCCGAGGGTTTCGAGGGCCGCCGCACGGATGATGGGCGAGTTCTCGCCGACGCCGGCGGTGAAGGAAA
>MDTD01073865.1_pt1 | contig 34350 bp, 27 predicted proteins | sample 811221 | NCBI WGS metagenome assembly MDTD01 (sample SAMN05326646, study PRJNA326480) | marine metagenome | isolation source: seawater | place: Pacific Ocean: South West | collected 2011
CTAGTTTCTGAAATATATTTACAGCCATGCGACTATTTATATCCTTTTAAGTGGTTTTAACTTCTTCATTTTCTTCCACTTAGGTAATATGCCCATTTCGTGTAATGTGTCTTCTGTCCATATTTGAAACTCCCAGCCACGATCTTTTGCCATTTCATTGGCCGCTTTCCACTTATTCATGTTTTTAACATACGTCATTCCTTCATTGACATATCTTCTTGTTTTATTACCAGCAGGTATTTTTGGTGGCTGAGTTTCTTTCTTTGGTTTTATTTCTACTAATACTGTTTTACCATCTTTAAAATTTATTTTGAGGTCAATAAAGTATTTATGATACTTTTTATCGATATCATAATAATACGGAACCACAGTCTCTTCACTTGACCATGATTTTATCTTTGGGTTTTTATCACACCATGCAAAACATTTGGCTTCCCACATTGATCTATAAATAATATTATCAAGGTCGCCTTTGTATTTACTTGGGTTCGAAACTCTATATTTCCCTTGGTATAACTTCATCAAAATCCATATAAATAACAATTAATAGTTTTAAGTATTTATAGGATAAACAATGGTACGCACATATCCAGGCGACAAGTCTCAGGCAGGGAGGAATTTAAAATATCCGCTTACTGAAACAGTGAACGAGTATGGTGGAAAAATAGAATTTTCAACATTTAAAGTTACACCACCAGACATTGGTGACTTGGGAGCTCAAATCGCTGAAACTTTACAAATTGATCATCTAATTAATTTTGGAAAGGCTGTAGGAAATACAATAGTTAAAACTCCATCAACATTTGCAGCTACTCAAATTCAAATGGGCGCGATGTTTCTACCAACACAATTAAGAGAACAAATGTTGAACCAATCAGCAGAAATATTAGAAGAAAATTTTAGAAAAGAAACCAACACATCTCCATCTCTTACGTCTAAAGCTGAGAAAATAAATAAAGCATCAAGGTTTAAAGTAAGAAATATAAGAACTGGAAATAAATGTACTTTGTATATGCCACAAGCTATTTCTTTACAAGATACTTTTGAATTTGAAAACGTAAATTTTAGAACTTTTGGTTCGCTTGTTGCCGCATCAGTAGCCTCAGGTAGTGGAGCCGTTGCAGGACTAACACAAGCTACTGCCGAAGGACTTGCATCAATATTTCAAGCATTTCGAGGTAGTGGACCTAGTGCAGATTTAAATAGAGCTGCTGTTGCAAGATTAGGTAATCTATTACCAGGTGTTGCTGGTAATGCTATATCAGAGGGATTACAAACCACGCCAAATCCAAATATACGAGCTTTATTTAAAGCTGTTAATTTAAGACAATTCTCATTCTTATTTAGAATGAAACCAAAGAGCGAGGAAGAAGCTGAAGAAATAAGTCAAATAATAAAATTTTTTAGAAAAGCAGCTTTTCCAGAATCAATTTCAGCAAGTAATATAAAAGTTGCATACAAATTTCCTCTTAAATTTAAAATAAAACTGATATATGAAGATTTAGAACAAAGAAAAGAGGTAGGTGTTAAATTTAAATTTTGTTATCTTAGATCTATACAAACAGACTTTAATCCTTCTGCAATGGCCTTTATGAGAAATGGCGAATTTCAAGAAACAAATTTAACCTTGAACTTTACAGAAGAACAAACATTAGACAGAGATGATGTGGAGGAGGGTTATTAATGTATTTTAAAAACTTTGAAGTTGTACCATACTTATTTGGAAATGAAAAAACAGTCAATGTTGTGCAGAATCTTTCAACATATGTTAACTTAATAGATCAGGTAAAAGACGAAACTTCTCTTTATGAAAACTATTATATATTAGATGGTGAAAGGCCTGATGTTCTTTCGTATAAACTATATGAAACAACTGAATATTATTGGACTTTTTATATCTTAAACGACACGTTAAGAAGACAAGGTTGGCCTCTTTCATATTTTGAACTAACTGAACTTGTAAAAAAGCGTTACCCTAATAGAACTTTAGTTATAAGAGAACATTTAGGAGCAAAATTTCAAGTAGGTGAAACTGTAACAGGATCAACATCTGGAGCTACTGGAAAAATACTTAGAAGAAATCTAGACTTGGGCCAAATAGTCGTGAAACCAACTAACACTAATACATTCCAAGCTGAGGTAATTACCAATACTATTAATGGTGTAACAAACAGTTCTACTGTTACCTCAACATCATTAGAATATCTATCAGCACATCATTATGAAACAACAGCAGGTGAGAGAGTCGATATAGATCCACTTATAGGACCAGGTGGTGCATCACTTAATGAAATAACATACTTAAATAGATACGAAACTGAAAATGAGAATCTTAAAAAAATAAAAATTTTTAATAGAGGAAACATAGGTGAAATTGTAACTCGATTCCAATCACAACTGTGAGTTAAATATGTCAAATGGTAGACCAAAAAAAGATCATTTCTCAACGCCTTTTAGTTATTACTTTGATTCAATAAAAGTAACAGCTGAAAGATTTGGAGGTAGGGAATATAATTTAGAAAGAATAGTTTCTGAGTTTAGTATTTACGAACATATTGATAAGCCCTTTTTGACAGCTGAAATGGTCATGGTTGATACTGATCCTAATATCAATTTGCTTAATGAAATACATTTTATGGGAACAGAAAAAGTTTCAATAGAAATATCAATACAGGAAGACGCAGATTTTAGAATAAAAAAACAATTTGTGGTAACTGAAGTAAGACTTTCTGCAAAAAATAATGATGCCAGTGAAGTGATGTTAATAAAACTCATAGAGGATGTAGGATATTTGTCTTCTTTGATGAGAGTTTCGAGATCATTTACCAGTAAAAAAATTGATATAATAGAAAAATTGGTTAATTTAACTGGAAGAAATTTAGCCGCACAAAAACCTGACACCTTTAATTTAACTGAAGATAAACTTACAAGAGTTATAGTTCCAAACATGATGCCACTTCAGGCAGCTAATTGGATAAAAGACGGTTTATATACTGATGAAGGCATGCCTTTCTTTTTATACTCAACAATTTCTAGCGATACAATATTTCTAAGTGAACTTAATAGAATGCTTACGCGTAATAAAATGGCAGAAAATGATTTTGTTTTTTCACAAGCATATGATCACCAATCGTTTGTTAATGCTCAAACACCTACTAACAGAGACAAACCTATTTCTTATATCGATGGGTCATATACTATTTTAAAATATGAAGTAGCAAATACAGATGATACTATATCTCTGGCTAGAAAAGGGTACACAACAGCAGAATATAATTTTGTTGATACCACACTAGGTCAGAATACTAAAATTGATTATAGAATGAGTGATACTTACAGAAAGCTAATGAATAACGGAGTGTTAACAGGAACTACAAAATTTCCAACATATGATTTTATTGCTGAATTCGATAATAAAAGAATTGAAGATTACACAACGAGAGAAATTACGCATTTTTCAACTTCAAGGCAATACAATGATTATACTGAAGTCGAAGGGTATCATGAAGGAAGACAAAAAAATAGACATGAACAGAAAATAGTGTCAAAGAGTTTAAGATGGTGGTTACTAAAACAAAGCATAGATATATCTGTTCCTGGCGCAAACTTTTTTAAAAGAAATAATAATCAATCTATAGGAAATAAAATAAGTCTGGCTTTTGCTGGTAACATGCCAGCTGACTATACAACTAATCAAGATCATCTAATAGATAAGAAAAAATCTGGAGAATATTTAATATATGCTGCACGACATCAATTCTCTGGAAACTTTTATAATGTTAATTTAACATGTGCTAAACTTGGAAATGAAACAATGGGAACGGCTGTAGTATGAAGTTATTATATTCAGAATATGCACCTAATGATATATGTTGGTTTGTTGGAAAGGTTATTAGTAATACTGATCCTTTAAGACTTGGTCGTGTCCAAGTAAGAGTTTTTGGAGTTCATAGCGATGATTTGACAGAACTTCCTACATCAGATCTTCCTTGGGCAAATGTTATGAAAAGTGATGGTGGTACATCAGGACTTGGAACATTTATTCCCATGCAACCAGGTGCTTTTGTTTTTGGAATATTTTTAGATGGTCAACACAAACAAATACCATTTGTTTTAGGAACAACAGAAACTGTTCAAGGTGTTTCAGGAATACAAAGAGAAGATCCAAAATATGAAAATCTTGCGATGGAAATAAAGAGAAAAATAGAATCAAAAAGTCAAGCGTCAGATCCTGTAATATCAAACACTCCTACAGATGGAAAAACTTTAGATAATATTAATTCAACATTAGATGGAGGAGATAATGCTGAAAAGATATTTAATTTCTTTACTTCAAATGGTTTTATACCTGAACAAGCTGTAGGATTCTTAGGAAACTTTTTTGCTGAATCAAGATACAATCCAGAAGCATTAAATCCTAACGATGTTGGAAAACCAGCTTTTGGTCTTGCTCAATGGAGAGCAGACAGACTTGATGGACTAAAGGAGTTTTCATCAGCAAGAAGTTTAGATTTCAAGAGTTTACCTGCTCAATTAGAATGGACTGTTCATGAATTGAAAAATAAAGAAAGAAGAGCTGGAGGAAAGATAGCTGATTCAAGAACTGTTTTTGGTGCTACACTAGCAGTATGTAGATATTATGAGAGACCTTCTTATAAAATTGTAAATGGTAAATACACTTCACCATCTCTTGACTTAAGAATATTAAAGGCAAAAGAAGAGTTTGAAAGGTTGGCTGCGGCATGAGTAATTTTAATAAAGTACCTCTAAATAAAGTAAATACCACTCTTAAAAGAATTCCAATCATAGGGGAGTTTAGTAAGAATGTCGGTCAAATAGATCAAGATGCGCTAAAATATTCAGCAACTCAAGGAACAATATTAGGGTCTGAAATCAATGAAGTAATTGGAGGTGTAAAAGCTCTTACACAATCAGATATATATCCTGACAAAGCTAATGGACTTTCAAATCCAGCAATTGGTTTAGTTGAAGATTTAAATATTTACAAAAACAATACTCAAAATGTTGAAGAAATAAAACCTCCCGAACTTGAACCACTTAACAAATTATTTTCAAGTGACTACGTAAAAGCAGGTTGGATGGAAGCAAAAATTATTTTAGGTACACCACAAGCAATAAAAAATAATTTTTTTGCCTTAAGAGAAGAAAATCCAACTCCAGATTATTTAGAGCAATTTAGTCCAAGTAATCTAAGGGCATTTGTTGCTGAAGGAACTGGAGCCATGTCGCCTACTCAGGACTATAAGAGTCAAATAAGTGGTGCTACTTCTGGAATTAGATTATCAACTACGAATATATCGAAAGCAACAAGTGATATACTGGGTAATAAAAATGCTGGTATAACTCAAAGAGCAACACTATCAACTCAAAATTATCTTGAAGAATTCTTAAAGAATGTTTCAAAAGATAGCTTGTCTGAAGATGAAGTTGATAAGTCAGTTGATTTAATACTTGATGGAAAAAATAGTGAAGTGATTGATATTATAAGCAACGCAGCAAAAAGAAAAGGTGTAACGTTAAATATATCAGAAGTCGAAAATCAAGTAACTAACGTTAATTCATCAATGTTTAATTCAGTATCTGTATTACCAAAAGGTGCAAAATTGCCTACAAGGCAAACAAAAGATCTTGCAACAATAGGAAATGATTGGTCTGGTTCAAGTACTTCACAATCATATACCTTTGAAAGAGTTCATAGCGTTGAAGAACTTGCAGCAGAATTTAAATCTGTAACAAGAGAAATAACTGAAACTATTGTTCATTGGACTGCGCACTTTAATGATCAAGGTCATATTGGTGCTAAAGATATTCATAAGATAGGAGTTAATAGAGGTTTCAATGGATGTAGTTATCATTATGTAATTAAAAGAAATGGTGATATAGAAAGAGGAAGACCTGTTAATATTAGAGGAGCTCATGCAAAAGCTGCAGGTCATAATAAATTCAGTATAGGAGTGGCATTTGTCGCTGGATATAACTGTCCATCTGGTACAAGAAGTCCTAATAGATTTATAAGTGCTGATTCAATTACACCCGCACAGTTTAAAGCACTAGAACAATATTTAAAAGCTTTCTTTATGGTATTTCCGGGCGGACAAGTATTTGGTCATATGGATTTTGATCCAAATAAACCAGATCCAGGTTTTGATCTCAATGGTTATATCCAAGCAAAATTCAATAGATCAAATGTCATAAATCCAAATCAAGGTCCAGCAAGTCCTACACAAATAGCGAGCATTCTTGCTGAAACCACACAAGGAGAAAATATAGGATGACCGAGGTAAATAACGATCTCGAAGATCGTATAAAAAAACAAGGTGAGGCGAATGTTTTAGGAGAAGGTAAGGGTCAGGATGCTTTTGCTGATCCTAGTGGATTATATCCAAAAACAGATTATCATGGCCAACCATCTTTAAATAAAGTTGCAAGAGGTGAAGGTGTTAACGAACTCGATGCAAGAAATGGTATACCTAATGTCAACACCAGTGCTAGTCAAAGAGTGACTACGCAATATCCTATGGCTTCAACCAATGAATCAGTATCCGGCCACATTATTGAAATAAATGATACTCCAGGTGGAGAAAGAATATTAATAAAACATAACACAGGTGCTGGTATTGATATAAGGCCAGATGGTACTATTGTTGTAAATGCCAAAAGTAATAGAGTTGAAATAGTTGATGGTGATATGCGAATGGCAGTTGAAGGTGATGGTAACATCTCATATTATGGAAACTTAAACATGAATGTATCTGGAGATTACAACCTAACTGTAGGTGGTGATTATAACGTGAATGTTAATGGAAATTATATTTTAGAAGTAGTACAATCTTTTAAAACTAAAGTCGTAGGAATAATGTCTGAAGTAGTTCAAAAATCTAAAGATGTAAGAATATTAGGTCAAGCGACATATACACAACTAGGTAATGTACATAATATAATAAAAGGTAAGATTCAACAATTTGTTCAAGGAAAAGCCGATTTTAATTATGGTGATGCAATGTTAACATCGGCTGAAAAAGAAATCAGCATGACTACACCAAAAATGAACTTAGGAGCCACAAACATGTCAGTTGTTGGAGCATCAGGAACTTTTGGTGGAGAAAATATTATTTCATATGCTAAAAATATGTACTTAGGAAATACTTTGCACGCTAAAACAACGACAACTAATGCTTCATATGCAACTACATTTCATGGTTCTTTAAATGGAACAGCAAAAGATTCTGTTAAATCTTCTGTTTCTGGTGGTATTGGTATAGTTCAAATTCCGCCTGTCAATATTGATAACACGCAAAATGATGATACGGATACTCATAAAGCAACTGCGGGAGATATGTCAAATCTTTTAAACAAAACTGAAATGGGTGTCAAGGATGTAGAAATAGATTCAAAAGATGAAATCAAAAACTTTTATGATAAGACTGTAACTAGTGGTGGAATTACTGATAGAAGTTTAAATACAGGAGAAATAAGATCAAAGTTAAAAGATACCAGTAATAAAACTAATATTGAATTTATTGGAGACAGAATGGGCAGTGGATTGCTATCAGGTAGTTCAACAAATACTGTTCCGGGAAAGATTGGAAGGGTTAGAGGAAAACAAACAACAGCAAGAATAGGACAAGATATTATCGGATCTGAAGGTATATCACTGCTTAAAAATAAGTATAAACCTTCTGATGCATCTGCAAAACCACGATCATATACTTTTCCAGTTGAAGCACAATTTAATCCTGAAAATCAGTCTTTCATAACTGTTAACACACCATTAGCAAAAGGAGTTACGATATCAAAATTTACTGGTGGTGTAGGATCAAAAGTAAATTTAAACCACATAACAAATACTAATGATAGAAAACAACTTGCCAGAAACTTATATGTTCAAGCTCAGGTAATAAAAAGTTTTTATTCAATAGGAGCATTAAAGAAATACAATATAGTGGTTGCAGAAGGAATATATGTAAAAGGTCCTGGAGAAACTACTAGTGCTTTTAATAAGTTAGCTGAAACAGGACAGGCTGTAGCTTATGAAGTATATTCAACAGATGGAACTATTGCTTTAGATAAACTTTTTGATTTTGCTGAAATATTAAAAGATACTTTTAATTACGATAAGTTAGAATTAAGTTATGACACTTATGATCCAAGCGGTAGTTTACATGGACAATTATTAGTTGAGATTCCAAAAATGCCGTCTTCATTTAATGCATCATTTTCTATGAATATTGGTACATCGTTTAATGGTGATGTCCAAAGTAATTCTGATTTGATGGAAATATTAGAAGAGTGATATAAATAGACCAAAGGATATTTAAATGGTAACAAGCGCAGTTTCTAAAGAAGATGGTAATCAAAGTTCATCTATTATTGGTTCATCAATAAGGAAGAACTCTGATATTGATTTGCTGTTCACTCCAAAAAGAAGCACTGTATCTGGGGAAACAGGAGATATTTTTAAAAAAATAGACGCGGCAGCTGTAAAACAGTCTGTAAAAAATATTGTAATGACAAATCATTTTGAAAAACCATTTAATCCTTTGTTTGGTGGAAATGTTACAGCACAACTTTTCGAATTAGCTGATAATGATATAAGAGAAGATCTTAAAGATGATATTGAAGAAGCTCTTTTAGCTTATGAGCCTAGAGCAAGAGTTCAAGATGTTGTTATCAATTATCAGCCTGATGTAAATTCTATTTCTGTCAGAATAGAGTTTCAAGTTGTTAACTTAAATCAAACAGAGGTAATAGAAACAACAATAGCAAGGTTAAGATAATGGCAACAAATATTACATCTACAGCTTTAGATTTTACAGATATAAAAGAAAAGCTTAAAACGTACTTAGCAGCAAAAAGTGAATTTGCTGATTATGATTTTGAAGGATCTGGCTTGTCAAATCTTTTAGATGTTTTAGCATATAATACACACTTTAATGGTATAGTTGCAAATATGGCTTTGAATGAAGCTTTTTTACACACTGCTCAGTTGAGATCATCTTTAGTTTCTCATGCTGAATCATTAGGTTTTAACATAAGATCTAGGACTTCGGCACAAGCAAAATTTACAGCAACTTTAAATTTAAATGGTGTTGTAGGTAGAGCCTCTTCATATACGTTACCAATCAATTCAGTTATAAGTGGATTCAATGAAGAGGGAACTTTTTCTTTTTTGACTCAAGAAGTTTATACAGCGACAGATGATGGTGCTGGATTATATACATTCAAAGATGCTGATGGCGTTGCTACAGTTACTGCTTTTGAAGGATCTATTCAAACAAAAATATTTTTTGTAGGAGAAAAAACTGATAGACAAATATATGTCATACCAGATGAGAATATTGACACAACAACTGCAGTGGTAAGAGTATTTCCAGATACTACATCAACTGCATTTGTAGAATTTACACCATTAGAAAAAGCAATAAAAGTAGATTCTAATTCTACTTATTACACTTTAAGAGAAACTCCCAATGGTGGATATGAATTAAACTTTGGAGATGGAGTTACATTTGGAAAAGCTCCAGAATCTGGAAGTAAGATAGTGGTAACTTACTTAAGATCAAATGGTCCATTAGCAAATGATTGTAAACAATTCACAACTTCAATCGTATATCAAATCAATGCCGCTAATTATTCACTTAATATTGTTCCTACAACAACATCTGTAGGTGGCGGAGAAAAACAATCCATAGAATCAATAAGACAATTAGCACCTTCGGCTTTTGCAACACAACAAAGACTTGTTACTTCTGAAGATTATAGAGCTACAATTGCTGCTAATTTTCCAACAGTATCAGACGTTTCAGTCTGGGGAGGTGAAGATAATATTCCAGTTGATTACGGAAAAGCATATATAAGTCTGACATTCAATGATGGATTAACTGAGTCATCAAAGACAATAATAAGAAATCAAATTAAAGAAAATTTTTCTGACAATCTTTCAGTTATGTCAATAACTCCTGAGTTTGTTGATCCAGCTGTTTGTAGAATAGAGATGATTGTATCATTTGCCTTTAATCCAGATTTAACAGGTTCGACAAGTACTGCATTGGAAGACAGAGCCCGTCAAGGTGTAAGAGATTATTTTACAACAATTAGTGGCTTTGGCAAAACATTTAGAAGATCAAACGTTCTTACTGATATAGACGAGTTAAGTGCTGCAGTGCTAAATTCCTCAATGATAATAAAGTTACAAATGAGATTAGAACCCGTGTTAAATGCTGCAGGAAGTTATTCAATAGTTTATCCTGTTAAATTAGCTATACCAGATGATGTTAATCATATAGTTGAATCATCACTTTTTGAACATAGTGAAGCTGATGGAATTTGTAAAATTGTGAATCAATTAGGAACTAATGTTTTACAAATCGTAGATGTTTCAGATAATAATGCAGTTGTAGTTGGTAATATAGGATCATACAGTAGTTCTTCAGGTGAAATAAAATTAGATAATTTTACGCCTACCACTATTCTTAGTGGAGATAATTTTATTAAATTTTCTGCAACACCCGCAGATCAAACAACAGTCAAGGCTTTGAGAAACTTTACTTTTGAAATAGATGAAGATAAGTTTACAGTCGGAGCTATAATAGATAGGGAAGATGTAAGAGTAACGCTATAATGGCTCAACAAACTTTAACAGATTATGATCGCTTAGAAATAAGCTTTAAAAGGAATCTTGTAAGAGAAGTTCTTCCTGAATATTTTGCAGGTGAGTATCCTAATATAATAACTTTTTTAGAAGGTTATTATGATTTCTTAGACAGTGCAGATAACTTTGGTGATATGATAAATGATTTGTACACCATAAGAGATATTGAAGCTTCTTCACTTTTACATTTAGATAATATGTTTAAAGAATATGCTTTAGGAATGTCTCAAGATTTCTTTAAAAAACCTAGAGAAATATTAAGAAACTTTGCAAGATTCTTTAGAGTAAAAGGATCCAAGTATTCAGCTGAAGGTTTCTTTAGAGGATTTTTTGGTGAAGATATTGAAGTATCATATCCTAAAACAGATATATTTACTTTAAATGATTCTTCGCATGAGATAGGATCTCATAGTGTTAGTGTATTACAAGATGGAGAAGCATTTCAAATTTTATCAATCATGATAAAATCACCCTTGTCATTTAATAGATGGGGTGAGTTATATAAAAAGTTTGTACATCCAGTAGGATTCTTTTTATCGAATGAAGTATTGATAACAGCACAGAATGTAAGTACATTTAGTGCTCTTGGCGCAATATTTGATTCAACTAAAGGTGCTGATCTTCCGTTACTTGTATTTGATGAAATAACTGGTGTAATTGCCAATCCTTTTGCTGATACAACTATTATGGAGTTAATGGGTGCAACATCATACATACTGGACGGTGCTGGACGTGAAGTTGATTTTCCAACTACCGATGGAACATACACTGCCCTTCGAACTCCAGCCTTTGGTTTAAATGATTCAACAATAAGTTATACTTCACATGATCCAGGAAGTAATACCGTATTTAATGTAAGATTAGATCCAGATGAGACGATAAGAAAATATAAAGACTTTTCAGTGGATAGTTTAGATACAACATATGCATCTTTATTTGAAATAGGAAAGGCAAGTAGTCCAAAATTTGATAGAGATTCTGTTGATGGTGCTACAATTAGAATGTCAAATACAATTGAAAGATTTGACGAAGCTACCTATGATTCTCACTGAAAAAAGATATAAATAAACAAAAAACTAATGGGAAAACGATATGGCCGCTATATTAACTGACAGATTAAAATTAAAAATAGTCGATGATATAGTTAAGATATTTGAGGATACTACAAATCCTGCTTACATCGGGTTTGCAAGATCTGAGCAATGGGATAGTACTGATACTGCACCTGCGCCTGTTGCAAGCTTAAATGATGAAAGAAATTTTAATTATAGTCTACAATCAATAAAAAGAATTTCAGCCGTATCGACTGTTGTACCTCGAGTCAATTGGACTAATGGAACAATATATCATCAATGGGACGATAAAACATCAGGATATGGTACTAATTCATTCTATGTATTAACTGAAAATTTTAGTGTGTATATATGTTTAAGATCTGGAAGGAATGCTGCAGGTCAATTGGTTCCTTCTACAGTTCAACCTACAGGATCTAATAACGATCCTTTTGTAACAGCTGATGGATATGTTTGGAAATTTTTGTATACAATCAGTGAGATTGAAGCAAGAAGGTTTATGACTGCTGGATTCATGCCAACTAAAGTTGTAACTTCTACAGATTCAAACTCTACAGGAATAGAATTAAAACAAGAAGAAATACAAAATACTGCTGATCCCAGAAGAATAACATCAGTGGTAGTAGAAAATGGTGGTACTGGCTACACATCAGCTCCTAATATTTTTATAAGAGGTGATGGTGACAGTAACTTTTCTTTAACTGCAACTATCAATGGTGGAGTAGTTACTAAAATAGAATTTGATGCTGATTCATCTACGTTAAAATACGCGGCTGGTTATACAAAAGCTACAGTTGACATAATTGGTGGTGGTGGATCCGGAGCAAAAGCTCGTGCAATTATAGGACCTGCTGAAGGATTTGGTAAGAATTCTAAATTAGATCTTAAAACTAGCGCATTAGTACTTCACTCTAAGGTTGAAGGAGCTGATAGTGATTTTATTTTAGGCAATGATTTCAGACAAATTGGTATTTTAAGTCATGCTAAAAAGATTGGAAGTGATTCTACTTTTACTGCTCTTACTGGTTTAGTTTTAAATCACATGACCTTATCGGCGACAAGTCAAGTATTTTCAGCTGATAAGAAAATAGTAGGTGCGACTTCAGGTGCTAAAGCATTTATAGATAAAGTAGATTCCAATTTAATTTTCTTTCATCAAACTCCAGAAACTGGATTTGATTCTTTTTCAGCTGGTGAAACACTTACAGAAAGCAATGGAACAGGTAATGGTGTTATTGGTACTCCACTTATCAAAGGCGAAGTAGAACCACATTCGCATCAGTTGCTATATCTAAATAATAGAGGCGCGATTGAAAGATCTGCAACTCAGTCTGAAGACATAAAAATTATTATACAATTATAAAGGTTAGTTCATGCCTATTACATTTACAGAAAACATTTTTAACTCGCGCTACAAAGATGATTATGCGGATAGTGACGGATTTCATAGAATACTATTCAATCCAAGAAGAGCGTTGCAGGCAAGAGAACTTACGCAACTTCAAACAATAATACAAAAAGAGATTGAAAGATTTGGTCGTAACCTTTTTAAAGATGGTGCCGCTGTAAATTCTGGTGGACTTATAATAAATGACAATTATGAGTTTGTAAAAATAACAGACGCTAATTTTCCAGCAAATATTATTGGTGAAACGTTTACTGGACAAACATCAAATGTTCAAATAAGAGTTTTAGAAACAGTTTCAAGTTCAGGTTCTGATCCTAACACATTATATGTTAGATATACCAATAGTTCTTCAGGAACATCTGGTACAACCCCGATAAGATTAACACCAGGTGAGCAAATTGATGCTGATAATTTAAGTGTGAATATGACAGTTCAAACTGTTAACACTGCAGCAAATCCGGCGGTAGGAGCTGGAGTTAGAGTAAGTACTGGATCTGGAGACTTTTTTGTACAAGGAATTTTTGTAAATGCTCCTGCTCAATCAATAATTATTTCAAAATATAGCAGAGATAAAAGCATAGTAATAGGATTTAAAGTTGTACAAGATATTGTAACTGTAGATGATGATGTATCATTGTTTGATAATCAAGGTTCGGTTCCAAATCAAACAGCACCCGGAGCTGATAGACACAGAATTAGATTAATACTTACAACTAAAGATGATATAACTGCAACCGATACATTTGTATCTATTGGAAAGATAGAAAATTCAAAAATTATAGATGTTGCAATAGGACAAAATCAGTATGGAAAAATAAATGATATAATTGCTCAAAGAACAAAAGAAGAATCTGGTAATTATATTTTAAGACCATTTACTGTTTCTTATGATTCAGCATCCTCATCAAACCTTAAGTTAACAATAAGTGAAGGGACGGCTTATGTTAATGGTTATAGAGTTAATAATCCAACACCTACATTCATTGACGTACCAAGATCAACAAGCACAACAACATTTAACAATGAACCTATATCTTCAGAATATGGTAACTTTGTAATTGCAACTGAAATAAAAGGTGCAGCTGATATTACACAATTTTCTACTCAAACAATTGCGACAGATGCAAGTAATTTATCTGGAACGGCAATTGGATCATGTAGAATTAGATCTGTAGAAGCTTTAAGCGATGGAACATTTAAAATTTATCTGTTCGATATACAGATGACTGGTAATAATAAATTTAGAACAGCAAGAGTTATAGGAACTTCAACCACTAACGTCTCAACATTAAAACTTGGATTAGTCAATAACACTCTAGTTGCTGAACTTTTTGAAGCTGATAAAGAAGGATTATTCTTTTCACTCCCAAGAACAAGACCTTCAGGTATTGCTGATATATCTTTTGTTGCACAAAGAAAATTTTCTGGAACAACAGATGGCTCAGGAAACTTAGGTATTTCTGTTACAGCACCGGGTGAAACGTTTGTTAATACAAGTGATTGGTTAGTATATAGAAACGATACTGGTGCTAAAATTACGCCATCATCAATAACTGGTAATGCTAGTACATCCTCCACAATAGCTACAGGTGTTAATTCTACGGCGGTATCGGTTTTAGTTTATGTTCAAAAAGCTCAAGCCGCACCTAAGACTAAAGCTTTAGCAAATCATACGAAGACTGGAGCTTTAGCTGCTGATAGTGATGGATTAGGAAATGGAATTACTGCTTTAACTCTTGATGCAACAGATATTGTAGGCATAACATCTATTAAAGCTGATAGCGCAGGCGGTATAGATGTTTCACACATGTTTGATCTAGACGATGGTCAGAGAGATGGTTACTATGGACAAGGAAGAGTAATACTCAAAAGCAATTTTACGAGTCCAGGAACTGTTGTTGCGACTGTACAGCATTTTACTCATACAACAACTGGTGATTTCTTTTCAGCAAATTCTTACAGCACTATTCCATATAAAACAATTCCATCATTTACTTCAAAGACAGGTAAGACTTTTAATTTAAGAGATGTTTTAGATTTTAGATCAGTCAAAGATGTAAGTGGTGCATTTACTGGATCAGGTGCAAGAGTTATAGAACTTCCAAAGAATACAGATGTAATAACAGCTGATAATTCGTATTATATGCCAAGAAATGATAAAATAGTAATATCTGAAACTGGTGATCTTAAAGTAATACAAGGTGCATCAGCAATAGTTCCAAAATTTCCAGATACTCCAGCAAACACTATGGAACTTTACAGAGTTAAAATGGGAGCTAACACTTTAGATGCGACTGATGTTGCATACGATCAAGTTAGCAAACAAGGCTATACGATGAGGGATATTGGAAAGATTGAAAAAAGAGTTGAAAAATTAGAAGAACTTCATAGCTTAAGTTTATTAGAAATAGATACAAATAAATTATCAATTGTTGATTCTGCTGGAAATGAAAGAATAAAAGCCGGATTTGTTGTAGATAATTTTATTGATCATTTTCATTCTGATATTTCCAATACAGAATATAGAGCTTCAGTAGATCCAAAAGATCACACATTACATCCTAGCTTTTTTGAAAACAATATTGGTTTAGTATTTGATTCAACTGACGTTGATACGTCAGGCGTTATAAGAAAAGGTGATAATCTATATATCTCTTTTACAGATTCATCATACATTTCTCAAGATCAAGCATCAATAACTTTAGATGTAAATTCATTTGATACATTTCAATTTAATGGTAATATAACACTTTCTCCATCTTCTGATGAATGGAAGGAAGAAGGTGTTGGCACTAAGGCAATATCAGGTGGTACAAAGCTTTCAAATGATCAAAATGAATTATGGAATAGTTGGGAATGGAATTGGATAGGAACCGATGCTAATGGACTTGATGTAACAGAAGATGGTACTTCAGAAATAGATACAAGATCATTTAGCGAAAGAACAGGAGCTTTCTTAACAAGAGGACTAGAAAATGTAGAAAAAACTATTATTAACAGAGTTGTTCCTTCAGAAACCATAAGAAAGTCTGTAGATGAAAGAATCGTTGATGTCGCAATAGTTCCATTTATGCGATCAAGGTTAATAAAATTTGATGCTATTGGACTAAGACCAAATACAAGAGTATTTCCATATTTTGATAACGTTGATGTTTCAGCATTTTGCAGAGAAGAAGCATTTACATTTCATGCACAAGATTCTGACGGTAGTGAATTTGGAAATACCCAAGAGTATGCAACAGCACATCCATCAGGAAGTACAAATCTTGTAACTGATGGTGAAGGAAGAGTATCTGGATCATTTTTTATACCAAACACTCCATCAATAAGTTTTAGATCTGGCGCAAGAGAATTTAAACTTCTTGATATAACCACATCTGATGAAACAAATGCATCAACAAAAGCCGCAGCATTATTCAATTCAAGTGGAGCAATAGAAAAAAATAGAACTGGAGTTGTTACGACCAGGCATATAGCTGTTAGTGGAACAGATAAAAATGTACTTTCTGATAAAGTGATTGGTTCTACTGATACTAGAGGACGTATTGATCCTTTAGCTCAATCATTTTTTGTTAACAATGAAACTGGAGTTTTTGTTTCATCAATAGAACTTTATTTTAAATCAAAAGATGCTGATCTTCCAGTATGGATTCAAATAGTACCTGTAGTAAATGGTTCACCATCAAGAGAAGTTATAGTTCCAGGATCAACAAAATATCTTTCATCAACTGCTGTTAATATATCAGATGATGCCACAACATCAACCACTTTTGAATTTGATGAGCCTATCTTTCTTGATTCATTTACAGAATATGTTATCGTTGTTCAGTCAGATAGTAAGACTTATAAACTATGGGCAGCTCAAACAGGGGATTTGAATTTAGGTTCTACTGTTAAAAGAATATGCAAGCAAACAGAAGTTGGTTCATTATTTTTACCACAAAATTCTTACAAATGGGAACCTGTTTATAATAAAGATTTAAAATTTAAAATTAATAGATGTAAGTTTAACACAGGCGGATCTAACACTGCTATTTTAAATAATGCCGATGTTCCTCTTAAGCTTTTAGGAAACAATCCAATATCAACTGGATTAGATTCAAACACGATAACTGTTCTTCATCCAGATCATGGTCATGAAGTCGGTGATGTTGTAACAATAGCTGGTGGAGGTACTATAGGAGGATTAGCAACTGATGGTGATAAAACAATAACACAAATAGATGGAACTGGTTACACATACACAGCTTCTGGAACTGCAAATGCCACAACTTCAGGAGGTGGACTTGATGTTACAGCAACTCAAAATCTAGAATATGATTTAATCAATCCATATATTGAGACTCTTACACCGCAAAATACATCTGTTTCTGCGCAGATAAAACAAACAACTGCTAAATCATATGCAGGATCTGAAACTGCATATGTAAAAGATACAAGTTATTTAGACATAGTTATCAAACAAAGTAATTATTTAGAGGCACCAAGAAAAGTTACTCATAGAGTAAAAGGAGCTAAATCAGCTCAAGTAAAACTATCATTATCAACCTCAAATAATTTTGTATCGCCAATTGTGGACTTACAAAGATCTTCTTTAATATTAATAGGTAATAAAATTGATAAACAAAGTCAATATGCTGCAGGAGCTGGTTTTAATATACCAATTGATTACGTCGATGAAACAGATAAAAATTCAGGTAGTCATCTATCTAAACACATTACTAAACCAATATCATTACTTACAGATGCTGTAGGATTGAAAGTATTATTAAGTGCAAATAGACCTTCCGTTGCTGATTTTGATTTATATTACAAAACAATATCAGAGGATCAAATACTTTCAACAATAAAATGGAACTTAGCCACAAAAGAAGCTCTAGTACCAAGTGATGAAAATAGATCAGTATTTAGAGAGTATAGATATTTAATAGGAGGCGATGGTGGAACGTTAGTACCATTTACAACTTTCCAATTAAAAATTGTATTTAAGTCAACTAATTCAAGTAAAGTTCCTATAATAAAAGACTTAAGAGCAATTGCGTTAGGAGTATAAAATGAAACTAGTTAAAGTTAATAATAATTCAAACTTAGTAAAAGACGAAGAAACTGGTGCAGTTTTAAATAATAATGTTGAAGACGTAGAAAAAGCAAAAGAAATAAAAGAAAAAAGAATTGAAAAAGAAGAAGAACTTGTTCAATTAAAAAATGATGTAAGTGAGTTAAAAGATATGATGAAACAACTATTAGAAAAGATGAACAACGATGGCTAGAAAGACTTTTGTAGATTTAAGCGATACATTAAACGCTTTTAGAGTTAAGACAAACCTAATATCATTCAATGTTGGAGATTTGGATAGTCTTGCGGCATCACTACCTGATTCAGATTTAGTTCAAGCTATTAATCATTTAAGCACAAAAATTGATTCGAGTACAGGAGCTATTCATGGAAATGACTCGGACATTTTAGATCTACAAACATTTATTGGATTTAATGGTGGTGGTGGAACAAGCCTTCTTCAACAAATATTAAATAATGATTCTGATATTGCTGCTTTACAACTTGCAGATTCTGCTCTTTCAAATTTACAAGAACAAATAACTAGTAATGATTCTGATATTGCTGCGATTAATAATACTGGTTTAATAAGAACAGCAAGCTTAGCTATATTGAGATCTGATGGAAATGTAGTTAAAAGGATTTTTGGTTATACTGATTCAGGAGTATAACAATGGCTTTTCGAAGACCTCTTAAAATTGAAAATGACAATCTTAAAGAAATGTCAGACGATGATATTCATAAATTACGTTTAAGAGCAATCGTTAATCATGGAAGAAAAAATTCAGTAAAAGTAAGTTACGTTTCAAATGGTGGTAACCTTGGAACTCTTCGTGATACAAGAAGAGTATCTACTAATTTTATAGATCTTGATGTAGGTGATTCGGCTGATGCAACATCAACTACTCTTATCGAAACAAATTTCAGACACATGGATCTTCAGTATGATTCTCATTTCATGATGAGAATGGCTGATAGTAATCTTATGAAATATCCTGTATTTTTTGACAGCGCACTTGATGGTCAGCCTGAAGGCATAAGAGCAATGACCGAAACTGATTTTTATGATACCATAATAAAGCCTGCAATAGATATAATTACAACTGGTAACATAAGTGACTCAACACAAGGGATCTACTATTTAAAAACGACAAACACTCCTACTTCAACTTTGATAAATTCAAGTCCTATATTTACCGATACTACAGCAGATGTAACAAAATTCAATACCAAAGACAGTGCGGGTGAGTTTATAGAACCATTAGACCAGCCAAGAATTGAGCAAAATTATTACTTACATAAAGTTCAGTCGGACTCTGCTATATCACCTGGTGATAGACTTGTAAGACCTCTTCTTATTGGTGATATAAGTAATCATGGTACAATTCAAGAAATGGATAGTAATTCTATTGATGATATGTTATGGCGAGGAATAAGATATGTTTCTCGAGATGTGAATGGTTATAAAATACGATATCATATTGATTCAAGCTATTCTTCAGCACCTGGTGGAAATAGAGTAGGAACACTTGCTGTTGATAAGTTTTATGACGCAGAAAAATTTATACAAAGGCCTGGTGATTCTGGTGCTGCGTATGGATATGTTGGATACGTTCCTTTTAGTGATACTTCGGATTCAACAAACTCACTTAGAATAAAAAGGGATTACGCTCTTAAAATAACAAAAGAATAAAATGGGATTTATATTATGGCATTATTCTCAAAAGGTTTCGTAACTGCAAACTTTGTTGACCCCTCAAAATCAGTAATACAAGTAATTTATAAAGAAGGCGATGAATTCGTTAATCACTATGTAGATAACGCATGGGGTCATCCAGAGTTTGAAGCTTTACTAAAATTAATTGACCTTGAAGAAATAGAAAAGAAATGGGACGAAGGTACGAGACCTCAAGAGGAAACTCAAGCCAAAGAAAAAAGCCCACTTGAAACCTCAGAAGGTGTAATGAATTTTATAACAGAAAATAATACTAATATAAAATATGTTTTTCCTTTTAAAGTTCAAGCATTAAAAATAGCAACGACAAAAGAAGATAAAAAGAATATTCAAAGTGCAAAAACAATATTTGAAGTTATCTCAATATTAGCAGATCATGAAAGGTCTGTAAATGGCTAATTATATTGTTTACCTTCAATGGGGTGAAAGATACACACAACAACACATTGATAGATTATTTGATCAAGTAAATAAAAATTGCTCAGTTCCTTTTGAATTCATGACAATGAGACAATGTCATGTCGGTGATGATTTTAATCATTTACAATACATACAAAATCAAACTTATAGAGGTGATGGTGATCCAGAATCTTCTATAACAGAGGAAACACAATCTATACTAAGAGAAGATGCTGGTGGGATGTGTCATTTTAGAAAATTTTTAATGTTTAGATATGATTGGGATTATTTTGAAGATGATGATACTATTTTATACTTGGATTTAGACTCAATAATACTAAAAGATCTAGCATATTTTTTTGAACTCAACAATGATAAACCTTGGATAGCTCGAAGTTATGATATGGATGAGAATGGTATGTGGCAAAGATTATACAGATACAGAAGCTGTCCATATTATAATAGTTCTGTTCTGGTTTGGAAGCCAGGACAAAATAGAAAGATTATTAATGAATTTAAAAGATCAGATATTGTATACAAAAATTTTTATCAGTATGGAATGATAGATAATTGGCTACATCATAGATTTGGACCTTGGGCCTACAATGATACAAACCGTAATTGGTTTAATACATATCCTCCTGATATTGTTAATACTAATGACAATAAAGTACTGACAGATGACACTATAATTAGATCCCTTGCGGGTATGACACAAAAAGAAAAGGATGAAATATTATGCTTGTCATAAAAGAAGAAGATGCTGGTTTATTTGAATCATTAAAAAACGCTTTTTTTAGATTGGACGGTAAGTATCAATTTTTAAGAGAAGAATTTTTAAAAAGTTTATCGCCAAGAATCATGCAAAGAGCTATCTGGTGTTATGATGAGCTAGAAAAATTGGGTATGGAATTTAAGAAGATTGGCATATTGAACAGTGGTTATCAGCATTTCCAAGGGATGTTTTGGAAACAACTTAAAGCCGAACATGTTTTTCTTTATAACCTAGATGAAAATGTAAAACATATTAATTGGGCTACTTTAGATTATTTAAAAAAAGATAATATTCAATTAAACCAAAGAACTTTAGACATAACTATTGATAAACAATTCATAGATAATCCAGATTTGTTAGTAAACCTATCTTGTGAAAATACTTTTGACATGGCTGGATCTTGGGAAAAAGATTCATTCAATTCGCAACCTATATATGCATTCAGTGGTACAAGACTTTATGAAAGAGGACACATTAATTTTTGTGATAATCTAAAAGAATTTAAAAATACTCTTCCAAAATTTGATGAGATACTATATGAAGCTGAAAGAGAAGACTGTTTTTTTGTTATAGGAAAATTTAATGAATAGAATAATTTGTGCTAAGTGGGGTGATTATCAAGATAATACTATAACACAATTATTTAATAATGTAAAGGAAAAAAGTTCAGTTCCTTTTACTTTTGAGTGTTTTACTGAATTTAGCGATGAATTTGATAAGTACCAGTATCAAAGAGATCATTGTCATCATTGGGATCAAGGTGGTCTTCCACATGCTAATAAACTTCAGCTATTTAAATTAGATGAAAAGTTTGATAAAGAAGACAAAATACTTTATCTTGATCTTGACGTAACGATTACTGATGATATAGGTTACTTTTTTGAATTACCAAATGATAAGCCTTATATAATTTACAATCACTGGTGGTACGAACAGAATGATGATTGGAAAAGACAGTATAATATTGCGCATTGTCCTTTATATAATAGTTCTGTAATGCTTTGGAAACCAGGACAAAATAAACCCATATATAGCTTTGTAAAAGAAAATACTGATAAAATATTTTTTACGTATAGAGGAATAGATACCTTTATGTTTCATACATTTGGTCCATACTGTACAAAACCCAGAGCCGATCACTTTAATTATTTTGATAATGGTATAATAACATCAGAAAGACTTCATGGTGAGGCAACAGGGATTATTCATTCTTATGAAGGAATAGAAAAGAATGGAATATGAATTTGCTGAAAGACTAGAAAGAGTTTTAAATAAAACTATTTGGTCATACCCTTTTGCTATAGAACATATACGAGATCAATTAGGAACTACAGAATTTAAGATTCAAAGATGGTGGGCTAATAAAATAGACCTCAATGAAAAACGTGTCAATATATTAAACTCTGGTATTGGTTTTTATTCAGTTCCTTTTGCAAAAGAAAAAGGAGCTATTGAAATAAATACATATGATATGGATCCCATGACCAGAGAAATAATTACTGGTAGCAATCATAATATTTGTAACACTATATTTGATATAGATGATATTAATGAAGCAGAGGTTTGGATCAATACAAGTTGCGAACACACCTATCCTATGTATGATATAATTCCAAAAGGAACAATATGTATAATGAGTTCTAATAATTTAAGAAAAAGAGGACATATTAATCCCGCTTCTAGCCTTGATGAATTTAAAGAACAGTTAGATATTTCTGAATTGATGGCAATGGATATTTTGACTTTCGATTTTGAAGATGATGAAGGCAAAAGATGTTATGACCAATATTTTGTAATAGGAGTAAAGTGAAAGAAGTATATGGACATGAACTTATTCCGTGGGGTAAACCATGGTTTATTGAATCCTTACTTGATTATAGAGGCAATATAACTTTTTTTGATCAAGAAAAAATACCTACTAAAAAAGAAATCATTGATATATTAACTGTGGTTCATGAAAGAATGCCTCACAATAATATGAAATGGCATTACAAATTAAAAGTTTTAGGACCTGATGATGAGGAAATAAAAAGAAAACTTACAATAGGTTCGGTATGTCTTGAAAATGGAAGAGGTGCTGTAAAAAAATTTGATACACCAGAAAAATGGAAACCAATAGAAGAAGCTTATGATAAATGGAGAGCATACCAATTAGATGAAACAAGATGGAAGCAAAATAAGCACCATGTATGTGAAGATGGAACAATCATACCTTTTCCACACCAAGGATCCGATAATTCAGATATTAAAGGATTTAACGAGCAACTAAGAGCACCATGGGTAATATTATATCAAAAGGGAAAAAATAATTTATATCCAAGTATAAAGAAAAAAACACTTAAGTTATATGAACGGGGTGGTTGGGATAGTAAAGTAAAATCAGGAGAAATAGATATGAACATGGCGGCTATACAAATGGGACAGCACAGTACATTGACCTCATTGTTAGCATTAGAAGCTGGATTTGATGTATCTTATTGTAAATGTTTATTTCAGCCAGGACTAAAACAACTACAAATAGATGAAACAGATTTTGCACTTTCAATAGGTTATCCTACTTTACCTAGAAGATCTCACTCACTGAGCTCTATACTACCTCCTTGTGAGGGTTATAAATATTCCGGAAGGCTTGGTAGATACCGACCAAAAATAAATGAAATAATTGAATGGTAAAACTATGAAGAAGCGAATAATATTTTCAATGTATATTGATATTCCCGAAGACAAACTTGATGAAACAGGATATTCAAGAAGTGCTGCTGGTAATAGACATCGAACTCCAAGAGCGGCGGAAACCAAAGACAAACTTAAAGCATTTAAAAATCATTTAATGTGGACACAAAAGGCTTATGCTGATCAGTGTGATGCTGATTATATGCTTTTTGTTACTGATAAAATGTGGTTAGATTACTATATTAAATGTAGACAATATCATGATAAAATACCAATGTATCATATACTTAATTATTATAAGCATCATTTGATGTATGTTTTAGCCGATGAATATGATGAAGTTTTTTATTGTGATATTGATATAATTCCTGTTACTAAAGAAAACATATTTGAAGTACATGATATGTCTTACTTTTGGTCAAAAAATAATAATGAATTGGCTGAATATGGAAAAAATTGTGACCTTACAGAATATTTAAGTTGCGATAGAAATCCAGCAACTAAATATTGGAATGCATACGCATTACTTTTACAAGAAGGTTATGAACCTGAATGCGATGTAATTAATACTGGAACTATGATAGGTGGTAAACAAGTTATAAAAGAAGTCAACTGGCCAAATGAGCTTCCAGTTCTAATTGAAAAATTAAAATATTTACAAGAAGATAAAACCACTATGTTTCCAGATGCCTTACATAGTAGATTTGCTTTTGATAATGAAACAATGTTTAGCTATCTTATTAAAGCAAAGGGTTTTAAATATGCATCTCTTACTGATGCATGGCATGGAAGATTGCCTGACAATGGAATAAATCCTGATCATAAAATTATTCATGCGATTAATAAGAAATTTGAATTTATTTGGCCAGATGCATATTCTGAATATAATGGTCGAAGCTTTGATGAAACCAGGCCATATTAATGAAAGTATTTTGTTTAAGAATCGGGAACAAATATGGACCCGAATATGAAAGATATATTGAAAAAAAGTTAGAAGATTATGATTTAACTTGGGTTAGAGAGCCTTTTGATAAACGTGTCGCTTTACAATGGAATAAAATGTTTTTTATGGGTCTTGATATTGATGAGCCCATATGTGTAATTGACATTGATTTAATATTTCTCAATGACTATAAAAAGTTATTTGATTATCCAATACGCAGAGGTCAGTTTTTAACAATAAGAGCTTGGTGGGATTCGTATCAAGATTTTAAAATCAATGGTGGTTTTTTTAAATATTATCCAAAAGACTGTAAATTTATGTTAGATAAGTTTATTAGCAATATTGAATATTGGCAAAGGATTTATATTACTAAAGGATTAACAATAGGTCCTGTGAATGGAGAACAATTTTTTGTAGAACAACATGCTATTGAAGAACTCGACATACTTACATTTGATGATAGATGGGTAACTAACTGGAGTAATACTCCTGATTGGAATAATCAAGTTCATACTAAATATAAACAATATTATAATGAAACTTTAATTAGCGATGATAAATTTAATGACCATATTAAATTAATACACTTTACAACTTCCAGAAACAAACCACATGAATGTGAACTGTTTAGCCACTTGTACACTTGAATCTGTATAAATATAGTTAAATCTTGAGGTTTAGAAACCTCTTGAGAAGACTCATACAGCTAGGAGTAAAAATAAATGGCACAACAGATTATAAACATTGGTGCAATTGCCAATGATGGAACAGGTGATGATCTTAGAACTGCTGGTAACAAGATCAATCAAAACTTCACTGAACTATATTTAAAAGATTCTGATGGCATTATTGACAAAGCCGAACTGCAAGCAGCAATGAATGCTTCAGATAGTTTTGGCTCCTTTAAGTCCGCGATACTTGCACTTTAAGGAGATGATATGGCACAATATGAAGATTTAATAGTAGACCAAGGCAGTGATGTAGAGATAAAACTCGAACTATTCAATCCTGATGGTTCTAGAAAAATCCTCAACAAATATAATCAAGCAACAAATACTCTCATTCCACTTTTTTCTGCAAATGGCAAGATAAAAAAATCTTTCAATTCAAAAGATTCTGATTCTACTTCTTTTGGAACGACAACAATATCTCCGACTAATGAAGAAAATTGCGTATTTTTGAGTCTCTCAAATACAACAACTGATGCTATGAAAGCAGGTAGATACGTTTATGATGTTGAAATATCTGCAACTGATAGTTTCGGAGTAACGACTATAGAAAGAATTTTGGAAGGAAAACTAACGGTTTCACCTTCTGTAACGAAGTAGGAAACGCTTATGGCGGAAATTAAAGTAGTCTCTGGAAAGACAATTATCAAAAAGATAACTGTCGGTGTTCCAGTAAGAGCTGTTAAAGCCTTTGATGTTAAAACAACTGTAGGTCAATTGACCGATGTTGTTGTAGCTGGCGGCCAATACAGAGATGGCTACCTTTTAGTTTATGATAGTAGTAGAGCACAGTGGACAGCTAAAGGCGTTTTAAATAGACAAAGAATAGATGGTGGAGATACTTTTGCAATGGATTCTTTACCTCCATCACCAGATCAATATTTTCCGTTAAGTTAGGAATGTAAATGCCGTCATTAATTCAGATAAAAAGATCAGCCACCGAGCTCAAACCCGATAAGTTAAGGGTTGGTGAACTTGCCTACTCATACGCTGATAGTTCATTAAAACTATTCATAGGTGTTGGAAATGCTGATTCATTTCAAATGGCAGATAGCATTCAGGTTATTGGTGGTAGATTTTACACAAATTTATTAGATGTTGATAGTGCTGGTGTATCTGATCCTGGTAAATATTTACTATTAGGAGATTCAAGAAATACAGACTTTTTAAAACTTGATTCGGCTAGTATCAATGTATTAAGAACTATTGACAATTTAGTAGTTCCTGTTGGAACTGATTCTCAAAGACCTTCACCCTTTGCTGTAGGTCAAATAAGATTTAATGTTTCAACTACTCAATTTGAAGGTTATGATGGAAATGCTTGGGGATCTTTAGGTGGAATAAAAGATATTGACCAAGATACCTTTATAAGTGCAGAAACAAGTCCAAATGCCGACAATGATGATTTAAGATTTTTTACTGCTGGTACTGGTCGATTAGAAATTGATCAATCAGGAGAGATTGTTGCTGCTGCTGGGTATAGTCCTGATAGTACTCAATCTCTTACAACAAAAGTATATGTTGATAACGTTAAAGCGGGTAATCCTTTAGATGGAGATTGGTCAGATGGCGCATACAGATTTTTTAAAGATAGTGATAGAGTTACAGACGTTTTAGATGGTTTGAACGAAGCTCTTAACAATGTGAGAAATAATACTTTTGTAAGAGCTTTATCATTTGTTGCTAATCCATTGCAAGGTGGTGCAGGATTTACAACTACGCTTACTATTACTAATGATGGTAATCCAAATAGATTTGATATAGACTGGGGTGATGGAATTGTAGATTCTGGAGTTGCAACCACTACGCCAACACATGTATATACTGATCCACTTTCAAGTCCAGCTTCAATTGCTATAAGAGCATACAATACAAATGCAAGTGGTGTTGGAAATGAAGCGCATAAAACAAATGAAAACTATATTACAATATTTACGGCCGATCCAGTTTCTGATTATGAATTATTCAGAGCACCAACTGGTGGTGTTGCGTTAACTGGCAATGACCTGTATGTTATTGAAGGTCAACCACTTTACCTAGACAATGAAACAACATTTACACAAGTTGCTAACAAAGCTGGATTAGCCTTTGTTACATACAATATTGACTGGGGTGATGGTACTGCTGCTCAAACTATTGCAAGTGATTCAGATGCTGGAGGTGTGATTGGTACGCGATTATCTCATACATGGGGAGCTGGAACAAACACAGGAACTGGTAGAGATAATGTTATTTTAACTCTTGCATCTCATACAACTGCTGATCCAGCAACTATTCCAAATACAAATACAAAACAATTAAAAGTTTATGATCCCAATATATCAGCTCCAAATGGACTAAACACTAAAACTATTTCATTTGTTGGTAATACAGGAATTGATCCTAGACTTCCCGCAGGATTTACTAATAGAATAGGTGGTGGGGCTATAACAACTGTAGGTTCTGCAGTTAATAGAACAACCTCTACATCAGGTACTGTCGACACAAGTATTATTTCAAGTTTTGCATTTTCAGCAAACTCCGGAGTTTTATCAGCTCAGGTTAATAATGTTGCAGATGGTCAGGTAACGATGGATACAACAAGTAAAAATGGATCATACACAAGTTTAAATGTCACAGATCATAGTGATTATAATCTTCTAAACGCTGGTGGTACAACAATTCCATTTGCTTCAACAATATATCATCCAGGACTTTATTTTGGATTTAAAGCGAGAATTCAAAAAACTGCATCAGCAATAAACACTGGTTTAAATAGTTTTGCACTAAATCATACAACAACTGGTTCAACAAATATAGTAGAGTTTGTAAAAGATGATCTAACAGCTACACCAACAACAACTGCCGGAACGTTAACACAAAATGTTGCTGGTACTTTTAGATATGTAAGTGGAATTCCTTACTATAATACTGGATCTCCAAGTTTAACATTGAGTGGCGTACAAATCTCAAACTGGATAGGAAAGGCTTATCGTGATACTACACAACCTGTACAAATTCGAAGTGGAACAAATTATGAAAACACTTCACAATCTGCAATATCAAATTTAAGTTATACTTACGCACAAGTTGATGGATCAACAACATATTTAACTGGAGGAATACCACAAGAAGATACTGGAAACGGTGTGGCGTATTCAATTGGTAATTTAACTATTCCAATAACTTCAAGTAGTGTTAGAACAGTTGAAGATCTGAGGATTAGAACGCTAAACGTAAATGGAACAGGTTCGTTTACAAACATAACAGCAACAAAAGTTCAAGTACATACAGCATCTCAGTCTGGAGTAAATGAAATTAATACTTCCGTAAATGTTGGTGGGACATATTCAGATGGTGGAGTTAGAGTATTTGACTTTAATGGAGCAACTATAAATACTCCTAGTTATAGTGGTTCAACTAATTTTTATACAAATAGTCCATATACTGAAGCTACTGATCCAGGAGTTGCAGGAACAAAAGAAGCAACAGTAAGACTAGGAATACTAAAACATGATGTAACTAATTATAGCTCTGGATTTCTTCCAGTAGGACCAAATAGATCTGGCGATACTGGAAATCAATATTTTACTATGGCATTTCGTAGAACTGCAGTTGCGAACATTGGAATAAACATAACAAGTGCTACTGGTGTTGTAGGAGTATTTTTAGCCGCACCAGGAACATCAATTGATAACACAAGCACTTTAAACGGTTGGCTTGATTGTTCGGTACAATTTGCAGGATCTGGAGTTCCAGGAGCAAATATTGGACAAGGTGGAAATGGAAGTAATGGAAGTGCAAGTACTGGAGGTGATATAATACAGTCAGGAGTTGGATTAAGTGGAACATATACGCAAACACTTGGTACTGAAAACTTGACAAATGCGACAGGTAATGTTTGTTTGATAAGAATAGTTTTAAGTTCGGGGCAGTCAGTAACTGCTTTGAGTATTACATAAGGATAAGAAATGGCAATTTCTACTGATCAAAAGTTAGACTTTTTATGGAAGAAACTCGGTTATGGTAAAACTAAAACCGATATTAATTCTATTAAAGCAGCCACAAACGAAGCGATTCCAAGTCCACTTCTCCTTACTGGTACTGACTTATGGACTGATGCTTATCAAATACCTGGAACAAAACCATCTGCTGATACCACTGTAATAGGTCTATATCAAGACGCGGCTGGAGGTGCAAGTAGTGTAGAATGTATCGCTGATGGTACAGCATCGGCTAATCGAACTTGGAAAACAAATCTTACTAATTGGATCCCACCTCAGTTTGGCTCAACTTATGGAATTAAAGTTTATTTAGATAACGCTAGTCAAGCTAATCCACAAAGTACAGGTACAGAATTATTTGCCGCTGGTTCTGGAAATAATGATGAATGGTTTTTTGATTATGCATCAGGTGTTCTTAATTTTATTGGAACAAATCTTCCAAGCGGTATAGCAGGAAAAAAGATATATATCGTTGGTGCTCGATATATAGGTAAGCTTGGAAATAGATTTACAGCTCTTTATGTTGATTCAGCGGAAATAAATCATCTTACAGTTGATTCATCAGAAGTTACATTAACTAATATTATAGAAGCATATATCGATTCTGCGGATATAATGCATGCAATCATAGATTCTGCCGATATAACACTTGGTAAGATAGGAACAGCAACATTAACAAACATGACTGCAGATTCTGCTCATGTTAAAACTTTAAGTGCTGATACAATTTACACACCACAACTTGATGTTAACATAGTTGTTGCCAATCAGTTACAAGGACCTGCAGAATTAATTATTGATCCTGCAGCTACAGGTGATAATACTGGAAATGTTAAGATACTTGGTGGACTTCAAGTTGAAGGGACTACAACCACCGTTAACTCAACAACAGTAAGTTTAAACGATAAGAATTTAGTACTAGCAGACTCTGCTCCAAATCCTGCAGCTGCCGATGGAGGTGGTATAACTGTAGGTGGTGCAAATGCAACTCTTGAATATAAAGTACTAGGTGATAAATGGGAAGTTAATAAACCATTACATGCTCCTGAATTACATGCTGATTCTGGAGAAATAGTTTCACTTACAGCGACTTCAGGTACGATAGGATCTGTAACTATTGATAGCGCTACTATAAGTCAAATTAGTGGTGATTCTGCTCATATTAAATTTATTAAATCAGACTCAGCAGATATAATATTTGGAAAATTTGACTCAGCTAAAATTGATTTTGCAGAAGTAGATTTTATTGATGCAAGTTATGGTAATGTTGATTCAGTTGATATTGGTACAGCTAGAATTAATAGTTTACAATTAGCTGGTCAAATACCAAATAGGTTTATGGTAAGTGACAGTCTTGGAAACATGACTACTGTGACGGATGCTCAGTTTGGTCCATCTCTTGTCAATCTGTATCAAGGTGCTTTTCAAGTTCAATCTAATGGTAATGTTGGAATAGGTAATCAATTAACGGTTGGTGGTGTTACAGTTGAAAGAACTGGAATGACTATTCCACATTTAACAACTGATAAAGTTATAATAACATCATTATCTGATCAACATATTCCTTTTATTTCAAATAATGATTCTTTAGCACAAAGTGTTAACTTTCAATTTGGTTCAAAATCATCGCAATACGCTCCAGGAACTTTTGATGGTTTATTAATAGGTTGGAATCCTCTTCAAGACTCTGGTACTTATCGATTTAATGTTGATCAGACTTCAGGTAAAGTAACATCATATGGTGGTGCAAAACTTGGTAGACACAACAGAATGGCAGTTGGCCAGTACATTCAGAATTTTCCACAAGGTGATCCTAATTCGTTTAATAGAGATTTCTTTGGATTAGAAATTTCAAATGATTCTGGTAACTTAATATCAACTGCTTACAAAAATATATTTAAATCACCCATGCCAACTGAAATTACTGGAACGGGACCTGATAGCGCATATGTTTTTGAAATTAGATCCTTTCCAGATCCAGGTTATGAGGACAGTACTCTTTTTGCTGTACGAAGAGATGGATCTATTGCCATCAGAGGAAATCTTTTAAAAGGCGACAATATAACTGGCTTTTCTGCTGGTGGGATATTTAATCAAAATGAATCAAGTAGAGATGCATTTTATTTTAATGATCCAGCTGAATATGGACCAACAGGTAGCAAAAGTATAAATCATTATACTTTTGGAAGAGTTGGACTAGGAACTAAAACTCCACTATATTCTTTTAGCACTGAAGGCAACTTTGCATCTAGAGGCGAAATAGACTCTAATAAACTAGAACATTTATTATACAGACCAAAATATTATGGTTATACTGATGATAGTTCTAGAGCTAGATTAGCATTCATTCCAAGTAAGGCAATGACACGTGGTGGATTCTTTAAGGATAGTAGTTTTAATTCAAATGTAATGGGAATGTTCTCAACAGCGTTTGGTGCTGAAACAATAGCAACAGGCGTAGGTACATTTGCCGCTGGTTGGGCATCAAAGGCTTTAGGTGATCATGCAATTGCAATAGGCCACAATAATACAACCGGAAATACTGGAAACAAAGCTGGAATTGCAATTGGTGTATTCAACCAGTTTGATTCAAGTTTTGGTCAGGCAGATCATTCAATTGCTATTGGTTTAGAAAATAGAGTTCGTGGTGATTTTGCTACTGCAATAGGAGAAAGAAATACAATTGCAGGAAATAATGCTGGTATATTTGGATCTAAAAACTCTATTGGACTTTATGCAGATGGAACTTCAGGTACTGTTAATGGAGCAAATTCATATGCCATTGGTAATAATAATGAAATTGGAAAAGCTGTAAGTGCATTACAGTTTGGTACTAATAATATTACATCGACTGGTGCATCAACTTCTATTGCGATTGGTTTTAATCATAAAGTAAGAAATCAGCAAGGCATAGCATTAGGTACAAATAATATTATTAATCCTAGAGGCGGGATTGCGATAGGTCAAAGTATTGAGCTGGATTCGGCTGCTGAGTACAGTTTTGCAATAGGATTGGATGCCGGAGGTACCACAAGAAAAACAATTGCACCTAATATCATGTCAATTAGAGGTGGTAACCTAAATATCGGTGGTGATTCTGATCACTTTACATCTCAGGCTTATAATGCTGAAGGAAACCTCTATGTAGCTGGAACACTTATAGTTGAAGGCGAAATTCAGCAGGTTGTTGGTGCTGGATTTAGTTCAGCTTCTCCATGGACAGATGGAGGACAATATGTTACTTCACAACTACCAGATGGTAGACAGTACGCGGTAGAAAAAGCAGCAGCTCATCAAGATTTTGATATATTAGGTCCTGATGGATTTATTATTGAAGGTACTCAAAGAGCTATAACAAGAATAGATCCTAATATCGCAGGTAGAGTTTTAGATGATGGAGAAGTCAGACATTCTCCTGCTACAGGTGGAGATTCAAACTATCCATTTGATAGTGCATTTTTTAATCCTGTATCTACTCACAGAAGTATAATGAGTTATGTTCCAAAGGCTCAAGTATTGAGAATTGGAAACTTTACAAATAATGATTATCTCACCAATGCAAAAATTGGTTACGCATCTACAGCAATTGGTCAAGATAACAGAGTTGCTGGTCTATACAGCATGGCAATTGGTAAAGATAATGATCTTAGAAGACTCGACTCATCACAATACTTAGGACAAGATGGTAGCTACTTTAGAGTTTTTGGTGATGAGAATATTGCAGATAGTTTTGCACACCACAATATAGTAATTGGTAGTTCTAATAGAATAAAAGGAACAACTAATAACGCTTTTATTATTGGTAGAAATAACGAAGTATCACTTGCTGACAGCACCATGATAATCTTAAGACAGGGTACTCATGCTGGTGACAGTTCACTTAATGGTACAAGAGTATTAATAGGAAAAGACGAAAGACTCATAGGAAATCCAGCTGTTGGTGGTGGAAGAACTGATAGCGCGTTTGCTCTTGACGTAAGAGGTGACATACATCTTGATAGTCCTGGGACAATATACTTTGGAAGCAGAAATATCAGACAATATCTTGGATTTGGTGAGGAAGAGACAAAGACCACTACACCTACAACAAATGAACAAAATACTACATCCACTGGATTTATATCTAGAATCCAATCAATAAGTCAAAAACTTAAAATTACTACATCATCCAATCATGGCTTCACTCAAGGTGGTAACCTTGCTGTTAATCTCTTAGGTGTTCCATCTTCTGGAACTAACTATATTTCAAATATAAGTCCACCTAATTATTATTTTCCAGTTATTCTAGATGCTACTTCATTTAATTTAAGACATGATTCTCCAAATGGTCCTTTCTTAGACTATGATAATGCTGGTGCAGAAAATAGTATTACTAGATATACAACAGCAACATTAGTAGGTGATGATGCTCAAATTGATTATACTGGAACACAACTAAGAGAATTGTATTGGACACCGCCAGCTGTTTTACCTGCCGATCTAGATGTAGCAGGTGACTTAAGAGTTGCTGGTACAGGTCCAGGTGGTACACTTGCATTAGTTGCAGATTCGGCTGGAGTAAAATTTACTGCTAATGCTTTATCACCTTCTACTGCAACTTATGAATATGAAATGCGTATTGATGGTTTAAAACTTAATGGTGTTGGTGTAGATAGTCATGTTGTTTTAAGATCAGGTGGATTATTCAATAGTGAAGTTCAAAACATCATTGATTCAGCATATGTACAATTAAGAGCAAGTAATGATGAGTTTTGGGTAAATGCGGCTAACTCACTTTATTATGACCCAGCAACTACTGTAAAACCTGTACAAATAGGTCTTAATGATAATGATACCACAGCCGCAGAAAAATCTAAATATTCTTTACATATTAAGCCAAGAACAACCACTGGTGCCATTAACATA